>Ga0208034_1002150_pt1 | contig 10659 bp, 7 predicted proteins | sample June2015DPH_8_10_FD_184699 | JGI IMG/M metagenome (GOLD analysis project Ga0208034, IMG submission 184699) | Peatland microbial communities from SPRUCE experiment site at the Marcell Experimental Forest, Minnesota, USA - June2015DPH_8_100... | ecosystem: Environmental > Terrestrial > Soil >...
CAGGGAGGCTGTCCTCCATTTTTCCGAGGCTGTTCGGCTGCAACCAAATGATCCGGAAAGGCGCTTTAACCTTGGCCTCGCCCTGCTCGACAATCATCAGCCAGCCGAGGCCGCCCTCCAATTTTCCGAAGAACTCCGGCTCGCGCCAGGCGAAACCAAGGCGCACTACCGTCTCGCGCAAGCCTTGCAACAGCAAAACAACCTGGCCGGCGCCGTCGAGCATTACCGCGAAGCGCTGCGGCTTACACCGGAATTCCCCGAAGCGAAAGCCGCGCTCGACCAAATCCTTTCCACCAATCCAAATCTATTGCCGCAATAAAGCGCAATATGCGTAAAATCTTCTCCCTCTCCGCCATTGGGGGAGAGGGACGGGGTGAGGTGGTTTTGAATTTGGGGTGAGGGCATCGCGGCCTTGAATCCGCAATTCGGAATGTTGGTTGCGGGCAATCGCCATGTACATGCCAGTGTCAGATCGGTCACTAAAACAATGATGGAGGTTGCTCAACAAGCCGTTTGGCTTCTTCAATCGTGTAGGTAGTTTTGCACTTTGGACACCAGAGATAATATTCGTAGTAGAAATTGTGCTTTGGCTTCTTGCGCGGCTTCTGCTTGATGACGGGCGTTGAACATTTCCTGCACGGCTTGCCTTCTTGTAGCTTGGGTCGTTCGCCTTCAGTTTCGGGTTTGTTCTCGTAACCCTTGTCTGCCGGAAGATTGGGCTGGCGCAGGGCGGCCATCGAGAGTTGATCGCACCGTTCGTTTTCCGGATTGCCCGCGTGGCCCTTGACCCAGCGGAATTCCACCTGATGCGTCTCGCACAGCGGCAGCAGCTTCTGCCAAAGGTCAATGTTCTTTGCGCGCTCCTTATTGTTGAGCCACCAATCCTTCTTCTTCCACGCCACGGCCCAGCCCTTCATGATCGCGTCCACCAGATATTGTGAATCACTGTAAAGCGTGACCTTGCACAGCTGCTTCAACAATTCGAGTCCCTTGATAGCGGCAAAGATTTCCATCCGGTTGTTGGTGGTCGAACGAAATCCGCCGCTGTCCTCCTTACGCTGGTTGGTCTTGGGATGCAATAACACCACGCCAAAACCGCCGGGGCCGGGATTGGGTTCGCATCCGCCGTCCGTGTAAATCTCTACTTGCGGCATTATGACCGATGTTGAGTCGTCGTTCATGCTCATTTCTGCCAAACATCAATCTCGCGCCTCTGCGTGTTCATCCTGCCATTTTGCCTGAGCCTCATAATGTTCGGCAATTCGTCGCAGAGCGAGGGCTGTTCGCGGCCAAGAAACTTTACATTTTTCGGCATACGCACGGTATTTCTTTACCAATTCGCGCTCCTGTTCTCCGCCGTCATTTAGTCCCCGAGTGGTAACTCCACGCTGATTGGAAACACCCCTATCGAAACCCCGCACAATCTCATCTGTTGTGACCTTCTCAAGAACATCACGCACCGCTTGGCATGGCCATGAACCATCTGCATCGAACGGAGCATAAGACAATTGTTCACCTATTTGCGAATCACACACTTCAATTCTCCCACTGGCAGTGCATATTTTGCGCGATTCCGCAACCCAGTCGTTCAAGGCCATGGCATCAATTGTTCCGTCTGATTTCGTTCCTGGAATTCCCAGCCAAGATTCGAGCAAGCTATGTCCTGCTTCAAAGAGGTTTTGTTTTGCTTGGTCAGGATTCTCATCCTTGGGCTGATTCTTCGCACGATAAGTCACAGAAAGCACTTCGGCAAAGAAGCTAGGGTTTCGAGACAATTCGGAATGAAGAATCTTTGGCTGAAAATGATTGTGGCGCGCTAGAGGAAGAAGTCGCCATTCCAAAATAACAAGTCGTTCTTGGTCGGCAGTCGGATCGGCTTGTAGGTATTTCATGACTTCGCAAAGTTCCCAAACTGACATGGTATTAAAATTACCTTCAGTAGAACTACTCGGCGATGCTGACGCCAAATCTACGGCATCGGCAACGATTTTCCAACTCGGCTTCTTTTTGTGAACATTGATTGCTCCCGAAAGCGCATCTACCGCAGCTTTAGGCCGACCACTTTGAAGTAAGGCGTTGACTGACTCTTCCAATTCATCTTCAGAAAGATTACCTGTCCACGGCCGCACATGACGCCAGTAAAATGTCTCCGCATCGGGCTTGCGCCGACGAAGCATCTGCCAAGCTTGTCGTTCAAAGTTCAGAATTAAGGCCAACTCTCCAACTGCTTCCGCAGACCATTCTTCAAGCGGAAGACTTTCAACCCACGCATCGCCCTCGACAGCCCGTCGCCCGGCTGCATAGCCGAGCGCGATGCCTCGCTCGTGATCGGTTTTTGAAATAAGTTTTTCGGGCAACAATTTATGCCAGTCGGGGAGTAGCCCCGACTTTGCGAGGCAATCGCCAATTTTCGTGCAAAAATGAAACTGCGAATTCGTTCCAAGTTTAAATACTCCGTCCAAACCTAGCTTCTCATACACCTCTCGAACCGCTTTCGCCTGTGCTTCCGTATGCATCCGCTCACGTTCTTCATAGGGTGTCTCCATGTTGCCAAATGCGTGAGTTGTTCCATTTTCAAAAAGCCATTTTGAACGAGCAAGTGGGGCGACAGGCGTAAGTTTTTGCTCAATCTTTGCCAAGCTTTCCACGGTGGGTTTGGGCATCGCCCACCAAGCGTCATGAAAGAACCGATGCGTTTGAACCAATTCCCGCACCTGTTCCCAAGTTTCCTGCCGAGCATTTTCAGATAGCGAGTCAACGTCAAGTGCGCCCAACCATTTGAGCACGGCGTTCTGGGCAATTGGAGGCAGCTTAGCAAAATCTTTTAACATCAGCGGCCACTTTTCACGATGCGCTTCTGCTATCTGGATCAGGCGGGTCGCAGCCCATTCAGCCTGCCGTCTAATATCCCCATTGGTTATCTTTTTGGTTTGCGACGAGTCACAGTCTCGCCAGCGCGGTTTGACCGACGCCATCGCCGTGTCATGACCTTGTGGAATCAGGCCAAGGAGCAAAGTCCAAGCGACATCCGGCTCGCGTTTTGAAAGGAGTTCAAGGACTTGCAAGCGTTCATCAATGGTTGCGGAGGTTTGTGGATACCAAAATCGAAAGATGTCGAACATTACTCCCGCTGGTCGCGGGTTGATACGTCCGCCCGTATCAAGCTTGATCAGAGTTGCGAGGGCAAGCACAACACGAGAGAGGTGTGTTGTGTCCCATGCAAGGAGTTCTAGCGCCCACATTAAACTCGTATGCGGGCTTGATGAGAAAAAACCGTCAGCATCTTTTTCAAACAGCGTGGCGATGGTCGGGACAGCTTGATGAAAGTCTGATTCCAGTACGGACAAGAATTCATCCGGCGCAGCTTCAGCGAGAAGCGGCAAATTGTGAGCTAGCGAAAACCAGCGTTTCGGTGATGATTGCTCCAGCAACTCGCTCACCAGTGCTGCGGCCCGCCGACTTGAGCCTTCAGGCACACCTTGTGGCGTATGCTCCCCACGAGTTCCAAGCAGCGCGATGGTTTCCGTAATTCCTTCGCGAAGCTGGGGCGAAAACTTCGGCAACTTCTTGTAGATGCCAGCGAGATACCGCTCGGCCGCTGGAATGTCGAAACGCGGATCATCTTCGCCGAGGATTTCTTTTGCTATCTCTGTAAAGCGATTCAGCAGGTCGTTTGTAAAACTTGGATTGAGGAGTTGCCACGAATCTTCACGAGAAACAAAACTGTAAATCCCGCTAGCCAAGCGCAATGGTGCGTCAGGCTGATTCGCCCAGCGTGTCACAAGTTGCTGAATGTTGGCATACGACTGGCCGGTGAAGCGCTCAACGAGCTTCCGGTCTTCATCGTTTCGGTCTGACCATGCCCCAATCAAAACCAACGGCAGCAAGAGAGCGGCTTCGTTCGGCTTACTCCAAGCAGGAGTTGTTTGACCTGCGAAATGCGAAGCGAGCCGGACGAGAATACTCATGCAACCTCCAGCTTCCCGAGCCAGCCGACTCGCGCGCTCGTCGGAAAAACCTGCGGCTTCAAGTGCCTTTTGAAGTTCCCAGCGGTCGGCGCGCGGCAATCGGATGCCTGCTTTCGAGCGATCAACAGTGTAAGGCCGTTGAGTTAAGACATAGTGGCCAGCTTTTACCGCTTCGGCAACCATAGGCTTTTCTAATACCAATTGATCACTTGGAATGAGAAGCAACCGGTTCTTCGCTGTCGAAAGCTGATTCCATGCATCGACAGTCTCAACAATCAACGCTCTTGCCGTCGCTGCATTCTCGGCCTCCTCGTCGGCGTTTGCGAGAACCGCGCTGACAAAGTCGCGTAACTCGGCAAGCGATAACGCGCTGATTGCTATTTCAGCAGGTGCACGTATGATCGCGTCACGCAACTCTTTCTCGGCCTTCGTTCTGCCGGCAAGGAAAACCGCAGGCGTCAGCGACGGATTACTCGTCGCGGCCAAACTCAGCCAATAACTTGAAAGGTCACGAACACCTGTTGGAAGTTTTCCCAGTAAACGAGCGAGCCAAGCATCAACTGCGGGAGCAGTCTCAATCCATTGTTCAAGGTCATCGGAATCCCAAGCTAAGACATCTAACCATCTCTTTTCGCCACGTTTTGCTTTAAGCCATTTTGTTTTCCCTTCCCATTTTCGCGTGGTGATAAAAACAAACGTAGTATTCTTTGTATCTGTTCCGGGGGTTTTAGCTCGTTTCTTGTAATCTCTGTTTGCTTTTGTTCCCGGTTTTTGGTCCACGCCCATCTCCCAAACACTCTTGCCTTTTGGAATCCATGCGTTACCACGGTCCACGGTCAAAACACCGTCCCAGCCACGACGCCGAGTTCCTTCATCGGCTGGAAACTGGCTAAGTGTAGGATTTTCAATCGTTCCATGAATTAGCCTTCGCACAAGGGCTGGAAGCTTCTGTTGGGCTTCGAGGGTATCTGACCATGTTCTCAAGTCTTTCGCTTTGCACCACGTTGAATAACTTACGCCAGAACTTCCGTTCGGAGGTTTTACGTGACCGGAAAGCGTGCGAAAGAACCTGGGTATTTGAGTTGCCAGCGCCTCATCGTTGACGTCATTGAGGACTTGCTTGGGAATGCGTCCGGCGTCCACCGCCGCGTAGTCGAAGAATTTGAGCCAGTCGTCCGAGTCTTGCTTGATGCCGAGTTGCCTGGCCCACTTGCGAAGGGTTTCCTCATCGCGCGGCGGCTGGAGGACTTCGCGTTCGATCTTGCTCCAGTTGCTCGGGTCGTGGCCGTGCTCCAGACAAAACTCACGCAGGCCGAGCCGCTGTCGCGCCCGCAATTCCTTGATGAATGTTCCAAACATAGGTTTTAATTTAAGTTCGTGGTAAATTATTTACCACACACGACGGGAATTGTCCAGCAAGATTTTTTCAGCCGCTGCAGGGCTTGTTCACCAAGTTTACGCTTTATATGTCTTTTTCGCGGCTGGAATGATTTTACGTCCTTTGCGTCTTTGCGCCTTTGCGTTGAAAAATGGGTACCCCAGACCGGCTGAAGCCGGGACACCGAACAGGCTGCGCAGCAGCGCAGCCCTACCTTTTCGTGTGTTCCGTGTGTTTCGCGGTTAATTTCCTACCGGCATTATGCTCTTGCTGGACATGGCGGTGGCATTTTGAAAAACTCCGCGCTAGTGAAACAATCAATCGTCACTTTGGACATGGAAGGCGTGTTGACGCCGGAAGTCTGGATTGCCGTCGCCGAAAAGACCGGCATCCCGGAATTGCGCCGCACCACGCGCGACGAGCCGGATTATGACAAGCTCATGCTGGGACGGCTTGCCCTTCTCGACCGGCACGGCCTGAAACTTTCCGACATCCAGCAGGTCATCGGCACGCTGCGACCGCTGCCCGGCGGCAGGAAATTCCTGGATGAACTGCGCTCGTTCGTGCAGGTCATCGTTCTTTCCGACACGTTCGAGCAATTCGCCTCTCCCCTGCTCCGCCAGCTCGGCTGGCCGGTGCTCCTGTGTCACCGCCTCGTCGTCGAAAACGACCGCATCGTGGATTACCAGTTGCGCATCCGGGAGCAGAAGCGCGAGGCCGTGGCCGCCTTCAAACGGATGAATTACCATGTCATCTCCGGCGGCGATTCGTTCAACGACACCGCCATGCTCATCGAGGCGAACGTGGGAATTCTCTTCCGCGCGCCCGACGCGGTGAAAAAGCAATTCCCGCAGTTTGAGGCCGTCGAGACTTACGCCGATTTGATGAAGCTGATCAAAGCGGCGATGGCCTGAAACAAGTGCGGAATGCGGAGTGCGAAATGCGGAACGAACAGCTTCCGACGTCCCAAGTGTTCAACGACCCCCAGATTTTCGTGCGGTATTAATGGAGGAAACAGCGATGGCAGTCAATTCGCCCGCCTCTTTGATGAGAAAGGAGGCGTCAGCCAGTTTGATTTTCCCGGCATCCACAAGCAGTTCCGTCCAATAACCGGATTCGTCTGTTTCCTCTTCCACCGTACCCATTTTCGAAATGAAGTCCGCTGTGGATTTGGCCCGACAGGCGGCCCGGTAGTTCGCACCAACCGACGTTCCGGCACGCAGCAACTGGCCGCCAATAATGTTGCAAGTCCGGTTGGGCGGCAGATTCTCGACAAACTTGATGACGTCCAACGCAAATTGCTTCGTTCTTTTCTTCAGATTTTCATGGTTCATGGTCTGCCTTTCATTTTCTCGGTTACATGTGCCACTCGATTGCTATCACTCCGCATTCCGCATTCCGCACTGGCATCAGTCTTCCACCTTGAATGCGCGGGAAATCAAATCCTGCACCGCTTGTTTGGGTTCTTTGCCTTCGTAGAGCAGCGCATAAACCTCGTCAATGATCGGCGTGAGCACCTTCTTCCCGCGCGCCAGCCGGTGCGCGGATCGCGCCGTCGGATATCCCTCGGCCAGTTTCGGATGCGAGGCCTGGATTGCCGCCATCGTTTCACCGCGCCCAAGACGTTCGCCGAGGTCGCGATTGCGGCTCTGTTTCGAGAAACACGTCAGCATGAGGTCACCCAGACCGCTCAAACCGGCGAACGTTTCCGGTTGCGCGCCGCACGCCACCCCCAGCCGGCGCATCTCGGACAGCGCCCGTGTGACCAGTCCGGCCTTGGTGTTGTCGCCGTAGCCAAGCCCGTCGCTCACGCCGGCCGCGATGGCGATGATATTTTTCAGCGCGCCTCCGTATTCCACGCCGAGGATGTCCGTGCTGCGATAGATGCGGAAGTTGGGGCGGTGAAAAAGTCCTTGCACCATTCGCGCCGTGCCGTCGCTTTCGCAGGCGCAAACCACCGTGGTCGGAATGCCCAGTACCACTTCGCGGGCAAAGCTCGGCCCGGAAAGCGCGGCCACGCGATCCGCCGGAGCCTGCTCGCGCAGAATCCGGCTCATGGTTTCGCCGGTCTCAAATTCAATGCCCTTGGTCACGCTCACCAAAATGGCCGGATGCCCTTTCAGCTTCATGGCAACCTGACGGAAGGCCTGCGACGGAATGGCCATGGCCAGGCACTCGGCCCCCGCCACCGCCTTGGCGAAATCCGCCTCCGCCTTCCAATCCATCGGCAACGCCATGCCGGGCAGGTAACGCTCATTCCGCCCGCGGCGGAGTTCGTCGAGCGTTCGGGCGTCAATGTCCCAAAGTGTCACGGCATGGCCGTTTTCGTGCAGCACTTTGGCCAGGGCGGTTCCCCACGCACCCGCGCCCAGCACGGTAATTTTCATTTCGTTGCCTCCGGGGTCGCGGATTTCTGACCAAAATGTTGTTCCGTGCCGTTGAGCAGACGCTGGATGTTGCCCTTGTGTTTGAAGATGGCGAGCAGTCCCAGCGCGGTGGTGACAATTCCCAAAAACAGGCTGTCCTTCGTCAACCAAACCGCCGTGGGCAACGCCACGGCTGCCGCGATGGAAGCCACCGACACGTAGCGGCTCAATGCGAACACAACAATCCACGCACCCAGCGCAATGCCTGCGGCCAGCGGCGCCAGCGCAAAATAAACTCCCGCGCTGGTGGCGATGCCCTTGCCGCCCTTGAACTTCAGCCAGCAGGTGAAATTGTGACCGAGCACGGCACAGATGCCAGCGACGATTTTCAAACATTCGATTTTATCCGGCGCAGCGGCGAACGGTTGAACGACAAAATCCGCAAGCCATGAACACGCGGCAAAACCCTTGAGTCCGTCCAGCACGAGCACAAGGATGCCGGCAGGTTTGCCGAGAATGCGAAAAACATTGGCCGCGCCGATGTTGCCGCTGCCAACGGCACGAATGTCAATCCCCTTCGCACGACCGACCAGATAGCCGGTCGGGATTGAACCCAGCAAATACGCCGTAACGGCGATGATGATGCAAGCGAGCACGGCGACACTTTATGAACCCGGAGTCCAAAGTTCAAAATAGAAATCTCTTGCTGGAGCACAGGCTCCGAAAGGTTCACAAACCCATTTTTGCGATTTTTATGTGAAGTTCGTCTCCGGGCGTATCTTGACACCATCACCCAGCAACGATACCGCGCCTGCGTGGAACGCCGGATTTATCCGGCAGTCGGGCAAACTGCGCGTGTTGCTGCCGGATGAATCCGGCGTTCCGGTGGTGTTGCCAAAGTGCGCCCTTCGCCTCCCTTGTCGAAAATTTGTTGGTGCCGGCAAAATGGCTTTCCGTTAAATTTGACCTGTGATAATGAACCAACATTCCCGCATTTATGTGGCCGGCCATCGCGGTTTGGTGGGCAGCGCCATCTGGCGTGAACTTCAACGGCAGGGATTTGACAACCTCATCGGCCGCACCCGCCAGGAGGTCAACTTGCTGGATGCCGACGCGGTCCAAAAATTCTTTGCCGGGACAAAACCGGAGTTTGTGTTTATCGCGGCCGCCAAGGTCGGCGGCATTTACGCCAACGACACCCAGCCCGCGTCGTTTCTTTTTGAAAACCTGCAAATTCAAAACAACCTCATCCACGCGGCCTGGCAGACGGGCGTCCGGAAATTGTTGTTTCTGGGGAGTTCCTGCATTTATCCCAAACTCGCGCCTCAGCCGCTCAAGGAGGAATATCTGCTCACCGGACCGTTGGAGCCGACCAATCAGTGGTATGCCGTCGCCAAAATCGCCGGCATTAAACTTTGCCAGGCCTGCCGGCGCCAGCATGGCTGCAATTTCATCAGCGCCATGCCAACAAACATGTATGGGCCAAACGACAACTATGACCTGCAAACGTCGCACGTGCTGCCGGCATTGCTCCGGAAGTTTCATGAAGCCAAACAGACCGGTGCCGCCGCCGTCACCTGCTGGGGAACGGGCGCGCCGTTGCGGGAATTTCTTTACGCCGACGACCTGGCGAACGCGTGTGTTTTCCTCATGCAAAAATACAGCGAGGAACAATTCATCAACGTGGGCTTTGGCAGCGACATCAGCATCCGGCAGCTTGCCGAACTGATCAAACACGTTGTCGGCTTTGCCGGCGACATTGTCTGGGACGCGTCAAAGCCGGACGGCACCCCGCGCAAGCTGATGGACAGTTCGCGATTGTTCGCGCTGGGCTGGCGGCCCAAAGTGGACTTGGAAACCGGCATCCGCCGCACCTATGAAGATTTTTTGGCGCATCAGCAACGCGGAAAATAGCCGGCCTTGGCCGCGCTAACTCGCAACCCGGCCCTTGCCCGCAAGGTGGTCCTTCACCATCTGCAGGTCGGCGTCCACCATCAGTTTGACCAGTTCTTTGAATTTCGTTTTTGGTTCCCAACCCAACTGCCTTTTCGCTTTTGAAGCATCGCCCATCAGCAGGTCCACTTCGGCCGGACGGCAATAGTTTTGATCAATTTCGACGTATTTCCGCCAGTCCAGGCCGGCGTGGGCAAAGGCCGCCTCGAGAAATTCCCGGACACTGTGGGTCTCCCCGGTGGCAATCACATAGTCATCCGGCTGTTCCTGTTGCAGCATCAGCCACATCGCCTCGACATATTCCCGCGCGTAGCCCCAGTCGCGTTTGGCATCCAGATTGCCGAGGTAAAGCTTGTCCTGCAGGCCGTTTACAATGTGGGCGACCGCGCGCGTGATTTTGCGCGTAACGAAGGTCTCGCCCCGCCGCGGGGACTCGTGGTTGAACAAAATGCCGTTGCACGCAAACAGGCCATACGACTCCCGGTAATTGACCGTGATCCAGTAGGCATAAACCTTGGCGCAGCCATACGGGCTGCGCGGATAAAACGGGGTCGTTTCGCACTGCGGTGTTTCCCGCGCCTTTCCAAACATCTCGCTCGACGAAGCCTGGTAAAACCTGGGCTTGATGCCCGTTTCACGAATGGCCTCCAGCAGCCGCACCGCGCCGGTGGCGGTGATGTCGGTTGTGTATTCCGGGCTGTCAAAGCTCACGCGCACGTGGCTTTGGGCGGCCAGATTGTAAATCTCGTTCGGCTGGATGCGGCCCACCAGGCGCGCCAGCGCGCTGGCGTCGCTCAGGTCGCCGTAATGCAGCTTCAGCGCGGTCTTCTTGGCGTGAGGGTCGGTGTAAAGGTGTTCGAGCCGGGCTGTGTTGAACGTGCTGGCGCGGCGGATGATGCCGTGCACCTCGTAACCTTTCGACAGGAGCAACTCCGCCAGGTAGGAACCGTCCTGGCCGGTGATGCCGGTGATTAGAGCTTTTTTGGTCATAACG
>Ga0208034_1002155_pt1 | contig 10631 bp, 6 predicted proteins | sample June2015DPH_8_10_FD_184699 | JGI IMG/M metagenome (GOLD analysis project Ga0208034, IMG submission 184699) | Peatland microbial communities from SPRUCE experiment site at the Marcell Experimental Forest, Minnesota, USA - June2015DPH_8_100... | ecosystem: Environmental > Terrestrial > Soil >...
GCTTGTCCGGTATGGACGTCAGCGAGTGGCTGGCCATCGAGGGAGGCAGCGTGCCCCAGGACATCAACCGGCTGCGAGCCATGGCCGATGCGATGGAGATCAGTTTCGACAAAATCGCCACGCTGGTTCTGGTCTGCCGGGCGGCCTGGGAGCTCTAATCGGGGCGCGCCCTCTGGCGCCCTGTACTTATAACCAGATAAGCTCATCTCCGAGAGAAAGGAGGTGAGTTCGATCGTCACAGTCAACAACGAGGAAGTCAAGCGTATGAATCTGAACGTTCCTGTCCGGTTGCACAACGACTTCAAGGCGGCGACGGCCGCCCGGGGCCAGAACATGACCGACGAGTTGCTGAAGTTCCTCCGCGGCTACGTCGATAAGTACTCATCGAAGCGAACAAGGCGGCGCAAATGAAACGCGCCGCCCTGTACCTGAGGGTCAGCACCCTCGATCAACATCCGGAGACTCAACTCCTCGACCTGCGCCAGATGGCCGCCCAGCGCGGCCTGGAGATCGTGCAGGAATATACGGACAGGATCAGCGGCGCCAAAGCGCGCCGCCCTGGTCTCGATCAGATGATGGCCGACGCCCGCCACGGACGCTTCGATCTGGTCCTGGTCTGGGCGTCAGATAGGATCGCCCGGTCGGTGAGGCACTTCCTCGAAGTGCTCGACGAGCTGAACCGGCTCAACATCGAATACGTCAGCTTCAGGGAGAACCTCGACACAGGCGGTCCGCTGGGCCGGGCCCTCGTGGTCATCATCGGCGCGATCGCTGAGTTGGAACGCTCCCTAATCATCGAACGGGTGCGCGCCGGCATGCGGCGCGCCCGGCTCGAAGGCACGCACATCGGACGCAATCCTTTAATCCTTGACCATGAAGCCATCCGGCGTGAACGCTGCCAGGGGCAAAGTCTGCGGCAGATCGCCAAAGGCCATCGCATCTCGACCGCTACCGTGCAACGTGTGCTGCGGAAGCACCCGACCCCGGTCCTGGTCCAGGACCTCCAAAAATCGGCCTGAACCGCTCCCTCTTGCTCTGTGAAAAAAGGGCTTAAAAACTCCACTCACTAACTTCAACAAAACAATCGGCCGGATCTCACCGATCCGGCCGTGTCAAAAGGTGTGGGTTCAGGTGCAGACAGGAGAGCGTGGGAGCGAGTGAGGAAGATTGTAGGAGCCTTGCCGACTCGGTACTGATCTCCTGCACTTGCGGGCCGCAAAGCCACTCGATTAACCTCGACGATAGCTTTTTAGTTCCGTGACGCAGATCAAGCTGGCGCGCCGGAATTCTTCCTAAGACTGAGGCCGCCTGAACGCACGAACTCTGAAAAGCGAAGACGTGAAAGTGTGGTGACGAACCATGCAGCCTGCAGGTTTGCGGAGTGCGGCCGGAAGCATGTCCACGCATCGGGTTCTCACCAGAATCGGATTCATCGTTGCTACTTGCCTTGGGATGGGGAGCCTAACGATCTGCCCCAGCGCGCGGGCGGCTTGCACCGGCCCAGCTTCGCTTGAAGCCCGAATTCGCGCCCATCCTGATGCCGATGCTTATGCCGCTCTGGGCGCATGGTTCGAGCAGAATCGCCAGACGGAGTGCGCGGTGGAGGCCTATCGCTCAGCGTTGAAATGGGCCCCGGACTCGGCGCAGCTTGACTATTTGTTGGGCCGGAGCCTGTTTGCGTCCGGCCGCTTGCAAGAGGCCATCGCGCCCTTGCAGCAATCCGCCCAGCGCGATCCCGAGCAGTTGAAGACGCACTTACTGCTTGGCGCCGCGCTGTCCCATCTCGGCCGCAACCAGGAGGCCCTCATCGAGTGGAAGGCCGCGCTGAAAATTGATCCCTACTCGAAGGCTGCACTCGACGGTCAGGCAAAATGCCTGATCGCAACCGGGGATTACGAAACTGTGATCCGTAGCCTGCGCAGCGCGGCGCGCGACGAGAGCATGACTCTCGATCTGGCCCTTGCATTCAGGAAAACGGGCATGCTCGACGATGCTGTGGAGACGCTGAATGAAGGCCTGCGCGCTGATCCTGGTTCCGATGCGCTTACCGCAGCTTTGGTGTCTCTTCAGGTCGACGAGTCACACTATGAGGCAGCTACGTCGCTTGCGGAAGAGATCGCCCGCACAAAGGCCGACGACTTGGAGGCGCAACGGATTTATTTCCGCACTCTGGTCATCACTGGCGACAACGACCGCGCCGCCGCGCTGGGCCGCAAGCTGCTGGCTCTCGCCCCGCACGATGCCGATCTTCTCAATCTGAACGGGCTGCTGGAGAAAAAGGCGGGGGACTATCAGACTGCACGCAAGCATCTTGAGGAGGCCGTAGATTTAAGCCCCAACGACTATAACCCACGCGTGAATCTCGGAGTGGTTCTGGCGGCGCTGAATGATCCAGCCGGGGCAAAGATACAGCTGGAAAAAGCGCTCGCTCTTGGCACCGACGAGCCACAGGTCCACTTCGAACTGGCCAAAGTTCTGCGCGCCCTGGGTGACACGGCCGGGTCAGAGCAGCAACTCACCCTCTACCAGCAGAAGTTGAAGCAGGAGTCGGACCGGACATTTGCCGTTTCAAAGGCCGCCGAGGCCGCGCTGGCTGCCAAGGCCGGAGACAACCAGAAAGCCGCTGATCTCTACCGCCAGGCCTGCGCCGCGCAGCCGAACGATCCCGCGATGGCATACCAGCTGGCGCTTGTCCTGGATAATCTGGGCGAGGTCACAGAGGAGCGCGCCGCGCTTCAGCAGGCCATCCAGGCCAATTCCCATTTTGTGCTGGCACAGTACCAACTCGGCTATATGGATTTCCAGGCCGGGGACAATGCCGGAGCCGAGCGGCAGTTCCGGCTCACTGTCGAGGAAGTTCCGGACAACGTCCAGGCATGGATTTCGCTGGCCGCCGCCCTGGGCGCCCAATCACGCTTCGACGAAGCACAGGAGGTCGTGGCTCATGCTCTGAAGCTCGATCCGAGCAATGCTGCCGCTCTCGGTCTCAGCAGGAAGCTTGCCGCCAGCCAGAATCAGCACTGAAGGACGCAAGAGTTTTTCGCGCGAGGAGATGCACGGCGTGACGAGCGACAGAAAAAACAGTCTTTGGACGCGCCGCCGTCTGCTGCGCACCGCACCCGTGGCCCTGGCTTCGGCGCTTGTTCACGGCGGGCTGCATGCAGTCGTCCCGACGCAAAAATCTGCTGCGCCCTTCTCCCGCTTTGTCGATGTAGCCCGGGATGCCGGCCTCACTGGGCCCATCATCTACGGCGAGCCCGACAGCTTCACTTACATCATCGAATCGATGGCAACCGGCTGCGCCTTTTTCGACTATGACAACGACGGCTGGATGGATATCTTCATCCTCGGTGGACGCACGCTCACCGGTACTCCTCCAGGCTCTGGCAACCGGCTCTACCACAACAATCGCGACGGCAGCTTCATCGACGTGACAGCGAAATCCAGGCTCTCCGACCCTGGCTGGGCGCAAGGTGTGTGCGTGGGAGACTACAACAACGACGGCTGGGAGGATCTCTTCCTCACCTACTACGGACAGAATCGCCTCTACCGCAACAATGGCGACGGCACCTTCACGAATGTGACTACCGAGGCCGGCCTGCTCTACCCCAAAACTCGCTACAGCACGGGCTGCACCTTCGTGGATTACAACCTCGACGGCCATCTCGATCTTTTCGTATCCAACTATCTTGAGATCGATCTGGCCACTGCTCCCAAGCCCTCGCTCGACGTGCCCAACTGCAACTACGAAGGTGTGGCCACCATGTGCGGCCCTCTGGGCCTGCCCAAGGCCCGGCACTACCTCTACCGTAACAATGGCGACGGCACTTTTACCGATGTCTCGCGCGAGTCCGGCATCGCTGCGCTGCACGGCTCTTACGGCCTGACGGCGGTCAGCATCGATGCCGACGAGGACGGCTGGCCCGACATCTTCGTGGCCTGCGACATGACCCCCTCGCTACTGCTGATGAACAACCACGACGGCACCTTTCGCGAGGAAGCGCTAGTCCGGGGTATCGCCCTGAGTGGCGAAGGCCGCGAGATGGGAGGCATGGGTGCGGGCGTGGGCGACTACAACCTCGACGGCCATGCCGACATCGTCAAAACGCACTATTATAACCAGGCCCCTGGCCTCTACCGCAACGACGGCAAAGGCAACTTCGACGACGTCACGGTGGAGGCAGGCCTCAACAAGGAAACCCGCTTTGTCTGCTTTGGCGCCGGCATCGTGGACTTCGACAATGACGGCTATCCCGACATTTTGCTCACCTCCGGCACCGTTTATCCCGAAGTGGCTCGCGTATCGCCCCGCTTTCCCGAGCGCAGCCCGCGCATCCTCTTTCGCAACCAAGGCGACGGCACATTCGTTGAAATGGGCACCGATGCCGGCCCGGGCATCGACGCCCCTCATTGCAGCCGTGGCGCCGCCTTCGGCGACTTCGACAATGACGGCGACATCGATGTGCTTATCATGAACGTCAACGAGCCACCCACGCTGCTGCGTAACGACGCTCCCTCCGGCAACCATTGGATCAAGGTTCGCCTGGAAGGCACCAAGAGTAACCGCAGCGCCATCGGTGCGCGTGTGGTGGTGCGCTACGCTGGCAAGGTGCAGGTCCAGGAGGTCGTAAGTGGGTGCAGCTTTTGTTCGTCCAACGATCCGCGCCTGCACTTTGGCCTGGGTGCGGCAACCACGGCGGACATTGATGTCCGCTGGCCATCCGGACTCATCGAGCACATCCACGGCGCGGCCGCCAACCAGCTGCTCACTTTGCGCGAAGGTACGGGGCAAGTAAAAGGCCGCCCATTCCGGTGAGGAACTCTACACGCGCCGGGAGCCGACGCCGTGTGGCACAGACACGCAACTCAAATTCAGTACGCCAGTTGCAGTTCTAGCCCTTTTCCATCGTCCGGGACCAGGGCCGCGATACGGTGGTGTTCCGCGTCAAAGCTGGTGGAAACTGGGCGCGCGCCGGAACCATCGAGTGTCGAGCTACCGGCGCTCGCGGCCTGTTCGTCGGCCCCGTAGACCTCGATCGAAAGCTGCGTCCACCAGGGCGCAAAACTACCCTGATGGGGCGTTACCGTCACGATGAGTCCGTGTGCCGTGAGGCGGCAGGTGAATCCCATGCGCAGGAAATCGCCTTTTCTGAAGTCGTAGCTGACGCCGTCATCCAGATAGAGGCTTCCAGTGCACTTATCGCCCGGCTCTCTTGGTGGATAGACGCGCAGTGTCAGCGGTCCCTGCGGCTTCTCGTCGGTGCTTTGAACCAGTGGCTGTTCGGGCACAATGGCGCCCGCGCGAACAAACACAGGCAGAGTGCTCACGGTGTTATGCAGGAGAATCTCCGCATCTGCAACCTGTGTCTCATCATTCGCTCTCTTACCGGTGCTGCCAGCCACGAGAGCTCCTGTCCAGTAGTCATACCAGCCCACAGAGGGCAGCGCCACGGAGTAGTCGTCCAACTCGTCGGGAAACGGGCTTTGCGCAATCAGCAGGTCTGGCCCAAGAAGAAAACTTCCGGTGTCGGTCAAATCGAGCGGCTGCGCATCGAAGGCATCATCCGGAAACTCCAGAAAAAGAGGGCGCATTAGCGGCAGTCCCGTCCGGCTCATCTCCTCGGCCGTGGTGTAGATGTACGGCATCAGCCGGTAGCGTTCCTCAATGGAACTCCGTCGCAGGCTAAGATCCTCGGGGGTTCCATCCTCCCATGGTTCCTGGGGATTGCTGCCCTTGGTGGTGTGGTCGCGATCAATGGGCTGAAACGATGCCACCTCGAGCCAGCGCGTAAGCAGCTCTGGCTGCGGAGAACCGGCAAAGCCGCCCACGTCGGCCCCGCTCATCGAAAAACCGCTGAGGCCCAGGTTCAGCAGTTGCGGAATCGTTTGCCGCAGATGATTCCACATGCTTGAGTTGTCGCCGGTCCAAGTGACGGCGTAGCGCTGTCCGCCTGCATAAGTGGCGCGGGTCATTACAAAGGGCCGCGTATTGGGCCTGAGCTTCAGCAAACCTTCGAATGTTCCACGGCTGTTTTGCATGCCGAAGATGTTATGAACCTCCAGGTGAGTGGCCACGCGGGTACCAAACCCGGGTTCCTGGATTCGGTGCCGCACATCGTCGGGCATTGTTTTTGAAGGCACATCGAAGACGCTCGGTTCATTCATGTCGTTCCAGAAACCGGCGACGCCCTTGGCCACGAAGTCCGCGTAAAGAGTTCCCCACCAGTTGCGCGACACATCTTGCGTGAAGTCGGGGAATACCGCTTTCCCTGGCCAGACGTTTCCCACGTAGGTTGAACCATCGGGATTCTTCACGAAGTGGTCGCCGGCAATGCCTTCATCGTAGGGGTTGTAACCGATGTTTGGCTGGTCGGCGATGTGCAGGTCCGTAATGAGCACGGTCCGAAAATGTTCGGCTCTCAGGGTTTCAATCATGTTCTCGAAGTGCGGAAAACGCTCCGTGTCCACTGTAAAGGGGCGGTTCTTGAACTGGTAATCGATGTCCAGCCAGATGACATCTGCTGGAATGCGGTCGCTGCGCAGCGTGGCCGCAATCCGCATCACCTCGGCCTCGGGATAGTAACTATAGCGGGACTGCTGATAGCCCAGCGACCAGAGAGGCGGCAATGGCGAGGTGCCGGTGAGCCATGCCCAGTTCTCCACTACTTTCTTTGGCTCCGGACCGTACAGGATGTAGACGTCCAGTGGACCGCCTTCAGAGCCGAAGGAGTAGCCGTCCCGGTACTCCTTGTTGAAGTCGAAGCTTGAGCGCCATGTATTGTCGAGGAAAATCCCAGCCGAAACCCCCTGCCGGAAAGCGATGAAGAATGGAATCGATTTGTAAATCGGGTCCGTAGATTCCTGCCAGCCAAAATAATCCGTGTTCCAGTCGGCAAAGGCCTCGTTGCGACGGTCCAGCGGCCCCGGTTTGTCACCCAGGCCAAAGTAGTGCTCGTCCTCTGGCGACTTCATGTAAACGCGAAAGGCAGCGCCGTGGTACTCGATGGGCCTGCCGGGGAGCTGCGCAACGATGACGTGACCCGCCATATCGGTCACCGTCAAATCCAACGGATCCTTTTGAACAGTGACATGGAGTTTGGCCGTTTTGAAGCCGACTGACGTTATTGTGAGCTCCGGTGTGACAGGGATTGCAGCGGTTCGCGACGAGGGGAGGACGGCCCAAGACGCATCCTCTGGAAGCGCTCCGCCGGGGCCCACGCGTATCCGCAGGACGTCGTCGCGGAGTGCGATGATTTGCATGATGGCGCCACCGGAGTGAATCTCAAGTCCGCTTGTAGTTGCCCGAGAAGATGAAACTCTGTCTAGCCGGACAAAGTCTGATTGTTGCTGGGCTTCAACGGTTAAGCTCGTTGTTGAAGCTGCGGCCAGAAACAAGACAGCAACGAAAACAAACGGAAAGCGTATCGCCTTCTGCACACAACACCTCATCAGGATCGCATTCTTCAATGTTGAAAAGAATACCCTGTTGCCACCCCATTTCTTCGCGCCTCGACCCGCAATCGTGGAGATGCTCCGGCTACGAAGGTGAGCCCGCACACAACCCCAAATTCTGTCAGCGTTCGTTCAGGTCAACTTCATAGAGGTTGACTGCAGGCGTGCGGGCTGTAACGACGAGAAGATCGCCGGGGGCAAGACCGATCAGGCGGTAGTCGGTGGCGGCGATGGGGCGCAGATTGCTGATGGTCGCCACCTGTTGCGGCTTGCCGGCTGGCACCGCGACGCGGTAGATCGGCTTGCCTGTCGCGAGAAAGTCCTGGAAATAGATCGATCGGCTATCGTGCGCCCAGGTTGGGTCGCCGACACCCTGGACAGTAAGGTTGGTCCAATGCTGCGTAGTCCGGTCGAATAGAAGCAACGCACGCTGATCAAGCGGCATGGCAGCGATGAAGCGGCCGTCGGGTGAAAGGCGTGGGCTGAACAGGCCGGTCGAGCCAGGGATCTCAGTGACTTTGTGGGTTTGAAGATTGAGGAGATAGATCGCTTTCGGCTGGCCGTTGTCCATGCGATTGGGCAGCCGTCCAAAGACGATCGATTGGCCGTCGGGCGACCACGCCGGATCAGCCTCGTTCCGATCTTCGTTTAGCACCGGCGTAAGCTTTCCGCCCTCGGCGTCGATGAGATAGATCTTCCATGGCTTGCCCGGCTCGAGGCCCATGACGGCGAGGCGACGGTCGTCGGGCGACCATTTCATGGTGAAGACGCTCCGCAGCGGGGTGGTGAGTTCGATACGCTCGCTGCCATCCACGCGACTCCGCCAGAGCGAGTTGTCAGAGGCGTTGAGCCATGCAATCCATTTTCCGTCGGGAGAGTATTGCGCCAGCGAGGCCGCGCTCAGGTTCTGGTCGAGGGTGGTGAAAGTGGAGGATTGAGGCATGGCGCGGAGCAGCTCGAATTGCGAGGTAGCGCCGATGAAATAGACATGATCGCCGCCTGGCGCCGTGCTGGGAGCCTGGTAATTGAGCGGACCGTTGGTGATCTGCCGAGGCTCGCGATCGGCCAGGTACCAGGGCTGCTCGCGCTGCACCCAAATCTCGCTACGGGCACTGTCGCTATGCGAGGACTGAAAGACGAAATACTGGCCGTCGGGGGTCCAGTTTCCACAACACTCCGAGGCAGGCTGGCTCCAGCCGGCAAAGAGCGGATGGGGATTGGAGCCGTCGGCCGCAACCTCCCAGAGCTCCGAGGTCTGACGCTTGGAGTCGCGCACGGTGAAGCGCAGGCGCTTGCCGTCGGGCGACCAGCGTAGCCAGAAGGCCAGACCCTGGACGGTCACCAGCCGGTGTGGATCGCTGCCGTCGGCTCCGACACTGGTCAGATCGTTGCCGCTGGCCACGAGCAGGCGCTGGCCGTCGGGCATCCAGGTGGCATCGTGCGCCAGCACATTGGGAACGCGACGGGCGTCCCCACCCAGAGTGGGCACGATCCACAGCAGCTGCTCCGGCTCGGCTTGCAAATGGCTGCGCACGACCAGCTTTGAGCCGTCGGGCGAAAGCGAACCGATCAGCGGCGCGCCAATCTCAGAGGGCAGGCGAAAGTGGCTGATTTCGCCGTTGGCTACCAATGCTACGGCTAGCACGGGATTGCCGTTGTCCATGTGCGAAAAGTAGATGCGCGTGCCGTCGCTGGCCGAACTGGAGAAACTCTCGACATCCAAATCGTTGGTGAGCACGTGGCCGGAAAAAGTCACCTCAACGACGCGATAAGGCCGGCGAACGGGCTGACGCAGAAGGATAAACGCGCCCAACAGCAGGCAAGCAAGAGCCAGAGAACCTGCCAGCCACCACGCAAGGGCGCCACCTGTTCGCGCCTGGGGCCGGGAGGAATCGGCAGTTGCGGCAGTGGCATGCGGATCGACCAACTTAACCGGGGCGATAAAGCGATAGCCACGCTTGGCGAGCGTCTCAACAAAGCGCGGGTTCTCGGCGGAGTCGCTCAGGGCTTCGCGCAGCTTGTTCACGGCGATCCCGATGCTGTGGTCGAAATCGACGGTTGTGTCCGCGCCCCAAAGCTCTCGTTGCAGAGTTTCGCGGGAAACCACTTCACCGGGGTGCTCCAGCAGCGCCTCAAGCAACTTGAAGGGCTGGCTCTGCAGACGGACGCGCACCCCAGAGCGGCGCAACTCTCCTGCTTCCAGATCGGCTTCAAAAATGCCGAACTGCATGCGCGTGGCGCCGTTCCTTTGTGCTCCCGTGTTCATGCGCGTTGCAGCAACCCAGAGCAACTGAATCAGTGTACGAGAAAAGCACCAAAAGGGTACAAACTGCAAGAGGGAAGGTACAAAAGCTCTGGGAAAACAGGAGAAATCGCGCAGCAAGCTGTTTTGAATAAATCTCTTACGCGATGATGCTTTATTGACGGCGAATTGGCGGCTTGTGGATTGACCGTCGTGTACAAAAGCGCGTTTCCTCATCCGTGGTTACGAGAAAATGTGTTGAACCTACCCGAATCTCTCCCTAAACAGTCAACGCGCGTGAACGTAGTTCTTTTGGAGGACATTGTGATGTTGAGAAAAAGCAGCTTAGTACCAGACCGGCATCTGCGCATGCGCTTTACGCTCGCGGTGTTTGCATTGTTCCTGATGTCTCTGGGTGCGCCCAGCCTGTTCGCACAGACAGATACCGGCAACATTGCCGGTACAGTAACGGATACCACCGGCGCGGTGATCCCCGGCGCCAACATTTTGGCCACGAATACGGATAACGGGCTCGAACTCAGCGCCGTCTCGGGCGGCATGGGTGAGTTCAACATCCTCGCCGTACCGCGCGGCAACTATAAGGTAACGGCGACAGCCAACGGTTTCCAGAAACAATCGGCATCGATCACGGTCATGGTAACGTCGACCCAGACCGTGTCCTTCCAACTGAGCCCGGCCGGGGCATCCACGACCGTCCAGGTGACGGGATCGGCCCCGCTGGTCGACACCTCCGACGCGACCATTGGGGACACCATTTCGGGCCCGCAAGTAGCGGAACTTCCGCTAAACGGCCGCAACTTCAGCCAGCTTGCCCTAATGACTCCCGGTGTTACCCGTGGCGCCTATGGCGACGTGGCCAGCGGCGGCGGCAGCGCCAACATGACCGAAACCATGCGCAATAACGAGAGCGGCGACG
>Ga0208034_1002158_pt1 | contig 10618 bp, 8 predicted proteins | sample June2015DPH_8_10_FD_184699 | JGI IMG/M metagenome (GOLD analysis project Ga0208034, IMG submission 184699) | Peatland microbial communities from SPRUCE experiment site at the Marcell Experimental Forest, Minnesota, USA - June2015DPH_8_100... | ecosystem: Environmental > Terrestrial > Soil >...
CGCACCGTCACGTCGTGGCCGTTCTCGAGGTCGTGAACATTTACCCGAGTGCCGAACGGCAACGTGCGGTGAGCGGCGGTCATGTCGTACATGTTATAGATTTCGCCGCTGGCGGTTGGACGCCCGTGGTAGGGATGGCCGTACCAGGAAGCGATTCCTTTTTCGCCCTGGACAATCGGGGCGGGTGTTGTCGAGCCCCCCCCCACTGGCGGGGGCGTGCCGCGCGCTGCCTGAACGGGACGATGGCGATGCAGGCAGCCGGTCGAAACCAAAATGACACTTCCCACGGCAACGATCCGCACCGTCATCCGCAGATCGGTTCGGTTCGATTTCCAAGCCAAGCTACCGGCCACTTGTTCCAGGCTCTTCCTTCTCCAGGTTCCTCGCCAACTTGGCCAGGTGGCGGGACGCCCTGTGGAGCAGCGTGGCCATTTCCTGGCGGGTTGCAGGCTTCAGCTTCTTGTCGAGAAAGTCTGCCAGTTTCGCCACTTCACGATCCACCGCACGTCCGGCTTCTTCGAATTTCATCGCCCCTCCCATTCTCGCCTCTCGCTATTCTAATCAACGCGCAGGCAGGGGACAAATGAATTTCGGGTAGTGGCGGAGTTTGATCCAGCCCGCATTTCTCACCACGGGTCTGGAAGGGCGGGGCTTCAGCCCCGCCGTTACAAGGCCTTCCTCATTATTCCTGTGTCCCGTGCCCCGCGCAGTCCGTCAGCCGACGGACTGCGCGGGGCACGGGACCAACAGAGGGCGGGAGCCGCGATTTCGGCGGGGCTGAAGCCCCGCCCTTCCGGCAGCCCCCTAAGAGCGTCTAAACGTGGTGAGAAGTGCGGGCTAGAGGCGGCTTCCGAAACGGCCGGGACCGTTACGCCGCCACGTGGCGAGGTACACTCGCCGCTAAGACACCAAACTGCGCAACTACCGAATTTCCTGACGGGCCGGAATGTGCCTGGGCTATAATTGATTTTGCCGCCGCTATCAGCAGGCAACATGAATGGGACTTCCTCCTAAACTCTGGTTTCAACTGGAAAGGCTGAAGAAAGCACTCCTTTCCACATTCGGTACTTCGAAGGAGAATTACGATACTTCGCATCGGATGTGCTCGAACTGTCGCGCCCTGGTTGAACGCGGTGCGTCTGTGTGCCCGTTTTGCGGAGAGAAATTAGGCTCGGTCCGGGCGCGTTCGTCCCCAGGCGTCCCCGGCAGAATTTTGGGCGTAATCCCCATTCCTTCCACGGCCACCTCGGTGGTTGTGGCAGTGAATATCGCCCTTTACGCCATCTCCTGGTACATGACAGCCTCCTCAGCGTCGGCCCAGCTCAACCCGATGTCAGCCATGGGCGGCATCAGCGGCGAGGTGCTGCTGCGCCTCGGCGCCAAGAGTCCTTACATCCTGGTCGGGCAGTGGTGGAGACTTGTGACGGCGATCTTCCTGCACGCCGGGTTGCTGCACATCGGGCTCAATCTCTGGTGCCTGTTCGATCTTGGTCCTGAAGTTGAGTCACTGTTTTCGACTACCAAATTCGTGGTGTTCTATCTGGTTTCGGGGGTGGCGGGATTCCTCTTGAGCCTTTGGTGGAGCCCCTTCGGGATGTCGGTGGGGGCTTCAGGCGCGATCCTGGGGTTGATCGGCGTCCTGATCGGCGCCAGCTTCCATCACGGTCACCTTGGCAAGGAATATCGTGGGCAACTTTGGCGCTGGGTGATTTACATTGCCATCTTTGGCCTTTTCTTCGCCGTCGATAACGCGGCTCACTTCGGTGGCCTGGCCGCCGGAGCGCTCCTTGGATACCTCGTGCCGGAAGGCGAAGCTGAGACTCGAGCCGGCCAAAACCTGTGGAACCTCCTCGCCGTGCTGTCAATCGTGATCATCGCCGGCTCCTTTGCCCTTATGGCTTTACAGTTGGGCCAGCCCCTCCGCTGAGCTTCCCGCCAGAATCTCCCTCTTGATACGGGAAATGATATCATTCGTGGAATGAAAGAAGGGGCGTAGAGGTCCCCGAGTAGCCGAGACCGCTACGAAGGGCGGCAAAGGGGTTTTCAGCATCCTCTCAGGAGAGAAAAGGCAGGATGCCGTCAAGCAGGGATGGTACGTTGAGAGAATCTATGGATAAGGCGTCTGCAAAATCCGACCCATGGTGGGCGCTCCTGCCGGATGTGTGGTTCCTGATCAGGCCGCGCCGGGGCCTGCTGGCCGTCGGCTTCTGTGTGATGGTGGTGAACCGCGTGGCAGGGCTTGTTCTGCCGGCGTCCTCGAAGTTTCTGATTGATGACATTATCGGAAAGCGTCACCTGCAACTCCTGCTTCCACTGGTGCTGGCGGTACTCGGCGCGACGGTCGTGCAGGGAGTTTCTTCTTTCGCCCTGACGCAACTCCTCTCCAAGGCTGCGCAGCGGCTTATTGCTGACCTGCGATGCCAGGTGCAAGCCCACATCGCGCGGCTGCCGGTGGCCTTCTATGACTCCAACAAGACCGGTGTCCTCGTGTCGCGCATCATGAGTGATGTGGAAGGGGTGCGAAACCTGATCGGCACCGGGCTTGTGGAGTTCGCGGGTGGACTGCTGACGGCGACGTTTGCCTCGATCATCCTGCTGCGCATCAGCGTTGTCATGACCGGCTTGGCTTTTCTGATTCTCCTCGGGTTCGGGCTCGCCCTCCGCGAGGCTTTCGGAGTGATCCGTCCGATTTTCCGCGCCCGCCCCAAGATCAACGCCGAGGTTACAGGACGGCTGACCGAATCGCTGGGCGGGGTGCGGGTGGTGAAGGGCTACCACGCCGAGGCGCGGGAAGCGAAGGTCTTTGCGGCGGGGGTGCGGCGGCTCCTCGACAATGTTCTGAAAACCCTGACCGCCACTTCCCTGATGAGTCTTTCTGCGACCACGCTGCTGGGCTTGGTCAGCGCCCTGATTATGTACCTGGGCGCCCGTCAAATCATTGCCGCACACATGACGCTCGGCACTTTTGTGACCTACACCATCTTTCTGGGACTCCTGGTGGCTCCGGTTTTCCAGATTGTCCTGATCGGCACGCAGATCACGGAGGCCCTCGCAGGACTTGAACGCACGCGCGAAGTCCTTAGTGAGCGCCCGGAGGACGAGGACTCGGCGAGGTCGCTGCGCCTGGATTACATTCAAGGTGAAGTGGTCTTTGAGAACGTCAGCTTCGCTTATGAAGCAGGGAAGACGGTCCTGAACGACCTCAGCTTCAAATCCCAGCCGGGCACGGTCACCGCGCTGGTCGGGCCGTCCGGGTCGGGGAAGTCCACCATGATCGGGCTCATCGCGGCCTTCTACACACCGAGCGGCGGAAGAGTGCTGGTGGATGGAATTGACCTGGCCAAGGTGCGCCTGGACTCCTACCGCACCCGGCTGGGAGTTGTCTTGCAGGAAACGTTCCTGTTCGACGGAACCATCCGGGAAAACGTCGCGTTCTCGCGCCCGGGCGCCTCAGAGGAACAAATCCTCGCGGCTTGCCGCATCGCCCGCGTGGATGAGTTCGCGGAGACATTCGAGAAGAAGTACGAGACACTGGTCGGCGAGCGGGGGGTGAAGCTCTCCGGCGGCCAACGCCAACGTGTTTCCATCGCGCGCGCCATCCTGGCCGACCCGAGAATCCTGATCCTCGACGAGGCAACGTCGAGCCTGGATTCCGAATCTGAGGCGATGATCCAGGAAGGGCTTTCTTACTTGATGCGCGGTAGGACCACCTTCGTTATTGCGCACCGCCTCTCAACCATCCGGCGTGCGGACCAAATCCTCGTGGTGGAGGGGGGCCGCCTCATCGAGCGAGGCACTCACGAGCAACTCTATGCTGCCGCGGGACGCTATCACGACTTGTACACCAAGCAGCACGGAGTCGAGTCTAACCTCTTCCTCGCTCCGGGTGAAGGCGACAAGGTGCGGGAAAGCGCAACGCCGGCGGAACCCTCTGCCCTTGCGGAACGAGAGGGGACGATCCCCAACGCGGTGCGCCTGCTGCGCGGGCGGGATGGATGATGACGGTTGCCCGCTGTGGGGGCGAATCTTGTATTCACCCCCGTCTGGGGCGATCACAAGGAGCGCCCCTACGCGGCTAGAGCGGGTATATACTTGTCAACATGGAAAAAATAAAAATCGAGCAGCACAGTTTTATGGGGATCTTCTGGATCTGGGCATGGCTCTTCACCATCGGGTTTCTGCACCTGACTTTTTGGAAGGGTGTCCTCGCGTTTGTATTGTGGCCGTATTATCTTGGTACGTGGTCCAGCTCGCTCCTGCACTAATCACAATCGGCCATTTCATGAATGGGATCATGGCGCCGGACTGGCAAGGCTCGCGTCCACCGGCTCATACATCACGGCTGAGGGGTGATGGACTTCCTCGAAGGTCGCGATGCGGTCCGCAAGGCGCAGAGTCAGGCCAATGTCGTCAAGGCCTCTCAGCAGGCATTCGCGTCGGAAGGGATCGATTGGGAAGGAGAATTTGAGGCCAAAGTCATCTGTAAGGGTCTGATTTTCGAGGTCAACGGTCAGCCGGTATCCCTCATTGTTCTCGGTCCGCTGGAATAGCTCGTTCACTTCGGCGTCGGGCAGTGTGACCAGGAGCACGCCGTTCTTGAAGCAATTGTTATAGAAGATGTCGGCGTAGCTGGTCGCGATGACGGCCTGGAAGCCGTAATCGAGAATCGCCCAGGGAACATGCTCGCGGCTGGAGCCGCAGCCGAAGTTGGCGCGCGCCAGCAGAATTGATGCGCCCCTGTAACGGGGATAGTTCAACACGAAGTCCGGATTGGGCTTTTCGCCATCCAGGTAACGCCAGTCGTAGAAGAGCACGCGCCCAAAGCCTTCCCGCGTCAGCCACTTCAGAAACTGCTTGGGGACCATCTGGTCCGTGTCAACATTGACCCGATCGAGAGGGGCTACAAGTCCTGTGTGTTTTATGAAGGGTTGCATATGCTTCGTCCGTTGTCAGTCATCTGCGATCGGTTGTCCTTGGCAGTCATTCTTAACCCCGAAGGGGTTGAAATTGAGTAGCCGTGGGCAAGGGCACGCTTTTTGTGCCCGCCGCCCACGGATAGCATCCCCATAGCTGAACCGACCCCGAAAGGGGTCGAACAGTTCGGCCCCTCCAGGGCCGAGAGGGTTTTCGATGCACCGCAGCCGTGGGTTTCACCCACGGCTATTCACGGAGCTCCCCTTCGGGGAGCACGAGACGCACTACTCTATTTTCCCGACTTTCCATTCCCGAACATCCACAAAGTGGCCCGTGATGGCGGCAGCGGCGGCCATCATGGGGCTGACCAAGTGAGTGCGGCCGCCCTTGCCCTGGCGTCCTTCGAAGTTTCTGTTCGTAGTGCTGGCGCTGCGCTCGCCGCTGGGAAGCACGTCGGCATTCATCCCGATGCACATGCTGCAGCCGGCATCGCGCCACTCGAATCCCGCGGCGCGGAAGATTTCATCCAAGCCTTCCTTTTCCGCCTGGGCTTTCACACGCCTGGAGCCGGGAACGACCAGCGCGCTTTTCAGTGTCTTCGAAACCTTCCTGCCCGCCGTAACACGCGCTGCCAGGCGCAGGTCTTCGAGGCGGGAGTTGGTGCACGAACCGATGAACACGTAATCAAGCGGGATATCAACGATGCGTGTTCCCGGCTCGAGGCCCATATACTCGAGGGCGCACTCCGCGGCCTTGCGGTCCACAGGGTCCGAAAAACTGCTCGGCTCGGGTACTTTTCCCGTAACGTCCGCGACCATTCCTGGATTTGTGCCCCAAGTAACTTGTGGCGCGATCGCAGCCGCGTCCAATTCAAGCACCCGATCGAAAGCCGCACCGGGGTCCGAGGGCAAAGACTTCCAACCATCGACGGCGACTTGAAAATCCTTGCCGCGGGGAACGAAGGGACGCCCTTCCAGGTACGCGAAAGTGGTGTCGTCCGGTGCCACCATTCCTGTCCGTGCCCCGCCCTCAATGGTCATGTTGCAGACCGTCATTCGGCCATCCATCGAAAGGGCGCGGATGGCCTCTCCGGCGTATTCGATGGCGTGTCCGGTCCCCCCCGCGATGCCCATCTTGCCAATGACGGCGAGGATGATGTCCTTTGCGGTCACGCCCGGAGTGAGGCTTCCGTTGACCCGGACCAGCATGGTCTTTGATTTGAATTGCGGGAGACATTGAGTGGCCAGGACGTGCTCAATTTCGCTGGTGCCGATGCCGAAGGCCAGCGCGCCGAGGGCGCCGTGAGTCGCCGTGTGACTGTCACCGCAAACGATGGTCTGGCCCGGTTGCGTGATGCCGAGTTCGGGGCCGATCACGTGCACAATCCCCTGATTGGGATTCTGCATGTTGAAGAGCATGATGCCCGTTTCGCGGCAGTTGCGCTCCAGGGCCTCAAACTGCGCGGCCGCCACCGTATCCAGCAAAGGGAGGTGCCGGTCCTTGGTAGGCACAGAGTGGTCCATGACCGCAAACGTAAGGTCAGGTCGCCGCACCTTGCGTCCCGCCGCTTTCAGGCCGGCGAAAGCTTGCGGGGATGTTACTTCGTGAACGAGATGGCGGTCGATATAAATGAGCGGGGGTTGCCCGGGCTCTTCAGCCACCAAGTGGGCATCCCAGATCTTTTCGTACATTGTGCGTGCAGGCATAATTTTTAGCGGCGTTCTGTCGTGCCAGCGCCCCGAACGACAGATTATACGCGAACCTGCGGCCTCTATCAAATTAGCGGTAATTCAGCCTGAAATTCGACTCGGCCGAAGACTTCGGGCGGGCAGTAATATTGCAGGTTCCCGAAAAGCTGACCTCTGACTTCTGGCTCCTGACTCCTGCTTAACAATCGTCACTGAGTGTGGTTTGAACCCGCTCATTTTAACGCGCTTTGAGTTAGAATCGAGTCTATTGATGATGCGCTGGAAACGTTACTGAAGAAAGGCCTCAAGGCGAAAGCGCGGGGCCGTTTACATTCTTATGACTCCTGAAGAAAAAAGACTCTGAGGGCGGTTGCGATTGAGATATCCCCTTTTCCATCTGGCCAAGCAATGGGCCGCCGCTTGCGGTCGTACTTGCTGTCGAAGGGATTTCCTGAAAAAAGCCACAGGCGTTTGCACCGCTTTTGCGGGCTTGGCAACCCCTGATGTAGCAAGCGGGGCGAAGGCTCCCGAGAGGAAAAGAGATATGGTCCGTTGGCAAGCACACACCATTGCAAAGATTCCAAACGGCTACCAGGTGGCGGTTGCCGATGTCAACGGCGATGGCAAGCCTGACATCCTGGCGTTAAGCTCCGTGGAGAGCGTTGTGGAATGGTATGAGAATCCTTCCTGGAAGGCTCGGCCCATCACCACGGCAACCCATCAGAACATCAGCCTGGCGCCGTTGTTTCGCAATGGCTATCCGCAGCGCGGCTTGGCGCTGGCCAGCGACTTTGCGCTCAATGACAGCACCTATGGTGGAAGTCTTTGGTGGGCGGAACCGGGGAATTCGTTAGACTCCGAATGGTCGCTGCGCTTGCTCGGCCGGATGCCCAGCTCGCACCGATTGCGCTGGGCGGACCTGGACGGGAGCGGCCGCCTGGGGTTGGTGGATGTTCCCTTGTTGGGTTATGGCGCGAAGGAGCCGGACTACAAAGTCGCTGCGCCGCTCACCTGGTTCGAACCTCCGGAGCCACTCCTGCGCGGACACGTATCTGCCACTGACGCCGGCAAGGGTGAGTGGTTTTCCCACCTGATTGACGGATCTCTGACGGTCGTCCATGGCGTCCACATCATTGACTGGGACAACGACGGCCGCGATGAAATCCTGACTGCCAGCTTCGAAGGCGTCCATCTCTTCCGCTCCACCGGGACGGGCCGCGACCTCCTTTGGACGAAGACCCACCTCGCTGCGGGCGACCAGGTTTCACGCCCCCATCGCGGGTCGAGCGAAATCGGCGTCGGCAGGCTAGAGGGGCGGCGTTTCCTCGCCACCATCGAGCCCTGGCATGGCGAGCACGTGGTTGTTTATACGCAAGACAAACCGGGCGATTTGTGGGGTCGCCATCCGATTGACGACAGTTTGCGCGACGGCCACGCGCTGGTGTGCGCCGACCTCAATGGCGACGGCAATGATGAAATCGTGGCGGGGTTTCGCGGTCCAGGGACCAGCCTCTATGCGTACTACGCCTCAGACGCGTCCGGCCTGAAGTGGGAGCGCCAGACGCTGGATACTCAGATGGCGGCGTCAGGAGTGGTCGTGGCCGACCTCAAGGGCGACGGCCACGCGGGTGTTGTGGCCGTCGGCGCTTCGACGGCAAACGTGAAGTGGTACGAGAATCTGGGCGCATGATCATTGAGTGATTGATTCATTAAGTCATTGAATCATTGAAAAGCGGTGGCGAGAGGACAGGGCAATTTTGAATTTCAAATTTTGGATTGCCCCCATGTACTCCCTGAGATCTGAACTCAACGAGATGCGCGGGAGGCTGGCGGGCCAATTGGGCGCGGACTCATTCAGAGTCTCTTTTGACCGGTGAGCGAAGGCGGCAAGAGTTGAAAGCCAGGTTACCATTGCCTATTTCGTGGGCTTTCTTGATGACCTCGAGGCTTTCTTCCCAATGGCGGAGGTAATCCACTTCCGTAGGGAAAGGAAGAAATGATGGCGACGCTCAGTCGTAGTCGCTTCCAGTGAGCTGTCCCCTGACAAGGGAACTTCAGGGCGTGTCAGGAAGATCGCAAGCACTAGCGCGGCCAGGACCACCAGGAATTGAACGAGAAAGATGATAAGCAGGACTAGCACTAAGTACAGCACCGAGTTCTCCCTCGCAGTTCGAGCCGGATGTTTAAAGAGCCCTTGCGAAGGTCGCGCGGAGCGCGGCGAGCGCCCTGTCCAAGGAAACGAGTGTCATCCTGAGCGGCCAGTTCATAATTCAGAATTCATAATTCACAATTACCCCAGCGCCCAGCCCCAAGTCCCCAGCACCTGACACCTAGCACCTGGAACCTGCCTTTCCGCACTCACCTGCCATCTACCACCTACGGCCTTCACACTTGATCTATCGGCACAGGCACGCAGTTTGATGAGGGTAAACCGAGCCTTCTCTCAGGCGCGATCTTAGTGGGTATGTCATTCCGAGCGCAGCGAGGAATCTCGCTCTGGACGGAGGTTGATCGGAGCTCAAGGCGGACTAAGGGTTGGAAGAAAGAATCAGAACGAGATTCCTCTCCCGCGCCTGCGGGATCGGAATGACAGTCGGGCAGGTGTACGGCAGGTGATGGAGTCTGTTAGGGCTGGCGATTCGGTGGGTGACGGCGCATGATGATAGCCGTGCCGTCCCCAAACTCGTATTGGACCTCGTCCATGAGCTGATGGATCAGATACACTCCGCGGCCAGCTTCGCGGTAAACGTTTTCCCCCATGGTTGGATCCGGAAGCTTACTCGGGTCAAACCCGGTACCGGAGTCTTTGACGACGATGAGTATTCCGCCGCCCTCCTCAATAGCCACGCACGTTCGCACGTACTTTTCGGGGTCGCTGCGATTGCCATGAAGGATGGCGTTCATGAGCGCTTCTTGCAGGGCAAGCTGGACGTTCCCGAGATCGTGACAACAACCATTTGCTTCGAGCAAACCAAGGACCTTGGAAACAAGGCCTTCAATATGGCGAGTGTCCGAAGGAATCAATTCGTCCAGCTTGACGACCAGCTTATCCTGGTCAAACTCGCACTGGGGCGGGATGTGCTTCAAGTCCGGCATAGTACCGGCTTTTCTGCGCCAATAAAAACTCTACCACAGCAGAGCAACTGACTCAACCGTCAACGTCCGATCTTTCAGGTCTGTCATGGTGAGTCCGTCGGCCTAGGCCGAACGAAGCATCTCGCCCTGCTGTTTGTCGGCGGAAAAGTCCAGAGCGAGATTCTTCGTCCCGACAAGTCGGGACTCAGAATGACAGCATGGTCAGGTCCAGTAATTGCGGTCAAGCGAGCGATACTGAATGGCTTCGGAGATGTGGGTAGTGCCGATGGCGTCGGCGGCGTCGAGGTCGGAGATCGTGAGCGCTACTTTCAGGATGCGGTCGTGGGCGCGGGCGCTGAGGCCCAAGCGCGTCATGGCGCTCTCCAGCAGGCGCTCGCAGTCGGCGGAGATGTTGCAGTACTTGCGGATCTGCCGCGAGCTCATCTGGGCATTGCTATAAATCTTTTCCCCCGGGAAGCGGCGCAACTGGCGCTGGCGGGCTTTTATGACGCGCTCACGAATCAGCTCCGAACCTTCCCCGCCCGAGTCCTGCCGCAGCTCCTGGTAGCGGACGGCGGGCATGTCGATGTGGATATCAATGCGGTCCAGCAGCGGCCCGGAAATCTTCGAGATGTAGCGCTGAATGAGGGGCGGCGTGCAGGTGCACTCGCGCGTGGGGTCATTGAAGAACCCGCACGGACAGGGGTTCATGGCGGCGGCCAGCATGAAGCGCGAAGGAAAGGTCAGGGACATGGCGGCGCGTGAGATGGTGACCGTGCCGTCTTCCACGGGCTGCCTCAAAACCTCCAGGACGTTGCGCTGGAATTCCGGCAACTCGTCCAGGAAAAGCACGCCATTGTGCGCCAGGCTCACTTCGCCCGGGCGGGGCACGGCGCCGCCTCCAATCAGTCCGGCATCCGAAATGGTGTGGTGGGGAGAAC
>Ga0208034_1002160_pt1 | contig 10614 bp, 9 predicted proteins | sample June2015DPH_8_10_FD_184699 | JGI IMG/M metagenome (GOLD analysis project Ga0208034, IMG submission 184699) | Peatland microbial communities from SPRUCE experiment site at the Marcell Experimental Forest, Minnesota, USA - June2015DPH_8_100... | ecosystem: Environmental > Terrestrial > Soil >...
CCCGCTACTATCTGGAGGGGACCCTCTGTTGCCTGAATGGCTCTTAATTGACCCTCGTTGAGAGATGGAAAGAGCGTCTTGATCTTCGCTATGGCTTCAGCATCGCCCATCAAAGCGGGGGCTTGGATTTGAGCAGGTTCCAGGGTTTCCAGACACCCGAGGATTCGACCTTGGATATATTATGATTGAGGAGCCTATCCCTCACAGAAGATAATACGGCGTTACTCGTCGGCCGGGACCTCTCGACCTATCACTTCTAAGACCCAAGTTCCCAATGAGATTTCAGATAGGATTAGTCAATGATCGACGCAACGAGGACAGCTGGTCAACTTCCCATGTTCTGAATTCCTTGGGGGACTTCCAGAAAACTTCCCAAGCAGTATTCAACATGAACCTGATCTCGCCGGTGTTGGTTGACAATACTTTCGGGTAGGCTACCGAAAGAGATGATCCCTGTAGACCTTCCAACGAAAGGCGTGCTATGTCTGCGAGAAGAGAGTCTGGATACGCATATTGGTACTCGGAGGGCGGGTTAGACCAAAATTTTGAAATCTCTGCCCACTTGGAATGCATCTTCCCACTCTCAGCTTCGTAGCCTAGGTTCTTGAGGCCGTATTCGAGTATTCTCATTCTCGCTTCATCAGCTGGATGAGTCTGATTCTGTAGCATGTCCAGTTCATAGATGTCCTTCGAGCGTTTCAAGGTTAGGTGTATGTGTGACCAAGCGTATGCAGGGCCTACAGTGTATAGCGCAAATAGATCGCAAAAGAATTCCACGATCCAATTCTTCCATTGAGAATAGCACCGGCTTATTGCAAACTGGATTCCCTGTGGAGCCCCCTCCCTCTTCTTTGTCTTCATCAATTCCGTGTAATATCTGGCAATGGCCATGAAGCAGGAATCAAAGGCCTTCGTCATTGTCTCCAGTCTGAGATCGGCGTCTCTGTTCTCCAACAAATAATGTCCAATCTCATGATAGAGATCTGGCATATGCAAGAGGAATTCCGATTCACCTAGAGGCACGAAAATCACGTTTGTGAAAGGGTGGGAGAAGTAATGTTCGCCCGACCCTCCGCAGATAGCAGGGTGAGGTAAAGGGAGTTTGATTTCACCATGAATCTTGAATGTCAATCGGTTGAGAAATCCTATCTCTGGAGTCTGGTAATACAAAGGTGGAATGCCATAATACTCGACCAGGGCGATCTCCATGCCGCAGACTCTCACGTCTCTGAAGATGTCTCTCAGGTCATTTTCCTCTCTGGTTTCAATCATACTCTCCAGTTCTTTCAGATTCCGAATTTGGTCATCGAGAATCCGAGTGCACCTTTCAGCCAACCCGGCCAGTTCGGAATACTGCAGGGGATACCTGATGAAATTCTTGAGAGCAAGGGAACGGTTGATCTGTTCTACGACAATGGCCTCAAGATAGTCCTTCACGAACGACCTCCTATGCGACGGAACAAGCTTGCGCACTCGGTTCCCATAGCGTCCGCGACATCGTTTAGTATGGAGAGGTCATTAGCTGAGAGAGCGTATTTCCCTGACATCAGTTTCTGCGTGAGCTCAATTATTTCAGTCCTTCTGAGCTGCCACTCCCTAGTTGACCTCTGGCGTAATGTACTTACGAGGAACTGCTCGTCGAATATCGCTGTTCCGGAAAGTGTGCCATTAAGCACCTCCGTTACCGGTTTTAGCACCCGGAGAAGGTGTGCAACCTCTTCTCTGGTCCGATCAGGACCCTGTATCGAACGTTGTCTAAGATAGCGAAGCGCACTATCAAAGTCTCGTAGGGAGTTCGTAGTCTCGTGGAAACGAAAGGAGAATGAACCTAGGTCGCTCATTCGTCAGATCCCTCCTCTTGGAACCTAAAGTTGTCTTCGCTGTATTGACCAGCAATTTCTCTCAAACGGATGTCATTCATCTTCATTGTAATGGGGAGTCGGGAGCAGTAATCTATCTTGGTCCAAGTCAGGTTAGCGAGAGCAAACACATCTTCGACGATTGTGGCGAGTTCCATCTTCCCTCCGATTTTCGTGACCTGAATCGGCTTGGCCGTTCCACGATATCTGAAAGGTCTCCCGGTAGTGCACACGTAAGCATCGTTATGCACGATAACGTATTCTCCAACCCATGGGTTTTCCGTACGCTCTTGCAGGAATCCTTGGACGGTTTCCTGCTCGAAGAACCGCACAGGAACCCTTGACGACTTCTTGATTTCGACGAAGTTGCAGTTGAAATTACTCGCCAATATGCCTTCCCTTGAAAGCTGGTTCAACGCCTCCGTTATGCCCTTCATTTCTTGTGGGAAGAAACGGCCATCACGATGAATCGTAATGTCTGAGGGACTCTTTTTCGCAGTCTGGAGTTCGTCCTTCAGCAGCTCATACACTACTGTCTGAACCTGTCGCGTTCCCAGTTGCTCTTTCTGGTCCGAGGTACTGGAGGTGAATCGGAAGGTCTGACCATTCTTTGAGACGTACATGAATCCTGCAGTATTGTTCTTGACGTCTATTCCGATCACTGCATCTGTATTGAGTGGCCTTGCTAAAGCGAATGGCCAACAGTTGTTGAGGAGAAGAATCTTGTTGAGCGCGACGTTCCCCAAATAGCCTCTGTAGCGTTTGGTTGTCCGTTCATCAGTTGCCACCGTCCATTGCGTTTGACCATCGGCGGAGCCCGTTGCGACGTAGCTGGCCCTTGGGATTTCGACGTGCGCGACTGATACTTGAATGTCCTTTTTCCTCAACTCGCGCATCAACATGTTGGTGAGTTCGTCTTCCTTGTCGGGTCTCCTAGGATTCAGTCTTGGGATGAGCACGAGCCCGTAACCAGAGCTGAATAGCCCCCCTCCCGTGGATTGTTCGACCGCATCCAAAACCGCCTTCGCAAATGGGTAGATTGAGGTGCCGACGGAATCATCATATTCAATCACTTGGGGGTCCCATCCTCGTAGCCCGTTCATCGGGTAAAGCCTGGTGAATTGATAACTCAGATCCTTAATGTACTGATGACCGAAGGTTAGATACATCGACTTAGGCATGATGAGATATTGGCGGTCGAGATTCTTCCTAACAAAGAAACCCGCCCCAGGATCTAGGAGCAACTTCATCTTTGTGTAGCTAAAATCCTGTAGATTAGTAAGGGTCGTGCCGGTTCCCCCTGTGAAAGAAAGAATTTTCCCCTGACCGAATAACAAGTCAGGGGGAGTTAACCGATTTCCCTTTACAGAAAGCATTTTATCGGAAAAGACTACGCGAACTCCTTGAAACTTCCATCCCAGAAGGTATTTTTGAACCACAAATTCGATTTCCCTTTTACGGACGTGTGGTGGCATTATTGTCGCCGCATGGTGCTCACGAATCGTCGGATGATTGGTCGGGTAAGTCAATCTCAGGAGAGCACTTGGCATATGTCGAATTTGCCCCAGGCTGGTATGATAGGTGAAGACAGAACAATCTCTCGGCAATGTAAGCAAGGCTTGGGGTTTGGGAAAACTCGTAACTTGATGGATGTGATCGAACAGGTTAGTATTTTCAATTCTGACGTTTGACGTGTCAAAGTCGCTTATGCCTTCGATTCGGACTTCGTACCACCTATGGCCGTACTCATATATCGCGTTTCTTCCTTTGTACTTCCCGAACTCGTCGGTGGTAACTCTCGATGGGAGGAAGTACTTGGATGCGTACTTCCGAGTAATATCCACGCTGACAGCTAACTCGTTGGATGGGAGTGCGACGACTTTGTAACTGAAACCGTGATACATACTAATGTCGGTAGATTTGAATTCAGGGTCGGCCTGTTTGTGGAAATATGGCTTCCCAGCAGAGGGGCGCCACAGATTCTGGACATCGTGCAATTGTCCATCGAGGAGGAACTGCAGGAATCTCACCGCCAATTGTGCGTCTATATCTGTCAATGCATCAAAGCTCAGTTGTCTCTCAACAATGGTGGCTGCTACTTCGGCTTCGGTTCCGATAAGGGATACTCGTCCTGGCAGCCCGGAGTACCCTTCTAGTTGAGCAATGTACAACTGCTTGTCTTCTACGAGTTTGACGCAAGGCGATTTGGAAATCTTGCTCAATTGGTCGCTTAGGAGCTGAACATTCATGTCGTACTCATCAGAGTGAGGAGAGATTCCTGATACCTTGTAGAGCCTGTAGCGACACGACAGGTCTTTGAGATTCTCAACTTTGAATAAATTTATGACAGTCACGATGCGGTCGTCCTCCAGCAGACTTTCCTAAAATTACAGGATAGACAAGTTGTAGGCCTGCGGGTTTTTGGTATCGAATCAATGAGCTGTTCAGGTCTAGAAGAACCATTCACGACGTGCCGCATTCGTATGGAGGTCGTGAAGATGTAATCCTCGATCTCAGTCAAGTCTTCGTTCGTCAATGCATATTCGACCTCTTTGTTCCGAAGCAGTTGAAACTCAAGTAGGCGTATTTGTTTTGCATCAACTCCGTCCTTTCGGAATTCCTCAGGGAAGTCTTTGTGCGGTTTGACTCTAGAGAGTGCGTACCCGTAGATGGTCAACTGCAACCTGTGTTCCTTGTAGCGAGGGGCTTCGACTTTCCAATCTACAATCATTGGAGGCTTGTCCCTGTAGAAAACAATCAAATCAGGCATACATCTCACATTGACACCTGCGAATTCCAGCTGTAGAGGCCGCTGACTCAAAACGAGCGACGATTCTTGGCTTATGCCGCTCATTAGGCTCCCCTCAAGGAGATTGGCTAAGGAGACTTTCACCTCTTCTACTGCACGATTAACAATCTCGTCTGAGAGAGGCAATCCATACGCCATCTCGAACAGAGCAAGGAAGTCTGCCTCTCTTTTTGGAAACATCAAGTGCTTCTGAGCCTTGGCAAAACTCAACTGTGCTTCTATCATCTTCAACGCGTGGGCGAGCGTGTCATCCAATGTTACCTTCTCGCGCTTGTTAAGTCGTGGAACAACGAACTGACTGATTGTCTGATCCACAACCTTACCTCTCCACGCGTGAATTGAGTCCAAGTGCTTCAGGATGTATGCCTCCTTCCGATCCTGGTTTGTCGTCTTCGAAGTCGCGAAAGTACTGCCATAATACCACTTCTTCGGGCACTGAGAGAAAACCCTGCTTGAGCTGACAGACCAGTTCATCGTTCTTGCCTTCTGGTCCGAATGAAACGAAGATACTCAAGAAGTTCTCTTTCTTCTTGGGGGGTCAGCTCTTCTGCGCTATCTGATGTCCTGAACACAAGAAGCCGCTTGCCTTTGGGCCCTAACGCTGGATAACCGGAGAGTTCCATGAGGCGTGAATACGAGATCTTGTATGCCTCAGCTAACTTACCCAGAACTGACGGGGATGGCTTGACGATTTTCTGGTTCTCCAATTGGCTAAGGTATGCATTTGAAATGCCGGTCTTCTCCTCAACTTCCCGGAGACTCAAACGGAGGTCGTCCCTCTTCCTTCGTAGCACTTCCCCCAGAGATTCCATAGGGCCTGTGCAAGAGTTCGGTTATTTATTGTTTGCTAAGTCTGTCAAGCACTTTCTTGACACGCTTAGCGGAGTTCGTCACCCTTCAACCCTTCCCGGCACTGCGGATGACTTGCCCGTCCCAAAAGAGCCATCAGCAACCCCGTTACCCGAATCAAAGGTCTTTCGAGCGGCCGGGGAAGAGCGATACTGGGGACAAGGTCGACTCCTCGCAAGTGGTGCTAAGGAACACCAGAGTGAGGCGCAAAGCAAATCTCCAAAGGATCATTTTATCGCAAGGGCTAGTTGACGATGCAGGGTAGATTATTATTACAAGCCGCAGGACAATGGAAGACCCGAACCAGCGGTACCGAAGGTCGTTCGGAGTCCAAGTTCGGAGAATAGCGCCAGGGAGCTTGAGGCTAGGTCCTCAGAAAAAGTTCCAAAAAAAACACAGGGAAAAGGAGAAGAACAACCGCAACGACATTTCGGTCGCGATTCATTGCGCCTCCCCTCGCTCGTTGAGGCCCTTGCGAGCCTGCGAGACATTTGATTCGTATCTAATCCGTCTTCGTACCACTCAAGTATTTTGATAACGCCTCCAGCTCGGAGTCATGCTCCCATTCAGACTTGAGGTAGCAAAACTCGTTCACAAGGAATCTGGGGTCATCTATTGCCCGTCCTAAACTGAGCCAAGCCCGTCGTTTATACTTGTATTTCTTGAGAATCCCCAAGTTGATGACTTGATTTCGCATGTTCACTCTTGAATTGGCTGCAAGGAACGAAATCCCGCAATCTTGGTAAACTAGCGTGACGTCATGCCTTTCGTGATCTTTTGCGGTCAATTGCGTTACTTGGTTTATCGCGCCAACGAGTTCCGCCCTCCTTTCTTCGTCGAGTTCGAGCAGAAGGATTATTGCGGAAGTGTGCCCATTGCCTCCATATGTTTGTAGCGTCTGGAGTATGTGCCTGAATTCCGGCCTGTCCGGAGCTCTCAGCGGAGGAGTTTCATACTTTATCCCGATGCTCTTCAGGTACTCTCCATTGAGTTTCTCCGCAAACCCGGAGAGAATCACATTGCTTGCATTCTTCCACTCTGGCGGAAAAGGAAGTCCGTGCATCAGATAAGCTCCAACATAGTCCAATTCGTCGAAGCTGATCATCTTGCCGTAGCATTGTATCCGTCGCTCCAAGAAGTGTATGAACATGTAAGGGTTAGAAATGTAGTCACAGGCGATTTCCAGATCAAGAATGCTCACTACCCATGGATACGGGTCATCATGGTCCTTCTCAAGCAATCGTGTAATCTCTGTAAGGAGCGCCGAATATGACTCTGAGGTAACGCAGACAATGTAGATTGCGGCGAAGTCGTTTCTCTTCAGAACAATGTTATCGCCACCTTGCGTGGTGAATCTTGCTAGCTCGCCGCTCTCGATATACTTCTTAGTTCGGATAGCCTGGTTGTACGCGTCTTGGACTGCACCCGAGAAATCGCGAATGATTCGATCGTAATTCCCCAATTTGGCAGATGCGGTAAGCCTTTTCGACTTTGACTCGACGATGAGTAGCCGGTCGTCGAATGTTACTAAAATGTCGGTCTCGAATTGGTTCTCGTCACCGTACCTTAATGAATGGTGAACTCGGTCTTTTCCGAAGACCCTTGAAAAGAATTCTGATGTCTTGCCCTCTTGAAAGTCTCCAATCGACCTTTCAAACTTCGGTGCGTACTCCTCATCCTTTATGAGGTCATAATACATCGTACGAAGCGGTGCTTGATAGAGCAGCTGCGGGACAGGCAAGAACAGTGAATTGCCCATCAAGATGATGGGCGTGGCGTTTAACTCATTGAATTCTGTGGGCGAGTCGAAGGCAAGATTCATTTCGCCAAAATGACGGGCAAATCTCGAAATAAAGGCGTCTACCAAAGGCCTACGAAATCTAGTCTCGAGTTCGTCACGGGGAATCTGCAGTATGTTTGGTATCGTGCTCGCACTGGATAGGAACATATCATCTAGGTCCTTCCTCCTCATTCCGTCAATCATGCTTCTGAAGTCGTTTGGTGAAATACTTCCTGAGTTGAGCCCCTTGTATACCTCCGGAATTTCACAAAGCGCATCTTTGAGATTGGCAAGGTAGTCATTTACTGACTTCGACGCCAGAAGAAAGAGGTGCTGGAAGAATTCCGATATCTGCTCGGCAGTAAGGCCGTAATGCTGTCTCAGATAATCGTCGTGCAGAGAATACTTCTCTGTGAACGTTTCCAGTAAGCGGTGGGGGTACCCTTCTCCTCTCGCGTAGTGGAAATAGGCAAAAACAGAATGTGAGAGTCCACTGCTGGATACGTCGGTCTCCTTTGTGAGAGACGCAACCCTCTCTAATTCCGCAATTGTGTAACTTTGGCTGATTTCGAAAAACAGATTCTTCAGAGACAAAATTTGTTTTGAGTTTGGACGCGCCTTGGAATGAGTTCTTTCTGGCATTTTTGAGTACAACCCGGCTACATACTCCAGCGTTGCCTGGGAGTTCAAGGGATCTCCAATGGTCTCCTCCGCGAACATCTGCCAGCAATCGAGCGAGAGAACCGTCGTCGTTGTTATTGGGTCGAATTCAGCTAATATTGACTTGAATCGCATTAGAAGTGACTGTCTTGAATCTTCCATTGGCTAGGTCGTTTGACAGGCAAAACCAGATTGACTATTATATCTCGTTGTCTGTTGGCCGAGCAAGTTCGCTGACGACCACGTTATCAGACTTGTTACCTCAGATTTGCTAGCGAGGCAGTCCCGACATACCCTCCACTGCTGGACACCCCTGTTCGGGTTAGCCCAACAGATTCAGCAGGTATGTTTCGGCCCAACCATCTTTCGCGATGATAGGCCAACCCCTCCAACAATGTTGAAGGAGCACCCTCGCCCTTTCGGGTTTCGGGATCGTCAGGGGAATCTTCAGCCCATCTGGCTGGTATTGGCTCACGACCCTGGTCGTGGGCACCTTCCCTGAGTCTAGGTTCTATTCAGAACCCGCACAGTTCTTTCATTCAGGTTGCTTGTCCAGTTCCCTCAGTATTTCGCGGTGCAGCAGCGCCTCGGCCCTCTGCCTGACGTCCTTGGAGAGGTAGAGCACTGCACTCTCGCTAGCGCGCACATCCTTTCTCATGAGTGCGACCGCTTCATCGTACCGTCCCAGCTTGAGAAGCCTGTTCAGCTCGTCGATCAGCTGTCTCTCCGGCTTGGCCACCGGTCACTTCACCGCCGTCTTCTGGGTGGGGAACCGGTTCAGGAACCGCTCTTTGCTGATGCGGTAGTGCCAGCCGTCCAGGATGGCCTCCTTCTCCTTCCTCAGCTTCTCGATGAAGCGCGCGCGCGCGCTGACCTCAACGGCGGCCCCGGTGCCTTCCAGTCCATTCGCGACCCTTGCCCCGTGTGTGGCGGGGCTGACTTCGACGTACGCATGCTGGACTAGCCGGAGGGTTGAAGCTGCTGGCCGAAGTAAGTTGTCGATATTGAACACACCTACGGTTAAAGAGTCCCGTCAGGACAGGAGTGAAGTTGGCGGGGGGTGAGTGACGACGACGCAGTTCAGACGCATGAACTGCTAATCGCTCCTAGGGACATCCTTCTACCAATCGCGACGTTGATGGGGTTAGTCCTTGCTGCCGTCGGATACCTCACAACCCTCGGCCTGAAGTCGACTATAATGGTTGTCGAGAACCCCGGTTCTGTCGGGTCTGGACATGAGTTCTGTGCCGTATGGTGACGTAACACGGCTAATCGGTATCCTGTAGTCGGGAGCTGACAGACCAAGAGAAACGAGAAATGTGCACTTTCCGAGCCGCTTTTGGGTACATTTTCGTGCCGGGCCCTTCCGGACCTGAACCCTCATGCCCTCCAACGATGATAAAGCAGTGACCGTGGCGTTTTTATCTCCGGCCTCGCGCGCGCGCGCCCGCCCGCTACCACCTCAGGAGAACCATGTCGTCCCTCGCAGAAATGACCGTGGGGCAACTCTGCAACTGGGTCGAGGAGAGGTGTGAACAGTTGAAGTGGAAAGCCCTAACACCGCTTCATCCCTCAGCTATGTAGAACGCAAAACTTCAGTCTACTGTCAAATAGGGAGTTGAGGCCTCAATCAGTTGCCAGGGCTCAGCCACGTTTCGTACCACTGGTTTCCGCCACCAGCGATAGCACCGGTCTGTACATCCTCTAGATTGTGCACGATGTACCAACCTTTGACGTTATTGCCGCTAGCGTTGAAATTCACGCAGGTCCCGGGGCCGTTTTCATCGCAAAGCATTCCAGTCAAACTTACGCAATTAGTGCAGTTGTTGTTCGTGTTGGCGAAATGTGGGGGTTGGCAGTAAATGCCATCGAAGCCGATGCCAGAGCATTGTGGGAGAGGCGGAGCTTCGAGGACAGAGTAACCCCAGGTCTGCTGAGCATGTGAAATGCAACCGATAAACTCCGTGAAAGTGTTGCTGCCGAGGGACCAAGTCTCCGCCCAATCATCCACTTGCGGTTGCAGAGAACACAAGGCGCCCACATATGTTGTCTCAGTGATAGTCTGGCCGGTAACCCCATTCATCCACGAAGGAATGGGAAAGTAAGCCGCCGGTGAATTAGATTCGATGTCCTCGACGAACAGAGCATACCCGTTGGTATTATGCGGAAGCGTCGAAATCTTGTAACCAGCCCAGCCGATGCCACCTTGGACCATGTCGGTCCCTCCATTGTCCACACCTGCCCCTGTCCACTCACCGAATGCGCAACACGCTGGCGTTTCGGTTGTCGGGACGGAGAGCTGATTGGGGAATTGGATGCTTCCGTACACCTTCCACAACGACCAGTAACCGTTGTAGCACCAGCCGAGGAGAGAGCCGGCGCAATCTTGAGCAGCGTAGCCGCCCCACGCCGGTGATGACGACCAGGCGGGCGATGACGACCCCTGGTTGGCTACCCCCCATGAAGGTCTAGTAGTGGTGTCATTCGTGAAGTACATTTGTTCGATTTGTCCCGTGCCATTGTTTACTTCTGCAGTGATGTAGGCCATACGGTTTGGCGAGAAGTAAGTTATGAATACAGTTGGAGTTGTGTTAGGTCCTGTCATGAAACCGAAAGAGCTGCCAGGAATGATTCCATATGATGTTCCATTCGAGAGC
>Ga0208034_1002162_pt1 | contig 10607 bp, 4 predicted proteins | sample June2015DPH_8_10_FD_184699 | JGI IMG/M metagenome (GOLD analysis project Ga0208034, IMG submission 184699) | Peatland microbial communities from SPRUCE experiment site at the Marcell Experimental Forest, Minnesota, USA - June2015DPH_8_100... | ecosystem: Environmental > Terrestrial > Soil >...
CACCTGGACAACGATGTGCTGCAGGCGAAGGTGGCCGAACTTCAAGCTTGCGCGGGACGCACCCCGCGCGCTCAGGAACAGGTAACGTCCATGGCCCAGGGGATCTGGGAGCACGCGCTGTTTAACTCGAAGAACACCCTGCGCGTGATTGAAGGCCTGGTGGGCGGCATGGCGAAGTTGCCCGGCGAGCGCACGATTCTGCTGACCTCCGCGGGATTCCTCACGGGCAACCTGGAATACGACGAAGATCTGTTGATGGCCAAGGCGCTCAATGCGGCCGTGGTGATCAACACTCTGGACGCCAAAGGGCTTTACACCGTGTTGCCGGGAGGCGACGCTTCCGACTCTCGACCGGTGGGCCGTATTCAGCGAGGCGCGCAGACCGTCGACCCGCATACCGTCGATGCGCAGACCGCGAGCAAGCAGGCACAGGCGAAGGACGACGGGATGGCGGTTCTGGCCGCCGGCACGGGCGGCACCTTCTACCACAACAGCAACGATCTGGAGCGCGGCTTCCGGGAGTTGGGCATGGTGCCGGAGACCATGTACGTGCTCGGTTTCGCGCCCTCGGACGTGGTGGCCGATGGGCGTTTTCACAGCCTGAAAGTCCGGCTCGCCACAGGCAAACACTATTCGCTGCAGGCCCGGCTGGGCTACGCGGCGCCCACGGCGAATGCCGCCGCGCCAAGCCCTCCGCACTCCAAACTGGACAGTGAAGTCATGGCCGCGGATACCATCACGGATTTGCCTGCCGGGTTCGCCTGGGAGCAGAGGGCAGGGCCGCCGGGCGTCACGATGGTCGCGCACCTGGATATCGGCAGCTTGCATTTCGAGACCAGGCACGATCGGCGGGGACAAAAACTGACGTTGGTGGGAGTTCTGCTGGATAGCCGTGGCGGCTTCGTGACGGGCAAGCGGAGCGAGTTGGAGCTGAATTTCACGCAGGCCACTTTCACGCGGTTGGCGAAGACCGGTTTGAGTGTTGTGATGACGCTCGAAGCGCCTCCGGGAAGCTACTCCGTGCGCGCGGTGGCGCGGGATGCCCTGGAAGGCAAGCTGGCGGCGGCGGGCGAGACCGTGCAGATCAAGTAGGGCCGGCGCGTGTCGATAGCGCGACCAGGGGGTCGCGCGCGGACGAGGGCGTCCGCCCCACTTTGGGGTGCTCAGTTGCCGCCGGCAGTGGGCGGCTCAGCGGGAGCGGGGAGCGATACTTTGTTCCAATCGGGGGGCTCGACACCCAGCAGATAGCGGACGAAGTAATCGTCGCGGTAGTGCTCACTGCCCAGCACGGCGACGCCGTGGTTTTGCCCGGGAATATACAGCATGTCGAAATGCTTGTGGGCCTTCACCAAGGCGTTGACCACTTGCAGCGAAGAGGCCGGATCGACGTTGGTATCCATTTCGCCGACGATGATCAGCGCGCGGCCTTGCAGTTTGGCGGCGTTATCGACGTTAGACGATTCGGCGTACTGCGGACCGAGCGGCCATCCCATCCACTGTTCATTCCACCAGATCTTATCCATGCGGTTATCGTGGCAGCCGCTGTTGGTGACGACCACTTTATAGAACTCGGGATGGAATAGCATGCCGCCCAGGGCATTCTGGCCGCCGGCGGAGGTTCCAAATATGCCGACGCGGGAGATGTCGTAGGAGGGGTACTTGGCGGCGGCGGCCTGGTGCCAGAGAATGCGGTCGGGGAAGCCGGCGTCGCCGAGGTTCTTATAGGCTACATCGTGGAAGGCCTTGGAGCGGTTGCTGGTGCCCATGCCGTCGATGTGGACCACGATGAAGCCGAGTTCCGCCATGGCCTGATCGCCCGGCACGGCGCTGAAGGTCTTGGGCACGAACGAGCCTTGCGGTCCGGCATAGATGTTTTCGATCACGGGATACTTCTTACTGGGCTCGAAATTCATGGGAAGGGTGATGATGCCCCAGATATCGGTCTTGCCATCGCGTCCCTTGGCGACGAAGACTTCGGGAAAGCGGAAGCCGGCGGCCAAAAGCGCGGAGGCGTCGCCCTTTTCGAGGTCCATGACGACTTTCAGGTCTTCGGTGCGGCGAAGTTGCGACTGCGGCGGCAGATCGACGCGCGACCAGGTATCGACGTAATACTTCTTGTCGGGCGAGAAGACCACGGCGTGGTCGCCATCGGCGTCGGTGAGGCGCGTGAGCGAGGCGCCGTCGAAGTTGATGCGGTAATACTGAACGAAGTAAGGATCCTGGCCGGGAATCGAGCCGCCGGCCTGGAACCAGATCTGGCGCTTGGCGTCGTCCACCTCGACGACGTTGCGGACTAGCCAGTCGCCCCTGGTGATCTGGTTCTTCACCTTGCCGGTGACGCCGTCGTAGAGGTAGAGATGCTCCCAGCCGTCGCGCTCGGAGGCCCAGATGATTTCCTTGCCGTCGTTGAGGTCGTGACGGTAGCGGCGGCCGCCGGAAAGGCCCGGACCCAATTCGTTGTAATAGATGAAAGTCTTGCTGACCTCATCGATGAGCGTGCGCGCTTTACCGGTATTGGCGTCTACTTCGATCACGCGGTAGACCTGGTGCCCGCGCGCGTTGTACTCAAAGGTGAAGCCACGACCGTCTTTCCACCAGACCGGCTGAGTGATGTCGTAGGGATTGGGGAAGAGCGCGTGATCGACCTCGACCTCTGTTTTCTTCTCCACATCGAAAAGAGCTGGATAAGCGATATCCAGCGCGTCACCGGGCTTTTGGTAACGGATGGAGGTGGATTTGGGCTGGACCTGGTCCGCGGGCGACGACTCGATGTAATGAACCTGGCGGTCGTAGCCCGGCCGCGTGTGGTACGCCACGAGGTGTTTGGAGTCGGGCGACCAGGCGACCGAGCGCAGCGTATAGTAATTCCCTTCCGAGCCGTCATAGCTCAGCGGGAAGGCTTGGGGGGCGTTGTTGTTGCCCCGGCCCCTGCCAGCGGGTGGCACAGAGGATTCGCCCACTGAAGCGGCGGCCGGTTCCGCCGCCGGCCGAAGAAACACGTTGTAGTTTTCGATGAAGGCTTCCCACTTGCCATCGAAAGAGGCGCAGGTGTCCGGTGGAGCGCCGGCGACCTGTCCCAGAATCTGGGAAGCGACGGTGGCTGTAGTAGTGGTGGTAGTAACGCCACCGCGCCCTCCGCGGCCGCCACGTCCGCCGCCCTGCCCTTGCGCCTGGCGCGCGGGCGCGCACGGAGGCTGCGCGTTGGCGGCGCCGCCACGTCCGCCACCGCCGCCCTGCTGGGGAAACGGTTGATACTCGAGGCCATCGACCGGGTCGCCACCAACTTCCATGGGCATGGGCTGGTCGGCATCTTCCAGATCTTCGGGCGCGCCGCCACGGCCACGGCCACCGGCGTTGGCCGGTATAGCGCCGCCCTTGGTGCAAGTGTAGTCGGCGAGCTTGCAGGTATACATGGAGCCGCCCGTGCCGAACTCAATCGACTGTGCATCGATAAAGCGGAGCGGCGCGGTCTGCGGCGGAGCACCCGCCGCGCCGCGGCCAGCGCCAGCGCCGCCACGGCCACCCTGAGGAGGCGCAAACGGCAACGTCAGTCCGGTGTAGTGACCACCGGTGGCCACGTTGATCGCGGCGGCCAGCTTGTCGTGGTCAAAGGCCGGCTTCTTGGTGGCAGTAGTTGCGTCCACCATCAGGAATTCAGAGCCTCCCTTCACCGTTCGCGAGTACCAGAACTGGCCGGAATCGCCGATCCATGTGGCGGCGGACGGCGTATCGACCACCAGGCCGCGAGCTTTGGCCTGGAGCCCCTGTGCGCGTTCATAGTCGGCGAGGGTGCCCTGCGCCGGGGCGACGCCGGCGAAGAGGGCCGCGAGCGCCAGAGCGCGGGCGGTTGCGAGTGCGAGATGCAATTTCATAGTGCCTCCTGCTGCTTTAACCAAGAAGTATAAACCGTGGCGCCGGGTCGCTGTGGGGCGGTGCAATCAGTATGTCAGGCCCGCCGGTGAGACGCGGGGCGCGGAAGCCGGAGTAACCTGTTTACCTTCATGCGAAGGGCGGACCGGGACCGGCCCGCCCTAGTTACGGCTGAACCTAAAAGCTCACGAACGCACGCAGCAGACACGTGCGGTTGCCGGAGGCTGAACTGATCAGGCCGAAACTGTTCGCCGTCACGCTGGAGCTGCCCAAGGCAAAGAACGGATGGTTCAGGAAGTTCGACGCCTCCAAGCGAAAACCGATGTTCAGACGGTCCCTGATTCGAACCGCCTTATTTAAGCTCATGTTGAGCGTGAATGCGGTATTGGCGTAGAGGTATACGAAGTTGCTGAATACGCCGGGTGTAATCGCCGGGCCATAGTACGCCGGGTTCGCGATACCGCTGGATTGGGCGACGGCCGAAACGTTGCTGACCAGATCGCCGCTCACCACGGTATTCATATTCGGAATCGTAAACAAATCCTGGCGCAATTGGGCCGGGGTGAAGCCACTGCCAAAAACTACGCCGCTTTGCGCTCGATTGTTCAACGTGTCGCGGGCGCTGCTGATAATGCTTGGGGCGCCGGTCGAAATCTGTTCAACTCCGCCCAGGGTCCAGCCGCCCACAATGCGGTCCAGCACCGGGTTCGTTATGTTCACCGCTTTTCCCTTGCCGAACGGCAGGTCGTACGTCCAGAAGGAATTCCATGCCAACCTGTGATCGAAAGGCGACGGGCCGTAGTTGAGATGGCCATTGCGCTGCGTGAACCACTGGTAAGTGGCCGTCTGGTCGCTGGAGTTTAAGAGATCACCCATCGAGTGGCTCCAGACGAAGTTTCCAGTGAATGCCAGCCCGTGGCCTAGGGCTTTCCGCACTTCAACCTGCATGCCGTTGTAATTGTTGTTGCCGTTATCGTCTTGGTACTCCAGGTTGCTGGCGAATGGGTTGGGGGTCCAGAAATTGAGCGGGTAGCTGCTGGCGGAGGTGAAACCCGCCGCGGCGCAGGGAGCAAAATTGCTGCCGACCAGACGGCAGTAATATCCGGGGCTGGTGCTGGTGGTGCTGGCGAGTGAACCGGCCATAGTGCCCGCGAGGCCCTGCTGCAAATCAGTAATGAAGGTGCTGTTGGTGTACCCCGAGCTGGCGGACAGGGCCGAGAACGAGCCGTTGGCGCCGAATGCCGCAGCGAAGATCGGCATGGCCGCCTGCCCAGGCAAGCCGTTATTCGCGAACGTGTTGCCTTTGCCGTTGGCTTGGTTGACGGTCAGGTTTTGCTGGGCCTGAATAAATTGCGGCAGGAATCCGTTTTCGAAGATATTGGCCTCGTTCAGATTCTGATAGTGCCACATATGAGTGGATTTGTTGCCCAAATATCGCACCTCAACTACTATGTGGCCCGGAATCGCGCGCTGGATTCCCATATTCCAGTTTTGCGTATAGGGGGTGACCAGGTTCGGATTGACGTAGCCCAGAGTCTGGCCACCCGCCAGGGCAAACTCGGATTCCGGGAAGGGATACCCAAACGCGGCCGGGAAGACACTTAGCGTCGGGGCCGGCGAGGTCAGATTCAGACCACCCAACGTAAACCCCGGACTGCCCGGGTTCGCCGATATGGATTGAGTGGAGCCAGGATTGTTCGTAACCGTATTCGAGATGGTGTTCATGCCCTCGTTGTAGTACGCGATCGAGTAACCGCCGCGAATCACGGTCTTACCGTTGCCTAATATCTTTCCCATCAGGCCGCCCTCGGGGGCCGGATTCCACGCGATACCAATGTTGGGCGCGGGATTCACCAGGTCGGATTTGTAAGGCGCATTCACAGCCGAGTAAAGAGGGTTCTGATTCCCGCTGAGCACGCCAGGCTGGAAGAGCCCGTTGGACGGGCCGAAGAGCCCGCCCGCGGGCTGGCCGTCAATGCCATTCGTGGTATGGATGGCTCCGTCGAACTCCCAGCGGAATCCATAGTTCAGAGTAAGATGCGGCGTGATCCGGAAGTTATCCTGAATGTAAAGACCACCAGTCTTGTAAGCCCATCGCTGCGTTTGGGGCTGATATTCAGCGTATTGGTGTGTATGCTCGTCCACGTTCACATTGCCGCTGATGCCGCTGACCCGGCCCGTAAGCAGCGCAAACAGGTTCTCCGCGTTCGTAAGGTCGCCGTTGCCGGTGTTAATACCCGGCATAGCATTCTGCAGGGCCGTGGCCACGGTGTCGCCGGAAGCGATGCCGAGCGTATAGGTGGGAATGCCCGCGGTACCGTACGACGTCTCCCAAAAGTTGGTGGCTTTCAAGATGCCGCCGATGAGCAGCGTGTGTTTCCCCCTGCTCCAGTTCAGATCGTCCTTGATCTGATAGACCGGGTTGTTGCGAATGAACGGCAGCACGTTGGCGCGGACCGGGTCGGGTATGGTTTCGTTAATCAGCGAGGAATAAAGCGCGCGGTTGCCGTAGGGAGCCCATTGTTGAGGATTGGCGCCGTGGTAGAAATACTCGCCGTTGCTCTGCACGCCAAAGTTCACCGAATTGATCATTCGTGGAGTAACGGTCCAATCCAACCCGGTAGTGGCGATATAGGTCGTGATCTTGTACCCGTTCGAAAACGCATATTGGTCCTCGCCGGGGTATGGTGGGGCGCTGCCGGCGATGTTTTCATATCTCAAGTTCCACGACCCGTGCCAGGCGACCTTGGGTGTGATTTGGTAGTCCACGCGGGCCGAAGGGAACAAATATAGCGTGTCGGTACCCTGCGTCCATTCCATGGTTTGCCAATACGGCTGTCCGGCGATGGCGAGGTAGCCGCTCGATTTGGATTCCGAGCTATTGATGGCGCTCAGCATGGTTGCGATGGTCGGATCGATGGTGCTTGTGAAACCCAAGGCGCCGGCCGCTTGTAGAATATTGACGGTGTGCTGCACGCCATCCGTCCCGTTATAGGTGAAGATTCCCTGCTGGGTCGCCGAATTGAGCACGTTGGTCGTCAGAGTTGTGGTGCCGGGCTGCGGCTGGGCTTCGAAATAAGCGTAGAAGAAAAGCTTGTGCCTCCATTTATCACTGAAGGGAATCAGCGGGCCTCCGATACCGCCATACGGATTATTCTGCCGCGTCTTCGAGATGGGCTGCCCGCGCAAATTGGCGAAGAAGGTATTGGCATTCAGATCTTCATTGATGAACTGTTCGCCGATGGTGAAATGATACTGATCGGTGCCGCGCTTGGTGGTGAAGCGGATGCTCATCGCGCCCATGGCCGAGGCGTCCGCGCCCAGGCCGGTGGTAGAAACCGTGACTTCCTCGGTCGACCCGATGCGCTCGGGCGCGAAGGCGTAGAAACTCGTGCCGCCGCTCTTGAAGCGTTCGGAATTATTGTCCATGCCATCGATCGTGATGGCCATCGACGCATTGGGAAGGTTATTGAACGTGCTGCCGCCGGACCCGGCCTGAGAGCCCGCCGAGTACAGGGCGAAATTCAGGGAATCGAGACTGCTGTAAGGCAGGTTCAAAATGTTCTTGTTATTGATGGTTGTGCCGACTTCATTCGACGTCGTCTGGAGCTGCGCCGCCGTGGCCGAAACCTCGACCGTGTCCGTTGCGACGCCTACCACCAGGGTCACCGGAACGTCGGTCACGCGGCCGGTGTCAACCACCACCGAATCCAGAATTGCGGTCTGAAATCCTCTAGCGGCCACCGTGATCTTATACGTCGCCGCCAGCAGGTTCGGGAACACGAAACCGCCATCCTGGGCGGAGGTGGTATCTCTCTCGATACCAGTGCCCGTGTCCGCCGCCTTGACCGAGGCATTGGGCACGACGGCACCGGAGGGATCCCGGACAACTCCGTGGATCCCGGTTGTTGTGACTTGTGCGAGGGCAGCGGCGGAGAATACGACTACCGCAACGGCCCCCGAGAATTTTCGGAAAACGCCCGAGTCGACCCGACGAAGCATTGCTACCTCCCTACTTCAGACTTAGACCGAAAGACATGTGGCAGCCAGAGGCCTGGTCTGCGAGAACACTTAACGCAGATTTAATATGCCCAGATTATAGGTCGCTATCTTGAGCTTGTCAAGGAAATTATGAGAGGACTTAATAATATGATTATAAACAAGTTAACAAATATTTCAAGGTTGGGCGAATGAATCAATTTAATCGCTTCACTTTCAGCTTGACACCCAACCCCAGCTCTGGCAGTCTAGGGAACGCGCTGGGAAGCTCCATTCGGGGCCCGGAAAAGGATCCGGCTCAGAAGCCGGCAAGGGTGAGCCTCCAAAACCCTGTTGCAAACGCGGCAAGGAATGAGGAGTAACTTATCACTCAGCACGGGGACAAACAGCAGATCGGGCCGCCAGGGCTTTCGAACGGACATCGAATGCAAGCTTGGCCACCCGCAGACCACCTGCATTTCCGTCACGCCGCGGTATTCATACGATCACTATGGCTACCATGAAGCAAGTCGCGGAACGGGCGGGCGTTTCCGTCGCCACCGTTTCCTACGTTCTCAACGACACGTGCAAAGTGCGGCCGGAAACCCAGGCGCGCGTGTTTACCGCCGCCAAGGAACTCGACTACTTACCCAGTGCCGTAGCCCGCAGCCTGGTCTTGGGCCGCACCTCGCTGCTTGGATTGATCGTCCCCGACATCGGCAATCCCTTCTTCCCGGAAAGCCACGACTCGAATCACGATCATGAGATAATCGCGACTGGTGTGCGCCGAATATGCCAGCGCGAATAGCTGCGGCCTGCGATTTCATACTGCCTCCTGCTTAACCCAAAAGTATAGACCCTGACGCTGGGTCGCCGTGGATCTCAAGCGCGTTCAAGATCCGCCAGGGCCACGATCCCGGTTCAGCCCGCGGGTTCCTGGTCGCCTGCTGCCGCCAGGGGTCGCTTCCTTCCGGCCTCATCGGCCGCCGAGCAACTACCGCCGCGGAGCGGTAGTCTGCCGCACCACCAGATTCGTCTTCACCTCGTAATTGGCGCCACGGCTCGAATCGTGGATCAAGTTCCACAGCGACTGAAACGCCACCCGCCCGATCTCCGCGCGCGGCACGGCCACCGTGGTCAGCGCCGGCTGCGTGAACTGCGCGAAGGTAATGTCGTCAAACCCGATCACGGAAAGCGCCGCAGGCACCGCTATCTGCCGATCATAAGCATAGTGCAATGCTCCGATCGCCATCAGGTCGTTGGCCGCCATCACCGCCGTGGCGTCGAACCCCGCCAGCAGCTTCGAGCAACTGAAATAGCCGCCCTGCACTGTGAAATCGGAATCCACCACGCGCGTATCCAGGCCATTGGCCAGGGCTCCTTCCAGAAACACGGCTTTGCGCCGCTGAGCGAAGACGCCATCCGCGGGACCGCCGATGAAACCGACCCTGCAATGGCCCAACTGCGCCAGATGGTTTACCGCTTCCAGTATCCCCTGACGCTGCTCGATGACGACATTGGAGATGTGGGCGGCGGCAGCCCCGAAGCCGAGGTACACCGCCGACATCCCTTTCTTCGTCACAAATTCCTTCACCGGCTCATCCACCTGCGTGGTGAAGAAGGCAGTTCCAGGCACTTGAAGACCCAGCAGCCGTTCCACCACGTGGCGCGTGCGCTGCGGATCGTGGTTGGTGTCCATCACGATGGCCTCCATGCCGGAGAGGTTAGCCTCTTCCTGGAACGCCTTCGTAACTTCGGGGAAGAACGGATTGCCGATATCGGGGACGACCAAGCCCACAATGGAGCTTCGACCGACCACCAGACTGCGGGCCGCCGTATTTGGCGTGTAGCCCAGCTCCTTCGCCGCCCAGAGCACGCGCTGCTCGGTAGCCGGCCGCACTTTGCGCGAATCGTTGAGCACGTAAGATACGGTGGCGGCAGAGACGCCCGCCTTCTCCGCAACGTCTTTGATAGTGGCCATAGGACCGGTTACCGAAGCGCAAGTGCAAACGCGCGGATACCACCCACTTCCGCCACCGGCGCCCGTTTGCTTGCGCGCACGGTTTCAGTCGACATCGGTTACAGAGTGCCAGAAGCGAATCGCTTCATCCTTTGTGCCGTTGGCAATCAGCCCTACCAGCGCAGATAGGCCCGCAGTTGAACGTTCCGCGGTCCGATCTGGCTGCTCGTCACCTGGCCAAACGCCGGATCGTTGACGTTGATGTCGGGCAAGCCGAATTCCGGGTGGTTCAGGGCGTTTAACATCTCCGCCTGAATCTCGAACCGCACCCGGTCGTTGATCCGCACGTTCTTGTTGATGGAGGCGTCGAAGCTGACGTACCAAGGTCCGTAAATGATAATGTTCTGCCCGAAAGTTCCGGCGCCGGTCCACGGGGCCAGGATGCTCGGGTTGACGGTGCCGTCTCCGCTGGGGTTAAACAGCTTCGGGTCCGCCCGCTGCAGCGCATATGGCGCAATGCTGGGGTTCTCCGGTTGCGGGGTTTCCAGCACCATGCTCCGGAACTGAGCCACCGACATGCCCTGCAGTTGGATCAGACTGTCGCCGTAGCTGTTAAACGTCTGATAGCCGCCGGTCAATTGGTCGGGGGCCCCCGAGACGATATTGGCAACCGATCCGATAACCCAGCCACCCAGGATACGGTTCAGCACGGGATTGGCGATGGGGACCAGGCGGTCCTTGCCGAACGGCAGTTCATAGGTGCCGTAAATCCGGATCGAATGCCGGCGGTCGTTGCTTG
>Ga0208034_1002165_pt1 | contig 10578 bp, 9 predicted proteins | sample June2015DPH_8_10_FD_184699 | JGI IMG/M metagenome (GOLD analysis project Ga0208034, IMG submission 184699) | Peatland microbial communities from SPRUCE experiment site at the Marcell Experimental Forest, Minnesota, USA - June2015DPH_8_100... | ecosystem: Environmental > Terrestrial > Soil >...
CTGCTGCGGCTCGGCCTGTTTCTCTATGATCATCTCGGCGGGCGCGAGCTTCTGCCCGCCACTTCCACTCTCGATCTGACCACGGACGAGGCCGGCCGGCCGCTCAAGCCCGGCCAATACTCGGTCGGTTTTGAATATTCGGATTGCTGGGTGGATGATGCTCGCCTGGTGACGCTCAATGCCCGGGATGCTGCCGACCAGGGAGCGACTATCCGCACCCGGACCAAGGCCGTTGCCGCAGACCGCAGCGCCGACGTTTGGCGCCTTACGACGGTGGACTGCCGGTCCGGCGGCGGCACCGAGGTGGTGAAGGCGAGGATTCTGATCAATGCCGCCGGCCCTTGGGTGACCGACGTCCTGGCGGCCATCCAGCAGCGCAACGCGCCGGCCAGCATCCGCCTGGTCCAGGGATCGCACATCGTGATCCCCCGGCTCTATGCGCATGACCGCTGCTATATTTTTCAGAACCCCGACAAGCGCATCATCTTCGCCATTCCGTACGAAGGCGATTTCACGCTGATCGGCACGACGGAGCGCGACTATGTCGGCGATCCGGGTCAGGTTAAGACGACAACGGATGACATCGACTATCTGTGCCAAGCGGCAAACCGGTATTTCAGCATGGCGATCACTCCGGCGGAGGTCGTCTGGACCTATTCGGGCGTCCGGCCGCTCTACGACGACGGAGCGAGCGAAGCGCAGGCGGCAACCCGCGATTACGTGCTGGATCTGGACGACGCCGGCGCCCCAATGCTCTCGATATTCGGCGGCAAGATCACGACCTATCGGCGACTTGCGTTGCACGCCCTCGATAAGCTCGATCGGCATCTGCCGGCGAAGGCGCGTGCGCGCCGCAACTGGTCGGGCGCAGAGCCTCTGCCCGGCGGCGATTTCCCGGTTCAGGGCTTCGAGGTGCTGGTCAAGGATATTGTTCGCGATTATCCGTGGCTCGGCGCGCATCAGTCCCGCCGCCTTGCCCGCGCCTACGGCACGCGAGCGCGCGCGATCCTCGATGGCGCAACCCACTGGGGTTCATTGGGCCGCGACTTTGGCAGCGGTCTGACCGAGGCTGAGGTGACTTATCTGATGCGCGAGGAATGGGCGGAGGAAGCCGTCGACGTCCTGTGGCGGCGCTCCAAGCTCGGCCTGCGATTATCGCAAGCGCAGGTGACGGCGCTCGAGAGCTTCATGATCGAACACCGCGAGGAATTTCTCGCGTGGTAGGGTATTTTGGAGCAGAGACCTGGGCTCCCTCGCTGATCAAGCCTCGACCGGACCAGCTAATACGGCCGGTTATGGAATCGCAATGAGCAGGCCCACGGTGAGGCCAAACGATTGCGCATGCCCGCTGCCGAAATCGTATCCATAGCTCGGCTCCAGATACCATCCGTAGTTTCTATTCGGCCATGGCCAGAACTGGAATTCGACCACCGCCTCGCCACCAAGCGAATCGGCCGTTTTCCCTCCGCCTGTCGTATGCAACCATTCCGGCCCGACACCGAACTCCACCTCTACGGTCTTGGATAAGGTAAAGGGCTTCTTGAACACGAGATCCGTGTTCCAGTCGGTGTGACCGCCGCCAAAGAGAGGCGAAACGCCCCCTTCGATTTCCAGCCAATCCTTGAGAGGGGTGACCTCTATGGCGACCGCAGGGCCGAAACTCTGCCCGCCCCGCAGGTCCCACTCGGTCGCACCGCCCATCTCAATGAGTGCGGAAGGCTCCTTCTCCTCCGCCCGTGCTTCCCCTGCGGTCAATAGCAGCGCGGCTATCAACCCCATCGTCCCGCACTTGATCATTCGCCCGCAGCCTTGGTCGCTTCCCACGCTCCGACTGTTTCACCATATCAGGGATTTCTCACAGCATGGCAGCTGGCGCGCGCGGCTTTTTTTGACGCTCACGCGAACGAAAATTCTGTCCAAGTTTTCGATTGGATTGGTAGCGGAGGAGGGACTCGAACCCCCGACACACGGATTATGATTCCGCTGCTCTAACCAGCTGAGCTACTCCGCCATTTCGTCATTTCGAGCCGGCCGGGGCGAGATTTAGGGTAGTTCCGGGACCTTTCCAAGGGCAAAAAATCGCTCTTGCGCGCTGTGCCGATGGGATCGGCACCCATTCCGCCTTTAGGTGCTTAAGCTCCCCGGATTACCCTGGCCGGTGCAAAACGCTCGCCCGTCGAGCCGGCCGAGCCGGCCAAAGCGGATGAGCGAGAAATGCCCCAGCGGCGGCATAGCGCGCCGCTCCACGACGCGCACGCCGCCGTGCCGCGCCGCCCATTGCGCGAGACGTTCCCAGCCGAACTCCGGCCGCCAGCCGAGCCGCCGCGCCAGCGGCGCGAACCATCGTTCCAAGAACGCACGCAGGCCGGACTCGGCGCCGAGATGGTTCACCAAAATGATCTCGCCACCCGGTTTCAGCACGCGGGCAAACTCGTCGAGCGTTGCTTCCGGATCCGGCACCGCGGTGATGACGTATTGCGCGACGACAACATCGAACACCGCATCCTGGAAGCCGAGATGCTGCGCATCCATCACTGCGAGGCCCTCGACATTGCTCAGGCTATGCTCCGCCACGCGCGCCTTTGCCTTGCGCAGCATTGGCGCGGAAAGATCGACCCCGATGAGGCGGTTGGTCCACGAATAGTCCCGTAGCGACAGCCCGGTGCCGACTCCGACTTCGAGGATGCGGCCGCCGATGCGCTCGGCCGCCGCGATCGCCGCCTTGCGGCCTCGCTCGAACACGGCGCCGAATACGAGATCGTAAACCGGCGCCCAGCGGGCATAGGCCTTGGCGACTGCGTCTTTGTCGAGTTCCGCCGCCATCGCTCCCGCCGTGGCACCGCCGTCGCTACCGCGATTGAGGCATCATCAATGCGCTGCGGCCAGGTCGACGGCAAACGTGTGCTTGGCCGACGCCGCGGCCATCGTGCTGGCGATGATGCCGCCGCCCAGCACGCGCGCCTGGCCTTCGGCCGCGTCGTAGAAGGCGCAGGCCTGGCCGGGCGCCACGCCGTCCTCGCTGGCGATCAACTCGACATCAATGCCGCCGTCGGCGCCGGGACGCAGCCAAGCGGGCTGCGGCGGCCGTGTCGAACGAACTTTTACAAAAACCTCCGGGCGACTCTCCAAGGCCCGCTGGATCGTGGCGTCGCCGAGCCAATTGACTTCGCGGAGCCGGATGCGATTGGTGCGCAGCGCCTCGCGCGGGCCGACGACGACGCGCCGCGAGGCCGCGTCAAGCCGCACGACATAAAGCGGCGCGCCGGTGGCGACGCCGAGCCCGCGCCGCTGGCCGACGGTGAAATGGATGATGCCGTCATGGCGGCCGAGCACGCGCCCGTCGAGATCGACGATCTCGCCCGGCACAGCGGCTTCCGGCCGCAGCCGCTCGATCACATCGGCATAATGTCCGGTCGGGACGAAGCAGATATCCTGGCTGTCGTGCTTGTCGGCGACCGGCAAACCGAAACGCCGCGCCAGATCCCGCGTCTCCGCCTTGGTCCGTTCGCCGAGCGGAAAGCGCAGCAGATCGAGCTGGGCGTGGGTGGTCGCGAACAGGAAATAGCTCTGGTCGCGCTCGGCCTCGCGTGCGCGATAGAGCGCCCGGCCGCCGCCCGGCAGCGCCCGCGAAGCGACATAATGACCGGTGGCCAAAATCTTGGCGCCGAGCTCGCGCGCGGTTTGCAAAAGATCGCGGAACTTGATCGACTGGTTGCATTCCACGCAGGGCACCGGCGTCTCGCCGGCAACGTAGCTTTCGGCAAAACGGTCGATCACCGCCTCCTTGAAGCGGCTCTCGTAGTCGAGCACGTAATGCGGGATGCCGATCCGTTCGGCGACCGCCCGCGCATCGTGAATATCGCGGCCGGCGCAACACGCGCCCTTGCGGTGGGTGGCGGCGCCGTGGTCGTAGAGCTGGAGCGTGATGCCCACAACGTCGTAGCCGGCGTCGGACAAGAGGGCCGCGGTGACCGACGAGTCGACCCCACCCGACATGGCGACGACAACGCGCGTGTCGGACGGCTTACCCTCGATATCGAGACTGTTCAGCATGGCCATGCGGCCGTGATCCTTTCCGGCGGCTAATCGCGCTGCACCTGCGCCATCGATCGCCTCGACCTGGCGTTAGTATAGGCATCGAGGGGTCGCGGCGCCACGGTGGCGGGCTCCGATGGCCACGGATTATCATCGCACCTGATGCAGCTCTCCAGCTCGGATTCCGGCCGGTCGCCGCCGGGTCGCGTGCCCGGATCGCGCAGCCGGGCTTGGTGGACGTTTCTTGGGCAAACGGCTCTAATCGACCTTTGTGCTTAGGCAAATTTTAAGCCGCGATGCGTAAGGTCCAATCCTGTAGTGTCGAGTTTGTGAGAGTATCCAATGACCGAACCCCATCGCCCGAGGGTCAAATACGTCATCGGGCCAGACGGTTCGCCCCTGACGATCGCCGATTTGCCGGCGCCAGGAACGAAACGTTGGGTCATTCGCCGCAAGGCAGAAGTCGTTGCCGCGGTCCGCGGCGGACTTCTTTCGCTGGAAGAAGCGTGCAGCCGTTACACGCTCACCGTCGAGGAATTCCTCTCCTGGCAGTATTCAATCGACCAACACGGCCTGGCCGGGCTGCGCACGACCCGTATTCAGCAATACCGTCAGTAACGCGCTCTTAATCCACCTTACCAAACCGTCAACGCGGCGTCTCAAAGCCCTCGAGGACGCGATCCGCGCCCGAGCTTCACCCTGCCCCGCGCAGCGGGGCGGTGGAAGGGGCGTCGGCCGCCATACTTCCGCACTCCGTGCCCTCGTCATTGCGAGCGGAAGCGAAGCAATCCAGTCTCTTGAGCCACAAGGCGCTGGATTGCTTCGTCGCTTTGCTCCTCGCAATGACGAAATAAAGATCCGTTCTCGCGACGCATCCGCTCCCCCACCTCCCCCTGGAGGGGGGAGGTCGCCGCGCATAGTGCGGCGGGAGGGGGTGAATCCTGATCCGCATTCGATTTTTTTAATTACCTTCACCCCACCCCGCGCCCCTTCAGGGCGCGACCCTCCCCCTCCAGGGGAGGGTAAAAAGAGATGCGTTCTCGCGACGCGCTTCGCGCCCGAGTCATGCCGACACCACTGGAAAGACGTCCCGCCGAGCACCATCGCGTCACGCCTGAACCGGCGGTGGGACCGGCCTTCGGCTCGATCATGCTCTGCGGTACAACAACAAATAAAAGGAAGCGGAACGCCGCCAGGCGCATTAATCCTTCCTCCGCGCCATACGGGCGCGGCTCGCGCTCAGCGGAGCGCGCTCGCCTGACGGCGTTCCACCACGGCACTTGCGGCAGCGAGCCAACGCCACCGCTCAGCTCCAGAACGCGCTTCCTGGGACCTGGTCGGGGCGCGCGATCCCGATGGTTCGAAAGATCGCGCGCTGTTCAACGGGCGTTACCCGCTCCTTCCTGTCCCAGTCCAGCGACAAAGTCGCAGACCGGTTGCCGGCCGGGCGTTTTCCCGAAAGCCGCCCGGGAGCGAAGGTGACGAGCCCCCGCCCGCGGGCACCGCTCTCGCTCCATCAGCCGGTGTCGCCGGCTGACGTCCTTTCGGTGAGCGAGATTCTTTGGAATGTAACTGAAGCGGGGACGGTTGTCAAGGGGAAGTTACTGCGGCGGTGACGCGCTACACAGCCGTCGTACGCGGGCTTGACCCGCGGACCCATGCGGAATTTCCGCACGTCAGAGTTTTGCAGCAAGCCCCGCCTATGTTGAACGGCGGCATGGATTGCCGAGTCGGGGGGTCGAATCCCTTCGGGCGCGCCAACAAATAAAATCAATGACTTACATGGGCCATTAGCGGCATTAGCGGCAGTTTTCAGCGGCAGTACCGTAACTTTGTCTCCGGCGACCTGAATGAACGCCCTGCACGATCACCACCACAAACCCATTCCTCGTCCCTGGAAATCCCGCGCTTGTGCGGGAGAGTTACCGCCCGCATAGGCAAGCAAGCACCGATCAGTATCGACCTAACGGTCGATGAGCAGGGACGGTTGAATGCTGTACGAGCAGTCAATCCGGCGGTCCGAGTTCCCAGCAAAATTTCCTTGATAGTGACCGACGCCACAAGGGAGCAGTACGAGGATTTTTTCCTCGACTTGCTCGATATAGAGAAGTGAGGGACGCGACTATCGGTTTCTTCTCAGCTCGCGCGATCCGGCAGAACTCGGCTCTGGCGCGATCGAACCTTACGACCCGACCAAGGACGATGGGCCGCTTCGTAAATCCGGCGACAAATGGTACTGGAACGGGAACTTCACATCAGAGTTCATGATCGATGATGATCTTTATGTAAGAAAGGCGACCGGACTCGACTTCATCTCGCATCATCCGCAATTCTGTAGCATAGATGGCAATGCTTGCGCGGAACGCAGGGACAATCCGACATGGGATGAAACCGGCGGCCGAATATTGGCGTACCTTCTTGCGCATGAAATCCATGTTCTGAACAAACATTTAAAGCCCGAGGCGAGCAAACGAAATCAGTTATTGGATACAGCTTTCAGCGGGCTACACACCGCTCTATCCGAAGCTGATTTTGGCGGCGCTCTCCACGTCCCAGCATCTTGCGATAAGGTAGTAACCGGCGCACTGGCTCTCTATGGCATGGATCAGTTGCGTTCGACGCTTGAACTGCTCACACTTTTGAAATCCGCCGATGGGCTCAACAAAGCATTGGTAACAATCGTTCGACGGCATTTCGGCGTGCCGGATTGGGTCGCTCCGTTCTAAGCGAGCGTAGGGTGGGCAGAGGCGCGCAGCGCTGTGCCCACGTCAGCGTCACCGCAAACTGAAAGTTAGTACGTGGGCACGCTTCGCTTTGCCCACCCTACGCTCGCTAGAGCGGGATGCATTTAGGTTAGGGCGTATCCTGCGTTTTGGAAATAGTTGGCGCATTCGGCGGGCGTGAACGCTCCGAGGAGCTGGCCGATTGCCGCGCAGAGCGCATCGAGGGTGCGTGCGGCGGCTTTACGCAACAGGTGCTTGAGTTTGGCGAAGACCTGCTCAATGGGGTTCAGGTCGGGCGAGTATTTTGGCAGGAAGATCAGCTTGGCGCCGGCCGAGCGGATGAACCGACGAACGGCTTTGCCCTTGTGGCTGCCCAGATTGTCCATGATAACAATATCGCCGGGACGCAGCGTCGGGACGAGGACCTTTTCGACATAGATTTGAAAGCTCTCGCCGTCGATCGGACCGTCGAGAAGCCATGGGGCGTCGATGCGGTCATGGCGCAGCGCAGCCAGGAACGTTGTTGTGTTCCAGTGACCGTGCGGGACCTTGGTCGCAAGCCTCATGCCGAGCGGTGCCCATCCGCGCCGCGGCGCCATGTTGGTCTTGGTCCAGGTCTCGTCGATGAAGACCAGACGCTCAGGCGCGATCCTGTTCTGATACTTGGCCCACTGCGCCCGCCGCCGCGCCACGTCGAGACGGTCGCGTTCGCCAGCCACCACGGTTTTTTTTGAAGCTCAGCTTCTCGGCGTGGACGAAGCTCCAGACCGTGCGGTAATCAACCTTCAGACCCCGCTCGGCAAGTTCGGTCACAAGCCCACGCAAGGTGAAGTCCTTCTCCTTCGTCCGCTCCAGCAACCAGGCACGGTGCTCGCCCGAAATCGACTTCGGCTTGTGACCGCCCATCTGGCCCGGCGCAACGCTGCCGGTCTCACGCAAGCGCCGAACCCAGTTGATGGCCGTACTGACGCCCACGCCGAATTGCGCCGCCGCTTGGTGGCAGGACAGGCCGCCAGTCTCAACCGCCGCAACCACCCGCTCGCGAAGATCGACAGAATAAGGTTTGCCCATCCATGCTGGCCTCCTTCCCAGCCAGCATGTTGAATCAGAACCCACCTGATTTGGGAATCCCAAATCGATTCAGGCTAAACTCATCCCGCTCTAGCTCTCAAACGACGGATGCCCGGCGGCAAGCCGCTGCCGGGCGGCTTCGTCGCGCTCGGCATCCTGCGGCCATCGGGCGATCAGCCGATTGATGAAATAGATGCCGAACGAGAACACGACGAGATAGATCAGCACGAAGAGAACCAGCGTCGTCGCCACGCTCGCCGCCGGCACCGGCGAGGCCGCGTCGTCGGTGCGCAGCACGCCCTCGACGACCCATGGCTGGCGCCCGCACTCGGTGACAACCCAACCGGCGATGACGGCGACGAAGCCGGCCCACCAGGTGTGTGAGACGATCGTGAGGTACCAGCGCGTCTCGAACAGCCGTCCGCGCCAGAGCAGCCAGGCGCCGAACAAAGCCGCCGCGATCATGTAGAAGCCGATCGCCAGCATGATGCGAAAGCCGAAGAAGACGTTCTTCACCGGCGGCCGATCCTGCTGCGGCACGTCCTTCAATCCGGGAAACAGGCCGTTCCACTGATGCGTGAGCACCAGCGAGGAGCCGTGCGGGATGGAGATGGAGAACAGGTTGCGCTCGGTCTTCTCGTCCGGCCAGGCGAAGATCTCGAAATCGCCGGGCGTGCTGCCGTCCCAATGCGCCTCCATGGCGGCGATCTTGGTCGGCTGGTGAGCGAGCGTGTTGAGACCGTGCTGGTCGCCGATGATGAGCTGCAGCGGCGCCAGCACCGCGGTCAGCGAGATCGCCATGCGCAGCATGGTGCGCGCTTCCTCGATATGGCGTCCCGCCAGCAGCTGCCGCGCGCCGACTGCGAGCACGACGAATCCCGCGGTGAGAAACGACGCATTGATCATGTGCGCGAAGCGGTAGGGAAAGCCGGGATTGAAGATGATGGCAAACCAGTCGAGCGGATCAACGATGCCGGCTTGCAGGGTGTATCCGGCCGGCGTCTGCATCCAACTGTTGGCCGCGAGGATCCAGAACGCCGAGAGCGTGGTGCCGACGGCGACCGCTACGCCTGAGAACACATGCAGCCAGCGCGGCACGCGATCGCCGCCGAACAGCAGGACCGAGAGGAACGTCGCTTCGAGAAAGAACGCGGTGAGCACCTCATAGCCGAGCAGCGGGCCGATGACGTTGCCGGCCACGGCAGAGAACCGGCTCCAATTGGTGCCGATCTGATAGGACAGGACGACGCCGGAAACGACGCCCATGGCGAACGACACGGCGAAGATCTTGGTCCAGAAGGCGGCCAGCCGCTGGTAACGCTCGGCGCCGGTCCAGCCCCACAACACTTCGAGCGTGGCGAGATAGGCCGCAAGCCCGATCGTAAAGCTCGGGAAGATGATGTGAAACGAGATGGTGAAGGCGAATTGCAGCCGCGACAGCAGAACGGGATCGAGCTCCATGGCATGAACTCCGTCTCATGCGGTCGTGAAATGTCCTATGATAGAGGCGCTTCGAGCGACGCGGAATGCGACAAGTGAGGCCACCACCGGTGCACCAAGTCCGCATCCTTTTTCGACCGTTTGTTCGGGCTGGGCAAGGCGGTGCGAGCGCTCGGCTTCGCCGTCAAATCGCCTCGGATAGGCAGCGCCGCTAGAAGGGCCTCATCACAGGAGAACTGGACGCCATGAATGCCAGCGCCTTTTCGTCATGGCAGCTTTGGGCCGTGCTGTCGGCGGTGTTTGCCGCGCTGACGGCGATCTTCGCCAAGATCGGCGTGGAGAACGTCAACTCCGATCTTGCCACCTTCATCCGCACCATCGTCGTGGTCGGCGTCCTGGGATTAATCGTCTTTGCCACCCGGCAGTTCCAGAACCCGGCGGAAATCTCCGGACGCACGTATCTGTTCTTAGTGTTGTCCGGCCTCGGCACCGGCGCGTCGTGGCTTTGCTATTTTCGCGCGCTCAAGCTCGGCAATGCGGCGCAAGTCGCGCCGATCGACAAATTGAGCGTGGTTCTCGTCGCCGTCTTCGGCGTGCTGCTTCTTGGCGAAAGGCTTTCGGCGGTGAACTGGCTCGGCGTGTTGCTGGTTGCCGGCGGCGCGATCCTGGTGGCGATGCGCTGAATGCGGCCAAGCTATGGCGCGAGCGCCTTTTTGATCGCCAGAAAATCGCGCCAGGCCAGCCGCTTCTGCAGCGGGCTGCGCAGCAGAAAGGCGGGGTGGTACGTCGCCAGCGCGCGGATCTCGCGGCTGCCGGTGTCGAATTTAAACCAGCGGCCGCGCGTTCGCGTGATCCCTTCCTTGGTCTCGAGCAAAGTCTGCGTCGACGGCTGTCCGAGACAGACGAGGATATCGGGGTCGGCAAGCTCGATCTGGCGGCGGATAAAGGGCAGGCAGATGGCGCTCTCATGCGGCGTCGGCGTGCGGTTGCCGGGCGGGCGCCAGGGCACGATGTTGGCAATATATACTTGCGTGCGATCAAGCCCGATCGCCTCGATCATGCGGTCGAGCAATTTTCCCGAGCGGCCGACAAAAGGCAGCCCGGCAATGTCCTCGTCGCGCCCCGGCGCTTCGCCGACGAACATGACGCGGCCTGTTGGATTGCCGTCGGCGAAGACAAGCTGGGTCGCGGTCGCGCGCAGCATGCAGCCTTCGAAGGCTTCGAGGAGCGCCCGCAGCTCATCCAGGGTCTTCGCGCTTTTGGCGGCTGCATGCGCCGACATCACGGCGGCTTCGGGCGAGGGCCGGGC
>Ga0208034_1002180_pt1 | contig 10503 bp, 9 predicted proteins | sample June2015DPH_8_10_FD_184699 | JGI IMG/M metagenome (GOLD analysis project Ga0208034, IMG submission 184699) | Peatland microbial communities from SPRUCE experiment site at the Marcell Experimental Forest, Minnesota, USA - June2015DPH_8_100... | ecosystem: Environmental > Terrestrial > Soil >...
CCGGGGGAGAACTGGGCGACGTAGGTCATGTCAGAACCCGGGTTGGGAAGATCGGCGATGGCCGCGGCTTCCAGCGTCGTCGTGGTGTTCGGGTTTTCTGTGTTAATGAGTGGCGCCGTCGATTGCACCTCCACCTCCGTTTTCTGGGCGGCAATCTTCAGCACTAGATTCACAGTCTGCGTCTGACCAAGGGGTACAGATACAGGGCCGATCGTCTGGTCTTCGAAGCCCAACGCCTTCGCCTCCACAACGTACGGACCGGGTTTAAGCTCGGGGAATGAGAAGTGTCCGCTTCCGTCGGTTTGGACCGTGCGGTGGAGGCCGGTGGTTGAACTGGCGACGGTCACCGCCGCCCCGACCACTGGAGCGCTGCTTGAATCAGTAACCTGCCCGGCCAGGGCGCCGGTGGTCTCGCCTTGCGCCCGCACGATCCCGCGCGCCCCTGAAAAAATCACCGCCAGGAGTAAGAGGGCGACAAACCATGGCGGCTTCTTGCCCCACGGGGCCAATCCCCAATGCCCTCCGCGCTTCTTGCCACGTGGACGGACAAACCTCATCATGACCTCCCTTGCCGATCTGCCCGGTGGGGCTTCAGACTGCCGAAAACACGGCCCGCTGCATCTTCACCATAGCTTGCTAAAAATAGTAATCTATAGTTAATACAGATTTTCCATTCCTTGTCAACAATAATTTTTGTTGCCGGCTTAGGTCCGGGAATAAGCCCCTGTTGCCATTTCCCTCGATTCTTGCCATGATGGGAAATGCGGGAAGGCTGGAGAGAACAAAATTTAAGAGGTGGAAAATGAAACTAACCATCTCCAAAGAAGATTACCTGAAAGCTATTGCCGAAGCGGAGTCTGAAGGAGAGCCGGTGATCGCCGCAACGATTGCGCGCTGGTTGAAAATAACCCCGCCCGCCGTGGCCCTGGCCTTGAGGCGTCTGCACCGGGATAAACTGATCAGAGTTGGAGGCAGCGGGCGGATCTCGCTTACCCCCGCCGGCCGCCAAATCTCGGATCGGCTTCGCAAACGTCACTATTTGATCGAGCGCATGCTGACTGAGATGCTGGGGATGGAATGGTACAAGGTCCATGACGAGGCGGAACGGCTGGAACATGCTGTTTCGGATGACTTCGAGAGGAAGTTAATTCAAAAGTTGGGCGAGCAAGGCCCCTGCCCACCTGGGGACGGGATTAACACGGGTGCTGCGGAACGTCGCAAGTCGGGTCTGATCCTGCTGGCGGAAGTGCCTGCCGGAACGCGAGTGCAGGTGGTCGGCATGTATGAAAGAGATCGCTCACTGCTCGAGTATTTTGATGGGCTCGGACTTCGCCCCAGCTCACAGCTCCAGGTGGTGAGCCGCAATTATGACGATACCCTGACCTTGGACTTTGGCGGGAAGCGCGTCCACTTGGGTCAAGCTGCCGCTGGAAAGGTGTGGGTGCAGGGCGAGAGCCCTCGTCCGGGCAGCAAGGCAGTTTGAAGTTTGGCCCAAGTGGGGTAGACTTCCCCAAATGCTGTTCATGGTTATTGAACGCTTCAAACATGGCCATCCTCGCCTGGTGGGCGAGCGGTTTAAGACAAGCGGTCGAATGTTGCCGGAAGGCGTTGTTTACCACGCGAGCTGGGTGGATTCGACGGGCACTCGTTGCTTTCAGCTCATGGAAACACCGCGTCCGGAACTCCTGGATGCCTGGATTAGCCGCTGGGATGACCTGATCGACTTTGAAATTGTTCCCGTTCTGACCTCGACTGATTTCTGGGCCAAGACGCAGCTTGCATAAACCCGCATTCAGAAGTTGGAGTTGTGGCCGTCCCGCGCGGGCGCGTCGGCCCCCCAAAAAGCTGTCATCCTGAGTCCGCCGTTCTTTGGCGGATGAACCCGCCGCGGCGGGTCGGCAGTCCGCAGAAAGAATCCACTGCCCAGCGGTGTAAGGAAACTGCGGCGATGCCTCGTTCGGCCTCAGGTCTTCACTTCTGCTGCAGGGATTTGATGTACTCCGTAAGATTGGCTACCCGTAAATGCACTTGGGACTCGTGCTGGTGGCTCATGGACATGAACACGGGACCCCAGACCGGCATTTCCTTGGAGCCGTGGGCCGAAATACCAGCTTCGCCAGTGATGGCCTTGGCAACCTGTATCGAGGGAAACTTTCCGTCGTGCTGCCGGGCAAGAACAGTGAGATCTATCGGCGGCGCCTTAAGCGCGGCCGCAACGGGTCCATTACCCTTTCCTTCTTTTCCGTGACAGGCGGCGCAATAAGCTTCAAACATCTGCTTACCTGAGCTAGGCGAAGTATGCCGGACAGGGATGTTGATGACTCTGGGTTCCTGGGCAACACTCGGGCCGCAAAGCGTGATCAGCAAGGCACAGAGAAGCACCCCTCGCACCTGCATGATGTGCTCGTTTCCGTTTGCCCCGCACGGCGAACTATAGGGCTTGCTCGGCATGATGCATATCTCCCTTATCACCCCATAACACTTGCCTCCGCAGAAGTCAACCAAGGATGAGCGTCGTCTCCATGTTGGCGGCTGTCTTTTGAACTCGACCAACTATGTTGTCACAGACGCCCGGCGGGCCAACCGGCCTTCCGAAATCTTGGCCACGAGGCAGGCTTGTGCCATAATGCACTCTTTCTTAAAACCGAAACGCTAGACCACATCCGATCTCGGGAGCAACCATGATTCGAATCCTACGTCTTATGCTCTTACCCTGCCTGCTTGCCGCTGTTGCCCTATCGCAAGAACCCAAATCGAGCCCTACCGTCATCGCTCTGAAAGCCGCGCATGTCGTTGATGCCCGTGCTGGCCGGGTCCTCGACCTCCAAACTGTGCTCATTTCCGCCGACCGCATCGAGAAAGTGGGGCCCTCCCCCGAAGTGGCGATTCCCCCCGGCGCCACCGTCATTGATCTCGGCCCCGCAACGCTGCTGCCCGGCCTCATCGATTGCCACACCCACCTGACTTTCGATCCGAGCAATGCGGGATTTCGCTCCCTGGGCATTTCTGTTCCCAGGGAAGCCTTGACGGGTGCGAAGAACGCCCGCATCACACTGGAAGCAGGTTTCACCACGGTTCGCAACGTGGCTGCGTCCGGTTACTCCGACGTGGCGCTTCGTGACGCCATCAACGCCAGCGAAGTTCCCGGCCCGCGCATGTTGGTGTCCGGGCCGCCGCTCGGCATCACGGGCGGTCACTGCGACGAAAATCACCTGGCGCCCGAGTTCAACTATCACGCCGAGGGTGTCGCCGACGGCATTCCCGCCGTCATGGCGAAGGTCCGTGAAACCGTGAAGTACGGTGCGGACGTCGTCAAGTTCTGCGCCAGCGGCGGAGTGTTCTCGAAAGGCGATCTTCCTGGGGCCGAACAGTATAGCCCGGCGGAGATGGCCGCGCTGATTTCCGAAGCCCATCGCCTGGGCCGTAAGGTGGCCGCGCACGCGCACGGGACACAAGCCATCATCGACGCCACAGACGCCGGCGTGGATTCCATCGAGCACGGCAGCTTGATCGACGACGCCGGCATCGCCGCCTTGAAGCAGCATGGAACGTACCTGGTCGCGGATATTTACAACGACGACTTCATCCTCAACATGGGAAAACAATATGGCTTCACGGATGAAATGCTTGAAAAGGAACGCATGGTGGGGCAACGGCAGCGCGAAGGTTTTCGCAAAGCCGCTCAGGCCGGCGTCAAGATCGCCTTCGGCACCGATGCCGGCGTCTATCCGCACGGATGGAACGCCAAGCAGTTCGCCTACATGGTGAAATATGGCTTGAGCCCCATGCAGGCCATTCAGTCCGCCACGGTGAACGCCGCCGACCTGATCGGCTGGGCGGATCGCGTTGGCAGTCTGGAGCCGGGTAAGTTAGCCGACATCATCGCCGTCCAGGGTGACCCCACCACAAACGTCACCGTCCTCGAGCATGTGCAGTTCGTGATGAAGGGCGGGCAGGTGGTGAAGAACGAACTCGCGAAGAAGTAGACCGCCCGTGGCGCAGGACGCGGGCACTTGGCCCTTGTGCATTAACTTGGTGGTGTCCTTCATGATTTGGTGATGAATCGCAGCACCGCCTCACCTTGCTCCGTCCTCCCCCGCGGGAGAACCGCCCTCTGTTGCTACCGGTCCAACTTCCTCGAAGGAGGTTTCAGGAGCTTGGACTGGCTGGAGGCTTTGGGTTAGGGTCATGGGACTCGTTCGTGCGAATTGGGGCTGAATTTTACCCCTGAGTCTTACCCCTTGACACGCGGGTGGAAATGTTGTAGCCTACACTCGTTGACGTATGCGGAACAGACCACCACACCACTTGCAAGGGGTTCTAAACCAGCCCCCCGGCTGCGGAAGACCGGCGCAAAAGGCAAAAAAGATACTAATCTGAATTGTCAATTATGAATACGGTAGGTGGTAGGTCGTAGGTGGTAGGTGGGGGAAGAGCAGGATTGAGGATTCAGGGGCTAAGCCAGGAGTCAGGAGTCAGAATGAAGAGCATCTGCTTTCCGCCTTCTGCTTACTGCCGACTGCCTACTGCCTTTGAGGGGAGTTCGAGTTGGCGGGACTCTTGGCCCGTACCACAATCTACGACAAGATGTCACATTCGCTGGGAAAGAAGGGACGCTAGTAACTTTAAGAATTGAATGGACGACACGGGAATGTTTATGAAAACAAAGGGCCGGTTCTCGGCGACCCGAAGTGAAGCGGGAATGTTACAGAAAACAAAGGTAGTTATGCCTTCAAGGCGGGAATGTTGTTGAAAATAAAGGTAGTTAGTTCCTCGAAGGTGGTATGTGGTAGGTTGTAGGTGGGGAAGGGTCGCAACCAATCTTCGACTGTTGGTCGTCGCCGGCCGACTCTCCTGGCAGGTGAGGAAGAAGGGCGACGTCGAGGTCTGGGGATTCTGCCTTTACAACGTTCCCCAACACGACTGTGGGGTGTACACTCTCGGGTGCGATGCGATTCCGGAATTGAAATCCCGGAGGAATCAGCTTAACCAGGAGGGTAGTCCGTGAAACGAAGGGAATTATTAACCGCCTTGGGCAGCGCTTCTGTGCTGAGTTTAAATTCCAGAGGCGCTTCGGCCCAAACATCATCCCAGCCTCCAATGGGTTTGTCGCCCGGAGTGAAAGGCAAATGGCCCTTTGTGCTTCCGGAAGTCATCAATGATTGGACCACGGTACGGGTCGATGGGCTCTCCGTTCCCATTCCCGCGTGCGTTTATGAGGGTGCTCAGCTCGGTGGAGGTGTTCCGTTAGGTGGATTGGGCACAGGGTACCTCACATTGGAGGGGCAAGGAAAGCTCGGTTTCTGCTCGATTTTCAATGATCTAGTCCCTCCCGCAAAGGTCTTCAGCGATTGGCTTTTGGTGGAAAGCGGCACGAAGTGTGTCCCTTTATCCACCGCGCAAGTCTGGTACTTAGGCCACTTCCCTGTCGCGGATCTTCAGGCTGCTTTGGCCGAGCTGCCTGTTGAAATTGGTGTCAGAGCCTTTTCCCCTTACGTGGTGGGGGATCCCTCGGTGTCGAACACTCCGGTGGCGCTGTTCGATGTTGAGCTTCGCAACACGTCGAATCAACTCTTGTCTCTTAAGTTGCATTTGAGATTTCCCGCCGCTCCTGAGGGGGCTGGTCTAGCAGTTCGTGGAGAGGGAATATCCCAGGACGCCACCGGGGAAGGCCACTGTTCACTCGAGGTCAGTATTCCCAGTCAAAATCAAAGGCACGTGGCTTTTGCAGTTGGCTGGCATGCTCCGTCATGGCACGATAGTGGGGGTGAACCCCGCCATAACCGTTACTCACAGCGCTTGCGAAGCGCTGAGGAAGTGGCTGACTTCGGCAATCGAAACCACGAGGCGCTTCTCAAACGTGTGCTTGCCTGGCAGGAAGCGGTCTATCGCTCTGCCTATCCTGGGTGGCTCCAGGACGCGCTGGTGCAAGGACTATATAGTCATGCGAAGAACTCAGTGTGGATCGCCCGCAAGCGACGCGACGACTGGTGGGGGGAAGGGGGATGGTTCACCCACAGCGAAAGCCACACCGGCTGCCCCATCGTGGAGACCATGGTCTGCCGCATGCACGGCCATTTCCCGCTGCTTTACTTCTTTCCGGAACTGGAAAGCACAACGCTAGAGGGGTTCCGGCACTATCAAATCTCAGATGGCGAGATTCCATTCTGCTTCGGTACGCCCACGAGCATGCGGGACCCTCGACTGCAATGTCAGCACCCCTTGAACTCGGGCCAGTATGCACAGATGGTTTATCGCCTCTTTCTCAGGACCGGCAATAAAGATCAGGTCCTGCACTTTTACGATTCCGCCAAGCGTGCAATCCGCTACCAGTACACCCTGGACGACGACAACAGCGGGCTGGTGAATGACCAACCGCACACCCGCCCAGGTGAAGCCTGGCCGGCGAATCAGTTTTATGATTGCTGGCCTTGGGAGGGGGCATCCAGCTACGTAGCGGGGACTTGGCTGGCGACGCTCCAAACCGGAAAACAACTCGCTGAAATAGCCGGCGACAAAGAATTCGCGACAGAGTGCTCGGAGAAACTTGTTAAAGCCAAGCAAAGCTTCGAGCAGAGGCTCTGGAACGGTTCCTACTACCGTTTGTGGAGCAACAAGGAAGCGGGAACAACCAGTGAAGTTTCGCTGGCGAATCAATTGATGGGAGTTTGGTGCAGTCGCGTGCTGGGCCTCGAAGATGCGTTGCCGGAGGATCGAGTAGCAAAAGCCTTGGGGGCTGTTGAAAGACTGAACATGGCGGCGACATCTTACGGATTGATTAATGGCGTCACCCCCGACGGCAAGCCCTTTGACACCAAAGTTCACCCCGAGGGTGACTTCGCCCTCAACATTTTCGTCGGCGAAAACCTCTGTGCTGCCATGACCTTTATGTATCATGGAAGAAAAGATATCGGACTCGAAGTTGCCCGCCGTCTTTATCACGCCATGGCTATCAAGACGCGTTCCCCCTGGAACCAACGCTGTCTGTTGAGCGGTGAAACAGGGTTGCCGGTGTGGGGCGATGACTATTATTCGAACCTGAGCATCTGGGCAGTACCGATGGCGCTGGAAGGAATGTCTGTGAAGGAATTCGCCTCCTCCGGATTAGTGAAAGACATGCTCAGCGCCACCGGTGGCTCGCGCCACAGTTCCGCCGATTAGTGCGTAGTGCTGAGTCTCGTTTTGCAGAGACTCTGTGCTACCCGCTTGGGGATCGGCTGCCTCGAACTCCGCGTCCCCGCTTCGGAACTTAAAGATCCCGGCCCCAATCCATGGGCCTGCGTTCTTGCTTGACCGAATATATCATTAGACATATATTGATATGATGACAGGGGTAGTACGACCGCTGATCTGGATGGGTTCAAGCCGGAGAGACCTGCGCGGCTTCCCGCGGCAAGTCCGGCGCGATATGGGTCAGGCCCTCTATGCCGCCCAACAGGGGGAAACCGATCCGGCAGCCAAGCCGCTGAAAGGCTTTGGCGGGCGCTCGGTGGTTGAAATTATCGTGGACCACGATGGCGATACATGGCGTGCTGTGTATACGGTCCGCTTTCCGGAAGCGGTCTACGTCCTGCATGCGTTCCAAAAGAAGTCGAAGAGGGGTATCGGCACGCCCAAGCGGGATATGGACCTCATTCGCCATCGCTGGGCTGAGGCCGAACGTCTCCACCGAGAAAGGCAGAACTAAAATGGTCACCCGAACGAAAAAGCCGGTCAAGTTCGAAAAGAGCAGTAGGAACGTTTTCGCCGATCTCGGGCTTCCCCATCCTGAACAGGAACTCTTGAAAGCGCGCCTCACGCTCCAGATTTACCGCCTCATCAAGGCGCGTGGCCTCACCCAGGCGCAAGCCGGGGAGATCCTCGGCATCCAGCAACCCCGCGTCTCCGCCTTGATGCGCAACCGGGCGGGCGCCTTCTCCGTCGAGCGCCTCATGGATTTTCTCACCGCCCTCGGTCAGGACGTGGAGATTACGGTCAGGCCCACCCGCAACGAACACGGCAGCGTCTCCGTCAGGGTGTAAACCCGGAACATGCAGCCCGTCCTAGTGGCCTGCCTAGGCCGTGCTTTCTCGGTTGCGGCCGAGGGCGGCGCTAGCAGTTTTCTGCACGCCATCAAGAGAGTATTGGAACAGTTTCTGGAAGCAGGGAAAGGTGTCTTTGCGGAGTACGTATCGAACTTTCCGGGGGTTCGGGCCGGAGACTCGCCGCAGAAGACCGGGCTACTGGAGTTTGTTGAGGGCGTCGAAAGCGAGGGCGGCGGCGCCGAGTACCCCTCCATAATAGCCCAGCGCGCTCGCTTCAATCTTCAGCCCCCGAAGCTCCCAGGCCATCACCTGGCGGCTCAGTTCGTCGGTGACATCCGCGAGGAGTTGCGGGTTGTCCTGCGCCAGGCCGCCGGAGAAGATGAGCATCTCCGGATCGAGCAGGTGAACAATCGACGTGCAACCTCGCGCCAGGTAGTGCGCGTATTCCCGGAGCGCGATTCTCGCCGGGCCGTCGCCCGCATTGGCGGCCCGGATCACTTCTTCCGGCGATGCAAATCCGCATCCGGCGGCATAACGCATCAACGCGGCCGCATTCGTGTACGCTTCGAGGCAGCCTGTTTGGCCGCACGTGCAGGGTGGCCCCGAAGTATCCAACTGGATGTGGCCAAGGCCGTTAGCGAAGAAGTGCGCTCCACGGTGCAGGCCGCCATCGGTGTAGCAGCCTCCTCCCACGCCCGTGCCGAGCGTGATACAAACAAACGTACCGGCATGGCGCGCGCGGCCGAAAACCTTCTCGGCCACTGCCAGGGCATTGGCGTCATTCTCGACCGCGACCGGCATGTGTACCGCCTCCTCAAGCTCTTTCTTGAGGTCCGTGCCCGTCCAGCCCGGAAGATTCTGCGTAGCATAGACGACCACACCGCTATATGGGTCGACCCAACCTGCGGTTGCGACTCCCAAGGCTGCGGGAGAGATGCCAGCTTCGCAACCGGCACGCAAGCACTGTGCCGCGATCTCCTTGAGGTGATCGAGCAACGCTCTTCTACCGCCGTCGGTGGGCGTTGGCAGCGTGGCGCTCAAAGCGAGTTTCCCGCTACGGTCAACGATTCCGAATTTTGTGTTGGTGGCCCCAAGATCGATTCCGATCACGCGCAGGGCAGGATCCAGGAGCTTCGTTTGGGCTTCCAGCGCGCGTGTGAAGCGCTGCGTGACACTTTGCGGATGCGTGATGGCATGCCCCACCACGACGGCGAAAGCACCCGCAGCCAGCGCGCTCGCCGCTTGCTCCGGATTGCCGACCCGCCCTTCCGCGATCACGGGCACATCGACGGCGCGCGCGAGTTCCGCGATGAAAGCCGGCTCGAATTGGGTGGAAGCCGCCGTTTCCGTTGTGTATCCCCGCATGGTGGAGGCGACAAGGTCAGCGCCAGCAGCCGCTGCGGAGACCGCTTCCTCCACCGTGGCGATGTCGGCCATGACGGGTACCGCCAACTCGCGCCGGACCCTTTCGAGGCGCTCCAGTGCGCCGTAGCGCTGGCCCCTGGCGGTGCAATCGAGCGCGATGATGTCGGCGCCGGCGGCGACCAACTCCTCGGCCCATTCAAACGAGCCCGTAATCAGCACGCGCCCGTCCGCCGCGAGGCCTTTGCGAATACCGATGAGCGGAACCCGTGCCACCTTGCGAATGGCCGCTATGTCTTCGGCGCCGTTGGCACGGATTCCGGCCGCGCCGCCCGCCACCGCCGCCTGCGCGAAGCGTGCCATGCAGTCGCAATCGCGGAACACCTCCCCTTCGGAGGCTTGGCAGGAGACGATCAATCTATTTTGGAACTGACGGCAGATGTCAGGTATTCGCGTCATGATCCACCCGCCTTCGCCGCAACGCCTCCCAAGTTATCACCCATGCCTTAGCCGGGAGTCAGAGTGATGAGCTGAGGATCCGCTCGCCCTGTCTTTGATGTTCCGCTTCCAATCTTCAAGGGAAGGCCCTTTGATCTCTTCGGCTCGCCGGCGAAGCGCATCCATCTCCTCAGCCGCCAAGGGCTTGAACTGTTGGGCGAAGCGAACGTCGTCCTCTAATTGGCCTATCGTGGTGCACCCAATCGCAGTACAGCTAATTGGCAAACTCAACACGTAGTGTAGGCAATCTCTTGCGCCGAAGGCCTGCAAAAGCTTGCCATTGCCGAAGTTCTTCATGCCCTGGATGCCCATTCCGCGTTCCACTGCCACCGGCAAGGTCAATTTCTCAAAACTCAAGTAGCCCGGGTCCGCTACGTGCAGCGGCATCAATATGGAATCAAACTTATCGTAGGCCTTCAGCATTTCAAGGTGAACGTTTGGGTCGTGGTGACCCGTAAAACCGATGAAACGACACTTCCCTGCCTTCTTGGCCGCTTCGAAGGCTTCGATGGCTCCTCCAGGGCCGAAGATCTGTTCGACCTCCTGCTTCTCATCTACCGCATGAATCTGCCAGAGGTCCACGTAATCCGTTTTCAGGCGCTTCAAGGAGAGATCGAGT
>Ga0208034_1002189_pt1 | contig 10470 bp, 11 predicted proteins | sample June2015DPH_8_10_FD_184699 | JGI IMG/M metagenome (GOLD analysis project Ga0208034, IMG submission 184699) | Peatland microbial communities from SPRUCE experiment site at the Marcell Experimental Forest, Minnesota, USA - June2015DPH_8_100... | ecosystem: Environmental > Terrestrial > Soil >...
ACTCGCACGCGAGGAAGTCGCGATACTCCGGCGTGCCCGCCAATTCTTCCAGGCCGCGCCAGACACGCTTTTCCGGCGACTGTTCCAGCTTCGCCTGGATTTGCACCAGGTTGAGGGCGTTCCCGTTTTTTGGATTACGCTTCATAGAAAATGATGCTCACAGCTAACCGCCGACTTCTTCCATGAATCGTCGGCAACGAATTACCGGATGCTCTTCCGAACCTGGAATTTTCTGAACGCTACTGCCGACGGTCACTGTGAGTTGTAGGCTGCGAGCTGCCACCTTCCTAGCGGTGGCAGGTGTAGCAATCAGTTATTTGTTTCGGCCCCTTGATTTTGTATTCCTTCACCATCCGCCGGCCCAAAGCGAGTTGGTTGGGAGGTTCCACGTAGTCAGCCTTGAAAACGTCTTCACGGCGGCGCACGTGGCGCTCCGGGTGATTGTGGCAATCGATGCACCAGCGCATATAAAGCGTATTGGCGCGGTAGGTCAGCGGCATCTCGCCAATCGGCCCGTGACAGGTGGTGCAGCCGATCCCTTTATTCACATGAATGCTGTGGTCGAAATAAACGAAATCCGGAACGGCGTTGACGCGGGTCCATTCGAGCGACTTGTCCGTGGCGTAGCTCGCGCGCACGGGTTCCAGCATGGAACTGTTCAGCCACAATTTGGAGTGGCAGCTCATGCAGATTTGCGTGGTGGGAACACCCGCGTAGGGAGACTTCTCCACCGTCGTGTGGCAGTAGCGGCAATCGATGCCGTCGTCGGTAACGTGATGCTTGTGGCTGAAGGGAACCGGTTGCTGACGTGCCTCATTAATGTTGGTGTAGTAGGCAGATTGGTTGACGGCGAAAATGAGGTACCCCAACCCTCCCACGATGAAGACCGCACCATAGATCGTCACCTTGGAGATCGTGTTCGTACTGCGATGGAATATCTGCGCCATCGAACGATTTTGCCTGATGCCCTTCGGGAGAATTCACACCGGCAACTACCCTTGCGTCGGTACAACTTACGACGGGGTAGTAACTTCCCCGGAAAGGCGGTATTCGAATGTTTGCAGCCCTGCTTGACTTCCCCCGGGCGGTCGATCTAACCCAGGGTCGTGTCGTGCTTTGCAGCCCATCTCTTTCGCACCACTGCGCGGCGGTAATTCGCCGGACTATGCACGCGTAAGTCCCCCGGGAAAGAACGCTGGAGATATGGAAGAGATCCGCGCCGGCAGCAACGCCTGCCCCATGAAGCTAACCCCGGTCCGGGTTGCCAATGCACAGGTGCAGACCCCTATGCGATATCCTCACATCCATTCCCCTTTCGGGCATGTTCAGTCTGCCGCACGCTGAATCGTTCCTCTGCCAACGGCAGGACGGATATCTTGGCGTACCTTCGAGGAAGAAAAAACATATCGTGCAACGGACGGAGGGACAATCCCGTGAAATCGGGTAACTGAGCTACCGCATGGCTACCATGTCCTATGCTCGTCTATGTTAATTACAGTACTCTGCTTGTTCCAAGGCCTCCCCGTGCGGAAATGCACTGCATGCCTCAGACTTTCGCAAGGCCGTTGCGTGTCTCGCATCGATGTACAAACAGCACATCAGCGTCGAGGATAGCATCGTGTTCCCTTTAGCAACCCGGATGTTATCGGACGGCAAGAAAGTGGCCATTGCTGAAGAAATGGCATGCCGGAGGAGACTGAGGCTCGTGACAGAGTTATCTGGAACGGCGCAAGTAGAACTAGAGAATTACTTCGACCAATCGCGGAAGGGTTGTTCTCCCCACCCGCCGAGCCGGTAAGGGCGTAGATCAATTACCGTTCACAGATCGAAATTATCTACGCGATGGCACCACTTCCGCTTTATCGCTTAATTCGCCCGCTGCTATGATCACCGAGGGGGTACGTGATGTGATGACCTCGGACACGCGCAAAAGGAATCAGCGAATGAATTTGTGAACGTTTCACGCTCATGATGTCGTTAACCCGGATCCCGCGTACGGTCAGCGCATCCGCGAGGAGCGAACGGTGGCAACGCCACGGAACCGCTTCCGCGCACATAATCGCGCTCCGCTTCTGCCCGGCCAGTTTCATCAATCTGTTTAACCCTGCTTCGAATTGGGAGGTCTGCATATAATCGGCAAAGCCACGAAATGAAGTATTGCGCCAGCCCATGTTCGGCGAATCGCGTCGTGCATGGCGCAAGCCGCCGAGCTTTTGCAAGTGCACGTAGCCGATCCTCGCGGCCCGCAGTTTTGTCGATAGGGTCTCCCGGTTGAACTGAGGGTTGTATCTTGATCGGGGGATACTGCGCACGTCTATGACCCGCTTCACGCGGTGCGCCCGCAGAAGCTCGAGGAAGTCTTTCCATGTGCGGGTCGAATGCCCGATTGTAAAGACAACGGGCATTTCGGTCTTGACCCTTCTCACGACGAGCACGCTTCTCCTGCCCACTCGTAGCAGGAAATGAAAGTAGATAATTCCACCCAAGGACCCCATTGGGAATGTCGAACCGGCCGCATCTTCCGCTCCGGGTCCGGTCTTCACCCGATATTCAAAAGGTCGTCCTTACTTCTGTCAATCAGTCTGACAGATCTCAGCTTCTTGGCCGCGCTACTAACCCGCCCGGCAGGGTGCGATGGTTCATCGGTGCTTACGAGCGGATCATGATCAGCAGCATCTTGAATTTACCGAGAGCCTTCAGAGCGTGAGGCTGATTTGCTGGCAGGAGAACCGCTTCGCCTGCCGTCGTCCGGAGTGGCTTGCCAGAAACCGCGATTTCCGCTTCCCCCTCCAACAAATGTGCTAGCGCGTCGAACGGAGCTGTATGCTCACTTAAGCCTTGGCCCTCATCAAAAGCGAACAGTGTGACTGTTCCGGTCGTGCGGTTGACGAGGGTCCGGCTGACAACGGATCCTTCCTGGTAATTCACAAGGTCGCTTAAGCGGACGGCTTCGGCGATGGGCATTTCGCGCTTATTCTGTGCCTGCTGCGAACTCATGTTTAGCCGCCTCCACCGCAGTTATTGACTTTTCTTACCGACTAGCTTCCATCAGTACATTCGGCGTTATCCGCACTGCAGCTTCCCGCGCATGCGCCGCCTGGGCTCTCCATTGCGCAGCTTCGAAGATGTCCATAAATGTTTCCGTCATTTCAGCGCGAGTTCTCGCCGGACTCCTGCCGCTGTATTGGGACCATGCTTCTTGGTACGGGCAGGTATTGTCCGCTACTCAAGACTGAGCGATTACCCCCCTACCTTTTTCTGTCAGCGCATAAAAGTCACCACCGCACGCGTCCAGCATGCCCGCCCGTGTCAATTCATCGATGACGTCGAGCACGCCCCGCCGTTCGGCTGGTTCGTTGCCTGCTGCCTCAAATAGCACATGGAGGTCCAGCCGATTCTTCCCCATTTCTTCAAACAACCGCATAACACGCAAAGAGAGTGGCGTCATTGTCGACCTCGCTGGGTTACCTTGACCATCAGCGCGTCCGTCTCTTGCACCGCCCAAGAACCGTGCTCGTGGTGGCCGCAAGAAGGCCAGACAAGACAGGCAGGATTCGTACGCGCGAGTTCCCGCTATCTCCCTTTATGGCGAATCGCCTTCTTCCGGTGTGTCCCGGAGTTCTCATTTTGTGATGCCGGCAGCCACGAGAGCGTGAGCAGAAAGGCGCTGTCCTCGGTAGCCTCCACATCGTGAGGCACACACTGATCCAGGGCGAGCAAGTGCCCGGCAGGGAGATCCACTACCTTCTCCGGCAGGTGGAGCCGGATATGGCCGTTGAGCAACTGCACCGAGATTTTGCCTGCCGCCGTGTGCTCATGCATGCGTGTATTCGCCTTCATAGCGATCAGTACAATGCGGAGATCTGGGTACTTTACAAGCGTCTTCGAACTTCGTCCCGTGATCTGCAGCCATGATTCATCCCGGCGCAGTTGGTCGAGCTCGCTGGCTAGGTCAAATTGGAGCATGGGTCCGCTGAGAGTACCATCAATAAACTCGTGTCCGACACGCGAGCGTGGGGAGACTTCTGCTTGGGGTTTAGCCATGGGTAATTCTCCTGTGGCAGTTAGCTAATCCACCAACTATATCGCAACGCGATATGTTATTCAACGTGTTTTCCGCCTGAGGTTTCGAAACCCACTACGTGTGGTCGTGCACGCAATAGAATATGCGCACTGCCTCTGCCGGATTCTCGGTAAGTGCGGATCCCGATCCCACGAAAAGAGAGCAACTTGGCGAATTCGCGGATACTCGTTGCGAGTTCCGCGGGGTGACTCCTGACTAGTCGGGAAGCTTACAAATGCCCGTCGCCATCAATCCCTGAAAAACGACCTTTCACGTCGAAATCCAGCCAAGGGGTGAGCCAGTAGATGGGTGGCCAACTACTCAGAACCTATCCAAATATGGCGGCGGGCTACCGTCGTTGTCCCTTGTGCTTGCTATAGCTAGCATGGGCCGAAACCATTGGTTACCAAGAAGCGGGAGAGCTGGAATATTCTAATGACCGAAGAGGAAGAGAAAATAATCGCTGCCTTGGAAAATGCCGAAGCTACGCCCCAACAGCAAAAAGAAGCTGCGCGTATCGTTCGAGACTTGGACAGGGAGCTGCGGGAGCTCTTGGAGTGGGAGCAACTCGACTGAATTGGCGATGAAAATCTGGCAAGCGTCTGGTGAACCTGCTTGGTGCTGAAACACCAAGTTGCTTCGCGCTTCCTCGTGACCAGAGCTTTCGAGGGCGGGTCGTAACTAAGCGGGACCCGTCTGACGAAGAGGATCGAGAAGTCGAGCCAAACGATCTGCGGGTATCCCGCTTTTTTCGCGGGCAACTTCTCGGATCGCTCGACCCGTTTCGTAGGCCTCTTTAACGAGCGCAGCGGCCCGATCATATCCGATTTCCGGAACAAGGGCCGTGCCCATCGCGAGGGACTGCTCAACAAAGGCAGACGCCCGTTCCCGGTCAACTTGCAGGCCAGCAATGCACCTCGTCTCAAGGTTTTTCGTGCTTACCCCGAGGAGCTCAATCGACTCCAAAAGGTCGTAGGCAATTACCGGCATCATGACGTTCAACTCAAAGTTCCCTGAGGCGCACGCCCAGGTTATGGTGGCGTCATGGCCGGGCACCTGAGCGCAGGCCATCAATACACTCTCAGCAATTACCGGATTTACCTTTCCCGGCATGATGCTGGAACCGGGTTGAACGGCAAGTAGGCGCAATTCGCCGAGTCCGCACCGAGGCCCAGACCCTAACCAACGAATGTCATTCGCGATTTTCGTGAGCGACACAGCGTAGCTCTTCAGTGCTCCGCTGAGAAAGCACACAGCATCCTTGGAAGCCTGCGCTTCGAAGTGATTTTGAGCTTCCCGGAATGGCAGCTTCGTCTGTTCCGCCAAGATATGAATTGCTGCCGTTGCGAAGCCCGGTGGTGCGTTCAATCCCGTGCCCACGGCAGTCCCTCCGAGCGCCAGTTCGTATAGCCCGTCAGTTGCTTTCCGCACTCGATCTATCGAGAGTTCAACTTGGCGTGCGTAACCGCTAAACTCCTGGCCAAGGCGAATCGGCACCGCATCCTGCAAATGCGTACGTCCAATCTTGAGGACATCGCCAAACTCCTCGGCTTTTTCGCGAAGCGTAGAATACAGGCGCGCCATCGCGGGAAGCAATTCATGATGGACGAGCTCTGCGGCGGCCACATGTTTCGCGGTAGGAATGACATCGTTGCTCGACTGGCTGAGATTGACGTGGTCCTTGGGGTGGGCACCTGCAAGGCGGGCGATCACCTCGTTCGCGTTCATATTCGCTGACGTGCCACTTCCAGTCTGGAATATGTCGACCACGAACTGTGCGTCATAATCACCTTGGGCGAGCTGCTGGGCTGCCGTTTCGATGGCTACGGCCAAATCTCGGGGAAGGACTCCCAGTTCGCCGTTGGCCTTAGCGGCTGCAGCTTTAATGATGCCCAGCGCGCGGATGAAGGGACGAGTAAAGCGAAGCCGGCTAATGGGAAAGTTCTCGACCGCGCGCTGGGTCTCGGCGCCGTAAAGTGCTTCCCCAGGAACCAAAGCTTCGCCCATGGTGTCGCGCTCGATTCGAGATGGCGTCTTCATCTTATTCTCCTCTCCCATTCCAGCAGTCACATCTAACACCCAATATAGCGCCTCTCAGGGCAAATGCGACTCTAGCCTGCAACTCAATGCTCAAGTGCTTTCAAGCCTTGCTCCGTCTAAGTGGGAATATGCCGACCGTGTAATCAGCCGCGGGTCGTCCACCGGACCTCCGACAGTAAAGTGATACAGGCTCTGAAAGTGATCCCCGTCCAGGCCAAGCAAGTTATGAAAGGCGTCGTCGAAGTAGCATCCGATGCCCGTGCCGCGGACGCCGCCGGCCTCCGCTTCTAGGTACAGCACCTGCCCCAGCAGGCCGGATTCCCAAAACAGTCTTCGATACCACCATGCCCCTGTGGCGCGGATGCTTTCGGAAAATTCGGCAATCATCCCGAGGCTAAAGGCGCCGTCGCCGGCAATCCCCTGATGGCAGCTTACCACCTGCGCCTGCTCGCGGAAGTCTCCTTCGATCAGTTCGAACAGTGGCAGGTACTCAGGGCAGCCCTCCGGGCGTTTCCACAGGAAGTCGCCACGGAGCGCGGACCGTAGGCGCTCGTGGACCGTCGGACTTCGCTCGAAGAGGTACAGGCCTGGCGGTAAACCCCGGACCCGATGCACGAAGATGCCGCAATGCAGGTGTGGCGGCCAGGGCCAGACGTCCCAAGGGGGCACTCCGGGCCGCGGCAGAAGCCGGTCAAGCATGCCAAAAAATGTCTCGGCCGAGATCGAGGTGATGCCGTCGAGAGAAAGGGAGCTCCGGCGCTGCTTGACAAGCCGAACAGCGTTGATCGGGGAATCGACTACCGGGCGAGTTGGCGACGCCGGGAACTTGTCTACAACATCCGGGCCACCACGTCTGCCTGTCTCCGTGACTCTGTCCGCCTGCCAGGTCGCCTCGGCGGCAGCATCAATTACTGGCCAGCGGACATGAGCGGGGCTGAGTGAGTTGGGCAGGCCCACCCATGCACCCGCAAGGAGCGCATCCCGCAGCTTCGCCACGTCAAACCCCTCCGTTTCCTCACCTTTCCCGGGAGGATGGGGAGGGCCAACGAGCAAAAGGGCGTCGGGATGTTCACGATCCTGCTCGGCGATGGCCGAGAAGCTCTCTGGCTGGGTCAGGCCCAGCACGGCGGCGATGGCCGTGTCCGAAACGTCTGCGATCAGCCGGGCCGACCAACCCAGCGCGGCGGCTGCATATCGCACGGTAGCGATGGCGTGGCCGGCATCGTGCTGGCAATAGCGAAAGGCGCGCTCGCCGTACTTCCAGGCCTCGCGCCAATGAATTGAGGACAGGCCCACGAGAAAGGAAGCTGGCGGGAACGACCCCGCGAGCTGCTGCCCCGCTCGACCTTCCAGAACGCAGCGCCGCTCCAGGCAGTGGTCCCGGCTGACGTAGTGATAAACCCCGGCACTTAGGCCCGGCATCTCCGGGAGAATTGCATAGCCTTCCGTGGGGTGAAGGTTGCCGCTCGACGGGTTGCACCGCAAGGCCCAGCGACTACTCTCATACTGCTTCCAGGCCGACAGGCCCAGGGCCAGCTCAAACAGCATCGCAACGCTGTTCCGCTCCAGCGGCATGGCCGGGACGGCGCCGGGAAAATAGAGCTTGGCATAGACCGCGTCGAGCCGGTCAGCTAGAAGTGGAAGATCGACCCTTTCCGCGCCATTGTAATTTCGAAAGGGATCAGGCTGAGTGGCCCAGTCCAGATATCCTGGCGACGCGGCGAAGCGGTGCAAGTGATGCTTGGTGCGGCGATGGTAGGCCAGAACGGTTTCGATCGAGTTCTGTTCTTTGGCTCCAGGACGTTCGTCCTCCGATTGGTTCATTTCCCCATCCATGTCACTCCAGATCGAGGAGCACGTCGGCTGCTTCGACCTTGACCACAAAACTGCGCACACCTGTCCGGGCGGGCGGGTCATTGCCCCGGTCTTGACATTAGGATTCGCGCCGTGCCATGGGCAGGTGACGCTTTCCCCCTTCAGCCTACCTTATACCCAGCGACCCGCCCTGGTGAGTACAGATGTTCTCCACCGCGTAGAATGTGCCCCTCCACATTATTGAAGAGCGCGATGCTGCGACCGTTTCTGGACAGCCGAACGCACTGACGGGGGAGCCGATCAGCCGCCCAGGAGGCGGCTGCTTAACCTTTACTTCCGAGTCAGCGACGATCTGTCCAGAATCGGTCCAAGGCGCGGCGGAGTGATCGCTAATGCCCCGCTCAGGATGGGAGGCTAAGCGGGCCGGTAACACCTAATTCGGGCTATAATATATTTGGCAGACCTAGAGTCGCCATACCTGATACCCCCGCTTCCTATGACGCTGGCAACCAAAGAGCACTAAGTGTGGGTCTTTGAATCCGCTGAGGCTAGGTCAGAAGTCCGCTTGGCGCGACGAAGATTATCGAGCTTCACGTAACGCTGGCCCTGCGTAAAGGCACTCCTGCGACCGCTGGCCGATAGAAGGTCGTTCACGATTGGCTCATCCAGGCAAATCGTCTGCGGGTCGTCCGGACCGGTCAGAAGAAAGACTTGGTATTCGACCCCAGGCTCACGAAGCGCCAAGTCCAAGAGCCGGTCAATGGCGCGACCCAACTCGCCTTTATAGGCACCACGTTCCATACGCACTCGGTCGTGACGTTCAAGAATTCGGGGCACACGTGGAAGGATTTGGTTGGCTTTATAGAACCCCATGTACTGCACCGGCTGAAAAGGTCGGCCCGGCTGACAGACGTAAATCTGGTGTTTTGTGTATTCATCCCACGCCTGTCTGGCGGCGACGATGACGGTATCCTTCTCGAAGCCAAGCAAGCCTTCCGGGAGCAGCATGGTCTGCAATTCGCGCAGGAGGAAGGCCTCGCGCTCAGAGATAACTTCGGTCTTGTCGGCCAGCAACTCGTCGATTGCTTGGTCCAGCGCTGCAAAAGAGGTCCAACACAGACGCTCGTCGGAGAAATGCACAAGTTCGGTTGGTCGGCTCTCCTCCGGGCTATGGACCAAAAGGCAGCGGACGGTCTCATTCGCATCGTCAAGGCGCTGTAGGTGCTGTTCCAACTGCTTGCGCTTGATGGCGTTTCGCTGAGTCTTGGTCTCGATAAGAATCCGACAACTGCTCAACCCTTGTGCGTCGGGCACGCCCACTCCCCCACGGCCCGCTTGATTTTCGAAGCGAACCAACTCGAACTCTGCCTGTTCGGTAAGGGCCGGCAAAATCAGAAGACCTTCCTCGTCAGCCTCTAAAGCTCGGGATCTGCGACCCACACTGTCGCGCGTGGACTACCTGCCCGTATACATCGGGAGACACGGATGGCCCCTGGCGCGTGCAATGCTGACTGAAAGCCTTCACCAGCTCTCCAGCGATCTCATTGGCGTTCATGCGTTCGATGTGCCGTCGCTCTAGCGCGTAGACAAGGGCGCTGTCCTTGAAAAGGGCGACTGACGGCGACGATGGAAGCACGTTGGGCATCAGCTCCCGAGCGCGTGCGGTCGCCTCCATGTCGACTCCTGCAAAAACAGTGGTTAAGTGATCTGGGATGACCGCGTTTTGCAGCGCCTTGGTAACCCCTGGCCTCGCGCCGCCGGCGGCACAGCCACAGATAGAGTTGACTACAATAAGCGTGGTTCCTGGCATGGCAAGAGCGGCATCCACATCCGCAGCCGCTCTGAGTGGTGTAACTCCGCATTGTGAGAGTTCCTCCCACATCGGTCGAACGGCTTCCGGATCATATAAAGGCTGCATTCTAAATCCCCCTTTTCGTTCCTGCGCTCTTTGCGGCGCTCTGGCGAAACATCCATTTCTGCTAGTGCCGCGTCGCGATCACACGAGCCTAATAAGTATTACTATGCGGGCAACTTTCGGATACCTCATTCTATGGAATAGCGCGATTAAGGGGGCCAACAGGCTTCCAGCGGCACTGGGATGGGCATTCGTGACCCGGAATCCCCTGTTTTTCTCCTCACCCACTGGATTTACACTTCCTGTACGACTTATCTCACGCCGACCAGCCGGGATCAAGCAGAAGAACAGTGGGAGTAGCCAAGTTATGATGACATTTGATCTTGCGCAGGACTACAATAGCCGCGCCCTGTGTATGGTGGGATTGATCGCGAGTCGCGATAACGTCCTTGTGACCTGGAGTTTGGCGGCGCCACGCCAAAAACACGGATAGGCCGTTACACCCAAGTGGAGCGGGAGCTTCAACGACCACGATTCAGGCGTAATCGTGTTTTCGCTCAACTGAGTGATCTTTGTCCCCCCCTTAGGCTGCCCATTATAATGGCCGTGACAAAAGTCATCGTCGTGGCCCCGTTGCTCTCCTAACATCAACATTTCAAGCGTGGCCATAAAGCATCGACCTGGCCCGCAATGGGGT
>Ga0208034_1002196_pt1 | contig 10441 bp, 10 predicted proteins | sample June2015DPH_8_10_FD_184699 | JGI IMG/M metagenome (GOLD analysis project Ga0208034, IMG submission 184699) | Peatland microbial communities from SPRUCE experiment site at the Marcell Experimental Forest, Minnesota, USA - June2015DPH_8_100... | ecosystem: Environmental > Terrestrial > Soil >...
TAGAGCGCGCTGATGAGCGCGAGCTGCTCGCCGAGCGCCGGCGGCGTCTCGCGTTCGCCGGTCGCCAGATAGCGCGCGAGCTGGCCGGGAAACCACGGCCGGCCCTGGGCGCCGCGGCCGACCATCACGGCGTCGGCCGCCGACGCCGCCAGCGCCGCGTCGGCGTCGTCGAAACTTTCGATGTCGCCGTTGACGACGACTGGGATCGACACCGCCTCCTTGACGACGCGCACCGCCGCCCAGTCGGCGCGTCCTTTATAGAACTGGCAGCGCGTGCGGCCATGCACGGTGACGAGCCGCACGCCGGCGCCTTCGGCCCGCTGCGCCAGCGCCGGCGCGTTGCGGGTGCGGTCATCCCAGCCGAGCCGCATTTTCAGCGTCACCGGCACGTTGACGGCGTGCACCACCGCCTCGATCAAAGTGAGCGCATGGTCGAGGTCGCGCATCAGCGCCGAACCGGACTCGCCGCTGGTCACATGCTTGGCCGGGCAGCCCATGTTGATGTCGATGATCGCGGCGCCGGCGCCCTCGGCGATGCGCGCGCCTTCGGCCATCCAGCGCGCTTCGCAGCCGGCCAACTGCACGACATGCAGGCCGGCGCCGTGGTCTTCGAGGCGCCGCCGGGCGATGCGTTTGCCTTCTGCGAGTGCGGCGCAGGCCGTCATTTCCGAGATGACGAGCCCCGCCCCCTGCCCCGCGGCCAGGCGCCGGAACGGCGCATCGGTGACCCCGGACATCGGCGCCAACAGCACCGGATTCGGCAGCGGAATCGAGCCGATGGAAATGGCCTTCGTTTGCATGAGCGACATTACCAAGTTTCGCCCCGTCATGCGCGTTCCGCCGACACCTGTCTTGCCCGACGTTGGCGCGAACCCCATTTTTCGCGGTGCCGACCTCCACTGTCCTCAATCGCGAGTGATTGCATGAAAGTCGATCTTTCCGGGCTTCGCGCGCTGGTCACCGGTTCCACCAAGGGGATTGGCCGCGCCACTGCGCAGGCGCTGGCGGGCAACGGCGCCGAGGTCGCCATCAATGGGCGCAAACCGGCCGATGTCGAACAGGCGATCGCGGCGATCCGCAAGATACTGCCGAAGGCGCAGCTCGTACCGGCCCCGGGCGATGCGGCGACTGCCGATGGCGTCGCGGCGATCATCGCCGCCGCCGGCGATGTGGACATCCTGGTCAACAATGTCGGGATTTTCGAGATCAAGGACGCCTTCGCCATTCCCGATGAGGATTGGCAGCGGCTGTTCGCCACCAATGTGCTGTCCGGCGTCCGCTTGACCCGGCATTACGGGCCGCGGATGCGCGCCAAAGGCTTTGGCCGCATCGTCTTCATCTCCTCGGAGTCCGGCGTGCAGATTCCGACCGAGATGATCCATTACGGCTTCACCAAATCCGCGGATCTGGCGCTGATGCGCGGTTTCGCCCAGGCGCTGGCGGGAACCGGGGTCACCGTCAACGCCGTGCTGCCGGGGCCGACCCGCACCGAAGGCGTCGAGGCGATGTTCGAGTCCATGGGCCAATCGCTCGACGATCCCAAGGTCGAGCGGTCCTTTATCGACCGCGCCCGACCGAGCTCGATCATCAAGCGGCTGGCGAAGCCGGAGGAGGTCGCCGAAGTGGTCGCATTTTTGTGCTCGCGCGAGGCCAGCGCGATGACCGGCTCACCGGTACGTGCCGATGGCGGCGTGGTGCTGTCGATTACGTGACCGTCCAGGCCTACGTCTCGATCTTGCTGAGCACCTCTTGCATCTTTTGCAGCACCTCGCGGGTCTTTTCCGCATAGAACGCGTTCACCACCTCGCTGATTGCCTGCACCTTCGGATCGAGCGGGTTTATGCCGGCCGACCCCAAGCGGGCGTGCAGCTCCTTGAGCACTTCGTCCTTTTCGAACATGACCTCTCCAGGTTCCCCTTTGCCGGCTATAGCCGCATGATCGGCCGCTTGTCCTTCGCCCCTTTCTCGCTCGGCACCTTCACCAGCGCCTCGCCGTCCAAGACCACTTCGCCGTCGACCTCGCAGAGGCAGGACAGCCGGGCGCGGGATTTTTCCGGCATCAGCTCGGCGACGGTGACGGTGACGACGACCGTATCGCCGATCTTGACCGGGGCGCGGAAATTCAGCGTCTGCGAGATATAGACCGCGCCGGGGCCGGGCAGCCGCGTGCCGAGCACCGCCGAGATCAGGCTGGCGGTGTAGAGCCCATGCGCGATGCGGGTGCGGAACGAGGTCTTCGCCGCAAAATGCTCCGACAGGTGGATCGGATTGCGGTCGCCGGTCAGCTGGGCGAAGCCGACGACGTCGGACGAGGCCACGGTTTTCTTCAGCCGCTCGGTCATGCCGACCGAGAGGTCTTCGAAGAACAGCGTGCGTAGCGGCGGCAGATTCATGGGCGTATTGGACCCTGCGGGGCGGCCCCTGGCAAGCTGGACATTAGGTCCAGAATTGGCCAAGGAGCGCGTCTTGGACCCAGGCCGGAGCACACCTCGGAGCAGCCATGGTCGACCTCACTCGCATCACCGCCGGTCTCACCGGCTCGGCCCAGCTTGTGGTCGGGCCCGAACACACGGCGCCTTTTGTCGGCTCGGGGCGCATTGCCGTGCTGGCGACGCCGGTGATGATCAATGTCATCGAGGCGGCCGCGCTCGAGGCGGTCGAGCACCTGCTGCCGGCCGGCTATCAGAGCCTCGGCATCCACCTCGATGTGGGTCACGTCGCGGCAACGCCCGTCGGCTTGCAGGTGACCGCGACCGCCGAGGTCGTGCGCGTGCAAGGCCGCACCATCACGTTCCGCGTGGAAGCCCGCGACCCGTTCGAGCCGATCGGCGGCGGCACCCACCAGCGCGTCGTGGTCAGCGTCGCGCGCTTCGACGAACGCGTGCAGCGCAAGGTGCGCGGCGACGGCTGACGGCTTGCGGCAAAATGCTTATCGCCGCGAGCGGCCGAGAAACCAGCCGATCATGAACAGGACGATAGCGGCGACGGCAGCGATGGCGGCGCGCTTGATGTGAATATGATCCGAGCCGGGCATGTAACCGGGCATGAATGTCGGCAACGAACCGGCCGGCATGGCGAAATACATCACCGCGGCGATGACGCAAAGATGGCGAGAAGATAGGCAAGCATTCTCATTGAACGTTTTCCCTTGGAGGAGATTCGGCAAAGCCGGGCCGGTGAGAAGTTAGCACCCGAGACCGGGCGCGGTCGCGACCGTCCTAAGTGGACGGAGGTATCGATTGTCATTGCTTCGGCGGCGGTGAGGCTGCGGCTCCGGGTCCGCGGGGATCGTCTTTGTTCGACATGCATTTTTTCATAAAGGCATTGCGCGCCGGGCCCTGAAGCTTCTGGTCGTCAGCGCCAAACTTGCAGGTCGCCATTTTGTCCTTCGCGGTGACTGCAAAAGACGGCGCGCTCGGCAGCACCACGGCCAGCAGTGCGGCAATCACGGCGTATCGAAGCATGGCAAAGACCCCCCTCATGCAAGGCAGCCATCCTAGCATCGATCGGTTCCGGCGTGGAGGCCATTCGGTCCCGTCACTGCGGGCAACGATAGAGCACCGAGCGGTAGTTCTGGTCGCGGTCGAGGAACTTGATGGTGTTGTCGGGCTGGATCGTGAAGGTCACGTCGCCCATCAGCGGCCCGGCCGGAAACTTGCATTCGACATGCGCATTAATGCTTTTGCCGTTGCGCTTGGTGTCGAGGAATGTGCACACCCCGACCTTGGAGTCGATCTCCTGGGCGGAGATTTTCACCTGAAGCTCTGCGGGGTCGCTGCCGTCGCCTTTGCACGGGACGTTCTGCGTGTAATTTCCGGTAAGCGGGAAATCGTCTCCTGCCGGAGCTGCAGCGGCGCTCGCGGTCAGGGCAAGACCGATGCAGCAGATGAGTGGATGAATGACCTTCACGCCGATCCCCTGACCTTTGCAGCGTAACTCCCGCGTTGAGTGTAGCCAAACTCACGCAGCGAGCCAATCCGGCCGGCGGAATTTCCCGGCACTGTGTCCTGCCGATCACGGGCGCGGCGGTTGGCCGGGCTGGTCGCGCAGAAGTTTCCCGATCCAATCGGGGCCGCAGCTCACGGCGACCGCAGCGCGCATGAAAAAAGCGGCGCCCAATGGGGCGCCGCTCTATCGTTTCATATCGAGCCGAGCTCAGTGCGCGGTAAGCCCGGAGGAATCCTCCTCCACAACGGCCTCGGGGACATCGACAGGCTTCGTCGGAGTTTCCTCCCAGGTGATCGGCTCCGGCTGGCGTACCAAGGCGCGCGTCAGCACCTCGTCCATGCGCGACACCGGAATGATATCGAGCCCGCTCTTGATGCTGTCGTTGATCTCGACCAGATCCTTGGCGTTCTCTTCCGGAATGAGCACGGTCTTGATGCCGCCGCGATGCGCCGCGAGCAGCTTCTCCTTGAGGCCGCCGATCGGCAGCACGCGGCCGCGCAGCGTGATCTCGCCGGTCATGGCGACGTCGCGATGCACCGGGATGCCGGTCATCACCGAAACGATCGCGGTGACCATGGCGACACCCGCGGACGGACCGTCCTTCGGCGTGGCGCCTTCCGGCACGTGGACGTGGATGTCGCGCTTGTCGAATGACGGCGGCTCGATGCCGAAGGCGATCGCCCGCATGCGCACGTAGGACGCCGCGGCCGAGATCGATTCCTTCATCACGTCGCGCAGGTTGCCGGTGACGGTCATCTTGCCCTTGCCGGGCATCATGGCCGCCTCGATGGTGAGCAACTCGCCGCCGACGTCGGTCCAAGCCAGACCGGTGACGACGCCGACCTGATCGACGTCCTCGACTTCGCCGTAACGGTATTTCGGCACGCCGAGATAGTCGGCAAGCACCGCGTCGGTGACTTGCACCGATTCCTTCTTCGAGATCGTGAGCTCCTTGATCGCCTTGCGGATCAGCGTCGAAAGCTCGCGCTCAAGATTGCGCACGCCCGCTTCGCGGGTATAGCGGCGAATGATCGTGAGCAACGCACCGTCGTCGATCGACCACTCCTTCGGCTCGAGGCCGTGCTTGACCGTGGCATGCGGGATCAAGTGCTTGCGCGCGATCTCCACCTTCTCGTCCTCGGTGTAGCCGGCGATGCGGATGATCTCCATGCGGTCCATCAAGGGCGGCGGAATGTTGAGCGTATTCGCCGTGGTGATGAACATCACGTGGGACAGATCGTAGTCGACCTCCAGATAATGGTCGTTGAAGGCGTGGTTCTGCTCGGGGTCGAGGACCTCGAGCAGCGCCGATGACGGGTCGCCGCGGAAATCGGCGCCCATCTTGTCAACCTCGTCGAGCAGGAACAACGGATTGGAGGTCTTGGCCTTGCGCATCGACTGGATGACCTTGCCCGGCATCGAGCCGATATAGGTCCGGCGGTGGCCGCGAATCTCCGCCTCGTCGCGCACGCCGCCGAGCGAGACGCGCACGAACTCGCGTCCGGTCGCCCGCGCGATCGACTTGCCGAGCGAGGTCTTGCCGACGCCGGGCGGGCCGACCAGGCAGAGGATCGGTCCGGTCAGCTTATTGGCGCGCTGTTGCACCGCCAGATACTCGACGATGCGTTCCTTGACCTTTTCCAGGCCGAAATGGTCGGCGTCGAGAATCTGCTCGGCCAGCGTCAGATCCTTCTTGATCTTGGATTTCTTGTTCCATGGGATCGACAGCAGCCAATCGAGATAATTGCGCACGACGGTGGCTTCCGCCGACATCGGCGACATCTGCCGCAGCTTCTTGAGCTCGTGTTGCGCCTTCTCGCGCGCCTCCTTCGAGAGCTTGGTGCGCTTGATCTTTTCCTCGATCTCGGCGAGCTCGTCCTTGCCGTCCTCGTCGCCGAGCTCCTTCTGGATCGCCTTCATCTGCTCGTTGAGATAGTACTCGCGCTGGGTCTTCTCCATTTGGCGCTTGACGCGCGTGCGGATGCGCTTCTCGACCTGCAGCACCGAGATTTCGCTCTCCATCAGCCCGAGCACCTTCTCCAGCCGCTCGGTGACGACGGGCGTCTCCAGAATCAGCTGCTTGTCGGCAATCTTGACCGCAAGGTGCGAGGCGACGGTATCGGCCAGCTTGGCGTAATCGTCGATCTGCTGCACCACGCCGACGACTTCGGGCGACACCTTCTTGTTGAGCTTCACGTAGCCTTCAAACTCATTGACCACCGAGCGGGCCAGCGCTTCGGCCTCGACCTGATCGCCCGCGGAATCGCCGATGACGACCGCATCGGCCTCGTAGTACTCCTCGCGATCGGTATATTGCTTGACCTGCGCGCGGGCGGCGCCCTCCACCAGCACTTTGACGGTGCCGTCGGGGAGCTTGAGGAGCTGCAGCACGCTGGCCAGCGTCCCAATGCCAAAGATGGCGTCGGTCGCCGGATCGTCGTCGGAAGCATTCTTCTGCGTCGCCAGCAGGATGAACGTATCCGAGCGCATCACCTCTTCGAGAGCCTTGATCGACTTCTCACGTCCGACGAACAGCGGAACGATCATGTGCGGGAAAACAACGATGTCCCGCAGTGGTAACACCGGATACGCCCGGCTTTCACCGGTCAGCAGCAATGGCTTTGGTTTGGCGGCACTGGTCATGGCCCCACTTCCTTATTGTTGTGCACGTCCATCCCGACCCGCAGGAGTGCGCTGTCGCGACGGACTGCCGTGTGGCCGGGAAGGGGATCGCGGACGGTGACCTGTCCGCACCCAAAGGGCGGGTATGAGACCCTGCCCGGAGTAGTTTACACGATCTTCGTACGCTCTTTTCACTCGCCCACTATAGGTGGCGTTGCGGCACGAGCGTGTCAAGAAAGGCCGGTTTTCGGAGGTAAAGCGCGGCTTGCGAAGCCGCGGCCGTCTGCCGGGCGCCGAATCGGGCGATGCCGGAGCCCGGCATCACTCAGGCGCTCGCGCCGCCGGCGTCGCCCGCGCGATCCGACCGATCGGCATAGATGTAGAGCGGCCGGGCCGCGCCTTCGACGACCTCGCGTGAGATCACGACCTCCTCGACGCCTTCGAGGCTCGGCAAATCGAACATGGTATCGAGCAGGATGCTCTCCATGATCGAGCGCAAGCCCCGCGCGCCGGTCTTGCGGTCGATGGCCTTGCGCGCGATCGCCGAAAGGGCCTCGTCGGCCAGCGTGAGGTCCACCGTCTCCATCTCGAACATGCGCTGGTATTGCTTCACCAGCGCGTTCTTCGGCTCGGTGAGAATACGCTTGAGCGACGGCTCGTCGAGATCCTCCAACGTCGCGACCACGGGAAGCCGTCCGACGAATTCCGGAATGAGCCCGTACTTCAACAAATCCTCCGGCTCGACGTCGCGGAAGATCTCGCCCTGCTTACGGTCCTCCGGCGCCATCACTCTGGCGCCGAACCCGATCGAGGTTGAACGGCCGCGCGCGGAAATGATTTTTTCCAGGCCGGCAAAGGCGCCGCCGCAGACGAACAGGATGTTCGTCGTGTCGACCTGCAGAAATTCCTGTTGCGGATGCTTACGGCCGCCCTGCGGCGGCACGCTCGCGATCGTGCCTTCCATGATCTTGAGGAGCGCCTGCTGGACGCCCTCCCCCGACACGTCGCGGGTGATCGAAGGGTTGTCGGACTTGCGCGAAATCTTGTCGATTTCGTCGATATAGACGATGCCGCGCTGCGCCCGCTCGACATTGTAGTCGGCCGATTGCAACAGCTTCAAAATGATGTTCTCGACGTCTTCGCCGACATAACCGGCTTCCGTCAGCGTGGTCGCGTCCGCCATGGTGAACGGCACATCGAGGATGCGCGCCAGCGTCTGCGCCAGCAGGGTCTTGCCGGAGCCGGTCGGCCCGATCAGCAGAATGTTCGATTTGGCCAGCTCGACGTCGTTGTGTTTGCTCTGGTGATTGAGCCGTTTGTAGTGATTGTGAACGGCGACCGACAGCACCTTCTTGGCGTGATCCTGACCGATCACGTAGTCGTCGAGAACCTTACGGATTTCCCGCGGCGTCGGAATGCCGTCACGCGACTTCACCAGCGAGGATTTGTTCTCCTCACGGATGATGTCCATGCACAGCTCGACGCATTCGTCGCAAATGAAGACGGTCGGCCCGGCGATAAGCTTGCGCACCTCGTGCTGGCTCTTGCCGCAGAACGAGCAGTAGAGCGTATTCTTGGAATCGCCGCCGCCAACCTTGCTCATTCCCGTCTCCGCCTTCACCACGAGGGAAGCCGTGCGACCCTCAACACCTTGCGCTTCGCCGTGCTAAAAAACCGTAGCACCGTCGGCGTCTGCGCCGGAACACGACATCACTGTGACAATACCCGGTCACTTCGTACAAGCGTGCATGCTAATGGCGTGCCAATCAAGAATCCATTAACGATAACGCGACTTTGGACGGCTGTGCTTTCTAGAGCACACCCGGGGGAATCCGTTTGACGCCGGCCTGGGCCGGCTTTGGCGCCGATTCGTCCCATTGCCGCGCTCACACCTTGGCAAGGACCGGCTCGCTCTTGAGCGACGGTTCCTCCGGCCGCTTCTCAATCACCTTGTCGATGAGGCCGAAATCCTTGGCCATTTCGGCGGTCAGGAACATGTCACGTTCCAGCGCATCTTCGATCTTCTTCAGCGGCTGGCCGGTATGCTTGACGTAGATTTCGTTCAGCCGCCGCTTCAGGTTCAGGATCTCCTGGGCGTGGAGCATGATATCCGTGGCCTGGCCTTGGAACCCGCCGGAGGGCTGGTGCACCATGATCCGGGCATTGGGCAGGGCAAAACGCAGGTCCTTGTTTCCCGCCGCGAGCAGGAGCGAGGCCATGGAAGCGGCCTGCCCGGTACATAGCGTCGACACCGCCGGGCGTACGAACTGCATCGTGTCATAGATCGCCAGGCCCGAGGTCACGACCCCGCCGGGCGAGTTGATGTACAGCGAGACTTCTTTCTTCGGGTTCTCCGCCTCGAGGAACAAAAGCTGGGCGATGACCAGCGAGGCCATGCCATCCTCGATCGGCCCGGTGATGAAGATGATCCGCTCCTTGAGCAGCCGGGAATAAATGTCGTAGGCCCGCTCCCCGCGGTTGGTCTGCTCGACCACCATGGGGACGAGGTACTGCATGTAAGTGTCCTTTGGGTCGCGCATGGTCTCACCTGTCAGAAGTGCTCGAGTGTTCGGGCTCGTCGTGCTGCGGCTTGCTCAGTGTGGCTGAGTCGGGCTTGACTGTCGAAAGAGCCGCGGACCGCAAAGCCATGAAAAGCTGCAACTATCGCAGATATGCACGGAAGTTGCGACCACAAGACGTACGCAACGGCTTTGGTCACGCCTGATCCCTCACGCCTCATCTTCCTTGAACAGCTCGTCCCGTGAAACCGGCTTTTCCGTGACCTCGGCGAGCTCAATCAGGAAGTCCACCACCTTGTCCTCGAACAAGGGCGCGCGCAAGGCGGCAAGGGCCCCGGGATTTTTCCGGTAATAGTCCCATACCTCCTGCTCCCGCCCGGGCAGCTGGCGCATCTGCTCCACCACGGCGGCGTTCAGCTGCTCCTCCGTGACCTTGATTTTGTTCCGTTCGCCGATCTCGGCGATGACCAGACCGAGGCGCACCCGCCGTTCGGCGATGGCCCGGTATTCAGCCCGCGCCTTGTCTTCGGTCGTTCCTTCGTCGGCGAAGGTCCGGCCTTGGTCCTTGAGGTCCTTCTCGACCGAGGACCAGACGTTATTGAATTCCTGCTCGGCCAAGCTCGGCGGCGGCTCGAATTTGTGACGCTCATCGAGTTGATCGAGCAACGCGCGCTTGAGCTTCTGCCGCGATGCCGCAGCATGCTCGCGCTGCGCGCGGTCCTTGATCGCGTCCCGAAGCTTAGCCAGCGACTCCAATCCAAGCGTCTTGGCGAAGTCGTCATCGATCGTGACCGGACCGGGCGCCTCAACCGCTTTCACCGTCACTGCAAACGTGGCGTCCTTACCGGCGACTGCCGTGGCCCGGTAGTCATCGGGGAACTTGACATCGAAGGTCCGGCTTTCCCCGGCTTTGACGCCCATAAGATGGTCTTCGAAGCCCGGGATGAACTGCCCCGAGCCAAGGACCATCGGAACCTCCTCAGCGGCGCCGCCCTCGAACGGCTTACCGTCGATCGTACCCTGAAACGACAGGATGAGCCGGTCACCCTTTTCCGCCCCTTCGCTCTTGGCGATGAACGGCCGATTCTGTTCGGCGATCCTCTGCAAAGTTTCATCGATCTCGGCGCCGGTGACCTCGGCGGTGAGCCGGGTAAGCTTGATGGTCTTGAAATCGGCGAGCGTGATCGGCGGCACGATCTCGATCTCGACGGTGTAGGCAAGGTCGGACTTGCCGGCGATGACGCCCTCGACCGCGCCCTCCTCCGTCGGCAGCACGACCTTGGGCTCGGTGGCGAGCTTGAATCCGTGGTCGGTGACGATCTTGCTGTTCGCCTCGCGCACCGCCGCCTCGG
>Ga0208034_1002200_pt1 | contig 10423 bp, 7 predicted proteins | sample June2015DPH_8_10_FD_184699 | JGI IMG/M metagenome (GOLD analysis project Ga0208034, IMG submission 184699) | Peatland microbial communities from SPRUCE experiment site at the Marcell Experimental Forest, Minnesota, USA - June2015DPH_8_100... | ecosystem: Environmental > Terrestrial > Soil >...
CCCAAAAGTGTAAAGTATGTCCCCGGTCTGATCTGTAAAGTATGTGCCCGGTCCGTACCAAAGCCTACCCAGCGCTGAAGCGCTGGGCTAAGCTCTTTCGCCCCATTCGAGGCTGGATTTTGTGTGATTCCTTCCACTGCCGCAAACCAATACGAGGTTGCGACACGGTCTCTTTAGCCCCTGCCCTCGGCGGCTAAAGCCGTTATCTTGGACCGCAGTGGCGGCACGACTGGAAGTCGTGCCCTGATACAAGTCTGACCTGCGACTATTCTTGAGACACGTTCTAGTTTGCTCGGGTTCCCAGCCGGCCCCCGCCCTGCTACACTTGGTCGGCTGATTTTCATAAATGACTCATAACAGTTCTCCGAAGATCCGGTTGGTGCTCCTTTGGCACATGCACCAGCCTTTCTACAAAGACATGGTCACCGGCGAGTATCGCCTTCCCTGGGTGCGCCTCCACGCCCTCAAGGATTACTACGGGATGGTGAAACTGCTGGACGAGTTTCCCCAGGTCCATCAGAACTTCAATCTTGTGCCTTCGTTAGTGGCCCAGATTCAGGATTACGTCTCGGGCCACGCGCACGACCCATTTTTCGATCTGGTGTCGAAGCCTGCGGCAGAGCTGACGCCATCCGACCGGCACTTTGCCTTGCAGTATCTGTTTCAGGCCAACCCGGTCAACATGATTGGACGCTATCCGCGCTATCGCGAGTTGTGGGAGCGCTATCGCGCAACCAGTGATCGCCCCGAAGGGCCGGAGGCCTACTTTGGAATGCGCGATTACGCCGATCTCCAGGTACTTTCGCAACTTGCCTGGTTCGACGAGTACTTCCTGGAGGAAGCGGATGTCGCCGCGCTGGTGCAAAAGGGCGAGGACTTCAGCCGCGACGACCAGCAACTGGTGATTGCCAAAGAACGCGAAGTTCTCGCCAAGGTGCTGCCCGCTTACGCCGCGGCAGCGCAGCGCGGAGCAATCGAGCTTTCTGCCACGCCGTACTATCACCCCATCCTGCCGCTGCTATGCGATACCAGCGTGGGCGAGCAGTCCACGCCCGGACTGAGTCTGCCAACCCGGCGCTTCCGCCGTCTGGAAGACGCCAGTCTCCAGATCGAACGAGCCCTGGATTCTCACCGGGCGCTGTTCGGGGTCCGCCCCAAGGGACTCTGGCCCTCGGAGGGAAGTGTCTCAGAGGAGGCCGTGATGCTGGCGGCCCGGCAGGGAATCGAATGGATGGCAACCGATGAAGGCGTGCTGGGACGGTCGCTCGATTTCAATTTTGCGCGGGAAGCCAATAGCCATCTTTCTGCCGACGCCGCGGAGCGTCTGTACAGCATTTATCGCTACCAGAAGAACGACACGCGGATGCACATGGTGTTCCGCAACCATCGCCTTTCCGATCTCATCGGGTTTGTGTACTCGGGGATGCCCGCCCAGGAAGCTGCCAATCACCTGCTCGAGAACATCAGGAGCTCCGCGCGGCCGGTCCTGGAACGCGGGAAAGACCCCGTGGTTTCGATCATCCTGGACGGAGAAAACGCGTGGGAGTATTACCCGAAATCAGGCCGCGAATTCCTGCGCCGCTTCTACGATGCCTTGCAGCATGACTCGGAAATGGAAGCGGTGACGATCGGCGAGGCCATCGCCCGGCACCAACCCGACAACTTCCGGCCCTTGCAGCGGCTGGTTCCGGGTTCGTGGATCAATGCCAATTTCAACGTCTGGATTGGCTCTCCCGAAGAGAACCGGGCCTGGGACTTGCTCTCGGAAGCCCGCGACTATTACGACCGCCATTGGCAAAAAGTCTCTGCGAAGCAACGCAAACTGGCGTGGGAAGAGTTGCTCATCGCCGAGGGCAGCGACTGGAACTGGTGGTACGGTCCGGAACATCACTCGGCCAACGATCGCGACTTCGACGAACTCTATCGCCGGCATCTCTCCAACGTGTACCACGCCCTCGAAGGAGTTCCGCCGGAAGAGTTGAATACCCCGATTATCAGCGGAGTTTTGCGCCCCAGCTATATTCCGCAGACGGCCTATGTGCGCGCCCGGGTGGACGGCTTGGTCAGCGGATACTTCGAGTGGATGGGCGCGGCCAGCTACACTTCGGACCACCGTACCTGCGCCATGCACGGCAGACAGTTTCTGCTGGACGCCGTTTTTGCTGGACTGGACGCGGATTCAGTGTCGGGTCGTTTGGACTTCCAGCATAGCGTGCCCGAAGGGGCCTATCGCCTGATGGTGAACCTGGAAGTTCGCCGCGACGAGCACGACCGCAAGTCGCCGATGGAGTCGTACCGGCTGGCCGTGGATGCGCACGGACACACCCTGCAAAAGTGGGTGTTGAGTAACGGACAAGAGCGTCGTAAGCTGGCGAGCTTTTCTTCTGACGATGGCAAATCAACCAGCAACGGCGTCGAGGTGGCGCTGCGCGAGATTTTCGAATTCCGTGTTCCCTTCGCCCTGCTGGGCGCGCAGCGGGGAAGCCGCATCCGTTTGCGTTTCGCCATCTGGCGCGATCACCTGCCGGTGGACTCGTTGCCGCTGGAGGGCTGGATCGACCTTTTTGCGGTTCCGGAGGAAGAACTGGAGAACAACCTCTACAGTTTTGCCCCGCACGAATTGCTCTAGGTCGGCTCCACGATTGGAGTATCCGCTCGTACGGGTAGTGCGGCCTTCAGGGTCTGTCAGAACTGTGCCGTCCCTGAAGGGACTCGCTATTATTTCCCATCTTACCCAGCACTCCGCCTGCGGCTGCGTGCTGGGCTAAGCTGTTTCGCGCCTACGGCGCTGGATTTCCGGTCGACAACTTCCAGTGGCAAATATCAAACTCGGTTCTTCCACACCCTAGGAAGGCCCGCACTACCCGATCTACCGCCTCTTTTGAATCGCTCTAACTGTGCGGGTCGGGCTGATGCTTGGTCCCCGCCGGCCAATAGACAGGCCATCCGCGCTCCCGCGCAATCTGCTCCAGATCGTCGTTGGGATTGACGCAGAGAGGATGCTTCGCCATCTCCAGCATGGCTTGATCGTGTATCGAGTTGCCCAAGGCCACGTCTACAGATTGGCCAATGTGTTTGCGAATTGCCACCACTTTCAGTTCGTCCGTCGGAACCCGAACCAGGCGATCGCTGGCGCATCCGCGCTCCACCTGAACGCAGGCTGCCAGCACGCGCTGGCGTGCAATGCTGAATTGCCTGGCGGCATGTTCCACCAGCCAGTTGTTGGTTGAGGAAACCGCCCAGAGAGTGCACCCTTGCGCCGCCAGCCGGCGAGTCAGCTCTTGCATCTCCGGAAACACCCGCGGGCTGACGACCTCGGTGAAAAACTCTCTTGCCGCCCGCCGTAACAGCCGGCAGGAGACGCCACGATTCATAGTGACCATTTCACCGCATATTTGTTCTTCGTTGACTTTGCCCGCCTGGTACTGCTTGTAGCGTGCCCGCGCCCACTGGGCAACCTGGCGGCTGACGATGCCGCGCTCCATCTCCCAATAGAAGAAGTCGGCCCCGGCGTCGCCACTCCAAAGCGTTCCGTCGCAATCGAAGACCGCGATGGCCGGCCGCAGCGCCAGTACTGACTCAATAAACTGCAAAGCTGCACTGGGGCAGTCGGTTGCACTCAAAACTGCTTCTCCGAGAAGATGATGTCCGATCGCGACAGGCGTTCATAATCTTCGGGCGTGTCAATGTTGGCGATGGCTCGCACGTCTTCCACCGGCAGGTACTTCATGTGCCGTTGATGCTGGTGCTCGAGATCGCGGGCGGTCGCGTCCAGCGGAGCGCGGAGGAAGGCTTCGATCAGTTCCCGGCCGATCAGGATGGGATGTCCATGCACTCGCTCCGCACCACGTTGGACTTCGGGCACGACGGCCCATACCTCTGGATCCGCGCTCAGGAAAGCGTCGTGCAGTTTTTGCAGCGTAGCGGGCAACACCGGAGGGCGATCCGTGAGTGCGAGGAAAGCGGCATCGCGCCCGTGATTCAGCACTTCCCGTACGCCCAGCCGCAGAGAACTGAACTGCCCCAACTCGGGAGTGGGATTCACCACCAGAAACGCTCCGTGCGCGTAGGTTACCGGCCCAATGGACGCTGCGTTCTTCCCGGCCACCACGATGACCAGATCGGTCATGGGCTGCAACAGATCGATGGTAGCTCCGAGAAAGGTGTTGGCAACCGGCGTTCCTTCGGCCACGGGTGGCCACGGCAGAAGTGCTTTGTCACGGCCCATGCGCGTGGAAAAACCGGCCGCCAGGACCACTCCGCAAATACTGGGAGACATCGCCATGCCACGAAGATATCAAAGGGCAGTTGCGGAAACCAGCCAATACCGCGGCGATGCCGTTATACTTTGCAACGACGCGATTGCTTTCGCATCGAACCTGCATGGCGAGCCGGACACAATCTTTGAGCGAACAAGACCTGCGGGACCTGGGCTTCGGCTCGGTGGTGTCGCGGGAAAGCCGCCAGCGCCTGCTCAATCGCGATGGCAGTTTTAACGTCGAGCGGCGCGGCTTGCACTTCTGGTCGTCGTTCAGCCTGTATCACGCGCTGCTGACCATGCCCTGGTGGCAGTTTCTGCTGGCCGGCACAGGATGGTATGGCTTGGCGAACACCGTGTTTGCGTTGGCTTACGTTGCTTGCGGTCCTGCCGCCTTGGCCAGCACCACTCCCGGTATCGAGCAGAATGCGTTCTTACGCGCGTTCTTCTTCAGCGTGGAGACGCTCTCCACCATCGGCTACGGAAATGTCGTGCCCACAGGCGTGGCCGCAAATGCGGTGGTCACCATGGAGGCGCTGGCTGGACTGGCCGGGTTCGCCATCGTAACTGGACTTCTATTCGCGCGGCTTTCGCGGCCCACGGCGAAGGTGCTATTCAGCCATCATGCTGTCATTGCGCCTTACCGCGATATCACCGCGTTCGAGTTTCGGGTGGCCAATGCGCGTTCCAGCGAATTGATCCAGGTCTCCGCCATCGTGCTGCTCAGCCGCTTCGAACAGATTGGCGGCGTGCATACCCGCCAGTACTACCCGCTGCCGCTGGAGCGAGACAAGGTTGTATTTCTCCCCTTGACCTGGACGGTCGTGCACCCGATCGACGAAACCAGCCCGCTACATGGGGAGACGCGGGAATCAATGCGCAGATCGCAATCGGAATTTCTGGTGCTGCTCAGCGGTTTTGACGAGATATTCTCAACCACCGTCCAGACGCGCACGTCCTACACGCCCGACGAGATTATCTGTGGGGCGCGCTTCGCCAACGCCTTCATGCTGGATGCCGCGCAACAGTTTACCGACGGCGCTGGCAGGAACAGGAAAGTTGCGGTGGACATGCGCCTGTTCGACAAAGTGGAACCGATCGATCGTGCATTAAATCGTTGATTATCCGCAGTCAAGGGGATTTCTATAGTGCGAATAATCCCGTGGCTTTCTGCCAAAATTGTGGTTCTTCGCTTCGCTCAGAATGACAGCGCGAAGATTGACTCACTCACTCGGCACGCGCTTGTGCCACTGTGTCGCCTGCTGGTATGCGTGAGCGAGGCGCAGGACGGTCGCATCGGCTCCGGGCTTGCCGGAAATTTGCAATCCCACGGGCAGTCCTTCCCGCGGGAATCCGCATGGCACCGAGACGCTGGGCCAATAGAGCACGCTGAAGGGCGAAGTGTTGCGCAGCAGGTATTTCGTCTCGAATGACCGCAGCTCATTGATTCCCAGCGACTGGAGCTCCGAAATTTGCGGCGCTGCCACCGGCACCGTCGGCGTGACCACGACGTCCACCTGCTGGAACAGCTCTTCGGCCCGGTTTCGCTCAGTGTGCAGGATTCGCCAGTCGCGAATGTAATCGGTCGCGCTAATGCCGGCGCACTTCAGAACTCTAGGCAGAGTCTGCGGCTGGTAGAGCTCTGGAGTCGTGGTCACCATGGCTTCGTGATACTCGTAAATCTCGGCGTTGAAAATGGTGCGGTGTCCACCGGCCTCGAGCTCCACATCGGCAACCTGCGCCACCAGGGTCTTGATGACTGCGAGCGCCTCTTCTACGCAGGCAGCCACCTCGGGCTGGAGGTCGTCGAAGAAATTCTTGCGCGCAACTCCGACTCTCATCCCGGCCACGCTGTCGTCGAGCGCGGCCCAATCGTTTGGCGCGGAAGAGCCTGCATCAGCTACCAGCGCGCCGAGCAGAAGCGCCGCGTCGCGCACCGTGCGTGTCATCGGCCCCGGCGTATCGAACGATGTGGAGAGCGGCACCACTCCTGTGCAGCTCAGCAAACCCGCGCTGGGACGATGCCCGACAATCCCGCAAAGCGTCGCGGGACAGCGAATCGAACCCGCCGTGTCGGTTCCGATCGCTGCGACACAAAGCCCCGCCGCAACCGCTGCCGCCGAGCCTGACGAAGATCCTCCTGTGATGCGTTGCAAATCCCAAGGATTTTCCACCGGCCCAAACGCACTCACAATGCCGCTGCCGCCAAACGCGAACTCGTGTAGGTTCAGTTTGCCGACCAGCACGGCGCCCGCCTGCTTTAACTGGCGGACGAGTTCGGCGTCTTGCGCCGGGACCCGATCGCGGAACTGATTGCTGGCCGCCGTGGTGCGAACGCCCGCCGTATCGAGCAGATCCTTCAGGCCAATCGGAATGCCGTGCAGGGGCCCTCGCCAGTGGCCCGCCGTGATTTCCGTTTCAGCCTGCCGCGCCTGCTCCAGCGCCAGCTCCGCCGTGACGGTGATGAAAGCGTTCAGAGTGGGATTCAGCCGCTCGACGCGCGCCAGACATGCGCGAGTGAGCTCCCGCGGAGAAAGTTGCCGGGTTCGAATCTGTTGCGCGGCTTCGGTGAGGGTGAGCATGAGATTCGTTTACTCAAACTCCTTCAATTCTCCCGGATTACGCTTTAACTGCCAGCGCCAGAAGAAATAGAACGGCGCGCCGAGAAAGACAATCGCAATGCCGATCAGCGTTTCTTTAGGACGCGTGACCACGGAGTTGAGCGCCCAGGCGCCCGCCACCAGCACGTAGAGAGCCGGCAAATAGGGATAGCCGGTGCAGCGATACGGACGCGGCAGATCGGGGTGGGTGCGCCGCAGCACGAACAGTCCCGCCACCGCCGCCGTGTACGACAGCACCATCATGAACATCACGTAGGTGTAGAGCTGATCGAAGCTGCCGCTGAGGGCCAGCACCGCCGCCCACGCGCTCAGCGAAATCAAGCTGAAGGCCGGGGTGCGGTAGCGCGGATGCACGCGTCCCATGGCATGAAAGAAGGCCCCGTCGCGCGCCATGGCAAACGAAACCCGCGCGCTGCTGAGGATGGCGCACGACATCGCTCCGAAGCATGAGAGTGCGATCACCGCGCTGAGCCAGCGCGCGGCACTGCCTCCTAAGAGCACAGTCGCAGCGGCGTGTGCGACGGTCTCTTCCTTGGCCACGGCGGTGATCGGCAGGGCATAAAGATAAACCGCGTTCACCGCCAGGTAGATGACGCCGACTACCAGCACGCCCATCACCATGGCACGCGGCAGCACGCGCTGCGGATTCTTGATTTCGCCCGCCACCCAGGTGATGTAAACCCAGCCATCGAACGCCCAGAAGACGCCGATCAGCGCGACGCCGAAGCCGGAGATCATGGCGCCCAGCGACATTGGTTGGCTGGATGGAATGCTGACTGCGTAGTTCGACCAATGGCCGTGGCCAATCGCAAGGCCGAGCACGATGAAGAGCGCGATGGCCGCGAACTTCGCCCAAGTCGCGACGTTGATCAGCGCCGAGCCGCGCTTCAGGCCGAGCACGTTGATCGCGGTCAGCAGAACAATCGCGCAGATGGAGACCAGGTGCCCGCGGGTCAGCGTCCATCCAAAAATCGTTGCGACTGGAACATGGGCGGATGCCACGGGGAGCACCGCTCCGAAGTATTCGGCGAAGCCGACGGCGAGCGCGGCGATGGTGCCGCTCTGGCCGACGGTGAAGATCATCCATCCGTAGAGAAATGCCGGGAACTCGCCGTAGGCCTCGCGCAAATAAACATATTGCCCGCCCGCCTCGGGAAACATCGCCCCCATTTCGGCGAAGGCGAAGCACGCCAGCAGCGAGATCAGCCCGCCCGCCAGCCACACTCCGAGGAAGAACCAGGGCGTGCGCACGGCGGAGGCAATCGGTCCAGCAGTGAGAAAGATGCCGGAGCCGATGATGCCGCCGGCCAGCAGCATCACGGAATCAGTCAGCGAGAGGCCGCGCACCAGCGAGGGCTCGTGATGGGCCGCGACGGCGGGCTGCGCTGTGCTGGGCTGCACCATGAATCAGCCGATGCCGAGGTCTTCGGGCATTTCCAGCGGCGTGCCGCACACCCGGCAGATCACCGCCGAGCAGTCGCCGCGGGTGAGCGGGTCGTCCACCTCGCGCGCGCAGTTGGGACAATACAGTTCCGGCGAATGCGCCGAGCCGTTGGTGGGTTCGGGAGTTTGAGCCATCGGTTCCGGAGACTGTAGCAGATGGGTCAGCGGAAAAACAATTCGGCGGGTTGGTAGTGGCTTCAGTTTTCCGGATTGCCGACCACATGCCCAGAACCGTTCTGATTTGGAGCGGGTGCAACGAGCATGCATGGCCACTTCGATTGAACGGTGGTTGGTGTAAAGGGGATTTATCGACCACCAGGTTTTCGAGCCGGCAATTTAAGCGCAGGGCGAGTCTTCACTTCCTGACTTATCTCAAGCCAAGTTCGCTATCGTACTGTTGGATGACCCCGTAGCACTCGCAGGCAGCGTCTTCAAGTTTTTTGCGGTGCACGATCTTCACTGCACCACGGGTGTACTCGATGAGCTTCTTCCTCTGCAAAACACCAGCCGCCAAGCTCACGGTAGGCCTATCTGTTCCTAGCATGGTTGCGAGAAAATCATGAGTGATGGGCAGCGATCCTGAATCCACTCTATCCTGAGTCATTAGCAACCACCGCGCAAGGCGCTGCCCAATATCGTGCAGCCGATTACACGCGGCTGTTTGCGCAACCTGCATGCCCCGAACTGCAGCATAGCGGCCCAGCATCAATTGAAGGTGGGGAGCGGATTCCAAAGTGTTTTGCAAAGCCCCGATCTCTACCCGAAACCCATCCCCCGTGATTTGTACCACCGCTTGAAACGGACTCCTGCTCAGGCCAACCGCCGCCAGGGTCCCTGTAAAGCCTTCTTTTCCAACTATGCCAGCTTCGGCCGTTTTTCCATCTTTCATTACGACTACAAGAGAAATCAAACCGCGATTCGGGAAGTATGCAAATTCCAGCTTTCCACCCGCCTCGTGAAGGACCAGATGGTTTGGCAAGCTGACGTATTCGAGATGGGGACGAAGTGAGCTGTAGTCGCTATCGGAGATTGATAGAAGGATTATGTTGCTGACGGGTTTCCCGTCGGTATTCGTCCGCTCGCCGGACCGCGCGACCACGAGGGCTAGTCCACTCCCGCATCTGGGATGGTTTTCGGTTCTGGTTTGTGGCACGCAAAGACCTCCAAGTTGTCACGACACAGGAACCCTGCTTATTCGCTCCACTCGGAAAATTATACAGCGTTCCCCCAAACACAACGCTTCTGTAGGGTGTCCTACGTTGGCTTTACCGCTGGTACGCGCAAGTATCGCGACGCACGAAACGTGACCCACGCTTAAGCGATTCTGCCACTTCAAGAGAAGGCCCCGAAATCGGGTATGCGAACGAACAAGGATCTTCTTCGTATGTAAGATGCCCAACCGACCATCAAAATTGGCATGTGATATTACCGCAACAGGGGGAAGTAATATGGGTCCCCGTGGTTATCGCCGATCAAGATAACCACGGGAATTCCATTCTGTTTCAGCGCCTCCAACCGGTCTAATGTCGAAGTGCCAGCGCTGCCCTTTCGGAGGTATGAAATGAGCGCCAGGGGCATTCCAACCCGCAGCCAGGGCCGTCCAGCCGAACGGGTTGATTCGGGGTGGTCTGCAAGACTCGCCACCGGCGAAATTGCAAAGCCTTCCCGGCTTCAAACCCTCAAGCCGCAACCAACAAATGGCGGTACGGTTTTCGATCCCGAGGCCTTTCTCGCGAGAGCTGGGTTGGGCAGGAAGATTCTCAATCTGAAAAAGAATGACACGGCGTACGCGCAAGGCGACCCTACCGACGCGATTTTTTACGTGCAGACGGGTCGGCTGAGAATAACTGTCACCTCCGCAAACGGAAAAGAAGCGACGCTTGCCTTGGTGGGTGCCGGGGAATTTCTGGGGGAGGATTGCATGGTCTCAGCTCATCCTCTTCGACTCGCGACGGCTACCGCGATGACCGAGTGTGCACTGCTCAGAATTAGCAAGCCGGAAATGGTCCGCGCACTTCATCAAGAACCCGCATTTTCGAATATGTTCGTCTCCTTTCTGCTTACCCGCAACGCTCGCATCCAAGCGGACCTGGTCGATCAG
>Ga0208034_1002203_pt1 | contig 10419 bp, 7 predicted proteins | sample June2015DPH_8_10_FD_184699 | JGI IMG/M metagenome (GOLD analysis project Ga0208034, IMG submission 184699) | Peatland microbial communities from SPRUCE experiment site at the Marcell Experimental Forest, Minnesota, USA - June2015DPH_8_100... | ecosystem: Environmental > Terrestrial > Soil >...
TGTCGGATATCGGTGGTTTCGGCAACGACGGCTCGCGCTTTCGAGACGAGTTTCCAATCGATGTGTCGTGGTCTTGACATGCCGCGATTGTATCATTTTTAGTCTCATCTTGAAAGCGAGCTAGAATTAGCCGGAGCCCGCCGCGCAGACGGGAAAGGCTTCGTAAGCATTTCCGAAAGCGTGCGGCAAAAGATGGCCGAGCGGGTGGCCCCCAAGACGGTCGTCAATGTCCGACCCTCCATAACCCACACCACCATCGGAGTCATTGCGACAAATTTAGACTTTGATAGGTCGGACTTAACCAAGCTCGCCGGATTGGCGAATACCCGCGCAGCTAAAGTCATTAACCCCTACCACACCACGGAAGATGGCGATGTCCTCTCTGCCGTCTCGACATATGCCGTCTCGACCCGAAAACTGAAGCCACCTGGAAATCAGAAACAGCGCGACATCGCGCTGGCGGGAATTATGAGGGCGGAAGTTGCCGCCGCAGCCACCATGCGCGCGGCGAAGATAGCGATTTGGTCGAAGGCACCTCCGCGAATCGGGACCATACGGTAAAGTTGAGTCAATAGCGAGCAGCTCGCGTCATTAATCCACTAGCCGCGATTGTCAGTTGAAATAGGTGTAAGATAGGCGCCGAATTGGCCTAACGACGAAAGGTATGCAAGATCAGCAAAAACGTGCTAATGAGGTAAAGGCCACCAGTCCTAGCCCCCCCCCAAGAACCGGCTTTGCCGGGTAATCGCTTGTCAATGGGACTATAATTCATCACGGTGAGGAATCTTATGAGAAAAGATGATGTTTCAGACATGAGCCGGCGCACGTTTCTTGCGGCGGTTTCTGCGGTCGCGTCAGCCCCGTTGCTGGGAGCTGCCAACCCTCCTGGCCTGGCGGTGGAGGGCGGTAACCCGGTGCGCTCGACGCCCCTGACAACGAATTTCGAAGGGGCTAATTTCATAGGTGTTGAGGAAAAGAGGGAATTGGATGAAGCGATTGAGACCCGGAGCCTGTTTCGCTTTTACGGGTTCACGCCGCCGCAGAAGGCAAAGACGTTCGAAGAGGAATTCGAGAAATTCATGGGTGTCAAATACGCGCTGGGAGTGACTTCCGGAACCGCCGCGCTGCACGTCGCCATTAACGCTCTGGGCGTGGGACCGGGTGACGAGGTGATCCTTCCCGCCGAAACCTGGCACTCCGACTACAACGCGATCATCATGAGCGGGGCGTTGCCCGTCTTCTGCGAGATCGACGAAACTTTCGCCATGGACCCCGAAGACCTGAAGAAGAAGATCACTCCCCACACCAAAGTCGTCATACCGTCGCACCTTTCCGGCACCGTGGCGGACATAGACAAAATAATGGCCATCGCGCGCGAGCACAACCTGAAGGTGCTGGAAGATTCGGCCGAGGCCATCGGCGCGTCCTACAAGGGCAAGAGGACCGGTTCCATCGGGGACATCGGAATCTACAGTTTCCAAACCGCCAAAATGATGACGTCTGGTGAAGGCGGCTGCGTCATCACGAATGATCCTGCGCTCTACGAACGAGCCGTCCGCTTCCACGATCTGGGGGGCGTGAGGCCCATTTTCCGGACTGCTCTGGGCATAACGGAGTATCCACGTGGCGGGCAGGGGACAGAAGGCGACCGCGGCGGGGAAACGATGCTCGGTCTCAACTACCGCATGAATGAAGAGACCGGGGCGGTTCTGTGCGCCCAACTCCGCAAGATGGAAACCGCGCTCGCTAACCACCGACGGATGCATCGCTACGTAACGGAAAAACTCAAGGATCTACACGGCATCAAGCTGCGGCCCAGCAACGATGCAGAAGGAGAAATTGGCATTAGCCTTGATCTGCTGCTGCCCTCCCAAGGTCTGCGCGACCGATTCATAAAAGCCATGACGGCAGAAAACGTACCGATGGATGTCGGGATCCTGGGCACGAGGAATCTGCCGACGATGGGTTACATCGAGGACAAGGTAGCTCCCCACTCGCAATGGCCGTCGTTCAATACCCTAAAAGGGAAGGCCATGCGATACGGAGCCGCGTGTTGCCCTCGATCGGTTGACCTAAAGAACCGTTATGCAAGCCTGTACATCGGTCCGAAGTGGACGGATGAGGACCTGGATGACGTCGTCAAGGCGGTTACCAAGGTACATGCGGCATTGATGAGTTAAGACTCCGTCAAGTCGGTGGCTCGATCCGTTCGTCCGCCTCGTTGGCGGTTTCCCGTAGGATCCGATCGGATTCCTTACCGGCCCCCCGAAGGGGTGAAAATCGAATAGCCGTGGGCAAGGGCACGGTTCTTGTGCCCGCCGCCCACGGATTATGTCTGACCAGTCTAATCTAATAAGAACCAGGCGGTGGTGCCCCAACGAAGTAGAAAGATTGTCAGTTCAGGCACCCTTTTCCTTGTGTTTTTCGATCCGCGCAAATTGTGAACCCTGTCCAACCCAGTCTCGATGCAGCACCACCTCGCCCCCCAATTCGCGGCCTGCGCTGGTGGATTGGCGGCCTACTGTTCGTTTCCACAGTCATCAATTTCATCGATCGGCAAACGCTGAGCGTATTGGCCCCCGTCCTTCTGGTGGAGTACCGTTGGACCAACACGAATTTTGCCACCATCTTGATTGCCTTTCGGATCGCCTACACCTTGATGCAGGGTGGGGGAGGACGGCTGATCGATCGGCTGGGGGCGCGTCGTGGCCTCTCGCTCACGGTGGCGTTTTATTCTTGTGTCGCCAGTCTCACCGCGTTGGCACAGGGGCTTGCCAGCTTCCGCTTCTTTCGATTTCTGCTCGGCGCGGGGGAAGGCCCCAACTGGCCGGGCGCCACCAAGGTCGCCTCGGAGTGGTTCCCCGATAAGGAGCGGGCCTGGGCGGTCGCGATGTTTGACAGCGGCTCGTCCATTGGCGGGGCAATCGCTCCATTTCTGGCCTTGTATGCGTACAAATTGATCGGCAGTTGGCGGCCGGTTTTCCTGGTCACCGGAAGCCTCGGCTTTCTCTGAATCCTGGTTTGGCGCAGGCTCTATCACCCCCCGGAACAGCACCCCCGCTTGGCGCCGCAGGAACTTGCGTACATCCGGCGAGGCCGTACCCCCGAGGTTCAAGCTTCACCCCGCGCCCGAATTACCTGGCGCAGGCTGCTGCGCTACCGGCAAACCTGGGGAATCATCTGCGGCCGCTTCCTGCTTGATCCCTACTGGTTCCTCATCGCCGATTGGTTCGCCCTGTATCTCCGCAGCAAAGGCTTTCGGCTGGAACAAAGCATTCTGGGCTTCTGGGTTCCCTTCCTGGGAGCCGATCTCGGCAATTTTTTCGGGGGCGCACTTTCCAGCTACTGGATCTCGCGGGGGTGGCCGGTGGGCCGTTCGCGGCGTCTGGTATTGCTGATTTTCGGGCCCAGCATGTTGATCCTCATTCCGGCCGCTTTCACCCATCACTATCTCACGCTGGTGCTGTTGTTTGGATATGCGACGTTTGCCTACGCCGCCTGCTCGACCATGTTTTTGTCGCTGCCCAGCGACGTTTTCCATCCGGACGCGGTTGCCTCCGTGAGTGGCCTGGGGGGGACCGGCGCGGGGATCGGAACCCTGATCTCCACCTACTTGATCGTCCGCATCTCCGATCGATTTTCCTTCCAACCCATCGTGCTTGCCGGCTCCCTCATTCCCTGCCTGGCCACGGCAGTTTTTGTCTTGATGGTGCGCGCGCGCAAGACTCCCGACCCCGAAGGGATCGTGCTCACCTTCTGAAGACACTGGTGGGGAAGGCAATCGGGGCGCTCGCCTCGCACGGGGTTGTGAGCCGTCGTCGGTTCCAACTCCCTCCGCGGCCCAGTTGGTTCCAATAGGGGCACAGCTTGAACGCCACGACTGGGGCGCCAAGGTTTCCAAGAGCGGTTTGGTGGACGACCCCGTAATCGTGACGCGCGAAAATGGCAGGCTCTGGTATGATGCAACCGCTGGATCGCACCGCCGCGATGACCCAAGGGCAAGCTAACCGTGCGGGTCAGTGGAGGGCTATCAAAAAATAAGGGAGGGTCATGCATGCATAAATCACGCCGTGATTTCATCAAGGAGTTGCCGGCTTTGGCGATGGCGTTGGGCCTCGCCAACGGCGCCCATCTCGATGCCGCGCAGGAAATGCCCGAACTAGATTTCCCCGTGGCGCCACGGGACCGGTTGGCCGTCACCTCTTACCCGTTCCGCGCTTTCATCGACGCTCCCGGCAATGGCGACCGAGACAAAAGCCGACCTGGAATGACCTTGCTGGAGTTTCCGGCGCGGATGATCGAGAAATTTGGAATCCACGACATCAACCCCGTCATCGAGCACTTCGCCTCGACCGATCCTGCCTATCTCGCGTCGTTCCGCGAAGCACTCGCCAAGGCCGGGTCGCATATAGTGGATCTTGGCTTGAATGAGGGTTCGTTCTACGACTCTGATCCCCACCAACGGCAGAAGAGCATCGATGATGGCAGGAAAGGGATCGACGTGGCGTTGACGGTCGGCTCGCCCAGCGTCCGGCAGCACGTGGGCGGCCGGCGCCGAGCTCCCAAAAGCGTTGACCTGGCCGCGGAAAGCCTCGCGAAGCTGGCCGAGTATGGAGCACGGCATAACATCGTCGTGAACCTGGAGAATGACAGCCCCGGCCCTGAGGACCCGTTCTTTCTGGTGCAAGTCATCGTGAAGGTCAATAGCCCCTACCTGCGCGCCCTGCCTGACTTCGGCAATTCGATCCTCGGGCACGATGAAGAGTATAACGAGCGGGCTCTTAAGGGGATGTTTGCGCACGCCTTTAACATGACCCACGTCAAAGAGTATGTCCGCGACGAGAAGGGCAAGGATTACCACGTTGATCTGCCCAAAGTCTTCGCCATAGCCAAAGCGAGCGGTTACCGTGGCTACTTCTCCATGGAATACGAAACTGAGGGGGGCGACCCGTACGAGGGTACTCAGCAGTTGGTCAATAACACCTTGAAATGCCTGTCTGCCCCGGCGTGAGGGAGGAACGCTGCCAGGATGAATGGGACCGCTATCAAAGGCCTTCTCTTCAGGCCCACGTAAGGCAAAGAGCCTCACATGCGAAGAGCCGAGGCCGCTTCCTGGGGGTCAGACACTCGAATATTTCTTACAGAGGGCCTTGATCTTCGCCACAAGTTTGGGAACCCCTGTCGCCGGCTCCTCCTCCGATTCGTATTCGGCCGCCATGAAACCCTGATAACCGGCTTTCGCGAACATCTGCCAGACGCGTTCGAGGTCGATGGGGGCGGGCCGTGGCTCGTCGAAGTGATCGCGGATATGGGTCATGGTGGTGTAAGGAATGAGGGCCTCGATTTGCGCGTAGGGATCCGTGGGAAAGTGGGTGATATCGAGGTTGCATCCGGCGTACGGTGAGTCAACGCGGTGGAGAATTTCGATGATATCCGAAGCCATCGAAGTGATTCCATGGTGGCTTTCAATGCCCAGCGTCACGCCTTTCTTCGCGGCGTAATCGCAAGCCGGCTTCATGACTTCCACAACCCAGTCCTCCCCCTGTGCCACCGTGGCGCCGGGGGGAAGTTCGCCCCCGAAAACGCGGAGGTGGGAAGCGCCCAGCAGTTCGGCGACATCGACCCATTGCTCAATCTCCGTGACCCGGGCAGCGCGCTTGCCAGCGTCGGGCTCGCACATCTCGGTTCCACAGGCGGCTCCGGAGAAAGGAATGCCGTGCTTGAAAGCGAGATGGCGCAGGTTAAGGAGATAAGCCGGTTCCTTTGATTTCAACCAGTAGGCCGTCATGTCAACGCCCACCACCTCCAGGTCTACGGCCTTGAGGATAAAATCCTCCATCGTCATCTTGCCCGCCTCCAGATACTTCCCATAGGAGTAGGCGCAGCACGCGGTCAGGAGCCGCGGCTTGGGCGGGGCCATTCCCTCTGCCGGTCGAGGAGCGCCGGCTCGAACCTCGGCCACCAGCGAACTCGCCGCCGCGAGGCCGGCAGACTGCAAAAAACCTCGACGGTCGAACGCGGTCTTCAATAGGACCTCCTTTGACGCCTGGGACGCGACAATCCCACGCTCGCCCGGACGGGTCTCAGTGGAATCAAATGCTCGAATACTTTTTGCAGAGCGCCTTGACCTTGTCCACGAGTTTCGGGACGCCGGTCATTTGGTCTTCTTGGCTTTCATATTCGACGGTCATGAAACCTTTGTAGCCGGCCTTCGCGAAGATTTGCCAGACCCGGTCGAGATCCAGCGGGCGGGGCGGGGGACCGTAGAAATCGCGGATGTGGGTGTTGGTCGAGTAAGGCGCCAAGGTCGCAATCTGATCGTAAGGCTCTTCCAACCAGTTGCTGATATCCAGAGTGACGCCGGCGTAGGGTGAGTCGACGCGGCGGAGGATCTCCAGCACGTTGGCGGCTTTCTCGGTGATTTCGTGATGGGTTTCGATGGCCAGGGTCACGCCCTTCTTCGCCGCATAATCACAGGCCGGCTTAAGGGTTTCCACCACCCAATCGACTCCCTGGGCATCCGTGGCGCCATTCGGCACCTTGCCTCCGAAAACGCGGATTTGGGACGTGCCGAGAATGTCGGTGACATCGACCCATTTCTTGATTTCCTCCACCTGCTGCGAGCGCTTGTCGGCACCGGCATAGCAAAGGGAGTTGCGGATGGCGATACCCGAAAAAAGAACGCCCAATTTGAACGCGAGATGGCGCAAACTCAGCAGGTAATCGGGATCCGTGGACTTGAACCAATACGTGGTGAGGTCAACGCCGTCAATCTCAAGCTCCACGGCCTTGCGAATAAAGTCCTCCATGGTCATCTTGCCGGACTTCAAATAGTCTCCGTATGAGTACGCACAGCAACCCGTAAGAAATCGGGGTGAGGATGAAGTGGCGGTTTCCTCCGAGCCGCTTGCGCTCCGGAGATTCAGGCACAATGAACCCGCGGCGGCCCCGGCGACCTTCAGAAACCCCCGACGATGCAACCTATCGATCATAGTATTTCCTCCTGTACTCAGGCCTTTCCATTCCTGACCTCCGGCCCGACCGACAAGATACCCCTGAGGGGGGCCGCATGATGCCGGATTTTGCTCTGCCGCAAGATCAAATGTGTTTGCCGCCGCGCCGGCGCCTTCCTTGACGCGATTACTCCGGTCGTGTGCCGCCTGACGATACTGATTTTTCTTCGACCCGATGGATCTGCAGCGAAGCAAGCATTTAAACTTCTTCGCGGACCACAAAAGGCTCGCGATAGTCGCCTCGCAACAGCTTGCTGGCTTCCTCGTCGCCGATGACCTGCTCGGTAGCGGGGTCGAAGCGAATGCTCCGCCCCAGCCGGTAAGAAGCGTTGGCCAGGTGCACGAGCGTGCAGGAAAGGTGCCCTTCATCGATGGGCGCCAGCAGATTTTCCCTTTTGCGGCTCCGCACACAATCGATGAAATTAACCCAACTGTTCCCCCCCGCATGCGTGGCGGTGGGGCCGTTTTCCTGCCCTTCTCCGAGCCAGGTGCGATAGGTTTGAGAGGGCCCGGAGTCGGTCGTCGCCATGTAGCCTTTGGAACCGTAGAAAATATCCCCCACCATCCCATTTTCAAACAAGCGTCGTGGGGGCCCAGACCGGGGAGGGCCGAGGAAACCTGGGATCTCAATCCCGAAGCCGGCGGTGCGAATGTCCGCCTCATGGTTGGTAATCCAATGGCGGACTTCAAACTCCATGAGTTTACGTTTGCCGTCGGGCTGGTCGAACTCCCAGACGCAGGTGAGCGTATTGGGAGTTTCCTGGTCGTCGTCAAACATGAAATGGCCGCCCATGGCCGAAACCCGGTTGGGAAGGCCCACCCCCAATCCCCAGCGCGCCACGTCGAGCTCGTGGATGCCCTGGTTGCCAATGTCGCCGTTGCCGTAATCCCACTGCCAATGCCAGTTGTAGTGGAAGCGATTCCGCGTGAAAGGCTTGACCGGCGCCGGACCCATCCACAGATCGTAGTCCACGCCCGCGGGGACCGGTTCAACGGGAGTGTGCCCGATCGTGTCGCGCCAGTTGTAACAGAGGCCGCGCGACATATAGACATCGCCGATGACGCCGTCGCGAAGCTGCTGGACGGCTTCGCGGATGCAATCGCTCGCCCGCATGTTGACGCCGTGCTGAACCATCCGATCATATTTGTGAGCGGCGCGCACCAGTTGGTGCCCATCCCACCAATTGTGAGAACCGGGTTTTTCGACGTAAACATCTTTTCCGGCCTGACAAGCCCAAATGCCGATCAACGAGTGCCAGTGATTGGGCGTGGCGATGGAGACGCAATCGACGGATTTGTCTTCGAGCAGCTTGCGAACGTCGCTGTAAGTCTTGGGCTGGGGCAACGCCATGAGAGCAAGATCGGCCAAGCGCCCACTGAGGATGTTCGCATCGGGGTCGCAGAAGGCGGCAATTTCCACGTTCGGCATCATGGCGTAGTTTTCCGCGTGAAAGAAGCCTTGCCCACGCAAGCCGCAGATGCCCACGCGCACGCGGTCATTGGCGCCGAATACCCTGTGAGCCTCCGTTATGAAAGTTATTCCCCCAAGGGCCGCAGCGCTTGCACCCTTTTCAAGAACTTCTTTGTTCATGCGTTTCGCGTCATCCGGTTTTTCCTCTAGCATGATTAATGCTCCTCGAACTGGAATATCTGGCAGGTCCGATCCTTATTCCTCTCTTCAATCTTGGCGACACACCTGTTTTGGCGGAGGACAGAGCCGGGTATGACTACTCGGAGCCGCCCACACGCACCCACAGATGTCCGATCGCCTTCTGCCCTAGCTGGTTCGCGCGCTCCACGCGCACAATGTAGTCTCCCGGCTTTGAGAAGGCGTGCGTGGTGATGGCGAAGCCATCGTTCGCATGTTCGTCGACCCCGCCATCGGACTTGGTCAGAGCCGTCACGCCGTCGCCGAATGACCATGTCTCTTGTCCATCCGTCGTGCCGAACGTCCGGACTTTGAAAGTGACCGGCTTTCCGGCCGCGATCTCCATGGTGGGGAAAAATGCAGCTTGAATTGAGGGCGGCACCTGCTCAGGATGTTTCGGATCGAGGACGTTGACTGTCTCGAAGTCATAAGCGACGCGGCCGTGGTCGTCGGTGATCTTCAGGATTTCGCTGTAGGTGCCAGCTTTCAGGTAAGACCTCTCGACTTTCGCTCCGACGGCTCTCGCGCCATCCGTAAACGTCCAATCGTAGCGGGCAAGGCGCGACTCACTCCAGGATCTCGACCCATCCAGCGTCGCCTTTTCTCCCACAAGGATGGCCTGGTGAGGCCGCGCGACGGCGATCAACGAGGGCTTGTACTGCCGCTGGTAAGCTTCCCACAGGAACGCGTACCCTTCCTGCGTCCCCCATCTGCCGGAGGCCTGCCGGCTGAGGACCTCGTAATGCAGGTGGGACCAGCCGCCGCTATCACCCTCCTTCCCGAGCGTGCCGATCTTTTGACCCATCACCACCCGCCCGCCCAGCTTCACCGAAGGGTCAAAGGCGTGCAGATGCGAGTAACGATGGTACCAGCCCCGCGCATCCAGGATGTAGATGGTTCCGTTATTCCGCAAGTCAAAGCTGGTATTGTCTTTCTCCTGATCGATTACGTCTTTCCCGATGGCCACTACACGACCGCCGGTCGCGGCGAGGACATCCACCAAGCCCTCGGCACCGCCGATGTCGAGACCGGCGTGATAGTAGATCTTAGCCGAACTGATCTGCTCGCCAGCGTCGACGTAAGTCGGTTCGTTCGCCATTTGCGTCTGTGAGGCGAACCAACGCTGCCCCCGAACCGGATAGACCAGTGATCCCAGCGGCATGAAGGGCGAACCCGCGGGCCAGAGTCGCAGACGGGCGTCTTTTGCCAGCGCCCAATGATCGTGATCGGTGTTCTGGTAGTAGGCCTTGGTTACGCTGCAGTCTGCTTGCACGTGGCCCAGGGTCACCGGCAGCCGGTAATTTCCGCAGGAAAGAGTGGCGCGGGATCCATTGATCTCCACCTCGGCGCGCGCCTCCCGGACCGCCGAGCGGGCCTTGTCGCGTGTCTCGCTGATTGAGAGCAGCTTCACAGTCGCGCTCTTGCCATCCGCGAACTCGACTTGATCGGTCGCGCCCACATTAATATCCACGACGCGGAACACCGGTTGTTGAGCCACGGCCAAACTGGCAAATAAGAACACGAACGGCATTAATTTGCACATGGCTTTTGCGCTCACCCCGGCTTTTTTGACATCAATCCCGCGAAACAATACCTTACCTCGCTCTCTCCGGTCAAACCCAGCTTGAGTCCCCCAATCCGTCGATAGCGGCATTGGGAGCCAAGCGGAGTTCGGTGCAATCGGAAAAGTGATGCTCGCGTGGTCCTGGGCGTGGGGCGAAGGAGAAGCGCTTCGCGGGCCGACACCTTCCGGCGCTG
>Ga0208034_1002207_pt1 | contig 10395 bp, 8 predicted proteins | sample June2015DPH_8_10_FD_184699 | JGI IMG/M metagenome (GOLD analysis project Ga0208034, IMG submission 184699) | Peatland microbial communities from SPRUCE experiment site at the Marcell Experimental Forest, Minnesota, USA - June2015DPH_8_100... | ecosystem: Environmental > Terrestrial > Soil >...
CGTTTATCCCGTGGCGCAATTCGAGAAGTTGTGGAGCGACATGACCGTGCTGCCGGAAATGAACTGCCGGTTCATCGTCGTGCCGCGCCGGCGCGGCCAGCAGCTCAAGGATCAATCGCAACTCGACGGCTGGCTGCGCGACGGTTCCGCGGCGCACGTTGAAGGTCTGTGCGAATGGTAGAAACAAAGGCTGAAGGCTAAGGGCTAAAGTTTATAAAAACGTGACACGACTTGAGCGGTTTGGGAAACCGCGAAAGGAATTCGTCGGAGACGAAGGCCCGCGAGGGCCGAGCGAGCGGGCGCGAGTGAGTCCATTTCACGAATGGACACGAATTCACCAACCGACGGACGATAATTCCCCCTCTCCGCCCCAATCGGGGAGAGGGCCGCGGTGAGGTGGCGAAACCGCAAAGAACACAAAGCAAGGCACGAATTTTTTACCGCGAAATACACCAAATACACGAAAAGATTTTTTTGGAACCTTTGACACGGATTGCACAAATTGTCACGAATTGGATGTTGGGCGTTGGATGTCTTGCCGAGGCGAATCAAATGGGACGCTTCGAGACCGAGGTGTTGACGCAGCCGGGCAACTTGGCGGGGCTGACGAAGCTGTCTGGAAACTGGATTGACCGGCTGCAACTGTTCGTATTGGCTTACAACCTGGGTAACTTCCTGCGGCAGGCGGTGTTGCCCCAGGCGGTGCGTCACTGGACTTTGACGACGTTGCGGGAGAAATTGATTAAGATCGGGGCGAAGGTCGTACGCCATGCGCGGCAGGTGGTGTTTCAGATGGCGGAAGTGGCGGTCCCGCGGGAGTTGTTCCGGGCCATTCTGGAAGGGATTGGGCGGCTGAGATTGCCCGCAGCGGCGTCCGGATAAAGGAAAAAGTGAAAGGACTCGCATGAAAAAAACGGAAACCACGGAAGAGGTGTCTTCACATTTGGATGGGAAATCGTGTTGGGAGCCTAGAACAGCCTCGGCTCATCCGGATTTCAGAATAAAGCGGGGGGGTCGGACGGGAAAAACTTGCGTTTCATTGGCGCGGAGAGAAAATCACAAAACAATGTCGACTCGGATCGTGGGCAAGAAACCAAATGGGAAATATCAAGCATAGAACATGAACCGAAGATCATTCATCACCAAAGGCTGCGCCTGTGGCACGCTGATTATGGCCGGAACTTCCCGTGCCGTTTCTGAAACAACCAACTCGAAGCCGCCGAAGAACGATTTGACGATCCCGATCAATCCGGCGCAGGTGATGTCGGTTCTGTCCGACATTGACCGCACCGGCGACTGGAGTTTGATTGACGCCGTCTTCACGCGCTGGGGCTACCAGTGCTTTCACAACCGGAGCGAGCTGAAGGCGTTTGCGGAGCGGCAGCGGGCCGACTTCCAGGGTTACGTGGATTACGTGAACCAGGGCCGGGCACGCTTTTGGGAGAAGCTGGAATACGACAAGGCCGGCGGGTGGGTGAAGGTGACGAGTCGCAAATCCGGCAAATGCGGCTGCCCGTATGCCCAGTGCGCACAGCCCGCGAAGGCCTTGTGCACCCATTGCTGCAAAGCGTTTCAGACCGAGTTGTTCAAAGTCATGACCGGTCACGACGTGACGGGGCAGATTGACGAAAGCCTCCTGCTCGGCGGCGAACGTTGCTGCACAACCATCCGCTTCCTCGACAATAAAGTCGAAGCAGAAACAGGAAAAAGAGGCTTGCCATGAAAACGCTTTACGCCAGCAATACCATTGCGGTTCTCTTGTCACTGACGGCAGTCCACCCCGGCGCTGCCGAAACCAGTCGCTCCGCCGCCGTCCTCGCCCGGCAAAACAGTCTTCACACTGAAACCGCTTCGGCCCTGAAATCGTGCCGGCAAGTGAAAAGGCAAAGCATTCTTATTGTCACTGTAGTCACGACATTATTGGCGATGGCATTGCTGACCGGATGTCGCTCACCTCAGCCCGGCGGTTCTGTTCCAGCACTCAAGGACGTGTTTAAAAAGCAGTTCTACGTTGGCGCGGCAGTGGCGTCAGACCAGATTTCGGGCGAGGATACACCCGTCAGTTCCCTGATCAAAAAACAGTTCAACGCAATTACGTCCGAGAATTGCCTGAAGTGGGAGAATGTGCATCCCCGGCCGGGGGTGTATGACTTCAAACAGGCCGACCAGTTCGTCGCCTTCGGCGAGAAGAATAAGATGTTCATCGTCGGCCATGTTCTGATTGGTCGGACACAGGTTCCGGATTGGGTATTTCAGGACTCGGAGGGAAAACAGGTCACGCGCGAGATCCTGTTGGAGCGAATGCGAGACCATATTGTCACGATCATGAGCCGCTACAAAGGCCGCGTTAACGGTTGGGACGTCGTGAATGAGGCCATTGCAAGCGATGGTCAAATACGAACCAAGTGGGGCCAGATCATAGGCGAAGATTACATCGAAAAGGCGTTCGCTTATGCGCATGAAGCCGACCCGAATGCCGGGCTGTACTTTAATGGGCACAACATGCTTACGCCCGAGGCCGCCAAAAGTATGGTCCGTGTTCTAAAGGATATCAGAGCCAAAGGCGGACGGGTTGATGGCGTCGGAGTGCAGGCGCACTGGCAGCTTGATTATCCGCCGTTGAATGAAATCGAGGCCGGCATCGTGACACTTTCCCAGTCGGGTGTGAAGGTGAACATTACGGAAATGGACGTCACGGTTCTGCCCAGGGATACACGAACGGGGGCGGAGCTTAATCCCTATCCCGATGCGCTGCCGGAAGCGGTGCAGGAGAAACTCGCAAAGCGTTACGGTGACTTGTTCGGAATTTTTAATAAGCACCACGAGAAGATTGGTCGGGTGGCGTTCTGGGGCGTTCACGACGGGCAATCCTGGCTGAATGACCACCCGATTCGCGGGCGGACCGACTATCCACTGCTGTTTGACCGCACATTCCAGCCCAAGCCGGCTTTCTTCGCGGTCGTGAAATCGGTCAAGAGCAACGAGTGATTACCTGGACGAAGTAAACAGGGCGGCGATGGAGCAAATCCATACGGCCCCCCGGTCCTGTCCGCAATGACAAGTCGGGGTGGCATCGGACAAAGAACTGAGCGATTATTGCGCCGGGGCGAATCCGGGGAATTCTCGTTAATTTGTCGCGCTCAAGGCTGCCTGTTCGGCCTCCATCGTCTCGGTGATGATTTGCTCGAAGGTTATTTCCGGTTGCCAATTCAACAGACGTTTGGCTTTGGCGGCATTGCCCACCAGCTGGCGCGGATCAGCCGGCCGGAAAAGTTTGGAATCGCGACGGACGTGCTGTTGCCAACCCAGGCCCGCGACCTGAGAGGCAATTTCCACAACTTCCTGCACGCTGTGAAACCGCCCGGTGGCAAAGGCAAAATCCTCGGCGGGGTCGTGCTGCAACGCCAGCCACATTCCGCGCACGTAATCACGGGCGTGCCCCCAATCGCGCTGCGCGCTCGTGTCGCCCAGCATAAGTTCCTTCTGTTTTCCGGCCTTGATCGCGGCGGCAGCGCGACAGATTTTCCGGGTTACGAACTGTTCGCCACGACGCGGTGATTCGTGGTTGTAGAGGGATGCCGTTGACGGCAAACAATCCGCACAATCCGCAGGTCTGGCGATAAATCCGTTTGGTCTTTAGCCTTTGATTTGACTTTCCGCACCATTCAGTTGACGGACCCGCTTTCGCCGCTGGATCGGATGTTTGGTCGCGGCGGGTGCCGGAGTTGGCCTGGGCGTTGCCGCTGCCGCTGCCGGGTGAATCTCGCTGGGAGTTACAACAGCGCGAGCCGCGACAGTGCGAGCTGCAACATGGGGATGCTTCAGCAGCAGGAGCTTCACTTGCCGGAGCTTCAGCAGCAGGATCGACATTACCACGAACGATATTAACAGAAGCGACAGTAACAGACCCCACAGCATCAGGAATGGCATGGCAGGAGCAGCAGCCGGAGCAACGGGAGCCGGGCTGGCAGCAACGGGCGCAACAGCAACAGGACTGACAGCAGCCGGCGCGACAGCAGCGGGAGCGACAACAGGAGGAGCCACCGGAGTTGTTGCCACCGGGACGGGTTGCGGAGTCACCGCTTTTTCGGGAACCGTCTCGGTTACGGTGGTTGCGGATTTGCCGGGTTGTTCCACCACGGCCTGGGGAAGTGTGTTCGTTGCCGGCAGCGACTGGGTTGGCGAATCGTCCGGATGGTTCAGCCTTTGAACCAAAGCCGCACGGGCGGCGGCTTGGGCCGGGGTGTCGGCGGCACGGACGGAAATAAAACTCGCGCCCAGGACGACGCACAAACCCAAAGCGATTCTGATTTTCATGGAATTATCCATCTTCATCCGCTTTTGCGAGCATCCCCAAGGCCAATTCAGTCTGTTACAGGCGGCAAAGCAGTTTTTCGCCTCCGTGCAAACGGCTGCTTGAGGTGTCTGAGAATCAGTGAAGATTCTGCTTTCAGGGAAAGTTCATCATTTGAATCCCAATACTGGCGAATGTCCAGATACCATACACGAATTGAGCCACCGAAAGGCGGCAAGGAATGAACGGATTGCCCCTCAACCCTCAACCATCAACATTCAACTCTCACCATACTTAACCGCAAAGAACGCAAGGAACACAAAGACAAGTCACGGATTTTTAACCACGAAACACACCAAATACACGAAATTCACGAGTGGACACTAATTTTCGGAGGGCGGATCCCTCTGATCAAATCTTCCAACTGCAATCTACTTGAAGGCGCGTTTGCGGACTGTGGCCAGAAGCAGCAGGCCGGCTCCGACCAGATTGTAAACGGCCGGTTCAGGAACAGGTTCCAGATTGAAAAAGGCGGACTGCCCGACATTTAGCGTCGGTGTGCCGTTGTCCCAAACCCCGTTCTCAAACGTGGTGGTGGTGGAGATTTGTGACACGGCATCCAGCAGGGTCACCGATTCGCCGTTTTGCGGGTCACGGCCCACAACATCGAAGAACGTGGCGGGCGCGATGGGAATGTAACAGGAAAGGAGGAGTGTCCCGCTGTCCGTAACCAATGGCGGCACAAACGGGTCGACACCATCATACCCGGGCCATACGGATCCAGCAAAGGTGTTGGTGAAAGTGACCGGGGAATGAAACAATCCGCCCTGGCCAAAATCCAATTCGTAGTTGATGCTCCAGCCGGTGTTGATGTCGTAAACGGAAGTCGGCAGGTATTGTTGCGATGACGGATTCCACCCGGTAAACGTTGCGCCCTCGGGAACGCCCGGCTGGAAAATGGCGTTCAACGTGTTGTTGGAAAAGGAAAGTTGGTTCGCGATCAGGTTATCACCGGCATACAAGGGTTGGTTGATGTAACCCACGACGTTCGATGAAAAAATCTGGGAGTTGGCGGACACCCCCACGCCGACGAAAAAGACCAGGCTCAAATACTTCACAAGCTTCATAACAGTTTCCCTTCTGATTAGAGGCGTTTGTAACCATTCGCCTTACGTTTGTCAATTGAAATCAGGTCGCGTAAAAGGCCTTTTGGCCTCACGCGGATTTGCCCTCATTGGATGTTGGGTCCCGCAGGGCGGGATTGGATGTTCGCTCCCCCTTCCTTTAGCATTTCTTGCCCACCATAGTCTCGCAACGCGGGACGACGGCGGGAGCCTTTCTTGCCGCGCCGAAATCAGATGAAGGCGGGAGAATTTAGCATTTGCCCATTGCGCCGGAACGGCGCAAAATTCCCCCAGGTCTTCCGGGTTTGAAACGGGTAAAGCGCTTGTGGCACCTGTTCTTCCCTCAAATAGCAATACTATAATACTAGGAACCGACCCGTTCACCCCACGTTCACGACCCGTTCACATCTTCATGGATCACGGCTATCGTGGACTTTACGGCGGGCTGGGAATGCGCGACATCCACGAGCGCAAACGGCTCAAACCCAAGGAACACATACTCGACCACATGGGCAGCACGGAACTGGCGGCGAACCTTTTTCGCTATTGACCGCTCACGCTAATGGGTGACCCTTTTCCGGAAGACGCAAAACCCATTCTGCAATGTTCAACGGAACTCATGGCCCTGTTGGGGCCAGTTCATGATAGGGTTTGCCGGCCCGGTAGAGTTCGAGCAATTGCCGGTTTTTCGCCGCCATTGCCGTCAAACCGGCGGTGGTGGCGAGTTGTTCCGCCTTTTCCGCCGTGGTCACCGCTTCCGGAAAACGGCCGGCTTTCGCATAAGCGGCAGCCAGCGTTCCGAGGTACAAGGGTTCGCCATATTGGGTCAGTTCACACACGCGCTCGGCCAAACGGACCGCCTCGGCCCCATTACAAAGTTCGTCATCGGGACTGGTGGCCAGCACCCACGCCAAGTTGTTCAGTACCCCGGCTAAATTGGGATTTAATCTCAGTGCCTCCCGGTATTGGACCACCGCTTCCCGGGTACGCTGCAATTGGTCAAGAGTCGCACCCAAATGAAAGAAAGTTTCAGGTCGGTTTGAATTGATCTGGATTGATTGGCGATAGTTTTCGATCGCTTCATACAATTGGCCCTTCGCGACGAGGGCGACACCCAGATTGTCCAGCGCTTCGGCATAATTCGGATTGATCCGGATGGCCTTGCGATAGTTTTCGATCGCTTCGTCCAATTGGCCCTTGGCAGCGAGGGTGACACCCAGATTGTTCAGCGCATCGGCGTAATTCGGATTGATCCAGATGGCTTTGCGATAGTTCTCGATTGCTTCATCAAATCGGCCTTTGGCGGCGAGGACGTTGCCCAGATTGTTCAAAGCTTCGCGATAGTTCGGATTGATCTGGATGGCCTTGCGATAGTTCTCGATTGCTTCATCAAACCGGCCTTTGGCGGCGAGGACGTTGCCCAGATTGTTCAGCGCTTCGTAATGGTTTGGATTGATCTGGATGGCCTTGTGGTAGTGTTCCATTGCCTCTTCAATGCGCCCTTGGTTTTTAAGCAAAACACCCAGATTGTAGTGTGCCATCCAACAATCCGGATTTTTGAACAGCGTGTCGCGCCAGAGGGTTTCCAAGTTCCGGTAAATTCCCCCCTGTTGCCACGTCAGCGCACCCAGCAGAACAATGAGTGTGGCGGGGATGACTCGCGGCAACCGATTCAGTCCCGCTGCGCCCAATACGATCAAACCAATGCCGGCTAGATATTGAAAATGATCCGCCACAAACGAGTAGCGCATCGGATACACGTTGACAAAGCCCAGTGCGGGCCCAAGCGTGCCCGTAAAGCACAACACCGCCACCAGCGGCCCTTTGCCTATCCAACACCGCGCCAGCCAGAGTCCGGCCACCACCCCGATGGTTGCAATCGGAAACAACCATTGCCACCACACCGCCGGATTAATTTCCCAGCGCGGGTAGATGAAGGTTAGATGCGCCGGCCACACTAATTTGCCGGCATAAAACCACAAGGCCCTTCCGGCAATCAGACAGCGGTCGGCAAAGGTCAACGACCACGCCGCGCCTTGTGCGCCAACATGATATTTCTCGATCCATGCCGTCATCAATCCCAACGCCACCCCCACCACAAAGAAAGGCAATAACGGTATAATGTCACCCCGTTGGACCCGGCCCTTTTTCCACCAGCATACCAGTAACAACACCGCTGGCAGCGAACAGGTCGCCGTCTTGCTTAATAGCGCGGCGGTAAACAGAACCAAAGCCCCCACATACCAGGACCAGCGAAGACGGTTCAAACTGCCGGGTTTCTCCAACGCGACAAAACGAAGGTAGGACAGCGCGGCAGCGAAGTAAAAGACGGCGGACAACACGTTCTTGCGTTCGGTGACCCAGGCCACCGATTCCACCTCGATCGGGTGAAGCGCGAAAATGACCGCGGCCAGCCACGCTCCGGGGATCTGCAAACGCCGCAAACCCTGCCAGAGCAAAATCGCCGCGATGGCATGCAACAGCACGTTTATCAAGTGGTAGCCGATGGGATTGAGGGCCCATAGATGATATTCCAGCCAGAAGGTCGTGTGCACCACCGGGTAATATTGCGGCACGGCGCCCACCTTGAACCAGATCTGCCGCAATCCTTCCACATTATGCAAAGTCGAATTTTGCGTTACGTAAGCATCATCATCCCAGATGAACCCGCCGCGCAGGGCGGGCAGATAGGCCAGGACGACAAGAAGAACAATCAAGCCGCCCTGCCGGACTGGCAGCATTCGTCCACGAAGGGACATTCGCCCGGGAAAGGTTTTTTGTGACACACGATTTTCTTACCTGCAAAGATCGGTCGAGGCAAGTTCCGCTGTGATCATTTGCCAGGCCGGCTTCCGCTGGATTAGCATCCGGGCATGAAACGTCTGGTTGTACTGCTGATTTTGATAGTGAAAGGGGGCCTAGAATTATGACATTTCTCCCCGCAGAAACAGGAAAGGCAGAACCAGTTAAGGTTTAAGAATGAACGGGTCGTGAACGGGTCGGTTCCTAGTATTGTAGTATTCTGGTGTATTCTGGTGAGCAGGTCGATGAAATGGTCAGTGAAAGGGTCACCCATTACGGCGAGTGGCATTGCCCCCCTGAGAACGCGGTTGCTACACTGGGACCATGATCGCCCTTGCAGCCGCCCTTGCTCTTGCGCTTCCGGCCCCAAAACCCGTTGCGATCAGTCATGTGTCGGTCGTCAACGTCGAGAGCGGCCGGATTCAGAAAGATGTGACTGTTCTTTTGGCTGACGGCTCGATCACTGCCATCGGGAAGAAAGTCTCATTTGAAAACGCGCAGGTCGTGGATGGCACCGGCAAATTCCTGATTCCGGGACTCTGGGATATGCACGTCCATTGCTGCAATGCGGACGACCATTTCTTTCCGCTTTTTCTGGCCAATGGCGTCACGGGAATTCGGGATATGGCTGACCCATTGGATGAACTGAAGACCTGCCGTACAAACGTGGAAAACGGGACCCTCCTTGGGCCACGCATGGTATTTTCTGGACAGATAGTGGACGGGCCCAAGCCGATTTGGACGGACATCTCAATCGCCGTCAGCACGCCGGAAGAAGGTCGGAAGGCAGTCGAGACCGTCCAGCAGGGCGGGGCCGACTTTGTGAAGGTTTACTCGTTGCTGCCCCGGGACGCCTATTTCGCGATAGCCGACGAGGCGAAGAAACGGCACATGGTCTTTGCCGGGCATGTGCCCAATGTGATTACCGCGACCGAGGCGAGTGACGCCGGGCAGAAGTCTTTTGAGCATCTTTTAAGCGTGCTAATGGGTTGCTCAAGCAAAGAGAACGAATTGCGCGCAAACCCGGTCCCGGGCCGGACTCAGATGGAGATCGTCCGGGCGGTAATCAACTCTTACGATCCGGCGAAAGCGAAAGCCCTGTTCGCGCGTTTTCGCAGGAACGGAACCTGGCAATGTCCGACCCTGACCGTCCTCAATGCTATGGCCCATCTCGATGATCCGGTTTTCCGAAACGACCCGAGGCTTGCCTATCTGCCGGGCGATATTGTTTCCTTCTGGAATCCTACCAATAAAGACTTTCGCTTTAAGGCGTACACTCATGACGACTGGGAGGCCAGCCGCCTGCGCTTCACGAAGCAGTGTGAAGTGGTTGGGATGATGGCCAAATCGGGAGTCAAAATTCTGGCCGGGACCGATACTCCAAATCCCTACGCATTTCCCGGCTTTGGAATCCATGACGAACTGGCGCTGCTGGCGAAGTGCGGATTGACTCCGTGGCAAGCCCTGCAAGCCGCGACGATCAACCCGGCCCGTTATTTTGGCTGGGAACAGAAGATGGGCACGGTGGAGGTCGGGAAAGTCGCGGACCTCGTCCTTCTTGATGCAAACCCGCTTGAAGACATCCACAACACCACCAAGATCGCTGCTGTCTTCGTCCGCGGCCGTTATTTGGATCGGGCCACTCTCGGCCGGATGCTCAAGCACAAATCCGATTCCGCCGCGCTCCCAGTCCACCAACCATGGGGTCTGGACAACAGCGATTAGGTTTATGCGTGAACGGGTCTTGATTTTTACATATTTCTCCCCGCAGAAACAGGAAAGGCGACGAAGCAAATGCTGAACTCTAAAGGCTAAATGCTAAAGAAATTCCGCGTCTCGCGTCTCGGTAAATTTGTGTGAATTTGTGCAATTCGTGTCAAAGCCCATTGCGTTTGGGTGCTTTCCGAAGCATCAATTATTGTTATTGATGCAGCAGATTTTGGCTTTTCGGGTTTCGTTCGTTGACTTGGGGCGGGCATTTGTTAAATTGCGCTCCGCTTCATTTCGGTGGAATTCCCCGTGCGAAATTGAAAGCGCAATTATTTTGAATTGAACATTTATGGCTAAAACATCGAAATACGTTTATCTGTTTGGCAACAAGAAGGCCGATGGCAACGGCTCCATGAAACCGCTGCTCGGCGGCAAGGGCGCGAACCTCGCCGAAATGAGCCGCAT
>Ga0208034_1002210_pt1 | contig 10378 bp, 8 predicted proteins | sample June2015DPH_8_10_FD_184699 | JGI IMG/M metagenome (GOLD analysis project Ga0208034, IMG submission 184699) | Peatland microbial communities from SPRUCE experiment site at the Marcell Experimental Forest, Minnesota, USA - June2015DPH_8_100... | ecosystem: Environmental > Terrestrial > Soil >...
GCGCGCACCTGGGTCCGGTGGGTTTTCTCGTTCTCATGGGAATTCGCCGAAGTCCACTCTTGGGTTGGGTAGCGCTGATCCATCTTGCCTTTCATTCCTTTTACGGCGCCGGTGAGGTCCGCTATCTTTATCCTCTTGTGCCCCTTGAAATCACCCTCGCCGCACTCGGCATTATGGAATTCGCACCGGCCTTCAACGCACGGCGGAAATCACCGCTGTCTTCAAGGACGATCATAGTCGGCGGCTTGGCCTTCTTGGCGCTCAGTTCCTGCTTGCTCGTCCCGCATTTCAATTGGTCTCGAAACTCCGGCACCTTTGCCGCCTTCGATCAACTCAGTCGCGACCCGACTCTTTGCGGGGTTGGAATCTACCGGATTGGGTGGTGGAATATCGGAGGTTATACGCATTTGCACCAAAATGTTCCGATCGTTCTTCTTCAGCAAGCATCCGAACTGGAGCAGGAGCCGCGGACCTTTAATGCTGTTGTTACCCCCGGAAGTCTCAGTGACCCCAAGGACGGTTTCGAATTAGCAGGATGTTGGAACGGTTATTGTCTATATCGTAGGCCGGGTCCCTGCACGCCTCTTCAGGGGGGCAATGAGATTAACTGGGTGCTCTGGCTGAATGGCAGTTGAGAGCACAGTCCCCCAAGGAACTTTGGCAGCTAGTGTGCTAAACTTTGCCAACCATGATCTCGATCGTACTTCCCACTTACAATGAAGCCCGGAGCATTCAGGAAGTCCTGCGCCGCGCCTCCGGAGCCTTGCGGAAGGCCGGGGAAGACCACGAATTAATAGTGGTGGACGACTCGAGTCCAGACCGCACCGCGGACCTCGCTGAAGCCCTGGCAAACGAGATTCCTATGCGAGTCTTACGGCGGCCGGGACGACAAGGTCTGGCGACCGCCGTTGTGGACGGTTGGAGCATCGCCAGGGGAGACGTGCTGGGCGTGATGGATGCTGACCTCCAACATCCCCCCGAAGTTCTCACCCGGCTCGCGAGGGCGCTTCGGGACCCGAGCGTGGATGTGGCGATTGCCACCCGTTCCGGTCCGGGCGGCGGCTCAGCCGCAGACTGGCGCTGGATGCGGCGGCTAACCTCATGGACGGCGAGGCACTTGGCGGCGTGCGTGCTGCCCCGGACGCTGGCCGACCTCAGCGACCCCATGTCCGGAATGTTTCTGGTCCGCGCCCGGGCGCTCCAGGGAGTCCGGCTAGAACCCACGGGTTATAAGATCCTGCTCGAGGTACTGGGCAAGGCTCATTACCGCGAACTGGTGGAAGTCCCCTTCGTGTTCCAGGCCCGAACCCTGGGAAGCTCCAAGCTTGGCATGCGAGAGTCCGCGCAATACCTGGCGCATCTGGCACGGTTGGCCCGCTCCACCGGTCAACTGCGGAGCTGGATCCGTTACGCGGCGGTGGGCTTCACCGGTGCGGTCGTGAACGTCGGTGTATTGGCGTTTCTGGCCGAGCGGCGCGCTTCGCCGATCGGGTGGGCATTGCCCGTTGCCATCCTGCTCGCCCTGGTGAACAACTTCTTCTGGAACTGGCTTTTCACTTTTCGTACTTCGCAAGCCCCCAGCGCGGAACCTCGAGCCGGAGTCCTCAGCCGGCTGCTCCATTACGGAAAAGTCTGCACCACTGGAATGGCGCTTAATGCCTCGCTGACGCTCTTGCTGAATTGGTGGGGAGTGCCGCTTCCCTTGGCCTCCGCCGCCGGGGTGACGCTGGGGGGCGCCTGGAACCTCTTCTTCAATGTGCCGGCCATCTGGCGGAGTTGGGATTCGCCCACTCCCCGCCGCCACGGTCCGGTGTGGGACGACTCCGGCAACCGCAGGTTGGTTTCGCCCGGGCACACTTCCTCGTCGTGCCGAAAGGGTGTGGTGGGCGGCATTCGTGATGGGTCGGCACGCCATCATCCGGGTGAAGCCTGACTACTTGCGGCGCCTCATCTCACCCTTTTCACCTGCGGTGGGGTGTGGTCACACGCCACGGCCGGCCCTGATAAGGGAACAGCGCTCAGGGAGGCGGGCGCATGAATGAACACTTTGCGTCTACACCAACCAAGCCAGCGGTGACGGTGATAATTCCCACCTTCAACCGCGCCTCGCTAGTTGTCCGGGCAATTCGGAGCGTCCTAGGCCAGACCTGCCAGGATTGGGAACTCATCGTGGTCGATGACTGCTCGACTGATGGGACTGAGCAAGCGGTGAGGGGCTTTTCGGATAACCGGATCACCTACATCCGCCACGACCGAAACCGTCGCGGGGGCGCTGCACGAAACACTGGCATTCACAACGCTCAAGGGGAATATGTCGCATTTCTGGATTCGGATGATGAATGGCTGCCGCAAAAGCTCCAAAAAGAGCTGGAGGTCTTTCGGAACTCTGACCCTGCGGTCGGGCTTGTTTACACGGGCAAGACGATCTTGGACGAGAGTGGCAGAGTCCTGGAGGTACGTATGCCCACGAAATCCGGATGGGTATATGATGCGCTGCTGGAATGGGACTTCATCGGGTCATGCTCACGGGTAACTGTAAAGAAGCAAGTTCTGGACAGGGTCGCAGGGTTCGATGAAACGTTTGTAAACTGCCAGGACTATGACCTCTGGCTGAGAGTGGCGAGAGCCTCTAAAATAGCTTGTGTTCCCTACTGTTTGGTTAAGCGATACTTGGTACCCGATCGGGTGTCAGCGAGCGTGCGGATCATCTGCGAGGCCTGGGAGCAAATCTTAAAGAAGTATCGCAGTGAGATGAAGCCTTGCACAGTGGCAAGACACCTTTCTCGCGTCGCCATCTTGCTTTTCAACTACGATCCTTGCCGGGCTCGCGCGCTGGCTTGGGAAGGACTCCGGCTTCGGCCGGTCCAGCCCTTGCTTGTTGCTGCTGTGGCGGCTTCTATTCTTGGGATGGACTCGTATCGCTGGCTGTTTAGGAAAATGGCCAAGTGGCGCTCCAAACTCTACTTAGGCCGAGCGAGGATATAGAATCGACCATTGCGGCTGGAGGCGCGGCGGACCAGCCACGCTAACCCAATCGTGGCTACCTCTTTCATGAGCGCAGATCGCCTGGCCGCTCGGTGGCCGGTATCCTGAATTTCTCCGTCATATTTCAGCACACCTTCCATAGTCTCATTTGGAAGGGCGTACACAATTATAGAGGGTGAGTATTATCGTGGTTTCCGGGGCAAGGTGGTCACGATTCCGAATTCATCCCGGTCAACGTTTCGAAATGAAGCCGGTCACGTTCCGGTGCTAGCGTACCGACTTTATATGGAAAGCAAAAGAAAGACAGCCATGATCAGAAATATTGCACAAACTGTCTACGAGTCGGTCATCGACAGGCTTCCAGACTACGCGGCCGTTAACCTGATGTATTTTCGCTACTTTCGAAGACTGCCCAATCTAAGGAATCCAAGGACATTTAATGAAAAAATTGCTTGGCGAAAACTGTACCAGCATAACCCACTATTCCCTATCTTTTCTGATAAAGTTGCGGTTAAGGCGGAAGTTGCAAAACTTATCGGCGAGCAACACATCATAGAAACCTTATGGGTAGGGAACAATCCAGAAGAAATTCCCTTTGATGGTCTCAAACCACCTTACGTGATCAAGGTCAATCATAGTACTGGCGGAAATGTATTCATCCGCACAGCAGAAGACGTCAAGAAGGATAAAATTGTAGCATCTGTACGCCAGCAACTTGGATTCCCGCATGGTTACAGGTATCGAGAGTGGGGCTATTTAGGAATTCCCCGTAAGGTGTTGGTTGAACGCATGGTCGAAATGCCAGGCGATAACGTTCCGGAAGACTACAAATTCTATGCCTATCACGGGCGTGTCCATTTCATTCATGTTGATTGGGACCGATTCAGGGGGCACAAACGAAACTTCTATGATCGTGAATGGAATCTTCTTCCTGCGATGCAAAAATTTCCCCCGCCAACAAAACCTGTTTCCAAGCCAGTGAATTTGGGTCAAATGATCAATCTGGCTGAGAAAATTGGCGCCCTATTCGACTTCGTTCGGGTGGATTTATACTCGCCACCTCAAGGCATCTTATTTGGAGAAGTTACCTTTTACCCTTGCGCAGGACTCCAGGCGCTTATTCCAAAAGAGTGGAATAATAAATTTGGAGAGCCTTGGAAGATTTGAGTGCATATCATGGCCAATTCTCCATTGGTTGCCATTAGTATTCTGAACTGGAATGGCTGGCAAGACACCATCGAATGCCTGAGGTCGATCCGGGCGCTCGACTATCCGCATTACCTGATGATGGTGGTTGACAACGGGTCGAGGAATGACTCCGTAGCCAGGATCAAAGAGTGGGCGATGCGAAACCTGGGTGACACGCACATCCTTGTTGAGTACAGCCCGACAGTGGCCCTCGCAGGGGGGGAAGACTCCCAGGAGTCCGCTCTGGAAGGGCTCCCGCCCAGGAACAAGATGGTGCTGATTTGTAACGAGGAAAACCTTGGGTACATGGGCGGAAATAACGTGGCAATTCACTACGCTCTAAGCAGGGGACGGTCTGCTGACTATGTCTTCCTTCTCAACAATGATGCCACGGTGGCCCCAGATTGCATGAGCGAACTTGTACGAGCAGATCAGCAGGCTGATGCGGGAGTGGTTGGCGCCACTATCTTTGACGCGACTTGGCAGAGAGTGGTAGCGGGGGGAATCACACTCGATCGACTGTACCTGGGGGTCTTGGCGCGTTGGATACCGCGATCGCGAGAGGGAACGGCCGATATCTTGGATACCCTCGGCACGAATGGCTGCGCGGTCATGCTGCGCAGCGATGTTCTTCGGGCGGTGCGCGAGTTGCGGGGGGAGTATCTGGAGAGCCGCCTGTTCTTGTACGGTGACGAGTTGCCCCTCGCCCACGCGGTTCGACAAGCAGGGTACAAGATCATCGTGACAAGGCGCGCCGCCGCTTGCCACAAGAGCGTGCACAGCCTGGGCGCTAAGTCAAGCTTGGAGCACTACTACATTGCGCGAAATAGGGTGCATAATGCAAGAGAGATACTGCCGACGCACTGGAAGCTCGTTTTTCACTTACTCGATATTCCGGTGACCCTCGTACGGAGTGCCTGGCATCTGTTCCGCCACCGCCCGGACTTCGCGCGAGCACTTTTGTGTGGCGTGTTCGACGGTTACCGTGGTGTATGCGGTAAGTGGAAGCTTCACGACCAGGAAGCCGCCAAAGCCATCAAATGAGACGGCCCTGGTCGATGCCGCAATGGCACGGCCAACGGCGAAGGTCGTACCAGAGCGCATCGTTGCAGACGTGGACCTTGTGCGCAGGGCCAAGTAACTCGACGAGGTAGCTGCCGAAGCTGGAGGTCTTGTACATGGCGCCGGGGACCGGGTGCTCGCGCAGGTACTCCACGGCACCTGCCGTCTTCTGCTGGCTGCCTGCTAAGACGAGGAGAGCGTGAGGCGGCCAACAAGGAGCGTGCCTCACTGGCATTGATCCTCTGCGCTGCCGGAATGGATGTAGAATAGTCTCCTATGCGAAAAACCCTGTTGCTGGCCCTCTCCCTGCTCGGACTTTTCGATTCCCTTTATCTTCTCTGGGTCTATACATCGCCGTCGCGGCCCATGGTCTGTCTGGGATCGGGGTGCGACGCAGTGCGGGCAAGCTCCTACGCTCACCTTTTTGGGCTGCCTCTTCCGGCCTTCGGAGTTGCGAATTACGCGGTTCTGGGGCTGCTGATTTTCGCAGAAGTCTTGGTCTCGCCGCGCCTGGGGCGGGCAATCCAATACGCCGTAGCGGGGATCTCGTGTGTCGGCTTCTTGTTTTCCATTTACCTCACTTCGCTGGCAGAGTTTGTCATCCACGCCTTGTGCGTGTGGTGCGTGGTCTCGGCGCTCGTCGTCACCGGCATTTTCGTCTTGTCGCTTCTTGAATTACGCCGGCCGCTCGTCCTGACGGATCCTTTAGCGGTGAATACAAGAGTCAGGACAAACCTTGTCCTGTGCGTGGTGGCGCTACTGATCGGCGTCCCGGCCTTCATCTTGCTCTCCCGGCACGGGGTACTTCCCCCCGTCCCGCAGGCTTCATCCCAGGCACTCGCCGATCATCTGCTCCGTCCGGAAAGCCACATAACCGGAAACTTGCAAGCGCCTCTCACGCTCGTCGAATTCGGAGATTTCGAGTGCCCAGCGTGCCGCCTTTCGGAAGAAACCGCTCGGCAAATCCGCGCCCAATACGCAGACCGGATCCGTTTCGTGTTCCGGCAATTCCCCCTCAGCAAGATTCATCCCCAGGCCGGGAAAGCAGCGGAAGCCTCGGAATGCATAGCAGAACAGGGCAAGTTCTGGGAGGGCCTCGAAAAGCTTTATGCCGAACAAGCTGATTTGAGCGAGGACGCCCTCAAGCGCTACGCTCGAGAACTTGGCCTGGACCAGAGCCGTTTCAACCAGTGCCTCGACAGTGGAGAAACCGCTTCGCGCGTCGCCCAAGACCTCGCCGACGGTCGGGCGCTGGGTGTACGCGCCACACCTACCTTCTTCATTGGATCGAGAATGATTGAAGGCCCCATGGAATTCGGTCAGTTATCCCAGCTCGTCGAGCAGGAGTTGGCCAGCCGCGGCGCAACGCTGGCCAGCACCACAAGCCCTTCTCAGAGTGTCGCAGTCCAGCCATCGTCACAGACTCCCGAATCCCCTGCCCTGAGGCCCGCCGGTGCAAAGGCCCAAGATGCCAATGCAGAATCTTCTGGTCTGTTCGGATCGAACCCAGGAGGATCACTCTCTGGCTTCCAGACTTCTTTTGGCGCCTGCAGCGAGGCAGAGGCAAATAAGAAGCAGCCGGCCTTGATTGGGACAGCCGAGGTCCGTCAGCTTCTCGAAGCGACGCCGAAACCTCTGTTTGTGGACGTCAGGTCAGCCAAGGACTACGCTAGCGGGCGAATGCCCGGAGCTATGAACATGCCGGCGGAGAAATTTGGACGGGATTGGAACAAACTACCCAAAGACAAGACCATCGTACTTTACGAGGGCGGACGTTCCTCGGGCGACATCTGCGCTGCCAGCCGCGCCGCAGGGCGTGCCTTGCTCGAAAATGGATTCTCTTTCGAAAAGGTGAAGGTCTATCAAGATGGGCTTGCGGGGTGGGAGAAAGCCGGCCAGCCGATCCAGCATTAGGGTAGCGAAAAACAGTGACACCTCGGAATTTGACCCCTCTACTTTGCTCTTGACACCACAACCCAGTTATGATAGCCTATTCGAGTTGTCGCAAGAGAGCGCTTCGAAGCAGGCGCGGGAGAGGATTTCGGAATCGACCCGGCGGACGGAGGGAATCGGCAGGAAACGGAAAAAAGATACTATTTTGACGGAACGAAGCTAACGATCTGTTGAAAACAAAGGGCTTAGCTTTTTAAAGCGCTCAAAACGAACTGGTTTTTGAGTGCAGGAAAGGCCAATCAAAGCCAAAAAAGTGGCCCAAAACCCGCCTATTGTGTGGCATTGAACCCGAATTCGAAAGGAGTCTTCCGTGACAAACCCTTCGCTCCGTGACGGCCTTTTGACGTGCAGCGTTTGCCTGCTCCTCATCGGCGGCAATGGGCTGGCAGCAGAAACGGGACCTCCCCAGGATGCCCGCGCCCCCGCGGCCACTGGGCTAGCTAGCCCCGAGAAAATTGTCCAATATGTGCGTGACCGCTTCGAGCAACCGGAAAGTGTCAAGGTAACCGCCGAGCCGCTGCGGAATTCGCCGTTTCCCGTTTTCTTTCAGACAACCGTTACGACAGATGACGGCAAGGAGAAAAAAGCCAGCAATGTTTTCATCACCAAGGACGGTCGTTGTTTCGTGCTGGGTAACGTCTTTGCCTTACCCCAAGGCTCGACTGCCGAGATCATACGTTGCGTTCGCGAAGTTACGAAGCTCCCACCCCAAACGGAGTTGAAGATCGGCACCTTCAACAAAACGTTGTCCCCTCAGTTCCTCAAGGCGGTCATTACCGCTAGCGACGGGAAAAACACACAGACAGCAGAGATCTTCATTACGAAAGACCGGCGAACCGGCATCCTGGGCATCGTCTTGCCCTTTCGAGAAGATTTTGTTCGGGGCCTGATCAAAACAAAGGATGTGCCGAGCCTGGGACCAAGCAACGCTCCGGTGACCGTCGTGGAGTACGCCGACCTCCAATGCCCGGCCTGTGCCCGCCTCCACGAGTTTCTGGAGAAGCAACTCCTGCCGAAGTACGGCGACAAGGTTCGCGTCATCTTCAAAGAGTTTCTTATCCCCGGTCATGACTGGTCCGCTACCGCGGCGCTGGCCAACGAATGTGCGTATCAGATCAAACCATCGGCCTTCCCTGGCTATCGAACGCTCATCTTCGCCAGTCAAAACGCAATCAATGCCTCGAATGTCCGCGAGCTCCTATTAGGCCTGGGAAACGACGCCGGACTTGAGCGCTCAACACTCGCCGCCTGCATCGACTCCAAAGCCTCCCTCTCGCGAGTCGAGGCAGCACGTCAAGAAGGGAAAGACCTCGGCGTTATCAAGACTCCCACGACTTTCGTCAACGGCAGGATCATAGTTGGACTGGCGTCCCAAGCCACCTTCGATAAAATCGTTGATGAGGCCCTGCTGGCTAGGACGAAAACCGGAACGGGTGCGAGGAATCCCACACCGTAACCCGTTCTGGTGGCCGATTGCGACGAGAACTAACGCGCGACTCGCTCGGCGGAGTGACGAGGGGGGTGGAAGGGAGGGAACCTGGTCGCAACAATATGTGCGCACGGCTGCGCCCCCACAACGCCCATCGTTTCCAGACTGCACCTATCCAGTTCCCCACCGCGATCCATTCAATCACCAGGGTCGGTCAGCGCTTCGTCTTGAGGGCAACAGGCCTGAGTCTTATCTTTCGCTAACGTTACTGACTAATATATAACTTCATCGTATAACAAATAATTGCCAATTTATTGACTTTTTGTAATCTGTCCCGCAAAATAATGCTTCTCTCGCAGCTCGTTTCTATTTTGCACCGTTTGTCGCCGACGCCCTGAAAGTGCGCGATCAAAGCATCAGCGCGGGAATTACGTTACTTGTCAGCCCCCTTCCAAGGTATTGACATCCTTGTGAAGGGATACAGTTTTGACGGCCCGTGAAGGCAGCTTGGGGAGAACATGATGGTTTTGCCCACTCCAAACCTCTCGCTCCTGACCAGCCTGGCAAGGGCCATTCTGGCCACGGTTACGGTGGGGACGCTTGCACTAGCCGTGGGTGCAGTGGTCCGGCGCTGGCATCAGGATCGTTTTGACCTCCGGGTTAAAAGCCTCTGCATCCATTATGCGCTCACTCCCGCGACGCTGTTGGAAGGTAGGCATTCGGCGCAATGTCTGGCAAGTCTGCGCACGCTGCCTTTTTCCAGTCTCGAACTCCTCCTTGAACCACTACTTCTCAAATGCGTCTCCGCTGCCCCTCTCGCCACCGTCTTAGAAAAGCTGTGCCTGGAACTTGGATTGATCGATGTTTGGCAGCGGCGGATTCTCGATCAATTCGGGCCCGTTCCGTTGCGCGAGACACTCTCAAACCCCGACGGTCTTCTCCATTTTTTTTCACGCCTGCACTTTTTGCTTCGTGCCCGAAGCGCAAGAAACCTGGGCCTGCTGCGCCACCAACCGAGCTGGCCCATTCTTGTAAAGGCCCTGGACGACCCGCATCCCGACGTTCAGCAGGTCGCTCTACGGTCGCTGGCCGCCATTCGCGAACCTCAAAGTTTCCCGGCGCTCCTGGATCGAATGCACAAAGCGGTCACGGAAAACCGTTCGCCTCTCTCTCTTTATTCTCTGAAGGCGGCCATGGCCAAGTTTCCGCTTTCCCAAGCCCCGCAGCTCCTGCCTTCGCTGCGCCACCCGCATCCGCGAGTCCGCTCGGCGGCGGCGGAGATTCTGCGCGAAATGGCGAAGAGCGAGCCGGCTGGGAAGCCAGCCCTTTTTCAATACAAGAGCGTGTTCGACCGCGAGTTGGCCACGCTCGCTTCCGATGCTGATCCTGAGGTCCGCGCCCTGGCTGCCGAGGTGATTGCGCATCTCGATACTGCGGTCTCCAGCTCTGTTTTGCGCCAGGTGCTTCAAGATCCTCAATGGACTGTTCGGAGGGACGCGTTGCAGACCTTGGCTCAGCGGCCAGGGCTTTTGCCGATGCTCGAAGTCCAGGGGTTCCTCACGGATCCCCATCGGATGGTCCGCCAAGCTGCGCTGCGGGCGCTTCTTGCTTACGGGCGCGAGGGTGTCTGCAAGCTCTACGAGCAGTTCCTGGAGACGGGGGATGAAACCCTGAAGGAACAGATCCTCGAGGAGCTGGAACACTCAGGTCTGGTTTTGAGCCTCCTGCAAAACTACGGCGAAAGCCCGGGCAATTTGGAGA
>Ga0208034_1002225_pt1 | contig 10315 bp, 7 predicted proteins | sample June2015DPH_8_10_FD_184699 | JGI IMG/M metagenome (GOLD analysis project Ga0208034, IMG submission 184699) | Peatland microbial communities from SPRUCE experiment site at the Marcell Experimental Forest, Minnesota, USA - June2015DPH_8_100... | ecosystem: Environmental > Terrestrial > Soil >...
CTGCACCTGTCCCTGCAAAAGAAACGCGAAATTCTGCTGGCCAACATCTACGGCGTGGACATTGACCCGCAGGCCGTGGAAGTGGCGCAACTCTCGCTCTACCTGAAACTGTTGCAGGACGAAACGCCCGGTTCCGCCCGCAACTACCAGTTGGAATTTCATGAAACGCTGCTTCCCACGCTCAACAAAAACATCGTCTGCGGCAACTCGCTCATCGGCGCTGACATTTTGACCGGCCAGCTCTTCGCATCGGATGAGGAAAAGAAACTCAATCCGATGGATTTTGAGCAACGCTTCCCGCACATCTTCAAGACCGGTGGTGGCGGGGTATTGCGCGAAACGGCAACACCGCTGGATTTCAATCTGCCCGGCGTGCCGTTGCACGGCGCATTCAGCTACAAGAAAAAGAAAATGCCCAAGGTCGCGCCGCCCGCCATGCTGGAATCCGAAGGCGGCTTCGATGCGATTGTCGGCAATCCGCCGTATGTTCGCCCGCATAATCTCGACGATACCGTGAAAAAATATTTCTGGCAGCACTACCGCACCTTCACGCACAAGTCAGATTTGTATTGCTGCTTCATGGAAAACGCCACGCGATTGCTCAAGCCCGGCGGGCTGTTCAGCTATATTGTTTCCCACGGCTGGTTAAGATTGAATAGTTTCCAGGAGCTTCGACGTTTCATTTTGCAAAACTACCGCATCCTTCAATTGGTCGAGTTCCCCTACAATGTCTTTGCCGACGCGCAGGTTGCGACCGGCATTTTTGTTTTCGAGAAATCCACGAAAGACAAAAACGCCCAAATCCAGGTGCGCCAGGCAACGCCAGTCGGAAACGATGCCGCCTTTGAAGTCGTTCGCGAAATACCGCAAAAGACATTTCAGGAAACCTTTCAGAACGTCTTTGACACCAGTATTTCGCCGGAGACCGAAGCGATCAAAGAAAAGATGCGGGGCGGAATCTTGATTGGCTCAAAGTTTGAAATCTGCTTCGGTTTGAAAACCGGGGACGATGAAAAGTTTTTGCACTACACGAAGAGATTGCATCCTGACGACAAGCGTTTGCTTCGCGGGGATGACGTGAAACGATACGAGTCAAAATACAAGGGCGAGTATGTCTGGTATGTGCCAAAGAAAATGCGGGAACACCGTCAGACCGCTCGTCCCGGAGAACCGCGCCGCTTCGAACAGCCGAAAGTGCTGGTCAAGGACACCTCGGCTGATTTCGCCTGCACTTACGACCCAGATTCGTTTTATGTGAAGGATGTTCTGATTGTCATTCCCAAACCGGATGCCGCGAATAATTGCGATCTCCGGTTCGTTGCCGGTGTCATCAACTCCAAAGCGCTCCGTTTCTATTACCGAACCACATTTCAAACCCTTCACGTCCAAAACGAGGAGCTGGCAAGCCTTCCAATTCCGAGAATCAATTTGGAAGACCCGCCGGACAAAGCGCGGCACGACCGGATGGTTGAACTGGTCGAGCAGATGCTGGCGGCCAAAAAGCAACTGGCCGGGGCGCAGAGCGACAAGGACAAGGATTTTTACACCAACCGCTGCGACGGCTTGGATCGCCAGATTGACGCCCTGGTCTATGACCTTTACGCCCTCAACCCCGCCGAAATCAAAATCGTGGAATCCGCCTCCGCCGGCGCTTCGGCGTGACAAGGGAGTGCGGCCAAATGAAATTCACGCAAACATTGGAATCCATGAAAACAGGCTTCCCGTTCTGTGCGGTCGGCATTTTCTTGAGCCTGATCTTTCTTTGTTCCTGCGCGACGGAGCAGTCCATTCATCGGTCTCTGCCGGCAGACGTGCCCATCAACAAGGACGCAGGGCGCGGCGGCTCGTTGATGGTGACGGTCCAGTTGGAAAACGGCCAGGAGCTGCCAATGATCTTGGACACCGGAGCAGGTTCCACTGTTCTTGATGAATCCCTGAAGTCAAAGCTGGGAAAGCCCCTCGGCACAGCGCCTATGCATAGCGTCTTCGGTATATCCACCAATAACTTTTATACGGCGCCAAAGCTCTATTTAGGAGACGCTCCGTTATTGATGACCGGCACGGCAATCGTAACTTGGGATGTTAAGAAGAGGCTGTCATCTCCCGCGCACCGTCCCGTCATGGGCATTCTCGGCATAGACGTTCTGGAGCACTACTGCATCCAATTGGATTTTGCCGCGGGCAAAATGCGCTTCCTTGACGACCAGCACGCCGACAAATCCACGTGGGGCCAGCCCTTTCCCATTGTGCCGGTGAACGATGATGACTCGCGGCCCGCCGTCGCGGAAAATCTGCTCGGTCGGCAAGGCCCGCATTCGCTTATTGACAGCGGTTGGCTCGGGGATGGAGCGCTGATGCCGAAGTATTTCCAGCTCTGGACCAACTCCGCGGTTGTGCCCACGAACGGGGAGGCGCGCTCGCCCGACGGCGTGTTTGGCGGAAAAAAGTATTTCTTTGTTAATTTGTCGGAGATGGATTGGCCGTCGGATGCCATCGGACTGAACTTTCTGGCGCGCCACCTGGTCACGTTCGATTTTCCCAATCACACCCTGTATCTCCAGCGCCAATCCATCGGCCCGCTGCCCAATCCGAAGTTGGCCGCGTTCAAGCCTATTCCTGACAAGGAACCGAAAGTCACCGCCCACTTGCGCGCCGTGATACAGGACTTGATTGACGGCACTGAACATGCCGATGACTACACCGCGTCGGCTTGGAAGAGGTTGCTGTCCAAACAAAGGGACATTCAAGCGCTTACAAAACGCGTCGGTGACATTGTCTCGCTGACCCCGGTGGAACGCAGCAGCGTGTTTGGCTGGCGGCGCAGCTACTGCTACCGGATGGAGTTCACCAACGCTACCCTTCTGGCGCACTTCGTCCTCAACGGACAAAACAAGCTGGCCTCCGGTAAGATGGAAGTTGTGGAATGGAAAGAACCGGTTGACTGAGGCACGGAATGAATTGGACAGCCTTTGTCCCAGGGCTCGAAATACAATTGTTCGCATGAAAGAAAAAATTTACGAGCCGGTCAGGGAATTTGAGCGGCAGACCAGTTATTGTCCACGTAGAACGTGGCAGGCCGCTGTATCTGGCCTGGCGCATCCTCGACGAGGCGCGCAATATCAACGTTCTCATAACAAACTGAACATGAAAAAAATCGCTGCTTTATTGGCTTTGCTATTTTCGGTTGCCGTCGGATTCAGCCAGGAACAACTGACGCCGGAAAGGTTTCGTGAGATTGTCGCCACACCGGGCGACAATGTGCCGTTGCAGCCCAAACTCGCCGCCGGCAGTCCGCTATGGACCAATGCCACGGTGAATGTGGTCCTGAAATATCAAACCGGGAAAGTTTTCACGGAAGAAATCACTCAAACCGCCAAAACCATTGGCGGCAAATACATCGTGTTCACCGGCCAATCGCAATTTTACCACCAGCCGATGAGCAGCATCCTGACGTTCGACGAAAAGGCGTCGGCGCTCAAGATTTATGGTCTTTATGGCGATGGTCATGGCGGCGACATCGTGACCGAGGGCCTCATTGTCTATGATTATGAGAAAAAAATTTACGCCGCGAGCGCGGCTTATGGCGAAGGATTCAAGGAAATCACTGTCGGTTCGTATTCCAAAACGGAAAGTTCGGACCGCACATTGGTTTATAAAGACGGTGTTTTATCCATGACTCGGGAGGTCAAGACCAGACCGGTCGTCGAAAAGAAGTGAGTCGTTTGACGCGAATCACGCCGATTAGTTGAGAGTTGAATGGGAAAACCGAATGAAACGAAAAATTTACGAACCGGTCAGGGAATTTGAACGGCAGACCAGTTATTGTCTACGTAGAACGTGGCAGGCCGCTGTATCTGGCCTGGCGCATCGTGGATGAGGCGCGTGATTATTTTCGGACAAGCTGGGTTCCCTCACCCGGCTCCGCCACCCTCTCCCATCAGATGGGCGAGGGACTGGCGGACAAACTCGCCCACCGCGCCGAGGTGGTGTTTGCCCATCAGCCCTCCTGGGCACGTAAAGCTTCCAACTTCGCCGAGGCTTCGATGGACAGGTCGCCACGTGACAAGCAGCCACAATTTCAGAGCCAGTGCGGACGCGAGGCCATCTTGGCCAGCATGAGACATTGGTTGGCCGGCAGTCTATCCTCCGTAGCAGCGCACTGCGAAGGACGGATGTTGGCCAAAGAAAACCCCGCTCTGTTCCGCGACCTGCCGGAAAGCTTCAAAGTCGGCCACCCGTTGCCGGCTCACTCAACATTGCAGAAAAGAGCACCTCTCCCCAGAGCGGAGAGGGAGAATCATCGTCAGCGGTTTGTCCACGGCTGCGAGTTGCTTCCGCGTTAGACCACATCAAACCAATTGAATCTGAGGTGGGTGGCCGGTTCGTTCCTCGATTCCTGCCAGTTTGATCAGTCCCGGCTGAACAAGGCCTCGAGCTGCGGTAGGGTTACACCCCATAGCGAAAAACCACCCGGCAACGTAGTTTCGCCAAATTAGCAGGCACAACAGCAAACCAAACACGCAACGAAAGTCACCATTATGAAAAATAAAACATTGGTCATCACCCTCCTTTCCATCGCCGCTTTTGCCGTGGGATGCAAGAAGGAGCAAACCACCTCTCAACAGATCGAGAATGTCAAAACCGAAACCAAACAAGCTGCGCAGGATATGAAGGATTTTACCTTCGCGCAAAAGGCTGAATTCGTTAAAACCATGCAGGGCCAGTTGGACGCTCTTAACAAGGATTTGGACGAACTCTCTGCCAAAATCGACAGCTCCAGCGACGCGGTCAAGGCCGAAGCCAAACCCAAACTCCAGGCATTGCGAGACCAGGCGGCCCAGTTGAACAAGCAGCTTGACGAGGCCAGGAACGCCACCGAGTCCACCTGGGACAGCGTCAAAACCGGCTTCCAGACGGCCTACGAAGCGACGAAGGACGGTTTCAACCAGGCGCGCCAGTGGGTGAGCGACAAAATCGCGCCTTGAAGTGAGAAGGACAATTTTATGAATAGAACCAAACGTTTGGGCGGCAAACTCGGCATCGTGCTGTGCGGTGCGCTCTTCGGTGCGCTGACAGGATACACAACCTACGGACAACCGTCGGTATCGGTCGGGGTGAGTGTGCCGCTGCCATCGGTGGAGATTCGCGCCGAAAGCGACTTTTATGAGCCGCTTACCCCGCTCGGAGAATGGGTCGTCGTCGGCTCCTACGGACGTTGCTGGAGACCAGCCCGAGTCGAAGCTGGTTGGCAACCCTACTGTAACGGCAACTGGCAGAGAACCGACGCCGGCTGGTATTGGGTCAGCGATGAGCCGTGGGCTTGGGCCACGTATCACTATGGTCGCTGGAATTTCACCGACCAATATGGCTGGTATTGGGTGCCGCAGACGCAATGGGCCCCGGCCTGGGTTTCCTGGCACGAAGGGGGCGGCTACATTGGCTGGGCGCCGTTGTACCCGTCCGACGTGAGAGTCATCTCGCCACGAGCGTATGTCTTTGTCGAAGAACGGCATTTCCTGGAGCCCGTTAGCCGTTCCACAGTGGTCGTCAATAGCACCACCATCATCAACAAGACTGTGATCAACGAAGGTCCGGCCACCGCGGCCATCGAAAAGGCAAGCGGGCGAAAGGTCCAGACGGTTCCGGTTCAGGAACTGCGTCACAAGGAGGAAGCCGCGGTCGTCGCGAAACAACGGACGCCGGCAGCGACCAGTGAAAAAACGGTCCAGCCGCCGGCGCGCAGCGAGGCTCAACCCGCCGAAAAGAAAGCAGTTGCGGCGCACGAATCGCCGCAGGTTGAGAAACCCGCCGCCGCCACGCATGAGTCGGCAGCGCCCGCCCCGAAGAATGACGAAGCGCAGGCTGACAAACACATTGAAAAACAGGAAAAGTCTGCCCAGCCGTCGGACAAGAAAGAGCAGCAGCCGGCCAGGGAAAACCCGGCCGCAAATGAACAAAACGGACCGAACCCGGCGGACCAAAATCACGAGAACAAAGTCAAAGAGTAGTTGTATGGAGGTTGGTAATCGGCCTCTTGCCGGAAACAAATAGGCATTAAAAATGAAAGAAATAAAATGAAAAAAACATCTATAAACAAGAACCAAATCTTGAATGTCTGGAGATTGACCATCTGCCTTGCGGTTGCCGTGATATTCTCGCCCCACGACACGGTCGCCGCGCCAAGCGGAACCGGCTTTGTACAGTTCATTTCCGAGACGGACATGACGAACACCGGCGTCAATCCCGATGCCAGTGGCAAGATCAATGTGACGGCCAGTCAGGGGAATGACAACAACCACCAGCAGCTCAACATCTCGCTGGCCAACCTGGATCCCAACACGACGTATCAGTTGATCGCCTTCATCGGTGATGACACCAACGCGATGAGCATAGGTGAGCTCACCACGGACCAGAACGGCACATACACGGTTTCGTATGTGCAAAAGAGCCATGGGAAACCAAGTCCGCACGCGGAACCGCTCCCCAATGCGCTGGATCCGATGTGCATCGTCCGTGAGTTGGATATCGTCAACGGCGACACGGATACAGTGCTGCGAGGGGTTTTGGCCAGCCCAGACCAATGGCATTATCAGGTCATACGTTCCATGAACAACACCGGCTTCCTTCCCGCCGCAGTCGGGGACCTTCTAATCCTAGGTGGCCCGCGCTTCACCCTTTTTTGGTTGCGGGCTTCGGGTCTGACCCCGCGCACGGACTACGGTCTCACGATCAACGGCAACGTTGTTCAGACGTCCACGTCGGACAAAAAGGGCAGGCTGAACCTGACGAAACTGCCGTCGGGTTCGCCGGACGTGCTCGATATTCACATGCTGGCACTGACAGATAGCAGCGGCAGCAACGTCGTGCTGACCACAGACGGACTCGGAGTCCCTTGCAGCACCACTACTGGCACCGTCGCACCCACCGTCAGTTCCACCCTCCCGACGAATACTGCCACGGGTGTGCCGATCAACAGTCAACTCGCTGTCACCTTCAGTGAGGCGATGAACGCTGCTACGGTCACCAACACAACCTTTACCTTGCAGCAAGGGATCACTCCGGTTACCGGCACGGTAAGCTATGTGAGCGGCATGGCGACTTTTGCGCCCGCAACCAATCTCACGACCAATACCCTCTACACGGCCACGATTACCACCGGGGCAACGGACCTGGACGGCAATGCACTGGCAAGTGACTTCGTTTGGAGCTTCACGACGGGCGCGTCCACAGACACAAACCAACCCACTGTCATTGCCACCAACCCTACGAATACTGCCACGAATGTGGCCATCAACCAGACAGTCAACGCCACCTTCAGTAAGGCGATGGACCCCACAACCATCACCACGGCAAACTTCACATTGACCGGACCTGGCGCAACTACGGTAACAGGAACAGTCGCCTATGTTGCAGCAAGCCAGACTGCAACCTTCACACCAGAGAGCAATCTTGCACCCAGCACCACGTATACGAACACGATTACAGCCGGGGTCAAGGACCTGGCCGGTAATGCATTACTGGCAACTAACTGGATCTTCACGACGGGAACGCAGATAGACACAAACCTAATGTCAATCAACCTTGGAAGTGCCTCCACCTTCGCGATTATGGCGACCGCCGCGATCAGTGGCGGTGGCGACCAGATCAATGGAGACGTCGGGTTGCATCCAGGTTCTTCACAGGGAATCCCGCCGTCAGAAATCAACGGGACGATCCACGTGAATGATCAGGCCATAATTGATGCTCAAGCCGACTTGTTGGCCGCGTATAACGAGGCCGTGAGTCGATCAGTCAACGCTCAAACGTTGGAAGGAAATCTGGGCGGGCTGACCAAGACCCCTGGCCTCTATGTGAACTCGAGCTCGGTTGAAATATCAGGAACGGGAGCAAATGCGATTTTAACTCTTGACGCCCAGGGCGACGCGAATGCGGTCTTCATCTTCAAGATGGCGTCCACGCTCACCATGGGTACCGGTACCAGTATTGTCCTGAGCGGCGGCGCCCAGGCGAAAAACGTCTATTGGCAGGTCGGCAGTTCAGCGACTCTTGGTACGACCAGCATCTTCAAGGGAAACATACTGGCTGCTGTTACCATCACGGTGAATAACGGCGCCGCGGTGGAAGGCAGATTGTTTGCCGGGTCGGGCGGCGGGGGGGGCGCGGTGACTGTACAGTCCAGCACCATTACAGTGCCTGCCCCGTAGGGCATGAGGTATTTCAGTAGAAAATATCTGATCGACGAAAGGAAGTGATTGCATATGGCAAAGAAAAGCAGAGGCGGTCGAATGACTGCCGCTAAAAAACGGGCCGCCAAAGGGCCTGGTGGGAAAGGGATGGTTAAAAACCGTCCAGCAGGCCGAAGGATCATGAGCAGTTGAGAGCAAATCCAAGCACTTCTTCCCTCAAGCGCGCTTGCAGTTTAACGAAAAGAGCGCGCTTGGGGTGGTGAACATGATCTGGAGAAACAATCGGTAAACAAACAAACATCAAAAACGAAAGAAACGATATGAAAAAAACATCTGTAAGCACTGGCAAAACCTTGAAAGTGTTGGGATTGGTCATCGGCCTCGGTGCGCTGCCATTGCTCCTGGGCTTGACCGGCTGCACCACCGGCAGCCGCTACGAGCAAAGCACGGGCGAACGAATTGACGACCATGGCACTTCTTCCCGCGTCCGGGCCGCGCTGGCAGACGACTCGCAATATAAGTACGACGGAGTAAACGTGGAAACGTTCAAGGGCGTGGTCCAGTTAAGCGGCTTTGTCGACACGAAGGACCAGAAAAACCGGGCCGGAGACCTCGCCAGGAAAGTCAAGGGCGTGACCGATGTCGAAAACAACATCACCGTCAAAGAGTGATCGAATTGAGAAAGGCGCATTCGCAACACGCCGACAGTGGAATCCCCATTGTCGGCACGTTGACCGCGAGTAGAAACGAAACCAGAATGAACTGCCCGAAGAGGTTCGCCAGTTGCTCAATTGCGAGTTGGAGAAAAACGCTTTCGTGATCTCGCGGCAATGATCACGGTGCTTTTCGGACGGATCCGGTTGGGGGAAACCAGGCGGCGCGAATGGCGCGTCTGAATCAAAATGGTTTCGGTAGGGTAACCGCGTGAGCAACTTCGCGCGCGGGTCTGCGTTTCGCGGACAAGGAACCGATGCTTTATCCGCCGGTCTGCGCGCACTGTGGCCGCCGCCGCTGTCCACGATGATGCTGGCGCGTTTCCACGCTACTGTTCCGTTCGGCGAGGTCGCCGAGCGTGGCGGGCGGGTCGCCCGCGCTACTTTTGCAGAGAATATGCGTAAAACCTTGATCTTGCAGGGGTTGTCGTCGAAACCCGGCTGCGGGCGGCCATTCCCCGGCTGCGGGCGGCGGTGCGGCGGGTGTAGATTCGGATTTCCCCAATGTTTACGGCAATTTCCTGAATGTCGGCGGCGATTTCCCGGCTGTAAGTGGCGATTTCTGACCAGTTGATGGGTCATGGTGCATCAGATTGTTGCCGTGAGTAAATCTTCAAACTGTGCCACTGCCGTAAGTGCCTCATTCGCCGACGGATTCTGCACATTGAGGTTTGAACCAGATCCGTCTTTGCCGAACACCTCCCAAATGCATGGTAGGGTTATACCCCATAGCGAAGGGCCAGTTCGCAGCATAGCATGCTTCTCGTCGTTACAATCAAAACCAAAACGCAAAAAGATAGAAAGAAAAACATAATGAAAATGAAATCAACCTGTTCGCTCGCGCTCCTGGCAGCCACGAGCGCCCTGTTAGTTACCAGCGCATCCCTGCGCGCCTCCGATACGGACAGCCGCATCGAATCATCCGCCGCAAAGTCGTATGTGTTCAAAACCTACCTCAAGGACGATTCCATCAAGACCGATTCCAAAGATGGCGTCGTTACCCTGACCGGAACGGTCGCCGAAGCGTCCCATAAGTCCCTGGCCCAGGACACCGTGGCGAGCCTGCCCGGCGTCGTAAGCGTGGACAATCGCCTGAAAGTCAAAGGTGAAAGCCCCGCTGAACATTCGGACACGTGGATCGGCATGAAAGTGAAAACCGCGCTCTTGTTCCATCGCAACGTGAGCGCCACCGGAACGACGGTGTATGTGAAAAATGGAATCGTCACCTTGCAAGGTGAAGCCTCCAGCCTGGCCGAAAAGGAACTCACCACCGAATACGCCAAGGACGTTGACAACGTCAAAGAGGTCAAGAACAACATGACGATTGCCAAGACCCCGGCCAAGCCGGTCGAAACGATCGGCGAGAAGATTGACGACGCCTCCATCACCGCCCAGGTCAAATCGGCATTGCTGTCA
>Ga0208034_1002226_pt1 | contig 10304 bp, 17 predicted proteins | sample June2015DPH_8_10_FD_184699 | JGI IMG/M metagenome (GOLD analysis project Ga0208034, IMG submission 184699) | Peatland microbial communities from SPRUCE experiment site at the Marcell Experimental Forest, Minnesota, USA - June2015DPH_8_100... | ecosystem: Environmental > Terrestrial > Soil >...
AAGAATTGACCTTTTGTAACGCCCATGCTTTGCCAGCCCCTCAAGTTTCACGAGGGACTCGTTCGTCGTAAGTAGTCGCTTCTCGCGCATTCGCACCAAGATGCCTATCGCCGTCGTAAACGCAACGCCAAGCAACTTGCACGCATTGATCCCATTCTTGTCATCGATGCCCAAAACCCGAACTTTCTCCGCGAGAGCCAGGACGATGGCTTCCGCTTCACCCCTGCCGAGGCCAAAGTCTCCTTGCAATTTCGTAACGAGCTTCCTGTCCTTGACAGCGATGACTCTGATTCTCGATTCATCCAGCACCTTTTGAATCATGAGCGCATCCAGCGATTTCTCAACACTGCAGCACTCCTTCTCAACCTCAAGCGGAATGGCAACCTCGAGCTCGACACCACGTAGGAAGGGGTCGAGTGTCTCCGTCTTCGCAATCAGAATCAGCGTCAAAGCATCGAAGATAAACATGTATGACAATATATTACAAACGTAATCTTAACATAGACACAGCGCCCCTGCAAGTGCCTGTGTACTCAAGGGGCAGAGAGCCGCTACTCGAGACAGGCGCAGGCCGTGGTTACCAGTCCGTGACATCGACTTCAGGTCGAATGAATTCCTGTGATGTCATTTCCTCTATGTCTGTCCGGTCAGTAGCCAATCCACTGGCCTCCCGAACTCGTTGCCGATGGCCAACAGTACAGATGAACCTGGCTCCTTTTCCCCATTTTCCAGTGCTGATAGGGAGGGTGTCCCGCTTGTAGTTAGAGGTTGAAGAGCGGCGCTCGCAATCATCTTACGCGACCTCCTGTTGGATGGCTGCTGTTTCTCGTCCCAGGATCGCTTGCAACTGCCAGAGATCTTTCCAACCCATGATCCTGCGGAAATTTGTCTCGGTGGCGAGGAAGGATGCCGCGACCCGAGTCGTGGGCCAAGTGCGACCAGCCTACGACGGTCGAGAAACAGCTTCTGCTTTACCCACCTTTAGGAACCCTTTCCGCAGAGAGCATGCGGACGGTTGAAGTTGCTGTGAAGGCAGCACTCGAACTCCCCTAACCGGTTTTAGCTTGTGCTCCGTGATTGAGGCCCGCCGTGCCCAACGGAGCTTCGCCGAGGGCCTCCTTGCCGAGGAAGTCACCGACTTGTGGGAAGACTGGATGCGGGCCGCCGACCAATCTTGGGGAGCAATCTCGCGGCGATCAGGCTTTGTCTTGCAGGTCCTTCTGCTGGGCTTTTCCCCTGGCTTTGGCCCACCTGGCGTTTACGGCCTTACGGGCTATTTCCCGCCTTTGTTCGGCCGTCAGTTTTGGCGGTGCGAGCCTTACCGCCCTTCAGCCCACCAAGTCGTCCGAGAGCCACTGCCCCTTGCTGGGAATCGGGAGATGGGTTATGATAGAGGAAAGGTAGAAGATTGGTACAGAAGGCTAGAAGCACCATGAGCCTCAACGTCAAGGATCCGGAAGCCCACCGTCTCGCCCAAGCGATCGCCCAGGCCACCGGCGAAACGATGACCCGCGCCGTCACGGAAGCTCTGCGGGAGCGTTATGAACGTCTCCAGAGGCGCGATCCCGAAACGCTCGCCGCCGACATCCGGGCTATTGCCAAGCGCGCAGCCGCCCACATCAAGCGTCCGTATCTCGATCATGCTGAGCTCCTGTACGACGAACACGGCCTTCCCAAATGATCCTCGACTCCTCACCGCTCGTCGCCATCCTGGCGGAAGAGCCGGATGCCGAACTCTATATCCAAGCCATCAGCCGCGCCCCGCGCTGCCGTATATCCGCCGGGAATTTCATCGAACTCTCGATTGTCATCGAGAGTCAATTTGGCGTTGAGGTCGCCCAGCAATGCGACGCACTGTTTCGCCGCATTGGCATTGTGATCGAACCCGTGACTGTCGAGCAGGCGCATCTCGCGCGCCAGGCCTTCCACGACTTCGGCAAGGGCCGCCACGCGGCAGGGCTGAATTTCGGTGACTGCTTCGCCTATGCCCTCGCCAAACTCACTGGCGAGCCTCTCCTTTTCAAAGGGAACGACTTCAAAAAGACCGACATCGTCCCCGCCCTATGACGCACGAGTCTCCTGAAAAATGACGGTTGCTCTGAACCACTTGGTTCGCCTCGGCATAGCCAAGGAAGCGACGGGAAAGCACCGCGACCGCGCTCTTCGCCTACTCGCGCTATCTCGAAATCTTGAGCGAAGGAACTGAGCCACTGCGAGCGTCTATTTCATAGAACATGACTTTCCCCCAGGGACCCGAAACACAAATGTGATCGTAGTCCACCGAAAGCCCGGGCTATGGGTTCCGCCGGCCAGTCTTATAACAGTTTGACGCCACGCTAGACACGTGTTACACGTAATATGCGTGGATAGCGAGTAAAGTGGCGGGCCATGGCGATTGCGCGAAATGATGCGAAGCAGAACGTGACGATAAGTCTCAGCCGGCACCTACTCAAGAAGGCCAAGATTCTTGCTGCCCGACGTGAGACCTCAATCAGTGGCCTCCTCGCCAAAGAGATTGAGTTCCTCGTTGGCGAAGAAGAGGCGTACGAACGCGCCGAACGGCAGGCTATCGCGCTTCTCGATAAAGGCTTTCGCATGGGCGGAGTGATTCGAGCGGGCCGGGACGAATTGCATGAGCGATAAGACCTTTATCGATACAAATGTGTTGATTTACGCTCACGACGTCGACGCCAGACGAAAGCACGAGGCCGCAAAGCGTGTTTTGCATGAACTGTGGAGCGAGCATATGCAAAGAATCGGCTCGCCTGGTTGTGAGCAGCTACACCATCTGGTGCGTGGATACCACGCCCGCTGAAATCTCGACGGCATTTCGAATAGAAGATGAGTCTCGAATCGGATTCTGGGATGCCCTTATTGTCGCATCAGCTCTCAGAGGCGGTGCCACTCGGATCCTATCGGAAGATCTCAACGCAGGGCAGACGATCGCGGGCATACATATCCAAAACCCTTTCGTGAACAGTCATTGATGGGGATGCATAGTACGTGGGGAAGCAGGGCCGCAGCCAGTTTCTGATGCCGGGCCATGGCCAATCTCAACATGCATTCGATGCAAAAACGAACTCGGGTGCTCTTTCAATTGGGTCCGCTCTGCTGCATTACGAGACTTCCTGTTCTTCCCGCCGTAGGTGAGCGGGAGCTGGCCCAGAGAGCGAGGCGCAAGGAACTGGGCAACTGTGTCTGCCGCGACATGACAACAGCCCTCGACGCAGCGGAATTCGAGCCGGCCTGACCGGCTTGGGTTATGCAAAGCTACAGCGCAGCCACGAAGCCATGACGTACCAGAATGCGTGGCCAACACCTGACCACGAATCTTCAATTTCCTTTCCGAAGGGCAAACCAGAATCTCGACACTGACTGGTCGCTGAGCGTCGATGGCATCTCCACGTAATAGCCACCTTCACTGATGTCGGCTTCTTAGACGGCGGACCATTCCCATGGGCACGCTCGTCTGCCCCTTTTCGTTCCCGGAAACCACGTCCGCATTACGGCCACCCTCATCCTGTGAACAGTCACCGTGCGGAATCGGAGCTGTGGCCACGTTCGAGGGACCACTTTCGCCACTGGGCCGCCGGCCGATGACCGCGGCAACTTGCTCGATGATCTCGGGCGTTTGGGAGTGAGCGGGATCGAGCAGGCCGCAGGTCGCCGTCAGTTCAGACTTACAAGACCTCCGGCCATTGTTGTGCACCGTGATAGACGGCGAGGATCACGATGCGGTCTCGATCGATGGCGTAGGGCGCGATAAAGGGAGTATCCGAAATGACCAGCTCACGAGTACCCGGAACCCGGCCTGATCTGCCCGACATGGGAAATGTGGCGAGCTGTTGGACGCTGGTAACGATCTGCATCGTGATCCGGGCGGCAACCTCCTCGCTGTTAGAGAGCGTGATGTAATCATGAGCCTGATCCAGTTGCCGAATCGCTTGCTCGGTCCATTCGATCATTGGCGAGCGCGCCCCGCCCTCTTGAGTCGCTTTACGACCTCCTCATGGCTCATGACGCGCCCTTTCCGCATCTCTTCAATCCCCTTGCGAACCAGCGCGTCCTGGTAGGCGTGCAGCTCGATGTAGTTGGTGATCGCCTCGTTGATGAGATAGCTGCGCGAACGGTCCTGCGCGGCGGCCAGCGAATCAAGCGTGTCGATCTTTGCGGCAACGGCACGGAAACTGATGGTTTTCTCAGTGTTGCTCATAATGCCCGAACGATAACATGTATTATTGTATATTACAAGACGTTTGTCTCAAGCCGCAGCACAGAGCGTAGCCCTGAGCTGGGACGCCAGCAGCGGCCCAGACGTGGTCGGCTATAACTCTATCTGGCAGCGCGTCAGGCGGCCCGTACTCGAGGATCAACTCCGCGTTGGAAGCCAGCGCCGCGTACACGGACATGCTTTTTTCTTCATCGCCTCGAACAGCGTTGAGGGCTTGGCTGCGATCTTCTCCGCTTTTTTCAAGTGCCCGGTCTCGACTCGGTTTTTAATGCCTCCAGATCCCTCTCTAACCGCGGCTGTTGTTTTTCTCGGATGGCCCGGTCCTTCTGTTCCCGTCCGTTACTGACGCAGAGAATGTAAACTTCGTTCCCCTTCTGCCGACGCTGGATCCGAACCTGCGATTTCTTCTGCCCCGGATTGCGCGGCGAAGGCTTGCGTATCACTTCTTCCCACTCGTCGTCGTTCTCGAATTCCTCCAACCAGGAATTCCTCTCCGGCTGTCGGGCAGCCACGATGTAGTGGTGTCCTCGGGCTCGAATCTGTTTCAGATTTTCGTCATAGGCCATGCCGCGGTCCACCACCACGGTCGAGCCTGGTTTCTGGCCCGTCCGCTTCTCCAAACTTTCCAACATCTCTTCCACCGTGCTCCGGTCCTGACGATTGCCCTCGAACACTTCGTGGGCTTTGGGAAAACCCTCACCATCCAGCACTAACCCCACCAGCACTTGCTTACAATCGGGCCGTTGATCGCGGGAATAGCCGCGCTTCGCCTGCGGGTTGCTCTCCGCCTGTCCCTCGAAATAGCTCGAGGTCAGATCGTAGAGGTACAGCGTCTCCTCCAGGCTAAACAGGCTCTTCTCTCGTTCCGCCAGCTCGCGCTCGATCCATTCCCGATGGGGATGAAGTCGGTCCAGGTTGCGGTACAGGGCCTCATCGTTCAAGCCGGAAAAGTCCGTTCCCAGCATGTCGGCCAGCGCTGTGCTCCGAATCCAATCAGGCATGGCATGCTCAGAGAGCGGCGCGATCAGACGGTTCAGGGTCATCGCTTCACTCAGCAGGCAGGCGCGCGGCGAGAGTCCCGCCGAACCTAAAATCTCGTTCAACCCCAGCTGTTCCCACATCCGATGTGCCACATGCACGGCTCCCGCTTCGCGAGCTTCTTCCACATTCACTCGCTCGCTGTCGACGGCCACTGCGGCTGGGGCACTGGTCTGGGATGACGCCAGACGCCATGCTCAAAAGCCAGAATGGAGAGCCACTTGCCGATCGTTGGAACCTTCAGGTGACGACCAGGGTTATGCCGACACGGGTGGCCGCCCGCCGCAACTTGCCATCTAGAGTGGCCAACGGGAGCGCTTCGCGCAAGGCGAGTTCGACGTAAGCGGCATCATATTCGGTGAGGTCGTTTTGACGTGCAACCGAAAGGATTTGGTTGAAAGCTGTGCCGGGCTGAATTGGGTCAACCGAGATGCGAAGCCCCGCCATGCGCTGAAGCAACGCCGTAACTTGTGCCACTGTGATGCGCTTGCGTCGTTCTGCCACTAGCAACGCATTCGCAACCTCAAGAGGCCAAATGGCAGGGGTGAGCACCTCGGTTCCGGTCGAAAGGAGATCAAGAACTCCTTCCGTGAAACCTGTACTCTCGTCCTCGAAGCACCAGGCCACGGCCACGGACGCATCCAGAACCATTCGCTTAATAATGCCGGCCTTCATTGATCAGCTCGCGGATAGTGATCTTTCCCAGAGTTGCGCTTTTTCGAAACTCGCGAATCTCTCGTACAAGCTGGTCCGGGTCCTTTTTCTCACCAGCGTCGGCGGGAACCAGTTTGGCGATCGGAACTCCCCGCCTTGTAATCCGGATCGTCTCGCCCTTGGAGACTCTTTTCAGCAGGCCATTGAGGTGGGTCTTTGCGTCGAAGGTCCCAACCGTAGTCTTATGATCCATATAAACTAGCTTATCAGCTAGTTTGTCGGTGGGGCAAATACCCGCACGTACAGGGCTGAAGGGCTTTTGCCCTAGACGCTTGGCGACCAGGCGCTGCATGAACTTGGGCCCTTCCTTCTTGTAGGCCTCGACACCTTCGTGCAGCAGCATTTCGCCGACTTGGATTCTGTTGGTCGTCACTGTGCAACCGGGTTGCACAAATTTGGGGCTCGGTACCCTGTTCCACTCAAGACCAATGCCGGCGATAACGGCCGCATGGGTCGGACCCACGCTCGGGTAAAGATCGAATACAAATCGAGCATGGCAGCCATTTGCGCACGGATTTATCCTATGCGAACATAAGGCGAACGTCAATAGTACGTTGCGATTTTTGCGATCGGGTGCGTCGTCGATCGCGAGATCGGGTGGTGCTGAGCACCGCTATCCGTTTCAAAGGGAGTTGACTTATGTCTTACATAGTGGTATATCTTACATAGTGGTATACATCGAATCCAGAGCGTTCACTCGACGGCTGTACCAGTTAGCCGGGGCGGCAGCTCTCGATGTGCTGAGCGCTGTCCAGGCCGACCTGATCAAAAATCCGGCTCGTGGAGACTTAGTACCAGGACTCGGCGGAATTCGCAAGGCACGCTGCTCGAATCCTGCCCGACGCAAGGGCAAGCGAGGCGGGTACCGTTATCTGTTCCTGTATTTGGAGAATCGAAGCCATATTCACCTGTTGTATTTGTTGGACAAGGACGAACAGGAAGACTTGTCGAATGATGAACGCAAAGAGTTGCGAGCACTGGTGGCCGAAATCAAAGCAACAAGATAGGGTTACTCCCATGGAACAAACAAGAAGGAAGAAGAAGGCGGTGAAAGTGTTCAATGATTTGAAACAATCTTTGCATGAAGCTTTGGCTTACGAGCAGGGTAAAAAGGGAACATTGCGGGTCACCGACGTACCGCCCCCGCCCAAGCCGCTCACAGCCACCCAGATCCGAGCCATCAGGCAGTCCTTCAAGGTGAGCCAAGCAGTTTTCGCTCGGATCATCAATGTGAGCCCCAATGCGGTAGAAAGCTGGGAACAGGGAATACGCCACCCGCGGGAAGCGACCTTGAAGCTTCTGACAATCGCACATAAGCACCCGGAGATTCTCCTGTCAGGCGAGTAAGAGAATTGTTTGGCTACTGCTCCGTTTCAGGCTTCTGTTTTGAAAGGAAGCGCTGAAGGTACTTGGAACCCTCTGGCGGAAACACTTCCGCCCGCTTCCCTTTTCTTGGGTGCGGCAGCACCAGATGGAGATATTGGTAACGAAACCGGGGAACCACGCGCTCTGCCGCGACCGGTACGAGAGTTACCCGCAATACACGAGACGGCCTTGATTGGCCCGCTTGTGCCCAACGCTTAGCACGCACGTGCCATTCTTCTCTTGGCGGAAAGGTCTTACGCTGTGGCTGAACGGTACCCCTAGGGGAGGGGGGCTGTTCACTCTTCCGCCCCACGACTCCGACCGGGTTGTGGGGCGTTTTTTGTTGTTGATCGGCCCGCCATGACGCACGAACGAACGTCAGGGGGGCACGATTCAATTCCCGCACGAGAGGCTAAAACGGAGCCGCATCGCAGGTCCCGACCATCTGGTCTGCTGGCAGTCCCTACGCGGCCCTTCTTACATCGGCGGACAGCTCGTTTCCGGGCAAGGCATGGGCTCGGAGTTCCGAGGCGATGCAAATCAAGAAGCACACTACACTGACCTCAAACAGATTCCGCTTCGTTAGACTCACCGCCAAGAACAGCTTGGTTGCAATGTTAAGGTGCAACAAGCCTCCACATACCAACGCGATCCAACCGACGTAGTAGGTAACCCTTCCAATCAACTGCAGGCGAATGACGTGGCTCATGGTGAAACCCTCCTGGGATGCACAGAGTAAGAGAACGGGCCGCTTCGATTTCCAGGCCCGCGATGGAGAACACGATTCCATTAACCGGGTGCTCCTATCTCGCAAATCTCATTTTCTTTTGCCACACATTTTCTGGGCTTCGTGACGCCGAGGCTTAAATTAACTGCAGTTGCTGTTCCGTTGCTACCACGACCCCTGGTGTGTCCGCGCCTGGCCTGCCGATAATGGCTTCGAAATTGTTAGCATGCGCTTCTTCTCACGGCTAACGTTCACTTTTGCGGTTCTTCGGACATATCCTCGGGCCACTGCTGGGCACCGTGCAACACACGCAAAATCCGCACGGTGTCGCCAGCGATGCGATAAGCGGCGATGTAGGGCGTGCGGTGAATAACCAGCTCCCGCGTTCCCTCGACGCGGCCAGGACGGCCGCTCTCCGGGAACTGCACCACTGCACCAAGCCCTCGACCTGCACCCGAATGCGGTCATCCACGGTGATGGCGGCCTGTGGGCTGTCCGCTTCGATGTAGTCAAAGATCGCGTCGCGGTCGGTCCGCGCGAAGAGGGACCACTCCAGCCGCATGGACTATCGCACCTTGCGCAGCGCGGCGGCTCGCCGCCTGGCGAAGTGCGCTTCGACCTTTTTGTGCGGGATGCCGGGACGTGGATCGTTCAGCGCTTCCTGCACTTTAGCGCGGAACCACGCATCATGTGCGGCGGCGTTATTGGTTAATGCGAACGGGAGTGCGCCTTCGTTGGCGGTCCGCGTCAACAGAATGCGCACCGCCTCCGAGACGGTGATCCCCAACTCTTCCAGCACCACCGCCGCGCGTTCTTTCACGGCGGGATCGATCCGTGTTTGCACCAATGCGTTTGCAGTCATGAGAAAAGCTCCTTCCCCTTATTGTACTTCAATTGAATTACACCGTCCAACTTTAATCGATCCCCTTGGACTCGTCCCAGACGAAAGCCTCTTTGGGCTTTGCGGCGGGAGCATAAATTCCAACAAAGGTACTAACCGGGCACCCCTGCCCCCCGTGCTTCCCTTCCCCGTTTCCTAATCGGGTACTCCCCTGCCCTCCGCACTGCCAAACTTCAGAGGAGAACTTGATCACCCTGTGCGCGGCATGCCACGCCAGAGTGCATGGCCGCTAAGACCATAAACGGGTTGCGTGGTCGTGTTATTCTCTGCCGGACCGCGATGGAACTCGATTAGGTCGCGATTGTTTCATCGCTGGGCTCCTTGCTGGACCGCCTGGCCGCGCGGATGCCCATTGAAATGTGTATCGTGTATTGGTACACTACACATATGCTTAAGAGCTATCGGCATAAAGGCGTCAAGCAGTTTGCCGAAACCGGCTCGAAGGCTGGCATTCAGCCAGAACACGCAAACCGACTGAGAAGGCTACTCTCCGCTCTGGATGCGGCCACCTGCCCGGCCAACATGAATGCGCCAGGGTACGCCCTGCCCCCACTCAAGGGCGACCTGGAGGGGCACTGGGCCGTGCGGGTGAGCGGGAACTGGCGGCTCACGTTTGCGTTCGAGGGCGAGGACGCGATTCTCGTCGATTACCAGGATTACCACTAGGAGCTAAGCATGCTTTTCAATCCATCCCATCCCGGCGAGGTCCTGAAGGATTACCTGGGCGACATGACGGTGAAGGAGGCGGCCAGGCGCCTCGGGGTGACGCGGCCCAATCTCTCCCGGATACTCAACGGCCACGCCGGCATTTCAGCGGTGATGAGCGTGCGGCTTGCCAAGGCGATGCCGTACACGTCTCCCGAGTTTTGGCTGAAGATGCAGCTCAATTACGATCTTTCGAAGGCTCAGAAAAGCAGGCAGCCCAAAATCAAACCGTTTCCGGCCCGGCCGCAAAAGGAGCTTGCCTCAGCCCTGATTTGACATCCTCGCCGGGACGGGCAGCACTTCGATTGTGCACCCTGGATGCACAAAGCCCGCTTCATGCCAAGAGAAGAGTTCATGCGGGAGGTGGAAAAGGAACTGACGGGGAAGGAAACGGAGCCGTCAGAGCTGATCTATTTCAAGGTGTACAAGAGCCAGATTCCGGTCATCGAGCAGGCAATCGAGACGGCAGCTCTCATGTTGGGCACGGACAAATCGCGCGGGTACTGCCTGGAGATGATCTGCGCCGACTTCCTTGCAGGAGCGCACCTGGACAATGGCAACCCGGAGATCCTGCTCCACTCGATCTCACACTACTACAAGTTCTTGCCCGGCGAACAACGGCA
>Ga0208034_1002230_pt1 | contig 10289 bp, 8 predicted proteins | sample June2015DPH_8_10_FD_184699 | JGI IMG/M metagenome (GOLD analysis project Ga0208034, IMG submission 184699) | Peatland microbial communities from SPRUCE experiment site at the Marcell Experimental Forest, Minnesota, USA - June2015DPH_8_100... | ecosystem: Environmental > Terrestrial > Soil >...
CCAAGGCGTTTGGATCGCTTCTCAGAAAACTTCGTGGGAGACACCAGCGGTTGGCTTCCGGTGGAATTCAATTTCACGGCAGGCCCCGACACGAAACTCGTTGTCGTCGGCGTGGTGCGCACACCCAGCAAGAAGCTCGATAACCTAATCGCCGGCAAAGCCTGGGTGGACGACGTGGTTTTGGTCCCTGCGGATACCGACGTGACGGAACCCTTGGGTGACGCCAAACAGGAATGAACTTTCGGGAGTTGTCACCGAGAAAATCGTCCTACAAAAAATGGAAGCGGTGGGGCAAAATGCCACACTTTTCCCAAAATTGCAAATTTCCGCAAATTTTATTTCCGCGCAACTTCTTTATTTCCAGCAGATGAAAAAATTAGTTTCAAAAGTTGCAAAAGTTTCAAAAGTTACATTCAGCGGCCGATTCTCGTCCTTGTATTAGCTAGCAGTTAATATATCTAGAGTAATACTAAGCCGGAAGAACTCTTGCCGCCCATGGCCCGATTCACGCCTGCCGGGCGCGCCTCCCGGAGAATACTCAGAACCAAAAACGCCCACGCTGGCAGAGCCACCGGCCGCTGCCGCCCGCTGGCCACGATACAAGCTGTGGTTCGCCCGCTTCCCCGCGTAGGTTTTCCGCAATTGCCAGGGCCAGGGTTGCTTCAACTGACAAATCAACCTCGGCGACCAACTGGGATTCACCCCAACCTGGATGCGGGGGCAGAGCAAGCCCTCAGGCCGAGCACGCCATCGGGTGTGCGAAGGGTCACAGACACCAAATGGGAAGCCAGCATCGGACTTCCCGGCGACAGTGGACGATTGAAGTCACTCATCGCCAGCAAGCGAAGGTGCCTGTCGTCCTCCCGACACACACGGTTGCGCCGCCAACGTTTCCCCACTGGGACGGTCCGCAGGCTGGCGGCGAGGGGTTACGGCTGACCGTATTGCTCGACGCTGCCCCTCTCAACATTCGGCCCGCCAGGTCGCGCCTTGGGAGAGCTACGCCCCCCAATGGCGGGGCGCTCAAGCTGCGGGCCTGGGACCAAGCCTTTCTACTGCGGTTTCTCTCTTCGTTGCTCCAGAAGACGCCGTGCAAGTCCGTGCGGCTGGTAGCGTTCAATCTTGACCAGCAGCGAGAGATCCTGCGCGCCGATCCGTTTGTGCCTTCCGGATTCGCCAGCCTCCAGGAAGCCTTCCGCGATCTCGAACTGGGAACCGTTTCGGTTCAGGTCCTCAAGGAGCGCCAGGGCTGGGCACAGATGCTGGCCGATCTGACCAATCGAGAGCTGATCGCTCCGGAGCCATCGGATGCCGTTGTTTTCCTGGGACCCTCCACCCGCTGGGGGCAGAAGATCCCGAAAGAGATGCTGAAGCCCCGCGAAACCCGGCAGCCCGGTTCTTCTACTTCGAGTACGCGTCCAGCGAACTTCCGGACGCGATTGGGTATCTGACTAAAGCCCGCGACGGAACCGTTTTCAAGATACATTCGGCGCACGAATTGGGGCAGGCCATCGAGAAAATGCTTGCCCAACTGAAGCCGGTTGACTAGAAGGCGGACGCCGGCGCATCTCGTCAACGGAATTCCCGGTAGTAGTGCAGCGCGGCAAGGCCGCAACCAAACTTGTCGAGAGTGGCGAGTGGCAAGTGCAGCGATCAGCTTTCAGCTATCAGCGAGCACGTGTGAGATCTTGCTGAGAGCTGACGGCTGAGCGCTGACTGCTATTGCTTTCCACTTGCCCCTCTTCCCCTAATGCTAAATCCTAACGGGCTGATGAAGGACGTTCCTGGGCGCTGTCATTCCGAGGTCGTTCGCTGTCATTCCGATCCCGCAGAGCGGGAGAGGAATCTCGCTCTGTCGCTCAGGATAAACTGCGCCAAGGCATCCCGGCATTTCAGAATCCAGCAAATACAGAGATCCTTCCTTCGCGTTGCTCAGGATCGTCCGGCAGGGCGGGACTCCTCAGGATGACATTCTCAGTCGTTCTTCATCGACCGGCTAGATCCTATCCCCTCTGTGCCTGCGGGAAGGATACCGAGGATGAAAAAGCCCACGCAGGAGATCGCTGAGCGCGACTGGCGTGGATTAAAAGGGGAAGAATACGACCTGATCCTCCATGTCCGTTGCTTGGCTCTGCCTCTGAAATTTGGAATCTCGAATGTGAAATGTCGGGCGCGCAGCGCCCGGCGAGGGCCTCGCGCAGGGGCCTCTCTTCCCTAGCTCCTATCCCCTCTGTGCCTGCGCAAAGGCTGCCGAGTGAGCCTTATTCCTTCCTAGGTTCGACGGAGGCGCGGACTGGGCTGCCGCCATTTCGCGGCATGACCGCAGCGGAACCCAGATTCTTGGGAATCTTCAGGTTCCTCATGTCAACCGGTTGGGTGGGCCGATAGCCCTCCGTTACCTCGTTCGTTTTCGGCTGATACCCCTGCTGGACTCTTTGAATCTTCGCGTCGTCGCTCATATTTTCACCTCATCAATTTCGAAAAATTGAATTCGCTCCAAATCTTCCATCATCACGAGCGCTTTGATGGGATGGGTCATGTCGCGAGTGCGGCGAGTTTCTGCCAGTCGATGTGCTGGACCAGTTCGTCGGTGATTAGATGGACGTTCTCATCATACTCCGCGCTGGACTCGAAGATGGTGTCGATGATAGCTCCGAAGATTCCCTCTAAGGCAGCGGGGCCGCACTTCGTGAATTCGAGGATCTTTAACCCTACGATCTCCTTCGACGGAAGGGCCTTTTCTAGGTAAACATTATGCAAGGACTGTTCCGCCGCAGTTGGCGGCGACCAAGCGCCTCCGCCCTTCGAAAATGGCTCAAAGATCGTAGGTCTCCTCTCTCTGGGCACGGGGGATTCAACCTCTTCCCAGCGATAAGCAAGCGTGTCGGACCCATCATCGTAGGATATGGACATCTTGACTGTGGCCAGTCTCCTCATGCGGTCAGCCAATTCCTTCTCGGCATATCGGTTGATCTTCTCGAATATTGTCTTAAACCCGACGATGGTTATCCCTTGTAGGGAGGGAGGGTTAATTCGCACTTGAATCGCCAGCCAATCCTCAACTTGTAGGGCAATTGCCGGAGAGGGTGGGCCAAACGAAATATCCAACACGTCGCCCCGGCGGTTGTAGCTATAGTCGACTTTGTCGAATTTCAATTCTTGCATCACCTTGAAGGCCATATCAGATCCCCTAAAGCGCGAAACGATAACGCCCTGAAGTATGCCGTCGCGACATATCCATCCGCGCTGCTAACAAAAACAAGGAGGTCAAGCGAATCGCCTACACCCGGAACGTGTGCGTATTTTTTGCGATAAATCCTCCGCGAGGGGTCCCTCTTGCCCAAATGAATGCCGTCAGGGTGTCCTATAACTTCCACCACGGATTCCCTGAACGGCCGCATCTCAGGATGGCGCGCGGTAATGTGAGCCCAGCACTCATCCGTCAGGATCGCCTCGAACCCGGTCGGGTCTCGAATCTTCTCCTCCATTGCCTGTGAACCCCGTCCGCCGTGGCCGAGATGCTCCCTGTCACACTTAGCTTAACCCAAGGGGACAACCGAATCAAATCGAACGCCGTGTCGCCATGTCCGCGACAGAGCGCAGACTTTCGTTTCTCAGAAAGTCTGCGGCACTTTCCGAGTAATGCGGACGGTCGGAGTTCTTCCCGAGCCAAATAACCAGGGCACTGGGAATCTAGTTTTGTTGTTCACAATCTTTTGCTCTTGGCTGGTGAAACCCCACAGCGCGTGACCCAACTCGACAATTTCGCGAGAGCGATTTTTCCAGTTTTGATTTCAGATTGACAAAATCATGATCCCATCATAAAATTGCCAAGAATTATGGGGTGGCACATCCTTTCCATCCTCGTGCAACTGTTTGGAACCTTGGCTGCCGTTACTCGCCTTTGGGAATTCCTCGGCCCGCGTGTTTTTAAAAAAACTGTTGACAGCACGTGCGGCCTCGCCTAGAAGCGCAAGAATCTAAAGGCTTTAAGTTTTGCTTAACACGTGAGCACACACTTGTCATGCTCTCTGCAGCATGACTCTTTGACTTCCTGACTAGTCACTGCGGCGACGCCGCAGCCATCCGCCCTTCTTGCCACGTTTGCCCAAGGCTCAAGCGCCCTGCCCTTCTATCATCTGTCTCTCACCTCTGGTGACCCCATACAGTTCGTATACCAGGCTGTCAATCTCGTCGTCGGTGAAGGCGGCTTCCCGGTCGACGCGTTCAGCTTGCGAGGAGGCTACGGGTTCAAGACGGCGTTGAGCCCTCCAGTGTGCCGGGAAAAAACCCTAGCAAGTTCATCAGCGGTGGGCACCCTGTTGGTTGCGTTGGCCCGAATCCATGGTCCATGATCCTTCACGATGTGTACCCGATCTTTCGATTGAATCACCTTCACTAGTAACAACGATTTGTCTTGGTACTGAACCACCTCTGTTTCTATCGATGGTGGCGGGTCGCATTGGGTTCGAAGGACGTTCGTCACCGTGTCCCCCAGCCCTTTGGTTTCGCATCCAACAACTCGTCCGTCGTCGTCAACTCCGATTACGATGGTCCCGCCCTTGGTATTCGCGAAGGCCGCAGCGGTCTTGGCAAGCTTTGAGGGGATTTCCTTTTGCAGCGTCGCTTTGAACTCAAGGGTTTCGTTCTCGCCGACAAGAAGCATTTGTTCAATTTCTTGCTGCGAGGTTTCAAATATGACGTCGGGATCCTGCCAGCCTCTCCCCTCCTCAAAGGACTTAATATGCAAGGTCTCTCCGGCAGGCTTACTGACGAGGGCGACCGATGCGAAGGTTGGCCTATCCTCAAGGTCAACCTGAAGGCTGAACTTGTCGGGATTAACTGTTTCCTGAGCGAGAAGCCGAGAGGAATTCTCCGCATATACTTTGGCAACCAGGTCTTCCGGTTGCAGAAACACACTCTCGAAATCTACTTTCAAATAACCCAAAGCAATTGTCAGCTTGGAAATCTTCGCTCTGAAATCCGGCAAAACGACCACGACCAGCCCCCGAAAGTAGTTGGTCCAGTTGGGGTTGCGGAGTCCAAAAATTTGCCATAGAACGTGTTCCAGCCTCGGAAAATACGGGAGGTCAGCGGCCACTAGGGGGTCATAACTCGGTTGGCCTATGCCAATTTGAAGCTCGATAGTGAAGATGTCAGCGGGCCAATCAGTCCACTCGCGAGTGGACCACCAACTCTTTTGACCTACGAGTAGCCTTGGCTGAAAGGGCACCCCGCCGCGAGGGCCACCAGTTTCGAGGATGTCCTCGTTCGAGAGTTTTTCCAGGAGCGCCGCCACTTCAGCATGCGAGAGTAGCCTCCGAATAATAGCCACCTCTGGGTACTCGTAGCGCAGTTCACCTGGACGCGGCATCCCTTTACACACGAAATCAAATTTCGTCAGGAGGTTCCGCCACCCGGAAGGAGCTTGTGAGAGGACGGTCGTCTGTAATCCAGTTTCGTAGAAGTGGCTGCCACGCTCTGCGATGAGTTGGAGCATGCGGCTAAGGACCAGCTTCTCCTGATCGGTAATCGGCATAACTCTTATAATATCGAGCTTGCGGTGAGGAATCTACTTGGCGCGGCTCGCGTTCTGGGCAAACATCTCCCAGGCCTACAACGTTCCCTCAACAATCTTCCGCTCTTCGTCGGTAATTCCGTACAACTCGTAAACCAGATTGTCAATCTCGGCGTCGGTCGAGGCGATTTCGCGCTCGAGGCTGTCGAGCTGAAACGGCGCGAGGTTGGCCGAGTGCTTTTTCTTGTTCAGCTCCAGCATGCGGTCCACTAGCGCCACGATCTTGTCGTGCCGGGCCTTGTCAGCAGGATTTGAGTGGTCAATCCCGCGAATTGGGAGGCTCCTGGATTCCTTGAGCACGATCTTGGGAAAATCATCCCGTTGTCCTACGTTCGACCGACTAAGAAAGTACCAGGACATGAGACGGCTGTTCAGCAGCCCGAGGATGTAATTGAGATCGGGTCCCTCGCGTGAGGCCAAGATGCTCTGCATGGATTTGTTTGTTACAAAGTCCTCGGTGACCTTCACTGCCTGGAGCCGAAACTGTCTGCTGATTAGCTCGCGGAGGAGCAAGCGAGGGCCTTGGAAGTACCGTTCGGGCTTTGGTTCCGCCAGCTTATCGTCGAATCTTATGAACCGCCGCGGTCCCGCATCGAATGAATATCGCCTCACGGTGCCAGCCAAAGCGCGCCTCGACGCAGCGTGTGTTTTCTTCTCTGCTAGCTGAAACGGCGTCACGCCCCTCTGAACATCGGTAAGTTCTCCGAGCTGTTTTCCTGTTCGCTGGATCTTGGCTATAAGCGAGCTTGCGCCGGCGTCGGCGTAAGTCAGGAATTCATCGCCCCGACCTGTGAACCATTCTGTGATGTCTGCCAGTTTGACATTTATGTCGAATTCGGAGGCAGAGGCGATCTTGTGCCTTTTGGGGAAGGTTCTTAACGCGACTTGGCATGAAGCCTGTCTCGGCCAGCCCAACGTTGCTCGGCGCTTCCTGAGAATGAAAACCGTGGTGTCCACCCAAGCATGGAATACATCGTAAGGCAAATTCACAAAGATTTCAGGGTCTGTCCGGCTTGCGATGAAGCGGCGAAGTGCCGCAAACTTGGCCCCACTGTACCAGCCCGTGGGCACGATCATGCCGATACGGCCGTTCGGGGCACAGACCCCGACAGCGTTCTCGATGAACAAGCTGTATGAATCGAGGTCTTTAGTGGTCGCCTCGAACCTCCCGCGTAGGTAATCAGCCTCGACCTCAGCAATAGAGGCACCGTATGGCGGGTTGCCGGTCACGCAATTAAACCCGCCATCTTTCATGATGCGGCCAAAGCCCGCTTCCTCTGAGTTCCAATCAAAGGCGTTAATGCGATCCCGCTCCTCGTCGCTGAACAGCCCAAGTTGCTCATGCTTGTAGATGTCGGGGCCGATCAACGAATTGCCGCAGATGATGTTGTATTTCAACTCCGGCAGGAGTGACTGTTTGGGTGGTAGTTGCGATTTCTCGCCTTCCAGCGCTTTCAGGTAGAGGCTCATCATGGTGATTTCGACGGCCTGCGGATCAATGTCCACACCGAACAGGTTGTGCCGGAGAATCTTTGCCTTCCTTATCACGGAAAGGCGCGGCTCTCCGTTTTCGTCTCTGATCAAGTCCGGGAAAAGCGGATGGACGTGGGCCTCTTTCGGATGCTCGGCAAGATAGCGCACGTGGTAGTCAATCAGGCATTGAAACGCTCCAATTAGAAACGAACCCGAGCCGCACGCGGGATCAAGGATACGGACTTTCTCGATCTGCCTGGGCGTCATACCCTCGATGATTTTGCCCACCGTGTTTTTCACGATGTAGTCGACTATGTATTTGGGGGTGTAGTAGACGCCGCCCGCCTTGCGCACTTCCGGCTTCTCCTCGACGCGCACTTGCTTTGCGGTTGGCCGGATGGTCTTGCCGAGATAACGCTCGTAAATCGAGCCGAGGAGCTCGACGCCGATGACGTCAAAGCGGTAGGGACTCTTGGGCGGGTAAAGCCGCTCAATGATGCGCGCGAGGACTTCCGAATCCGCCTTGATTGCGTCAGAGTCCTTTGGCTTGAAGATTTCCCCGTTAAAATCCTCGTTGATTTTCTCGAACAGCGCGTTGAGCCAGTCATAGATTTCGAACTTTCCTCCCCTGGCTCTCCAGTTCTCCGCGGCTTCCCAAAGTTGCATCTTCTCGATGATCCGCCGGTCTTCCGCGATGCGGATGAAAACGATGCGGTCGAGGAGGCGCTGCACCACTTCATTCAACTGCTTGGCCGTAAGCTCGGGATTGTTCCTGTAGATGTTGCGTGCCAGGTCCTCGCGCCAGCCCGTCATCTCGTCGAGGAAGGCCGTATCCACCGGGATGCGCAGGCGTTGCGTCCGGCGGTCGCGCGGGAGCATGGCATCGAGCGAGCTGGCGGCGACGCGCTCGCGCGAGAACTCCCACAGCCTGTCAGCCTTATCGAGGTATTCCGCGTAACGCAGTTTCAGCAGCAAGCCTTCGTCTGGCTTGCGCTCGTCGGGCTTAATGCTCGCGTCGTAAAAGCGGAACTCCTCGAAATCCGTCAGGATGACGAAGGAGACCTGCTTGGTGTTCCAGGCATAGCCCTTGGCTTGAAGAATATGTCGGGTCGTGTCCAGCGGTTCAGAAGGCGCCTTGGCCTCGACAAAGAATTTCGTTTGGCCGGAGATGCGGAAATTGTAGTCGGGCCGGCCGGTGGTCTCGCTCTCGCCGCGCTCGACGATCACCTCCCGCTCGTCGTGACGCAACCCCGCTTCGTTCCGAACGTCCCAGCCGAGCGCTTCGAAGAACGGGGTGATGAAGTCAATGCGCGCCTGGGCCTCGAGGTAATCACCGGAAAGATAGTAGTCCTTATCAGCCCGGAATTTGCCGATGAGCTTTTCGAGGTCGGATCGGAAGGTTTCAATCGACGAGGACAAGGTGTGGCTCCCCGTATTGACCAAGTTTGAAAGGAGAGTCTAGCGCCACCGTTGTAGGTAATCAAGTACGTAGCCACGGCACCGCCCTTCTGCCGTGAGTTTTTGTTCTCTCCAGCGAAGGCTTCGCGCCAAAAAGAATTTACGCTGGCTTCCCCCTTCCATCTTAGCACCGGCTACGCCACCTCAGAACCCGCGACACAAAAAGCGTGTCGCGGCTGGCCGCTCGGCAAATCGCAGACCCCAAAGAACAGGGTCTACGCCAGCCAGCTTCTACTACTTGAGAACCTCTCCGAGGCGATCCCATCGGACGCGCCGGGCTTTGGCGTCCCATGAGAAACAGATCATGCCAACCTTACCGAGAATGTCAGCACGTGGGACAAAGCCCCAGTATCGACTGTCCAGCGAGTTATCTCGGTTATCGCCCATTACAAACACGTAACCGGGCGGAACGTGCAGCCCGTCGTCATGAATGAAGTTGGGCATTTCCCGCTTCCAGGCGGGATCAAGTCCCCAGGCGGCAGGAAGGGTTTCCAGTAGACTGGGGGTGGGAGGAAAGTTATCGCGCAAAGGCAGCGACGTGGGAATTTCGAATTGCGCGTAGGGCTCGAGCAAAGGCCGCCCGTTGAGATAAACTTTTTTGACTTCGATCTTCACGACGTCGCCGCCCACGCCGATCACGCGCTTGTATAAGAGCTTGGATGGATTGCGTGGATAACGAAAGGAGACGATGTCGCCTCGCCGTGGCATTTCCGCGACGTAGGCCCGCTTGTCAACCAAGATATCATCTCCGATCAATACCGTCGGAAACATCGATTCGGTGGAAACCTTAAAGGGCTGTTCAAATCGATCCTGGACAAATGCTTTGAGGGCCTGCTGCTCTATCCCTGTCAGGACGACCAACAGAAGATAAACATACCAACGATTGTAGGCCTTCAGCCGGTAATCCGGGGCAGCCATCCTCGCGCACCGTATTGCATCTCCGAGGATAAGAAGCCAAACGAGGAGGATACCAGCGAGGGGGGCAATGATGTTCCATGGCTGGTAGGGAATAAAGAAAGCTCTGATGCAGATGAGCCCGATGCCCCCCGAGAGCAAAAAGACAGTGATTGCGCGGAGCGGCCGACCGCTATAGAGCTGGCCGAGTCCTGTCGTCGGCACATTCAGAAGCGCGGCTCGCCAGGGTACCCGTCGTGACACCAAATCCGCAGATGGCATCAGGTTACCTGACCTTTGCCTCATGCGATCCCACGCACTGCGGCTTGCTCGCGGCGGCCGATCACCGTCGCACCAATCAGCCTCCGTAGCCGCGGCTAGATGGCAGCGTGGGGCTGGTAGCCACGGCACCGCCCTTGTGCCGCGGGTTTTTGTTTTCCCCAGCGAAGGCCCCGCGCCAAAAAGAACTTACCGTCGCTTCCCTCTTCCATCTTAGCACCGGCTACGCCACCGAAGAACTCACGACACAGAAAGCGTGTTGCGGCTGCCCGTCCGGACCCTGTCTGAGGGTGACCCGCCGTAGGCGATCGGGCGGTTGCTTCGGTGGACGCTCACGCACTGGGAATACGTCAGCGGCGAAGACGCTTTACCATCGTGACCCTTCTCCCCGACCGCGAGAACCTTACGCGGTCCATGGTGCGCCGAATCAGGAAGAGGCCGCGTCCATGGGTCTCGAACAAGCGCTCCGCCTGGGTGGGATCCGGGATTTCCTTCGGATCGAAGCCCGAGCCTTGATCCTCGACCACCAACAACATGCCTCGATCGGGCTGGCAGAAGCATCTCACCTCAACCTTCTTGGCTGGGTCTTGCCGGTTCCCGTGAATAA
>Ga0208034_1002234_pt1 | contig 10277 bp, 6 predicted proteins | sample June2015DPH_8_10_FD_184699 | JGI IMG/M metagenome (GOLD analysis project Ga0208034, IMG submission 184699) | Peatland microbial communities from SPRUCE experiment site at the Marcell Experimental Forest, Minnesota, USA - June2015DPH_8_100... | ecosystem: Environmental > Terrestrial > Soil >...
GTGGGCTATGAACTCCGCTCCTCCTTGCGTTACTTTGAGCTCAAGGAACGGTGCCTGACCTGCGATATTGCAGGGCAAGAAATCGCGCAAAATATACGGATCGTGCAGCAACTCGACCCGTTCGTCGCCTTCTGCCCATTTGCCGCGCGCGTCCCCTACGAGACATGGTTGCTCTCCCTGAGGCATCACTGCTCGTTCGAGGAGGACCTTACCTCCTGGGACGAGCAGCTTCGTTTCGCACGCTTGTTGAAGTCGGTCCTGATGCGTCTGGAAGCCGTCGCCCCCACCCACCATTTGGTGCTGCACAGTTCACCTAATCTTGGCGCAAAGTTCGAGAGGGGCGGCATTTGGAGGACGCTGGCGGATGACTACCACTGGCATTTGGAAATTCTTCCGGTCATACCCTCCAAAGCGAAGTCCTACGCGCTGAAAGAGGTCTATTACAATTCTCTGCTGCCGGAAATTGCCGCCCAAGCCTTGCGGAATGCGCCGGCATCGAAACAGAGTGGAACAGCGCTGCCTTCGGCCGCAACCGAAGGCTAGGTTTTCACTGCCGTGCGGATTGCGGCCTGTAATGGGGATACGATCCTTGTATCCTGGAAATGGATTCCTCTCCCGCAAGGCGGGACGGGACGGGAATGAGGCCGGGAAGATGGCTCCAATGGGGCCGTGATCTTCCGATTGTGGAAACGCGCCCCGACCCCAAACCCTGAGTGTCAGCGCAGGGTCACGATGGTGGCGCCCCAGCCGCCGGCTTCGAGGGGGGCGTCCTTATAAGAGAGCACGAAGGGTGTGCGGGTCAGCACGGAGCGCACGATTTCGCGTTGCACTCCGATGCCGCGCCCGTGGATGATACGCAGGGCTTTGAGACCCAAGCGGTTTGCTTCTTCGAGATACGCTTCAACGGCTTCCTTGACATCCTTGGGCCGCACGGCATGCAGGTCGAAGACATCGCTGATCGGGATGCGGAATGGTTCGCCGTCGTGGTCCATGCCTGCCCGCCGGAGCAGGGCGATTACCCAACGAGTCTCATCTCGACACCGCACACCCGAACAGGTGCCAGGTGTCAGGTGTCAGCAAAATGACCGGCTGAGCGAACCCGAGCACCCGGAACCGGGCACCTGACACCCGAACTTTGGTCGGGGCGCCCAGATTTGAACTGGGGACCTCTTGGTCCCGAACCAAGCGCGCTACCAGGCTACGCTACGCCCCGAAAAACAGGTTTCAGGTGCTAGGTGTCAGGTGTCAGCAAAATGACCGGCTGCGCGAACCCGAACACCTGGAACCGGGCACCTGACACCTGAAACCTATCCTTTGGTCGGGACGGCCAGATTTGAACTGGCGACCCCTTGCACCCCAAGCAAGTGCGCTACCAGGCTGCGCTACGTCCCGTAGAGCCTTTTGGCCCTTCGCCAATATAGCAGGTCTGGGGCTGAAAGCCACAAACACTCACCCTAACACTTGCGCGAAAGTATTGTCAAGATGGCCTGAAGTTCGTGTCGAATGGCACGCAACTCCGCCGCATCAAGCGTGGACAGGAAGAGATGACGTTGCTCGACCTCACTTCGGGAGTTGTCCGCAAGATGCTTTCGCGCCCCGGAGATCGTAAAGCCCTTACCGTAAAGCAAACGCTTGATCTCCAGCACCGCCTCGACGTCCTCACGACGGTAGAGCCGATGCCCGGACTTGCTCTTCCCCGGTTTGAGCGTGGGGAACTCGGTCTCCCAAAACCTCAGGACATAAGGCTTGGTCTGCGTTAGCTCACTCACCTCACCGATTCGGAAATAGAGTTTGTCCGGGATGAAGACTTCGGAAGGCGAGGCGTCGGTGGAACGGCGGGCGCGCGGAGAGCGAGTTCGAGGCATCCTTAACCTCAAGGAATGGTTGAAGGTCAACTCCAAGCCATCTTAGAGAACTGTACAGGATGCGTCAAGCTCGCCGGACCAGAAAAACAGTGACGAGTGATAAGTGACGAGTGACAAGCAGGACTCAGGAGTCAGGAGTCGGAAGTCAGAAGAAAACCACCAGGTCCTTAGGAGCATTTCGCCCCGACATCCACCCCGGTCCCGCGGCGCGGGATGGGTGCCGGTACGGCTATTCAAAAGCAGAAGGGGTTAGGCAGTGAAAGCACCCGGGGTTGAAACGTATGAAGGCTGATAGCTGACTGCTGATGGCTGACAGGACAACTGACAACTGACCACTGACAACTTCGTTCAGAATGACATGTCAGTGCCATCCTTCCGCAACCTGTCAAGCATCCATAACCACTACTCCCTCGCTTTCAACCAGTTTCCGCAAAGCCCGCTCGATGGAGTATACTGGCGGCTTTTCCGAGCCGCGCGTCCGGAAGTGAATGAAGGGATTGAATCAGGACCGCGTATGAAAGACAGGTTTCAAGTGCCGGGTTTCGGGTGCCAGAAGACAGCGGCCTACAGGTGGTAGATTAGGAATTCTCAATCTGGAGAGGGTCAGTTATGCCGAAACTAATTGTGGGTATCGACGTTGGGGGAACAAAGGTGGCAGGAGGGCTAGTGACCTTGAAGGGGCATTTGGTGAAGTCCCTAGTCGTGCCAACTCATGCGGAGAGAGGGTTCAGGACCAGCTACAGCCAGATCGTACATTTGATCGAGCGGCTGATCAAGCTGGCGGGGGGAAAGGAGAACGTCGCCGGGGTGGGTGTTTGCGCGCCCGGGCCTCTCAACCCCAAAACGGGTGTCATTATCAACCCCCCGAACCTCCCGGGCTGGCGCAATATCCAGTTCGCGCATTTGCTCGAACGCCACTTCCATCTCCCTGCCAAAGTGGAAAACGACGCCAATGCCGCCGGGCTTGCAGAGGTCCTCTTTGGGGCGGCGGTGGGATATCGGGACGTCTTCTATGTGACCGTCAGCACCGGCATTGGAACTGGGGTCATCATCAACAAGAAGATCTATCACGGCAAGAATGGAGTGGGCGGCGAAGGAGGACACGTCTCCATCGACTTCCGCAGCCCGTATCGTTGCGGCTGCGGCACGCTGGGCTGCATCGAGGCGCTGGCGGCCGGTCCTGCCATGGCTCGACGCTCGCGCGTCGCCCTCGAGCAGGAGCACAGCCTGCCAAGTCTGTTGCGCGAACTCTCGCGTGGCGACCTCCGCAAGATTACGCCCGTCATGATCCAGGAGGCGGCGCGCAGGGGAGACGACTTGGCCAAGTCCATCATCGACGACACAGGGTTTTATCTCGGCGTGTGGCTGGGAGGAATGATTTCACTATTTGATCCGGAAGCGATCCTCATCGGGGGCGGAGTCGCGCAGATTGGCAAACCCCTCTTCGAGAAAATCCGGCAAACCATCCCCAATTACACGATCAATCGTCGCTTTGTCGAGAAGCTCCCCATCCTGCCGGCCAAATTGCAAAAGAACGTTGGCGTTTACGGTGCGGCAAGCGTCTTCCTCCCCGCCGGTGAGGAGGCTGAAGCCGATTGATTCTTCGCTGAACCTTACGAGCCCGCTGTAAATAGCATTTGGACCGACAGAAAGGGGCCGCGAGTTGGATCCTGCTAGAAGGTAAGCCTCAGCGCTAACTGGATAATGCGCGGATCATACGTGCTCGTGATCTGACCGAAACTTGGATCCTCAATATTCAGCGTAGGAAACTGAAACTCCGCTTGGTTGAGGATACCGAAGAACTCCACGCGGAATTCCGCATTCAACCGCTCTCTGAAAATCGCGGTCTTCTTCGCCACCGCAAAATTCAAATTGCCACGGTGTGGCCGCCGGAGGTAGTTCCTGGGATACGTGCCATAGGTGAACACACCCGTGGGGTAATTGGCATTAAACACTGCGGGATCAAACCAGAATGAGCCCGTAGCTACAACATTGCCGGCAGTAGGTAGCGTGTAGGTTCTTGTCTGGTGCGGATCGAAGATGGGAACATTCGGTGTGTTCAGGTTCGCCCGCACGATGGCGGCATCGCCCGCACCCGACGGCCCAGGTTCTGTCGGGCTCGTGGCAAGCTGGCCAAAAATGTCCATGGGGAACCCGGTACGCCAAGTCAGAATGGGATACAGACTCCATCCCTTCGTCAGGCGTCTGGGACCGGAAGCCCAGAGTTGATCGAAGGGAAGGTCCCAGCCCCCGCTGAAGGCAATGCGCTGGCCGATGTCGTAGTCGGAAACGGCACGGAATAGGCCGTGATTGTAATAGGGCACCTCCGAATTCACGTTGCGGAACCCGGAGGCGTCATCGATCGACTTACCCCAGGTGTAGGCTAGGGTGAAGTAGCTGTTGCCCAGCCAGCGGTTTCCGGTAATCCGTTTGGTGAGGCTGGCCTCCAGGCTATTATAGTTGGCGTTGACGACATTCGCGAAGGTGTCGAGGTAGCTGAACCCATTCGACCCGTCGGGCAGGATTCCGGGTTGGGTGTTCAGCAGACGCGTGTCGGTGCCAAGGATAAAGGGGTTCTGATCGACCACCGCGGTTTCCTTGTGGGTAACGCTGCCCACATAGCTGGTTTCCAGGACCACGCCCCTGGTTAGATCCCGCTCGATGCTGAAGTTGAACTGATAGGTGTACGGGGTGCGCAGGTGTGGGTCGACGAAGTACACGCCAACTCCGCCAAAAGGCAGGAAGCCGGAGGCCCCAAAGTTGATATTCGAGGCAGGCGGCTTGGAGGGGAACGGGTTGGTAGCGCCCGTCACGACGAAGGGTTGCGTCAAGTAACCGGGGTCGGAGCTGGGATTTCCCGGCAACGGCGGGAAGAACATATCCACGTACCCGAAAAACGGCGCTTGGCCGTTGAACTGCAAGTTGTCCTCGCCCTTCAGGATGTCATAGAACACCCCGAACCCGCCGCGGATGCTCGTCTTGCCGTCGTTGAGCGGGTCCCAGGCGAAACCTAAGCGCGGGGCAAAGTTGGTCCGGTCCGGGAAATTGGCGCCCTTGGGGGCACCTGGGTCACCGGGAAACAGCAGGCCGATGGGAGCATTTGCGAACCGAGTCGAATGCGCCCCCGGAATGATTGAGAACGTGCGTCCTTGGGTGTCCAGCTTCGGGGAGTTGTACTCGTATCTCAAGCCGTAGTTAATGACGAAGTTCTTGCGTAGGTGCCACTCATCCTGCGCGAACGTGTAGTACGACTTGCTCCGGATGTTCGAGGGCGCGGCGCCGAACTGGGAGTACTCGTCGGGCAGACCCATTAGGAAATCCGCAAAATCGTTACCCGAACCAACGCTGGTCGACGAGCCATAGAAGTCAAATTCGCCATCCACATAATAATCGTAGTGGGTGTTATTCTGGAACGACGAGAAAAAGAAGCCGAATTTCATCGTGTGCTGCCCCTTCAGCCACGTGAGGGTGTCCGAGTAGCCAAAGGTGTTGTTGATCTCAGTGGTGGGCCCTTGCGGGCTGAAGCCGAGGGTCAGGCCTGAATACAAGTCGATGAGGGTCGGTCCAGTAGACTGGTCGGGTGTGATTCCTATCCCCAATTGGCCTGGCGTGGGCAAACTCGTGGCGGGAAAGGCTTGTGCGATGTTCATGCGTTGTGCCGTAAGCCGTGCCTCGTTCAGCAGGGTGGGCGAGAAGCTCCGATCCCAGGCCAGGTTGGCAAACTCTGTGTGATGGTTACCGAGGGCGCCGTATCCATAGGCATCGGCAGTGGGAAAGCCAAAGACGAAGCTGAACGGATTCAGCACCGGATTACGGGACCAGCCTAAGGTGGCCGTGAGCTTGTCTTTGGAACTGAGTTGCGCATCCAGCTTGGCGGTGAATTCGTCGGTATCGTTCGTGCCGCCCGCCTGAGCTATCTTGAGGCCGGTCGCGGAGGTCGGGATGAGGTTGGCTTGGATGTACTTCTGCGAAACGGGGCTGAACTTTGTGGGATCAATAACCGCCTGCGCCGCCAACACCGAGTTGGACTGCCAGTACGGGTTGGCTTGCAGAAAAGCCGCCACCGCCGGGTCCGGAATCCGACGGCCGTTTACATCAGAGGCAGACTGGGAAAAGTCCCCCTGGAGTTCCTGCGGGGTGTACACCGGAAGCTGCGGGTTGGTAACGGTTTGGACCTGGCGCTGGCCGGAGTAATCGATGAACCAGAAGAACTTGTCTTTCCCATTCACCACGTGCGGAATCACGACGGGCCCACCCAGGGTGAGGCCGAATTGGTTGCGCTTGAGCACTTGCTTGGCAAGGTTATTGCTGTTGTTGAAAAAGAGGTTGGCGTCGAAGAGGTCATTGCGGACGTAATCAAACGCAGCGCCATGCACGGTGTTAGTGCCGGACTTGGTGACGACGCTCACGATACCCCCGGCGTTGCGACCGTATTCCGCCGAGTAGTTGCTGGTCAGAATTCGAAACTCGGCGATGGCGTCCGGGTTGGGGTTATAGACGACTTCGTTCGCCAGCAGGTCGTTATTGATGCCCCCATCCAGCAGGAAGGTGACGGAGTCAGACTTGCCGCCGGCAATCCCGAAGCTGCCGGCCTGATCATTGGTGGAGGCAAATGGGTTCACTTCCGTGACCCCGGGCTGGAGCAGAGCAAGATTGAGAACGTTCCGTCCGTTGAGCGGCAGGTCGACAGCAGCTCGGGCGGTGACGGATTGCCCCAAGGTGGCGTTCACAGTTTCCACGGCGGCCGCCAAGCCTTCTACCGTAACCGATTCGTTACGGGCGCCCACCTCCATGCGCAAGTCCACACGCAGCACCTGGTTGATTTGTAACGGCGGAGCATCCGTAACCAGCGTCCTAAAACCGTCGCGTTCCGCGCTGATGCGGTAAACGCCGATGGGAAGGTTGAGAACCTGGTAGGACCCCTCTTTATCGGTGACGCTTGAAGTGCTGATCTGCGTAGCGTTGTTGGTGGCCGTAACCTTTACCCCCGGCATCACCCCGCCCAGAGAATCAGTTACCGTGCCAACGATTTTACCGGTCGTTTGCTGTGCCGATGCTGAAGCCGAAATTAATAGTGCCACAAAGATTGCCAATATAAGCCTCTGGCAACCCATATAAGCAGCCTTCTTGCTGTCGAGGTTCATCGAAAGTCTCCTCCTGTTCGCCAAGGGTGCCGGCCAAATCCCCTCCCGTCTGGCGCATGTCTTCTAAAGAAACATGCAATATACGCCTAACGCATCGAAACACACAACCGTATTCCTGGGATGCCCGCTGCGTTTACCACTAAGATTTGTGGCGAGCATAGAATTACTTGCTAATACGATCGGAAAGGAAGGGGAACGCGAAAATCTGTTTTTCACCTTCTATCTCAATCACGCTCAAAGCGCGAGAACGAACGGTCAATCGTCAAGGACAAACTCGCCTTGGCATCCTCGACATACTGTGCGAGCGCATCACGGTAGAAGGCCAAACTCCGTTCACGGACCGAAGCCTCCCGCTCTTGGGAACGAACCATATGGTTAATCTCGTGCAGGAGGATGCTGAGAAATTGCAGGCGCAGTCGCTCTGCCTGGAACTCTCTCAGGCGGCTCCCCGTGACAAATTGCGCATCGAGCGCGATATCCATCAAAGGCAGCGCCAGCCAGCTCTCCACGCGCTGGTAAGCGATATCCAACTCTCCGGCAGGATCACCACCTAAGGCATCATGCGGTTCGGCAAACGGCGGCTCTTTCACCACCACGTGACGGTGCCCCAGGCAGCCGCAGATGTTGGTCCGGCGGAATTGGATAATTACTAACTTGGGGGCATCCTTGAGGATTTCTTCATACGCAGCGCGGCAAGGTTGGGGAGCTTCAGCCCAGTCCTGCTCTACTGCGCGCACCATCTCCAGGGCTTTCACCGAGTCTCGACGGGAATACGCCACCACCACCAGCGGCTTCGGTCGATCTGGAAATGCAGCAAAAGCGTACCGGCGGCCCACTAACCACTCATGCCAGCGAATCCAACGCGGGCGGGAATGGAGATACGCCTTCACCGCATCTGGCATGACCGATGGCTCTTGCACCATAACTGTGCATTCTACTCCCGTTTCGGGGACGGGCAGAAGTCAGGAGTCAGGAGACCAGGTCTCAGGTGTGCGGCGACACTGAATCGCAGCACGGCCCATGGCCGCAACCAAACACGTCTTGTAGGGCCGGGGCTTGCCCCGGCCAGGCCGACGCAAGCGTCGGCCCTACAAAACGCGCCAAATCTTCGCGGCGCGCGAAGAAGCCGATTGCTAGTGTCGCAGGGAGCAGCGGTTGACGACTGACAACGGACTACGGACTACTGACAGTATTGCTGAGAACGACAGACACAGTGGGTTCTCAGCACACTGCAATCGGCTTCTCGTTCGATGCCAGGATATCGCTTGGAAGTCCCAGCAAGCGCGCCAGGGTCGGCGCCACCTGCGTCAAAGTCATCCGGCCCAAGTTCCGACCTCCGCTGAATTGAGGGCCGACCACGATGAAGGAGGCCTCGAGTCCGGGGCGGGTGGGTAATTGACCGTGAGTGCCTCGGTCTTTGAGGCTGTCTCTCACCAGCGGTCCCTCAAACCGGTCAGAGAAGTAAACGCCGGGGGCCGCGTCGATGATCAATTCCGCGTCCGGGTCGGCCGAGAGGGATTCGAGCCGCTCGCGATCCACGACTTCTTCCACAGTTCCCCCTTCAATGAGTCGCCTCACCGCTCGCTGCAAAGATGCTCGATCCGTTGCCGACGGTTCTTCCAGCCAGTAAACGGCGAAGGACCCTCCTGCATGAACGGCCCCAAGCTTGCCAAGCTTTGGCGTGCCATCCGCTTCCCGATCGAACAACCCTTCCTCCGCCAGAACCGAAAGCGGGGCAGCTTCTTTCTCGACGGGCACAAAGCCATGGTCGGAGAGGACCACGAGTGTAGGCGCCTCATCTTCCAAAAAGCCTTCCCGAAGGCGTCCGATTTCTTGGTCCGTCCGTTCGATCGCGGCCAGGGCTTGCGGCGAAGTCGGCCCGAACTGATGGGCTAACTGGTCATAGTGAACAAAGTGAACGAGGAGAAGGTCCGGCCGATAGCGGTCCCAGAGGTAAAGCGCAGCCTCCGACCGCAAGCGGTCCGGAGTTGCGCCGTCAAGAATGGGTTGCAGAACCTTGAGGATTTCAGGGAACAACCCCGGGGTCGAATGGCGGGCGGGGGTTGCGAAGTCCCTATGCGGGTCCGCCGTGGTCGGATCCCAAATCTCCGGAATGTTGTAATCAATTGCCGCCGCGGCGCTCACTGGCCAACTGATCGCCGCAGTTTTCCGCCCGGTGGCGCGCACCACATCCCAGAGAGTGGGAACACGCAGGATGCCCGCAAACCAGCACCACGGTCGCGCTTTTTCGGTGGGGTCGAGCGATGCCAGGTGGCTATAGATTCCATGCACACTCGGAGGCACGCCCGTCACGAGGGTTGCATGGGCCGGATAGGTTGTGGTCGGATAAATACTCTCCACTGCCTCCGCGCTGGCCCCCCACTTGACAAGCTCGAGGAGATTCGGAATCTTCAGCCCGAACTCTATTGGCCGCCGGTAAAAGTCCGGCCGCATTCCATCCACGGAAAGCACCACCAAGCGCGATGGCCGGAGTTTTTCCCTCATAGCTTTCAAGCTTCCCTCGATAATTTCCTCGTGCCCGGGAACTTCCAAGTTGACTGACCACGGGACACCGCAAAGCCCTTCAACGTCCGAAGCCGTATGGTATAATAACAGTTTGAAGGCGATGGAGTTCGCCGATCCAACCGTCTCGCCTGATCGAGACTGATAACTCCTACGGCAATTGCCTGGTAGGAGTGCTTCCTGAAATCCTGCTCTCAGTGCGATTCCCAACGCCCTTACGAGTTTCGCTCACAAGAGGGTCACGATCGTTTTCGTAACTCATTTGCTTCTAAATTCTTATTTGCTTGAGGTGATTTTATGTCGAGAATCAAAAAGCTTGATGCCCTGGAAATCCTGGATTCGCGGGGCAATCCAACGGTGCAAGTCACTGTCCGCCTGGAAAGTGGTGCCTGCGGCGTGGCGAAGATCCCGTCCGGCGCTTCCACGGGTAAGCGAGAGGCCGTCGAACTCCGCGATGGAGACAAGTCCCGCTACGGAGGGAAAGGTGCTCAAAAGGCCGTTGCCAACGTCGTGGGAGAGATTCAAAAAGCGGTACTCGGAATGGAAACGGACCAAGCTGCTTTGGACGCGAAGCTGATCGCGTTGGATGGTACGCCTAACAAAGCAAGGCTGGGCGCCAATGCGCTCCTGGGGGTTTCCATCGCTGTGGCAAGAGCTGCGGCTGTAGAAAAGGGGATTCCTCTTTATCGGTACCTCTCCGATCACGAGACGTACATTCTCCCTGTGCCCATGCTGAACGTCTTGA
>Ga0208034_1002235_pt1 | contig 10276 bp, 7 predicted proteins | sample June2015DPH_8_10_FD_184699 | JGI IMG/M metagenome (GOLD analysis project Ga0208034, IMG submission 184699) | Peatland microbial communities from SPRUCE experiment site at the Marcell Experimental Forest, Minnesota, USA - June2015DPH_8_100... | ecosystem: Environmental > Terrestrial > Soil >...
CCTTGCCGATGAAAACCTTTTCGCCGATAAACGCCCTGCCCTCACAGTGGTTATGCAGGGCCGGTTTCAAATTCGCGGCGATGTAGCCCTCAATTTTTTTGAGCGCGTCCCAGGTGAATTTGCAGCCGTCGAAGATGGCGGCGTGTTCGGTCTGGCTCAGGTCAAACAAGTCGGCTGGCTTGAACATGGCGGCAGGTTAGGCGAAACGGCGGCGGCGGAAAAGCGAAATGGCGCGGGAGCAGTGGTCCCGTTTGGTGGGGCGAGCGTCCCCGCGAGCCGAAAATTTGGGGTGCGCCGACGCGTCGGCGCCTTGAAAAGCGGTGACATGTCTCCGCACTCCAAAATCGGCTTGTCATACCAATTCCCAGAGACAATCGGTGCAATGGGTAGGGCGGCGCTGCTGCGCCGCCGGGGATGATGGCCGCGCAGCAGCGCGGCCCTACCGTTTGGAATATGTGCCGATTATTATCGGGAAATGGTATCAGCAGCCTCGACCCACTGGTTTAGCCCAAATTGACCTATTGCCGTGAAATGGCGTGGGCTTGCCGTTCGCGGCGGCGGGAGTATTTTCACCAGCGACGGCACGCTCCCGTAGCTCAAATGGATAGAGCAGCGGTTTCCTAAACCGCGGATCCCAGTTCAATTCCGGGCGGGGGTACCATTCAACCCGTTGCGCCTCAGAAACACACGTGACGGGAACATTTTCCGCAACTAATGCCTCGTAACCATGTTATACTCTCTGGCGTCTTAAATTGACAACAGCCTGATTATGAAAATCAAATTCTTCAAAGGGTGTGTTTTGGGGACGGCGACTGTGGTTCTATGTTTGATGGGCGTCCGTTCACCATTTAATTCCCCGGCGCAAGCGCAAACCACTCCGCCCCCGCCGGACAGTGCAACGGAATCAAGCGCGTTGCCACCGAACGTTTATCCGACCAGCCCGCTGGCACAGGTCATCCGGCTCACCCAGGCCGGCGTGGATGAAAGCATCATCATGACTTACGTCACCAATTCCGGCAGCACGTTCAATCTCGATTCGGACAAAATCATTTATTTGAAGGACATTGGCCTGCCAAACGAAGTCGTCACCGCCATGATGCAGCGCGACCAGTTGTTGCAGCAGCAAATGACCGCGGCGGCGTATCACCCCCCGGCTCAACCCGCTCCCGCTCCCGACACAACCTACCAGCCGGAAACCGCGCCGCCGCAACCGGTGGAGCAACCGGCGGAAGTCACGGTGAATTCTTTTTATGACACGCTTGCGCCTTATGGCAGTTGGGTGGACGTGGACGGCTATGGCCGGTGCTGGCGGCCAAGCGTGGTGGTTTACAACCCCGGTTGGCAGCCGTATTGCGATCACGGACATTGGGTTTACACCGATTGCGGCTGGTATTGGTTTTCGGATTATTCGTGGGGCTGGGCGCCGTTCCATTATGGCCGCTGGTTTCAGCATTCGCGCTGGGGCTGGTGCTGGATGCCGGACACCGTTTGGGGGCCATCGTGGGTGACCTGGCGGTATTCGAACGATTACTGCGGCTGGGCGCCGCTGCCGCCATTTGCGGTGTATCGGGAAGGCGTCGGCTTCTTTTATCGGGGCCTCAACGTCAGTTTTGGATTCGACTTTGGTTTGGGCATGAATTGTTTCACGTTCGTGCCGATCGGTCATTTTTGTGACCCACACCCACGCCGCTTTCGCGCCACTCCAACGCAGGTAACGCAGATTTACAACCACACCACGATCATCAACAATTTCAACGGTCACGGTCACAACCTGGCCAACCGGGGGATTGATCCGGAACACATCACTGCTGTCACCCGAACGCCCATTCATCCCATTTCAATCCGGGATACAACCGCGTCGTCCGGACACGGCCCGCACGGCGATCAACTCAGTCGCGATGGCGGCACGCTTATCGTAAATCGCCCGAGCTTCACAGGCAATCCGGCTCCCGGCGGAAACCGAAACAATCGCCCGGCACAATCCGGGTATCCGGGACAAAATCATTCCCCGCAACAGAATAACAATTGGCCGGCGTCTCAAACACGGCAAATCAGGCAGCCACAGGAAGACAACGCAATCTCCGTCCCGGCGCAACGCCCGTCGCCACCGGTCAATTATTCAACGCCGAGCCACGACAACCGGACCCTCTCTCCCAGAGGACGGGAGCAACAATCATTGCAATCACCGCGTGACAACACGCGTAATTTCGAAGCGCCGGGGGTCGCGCCACCCCCCAACGAGTGGCAGTACAATGCGCCCGAAGCCAGCCACCGCAACGCACCAGCCGACGCGCCCGTCGAGCGCCCGCAACACAACGAGTCGTCATCGTCACCAAGATCGTCGGGACAAAATCAGAACCAAAACAGTTCTGGCAACAACTCCAACAACGGTCCCGGCAATGGTTCGGGTCGCGGTCCGGGACATTGACTGGCCGCTGGTTTTATTTGTCAAACGCCGTGGCGTGCAAGTTGCGCCCGGCGTTTTTGCTTTTGCAACCTCTCCGCCGCTGGCAAAATCCGCTCGTGGGCATCACGCGGCGGCAATTTGAACGAATGCAGGAACGCCTCGGCGGCGCTTCCCCGCATACGGTCTCTCCGGTTTTCGCATCGGCGTTGCGCGCCGCGCCCGGCGCTCATCGCGTCATTCTCGGCGTGGACCCGTCTCTGCGCGGCACCGGTTTTGGTGTGATTCGCGCCGCGAAACCATTTCCGCAAACGCTGGCGCACGGCACGATTTCCTGTCCCGCGAATTGGGAACGCTCGCGCTGTCTCGCCAAAATCTCCGCGGCATTGCGCGACGCGATTCGCGAATATCGTCCGACGGTGTGTGTCATCGAGGGACTTTTTTACGCGCAAAATCTCCAGACTGCGCTCATCATGGGCGAGGCGCGCGGCGCGGCGCTGGCGGCCATCGCCGAAGCCGGCCTGGAAATTTTTGAAATCGCTCCGCGCAAGGTGAAACAGGCCGTCGTCGGCTACGGCGCGGCGCAAAAATCCGCCGTCGCCAAAATGGTCCAGCGCCTGTTGAATTTGCCAAAACCGCCAGCGCCGGACGCGGCGGACGCGCTGGCGCTGGCGCTCGCCCACGCGCAGGAAAACAGCCGTTACAATTTGACGCCATTGAAACGGGTATGAATTCTGCATTCTGCATTCCGCATTCTGCATTCGCATGATCACCTTCCTCCACGGCAAACTCATCGAGGCGTTGCCCACACAAGTCGTCGTGGACGTCAACGGCGTCGGTTACGAAGCGCTCATTCCGCTGTCGTCATTCGACAAGCTGCCGCAACCGGGCGGCACGGTGAAATTGCTCACACAACTGGTCATTCGCGAGGAGGCGCACACGCTTTACGGTTTCATGACGGGGGCGGAACGCGATTTGTTCCGGCTGCTCGTCAACACCGTTTCCGGCATCGGGCCGAAGATCGCGCTGAACATTTTGAGTGGCATCAGCGTGACCGCGTTTCGCGGCGCGGTGGCCGGCGGCGACGTAAAATCGCTTTCGCAAATTTCCGGGGTCGGCAAAAAGACCGCCGAGCGCATCATCGTCGAGTTGCGCGACAAAATCGGCGCGGCGGGCGCGTGGGAGGCTGCGAGCGCGCAACGGGCGCTATCGCCGGACGACCAAAAAATCAATGACGCCGTGCTGGCGCTGATGGCGCTCGGTTTCAAACAGATTGACGCGCACGACGCCGTTCGCACCGCATCCCGCAGTGCGGGACTTGGCGCGAAGGCGACGGTCGAAGATTTGGTGCGCGCATGCCTGAAAAAGGGAGCGTGATGCAGGACGCTGGCTCACAATCCGGCTTGCCGCGCCGTAGCACAGCGAAGACGGGCGTGGTCGTGCCGCATTCGTCCAAATGGCATCAACGGCTCGGCGCGTGGGTGCTTTGGGCCGTGTTCCGCCTGGTCTCGGCAACCTTGCGTTACCGCATCAACGACCCGCACGGATTCATGACGCGCAAGGATATTGCCCATGTGCTTTTTTGCCTCTGGCACAACCGGCTGGCGCTTTCGATAAAAGCGTATTCCCTATTTGGGCGCAAACATCATCAGGCCGCCGGTCTCGCGGGACTCGTCAGCGCCAGCCGCGACGGTGCGTTTTTCGCGGCGATTATCGAGCGTTTCGGCATCCAGCCGGTGCGTGGTTCGTCGAGCCGGCGCGGCGGCCAGGCGCTGCTCGAATTGACCACGTGGGCCGAACGCGGCTACGACCTCGCCATCACGCCCGACGGTCCGCGCGGCCCGCGCTACGTCGTGCAGGACGGCGCGATGGCGCTGGCGCAAGTCACCGGATTGCCAATCGTTCCCGCGTCGTATCATCTGCAGTGGAAAATCCAACTGAAAAGCTGGGACCGATTTCAAATCCCGCTGCCGTTTTCGCGTTGCGAAATCATCATCGGCCAGGTCATGCGCGTGCCGCGCGAGGCATCGGACGCCGAACGCGAATCGCTGCGGCAACAACTGGAAGCCGAATTGCGCGCCATCACGCGGGATTGAAATTCGGAGGGGCGAGTTCTGCGTGTTCCAAACTTCACTTTTGAGAAAATCAGGGACTCGTGCAACTCGTCACTCCATAGATGGGTTCTGGCAGCGCATCCTTGACACAAAACCCTCAACCTTCAACCCTCAACTCCGCATGATTGCCCGCGTCAGCCTCGAAATCGCGCTCCGCAAGGAGTTCGATTATTTGATTCCGCCCGGACTGGCCGGACAAATCGAGGTCGGCAGCCGCGTGCAGGTGCCGTTCGGCCCGCGAAAAATTCTTGGTTGCGTCACCGCCCTCGCCGAGGAATCCGCGCACGCCAATCTCAAACCAATTTTGAAAGTCATCGGCGCCCAGACGCTCGTCACGCCGAAAGTCCTGAAACTCGCACGCTGGATTGCCGATTACTACTGCTGCGCGCCGGAAACCGCGCTGAGATCCGTTCTGCCCGAAGCCGTGCGCAAGGAAGAATCCGGCTGGCGCGAACGCCTGTTTGTCCGCGCGCTGGTGGTGAGCGGCGAATTTCCAAAATTACCCAGGCGCCAGCAGGAAGTTTGGAACATCATCGAGGAACGGCGCGAGTTGCCGTTGCAGGAGTTGGTCGAGCTGGCCGAAACCACCGCCGCCACCGTCCGCAAACTCGAAGATCGCGGCCTGGTTGAGATCGCCCCCCAAATTTCCGAACGCGATCCGTATGCCCGCGAACACATTCTGCCGTCACAACCGCTGCCGTTGAATCCGGCGCAGGAAATAGCGCTGAAGGAAATCATCGGCGCAATGGATGGACGTGGTAGCACCCGCGTCCCGCGGGTGGAGGCGGGCGTCGCGCCCGCCTCTCGTCCGACGGCCAAACCCGGTTCGATTTCAGAAACCACCGTCCGCAAACGCAGCCTGCCGCATTTTGAAATTCCGGGTTTTATTTATCACGTCACTTGGCAGACGCAGGACAAACTCGTTCTTTCGCCCGAAGCACGCGCCCGCACGCTTGATGCCTGCCATCACTGGCACGGCAAAAAAGTGAAATGCTACGCTGCGTGCGTCATGTCCGACCATGTTCATTTGCTGATTCAACCTTTGCCGATTCAGGAAGCCGGGAAAACCGGCGTTCATTCACTTCCGGAAATCTTGCACAGCATCAAATCGTTTTCCGCTCATGAGGTAAACGAGGTGATGAAACGCTCCGGGCCGGTCTGGATGGATGAATCGTTTGACCGCCTGATTCGATCCGAAGCGGACTTGCACAAAACCTGGGATTACATTTGGAACAACCCGCGAACGATTGGGCTGGTCGGACCGATGGAAGATTATCCTTACATCTGGACGCCGGGCGTATTAGACGTTGAAAATGTTCGGCGGGACGCCGAACATGACCCGCGAGACGCGGGTGCTACACAACAGGAATCGGGCGTTGCAAAGTCATCCCAAGTTTTCTTGCTTCACGGGGTAACAGGTTCGGGCAAGACGGAAATCTATCTCCAGGCCATCGCCCACGCGCTCGCCCAAGGCAAGGGTGCGATTGTGCTCGTGCCGGAAATTTCCCTCACGCCGCAGACGGTCGAGCGATTCAAAGCCCGGTTTAGTTCCGGCAAACTACAAACGCTCGTGGCGGTTTTGCACAGCCACCTGTCCGCCGGCGAACGCCACGACGAATGGCACAAAATCCGTCAGGGCCGCGCTCGCATCATCATCGGGGCGCGCTCGGCGATTTTTGCGCCGGTCGAGCCGCTCGGTCTCATCATCGTGGACGAGGAGCATGAGCATACTTACAAGCAGGAGGAGGCGCCGCGCTACCACGCGCGCGACGTCGCCATCATGCGCGGCCGGATGGAAAACGCCGTGGTCGTGCTCGGTTCGGCCACGCCGTCGCTGGAAAGCTATTACAATTGCAAACACGGCAAATACATGCTGCTCGAACTGCCGGAGCGCGTGGACAACCAGAAAATGCCCCACGTGCGCGTCGTGGACATGCGCCAGGCCGCGTCCCGCCTGCGCGGGAAAGAAGGCATCCCGATTTTTTCGCCGCAACTCAAGGAGGCCATTCATCAGCGGCTCGAAAAGCACGAGCAGACGATTTTGTTTTTGAACCGGCGCGGTTACTCGACTTCGTTGCAATGCCCGAAATGTGGCTACGTCGCGCAGTGCCCGAATTGCAGCCTCGCACTCACGTATCATCGCCCGGAACAAAAGCTGCGCTGCCACATCTGTGGCTACGTCGCGCCCGTGCCATCCGTTTGCCCGAATGAAAAATGCAAAAACCCCGCGATCCGTTTTGCGGGTACGGGGACTCAGAGGGTCGAGGAAACACTTGCAAAACTTTTCCCGAATGCGCGCGTCCGGCGCATGGATACTGACACGATGAAGCGCAAGGACGATTACCGCAAAACGCTCGGTGATTTTCGTACGGGCAAGACGGACATTCTCGTTGGCACGCAGATGATTGCGAAGGGGTTGCATTTCCCGAACGTGACGCTCGTAGGCATCATTTACGCCGACCTTGCGCTGCACCAGCCGGATTTCCGCGCAGGCGAACGCACCTTCCAACTCCTCACCCAGGTCGCCGGTCGCGCCGGCCGCGGCGACGTTGAGGGCGAAGTGTTCGTGCAAGCATTCGCGCCGTTTCATCCGGCAATCCAATACGCGCGCCGCCACGACTTCACCGGTTTTTACGAACAGGAAATCGAATTTCGCGAACAATTGAAATACCCGCCCGTCAGCCGCGTCGCGCTGCTCACACTCAAAGGCCGCAATGAGGACAAGGTGAAGTTCAGCGCCGACCATTTGAAACGCGAGTTGGAAAAAATTCTTAAACCTTCGGATTACGAAAACGGGCTCCTCATCCGGCCTGCGGCCACCTTCTCCCCGTTTGGCGGGGAGAAGGAAAGCAAAGCGCGCCACTCCCTCGCCCCGCAGAGCGGGGAGAGGGCCGGGGCGAGGGGTGCGTTCAAAGATTTGATCATCGCCGGGCCGGCGCCCGCGCCGTTGCTGCGCGCGGAAACTTTTTACCGCTACCAGATCATGCTGCGCACGCGCGCGATGAGCAAACTGAGCCAGACACTGGCGAAAATCATCGAAACGCTCGCCTTACCCGAAGACGTGACACTCATGGTGGATATTGATCCAGTGAGCTTGTCTTGAGGTAGCACAGGCGTCCCGCCTGTTGTTTCCGGCGTCGCGCCCGAAACCGGCGCGGGACGGACGACCATTTCACACTTGCCCGATTGCCTGCAACCTGTGTCGCACAACGGAATTCGGCGGGACGCCGAATTCAACCCGCGAGACGCGGGTGCTACCGTAAAAATCATCGGGACGCTTGCGTTGCCGGACGATGTGACATTGACGGTGGATATTGATCCGGTAAATTTGACGCAAACAATCAATTTACGTCTCTTAAACCGCGGGCTTCATATAAGAGGATGCCCTGCAATGGCAATGTTGCCGCATCAATGACCAAGGCGAATGGCAACTTCGCTAAATCCGCTAAATTTACTTGAGTCTGTTTATTGACTTGTATGCCAGATTGATCTTTAGAAACGTCGGCCATTTTTTCAAATCCAGCAGGAAGGCTCTTTTGTAATCGTAAGTTGTTACGAACATCAGCCGGAAGCGTTGCAATTTGAGAAAAGGAAACATCACCGCCAGATTTACTATGAGCTGCGACCAATACCTTGGCTGGGATTATCAGGTAAGCAGGTGCGTAAACGAGAGTCTTTTGGCCTGCCGACCACTTGTAGCATCCTCCTTCAATTGCTACGTCCCCACCACTATGTGAGTTGTAAATTGCTGTTGGTTCAAACCAATCAACTTTGTTGCTAAACGCCTTTTGAGAAGTCGCTGATGTGAAACAACCCGTCAGGAACGGACACAACAACGTTGCCAATAACAACCGCAACATAATTTTTGCTTTTATTTTTAGCCTTTCTTGATTTGTGATTTTGTGCGTAGAGAAATTTACTGTCGAGCGAATTTATTCACTGACATTTTTAATCCCCCGCTGCCACAAATCGAAGTGATACAGCGCGACGACGACGAGGGAGTGGCCGATTTTTTCGTCGGCCACGAGTTTCGGAATTTCCCCCACCGGCACGAGCCGCGTCACCAAATCCTCGCCGTGGTCCCAATCCACATCGTGCTTCAACCGGCAATTTTCAATCAGGACGGTGTAGGTGGTGTTGCTCAGGATGGCCGGGTTCGACCAGATGCGGCCCAGCACGCGCGCGTTTTCGCCTTCGTAGCCGGTCTCCTCGCGCAATTCGCGCACGGCGGTCGCCACCGGGTCGGTCTCGCCCGGGTCCATCATGCCGCCGGGGATTTCCAGTTCCACCGTGTTCGAACCGTGGCGATATTGCTCGATCATCACCAACTGTTGGTCGGGCGTGACGGCGACGACATTGACCCAGTTGACGCTGTCGAGGACGTAAAAATCGTGTTCCTTGCCGGTGCGCGGCGAGATTTTCACGTCCGAGCGCAGCTTGAAGATGCGGAAATCGCCGATGGGCGTCGAACGGACTTTTTTCCACGGCTTAAGCATTTACGATTTACGATTTTGGATTTACGAGCCGGCTTTGACTGCCGGCAATTGTTTCATGGCGTCAATCGTAAATCGCCAATCGTAAATTCAAAGCCCTTTTTCCTTCGCCGACCAGCCTTGACGCATCAAACCGAGCAGATGTTGCAAAGCTTCTTCATAAGAGCGTCCCTTTTGTTCAGCGAGCTGGCGGGCGCGCTTGTCCAGTTGCGCGGCCATCCCGGGGGATTTTTCGGACGGACAGCCGAGCGTGGTCAACAGTTTTGCCAGTTCAGAAATTTCCATGATCCTCGGGTGGGGCGGCGTTGCCGGCCGGCTACGATGCTTCGATCGCCTCGCGCACCTTTTTGGTCAAATCCAAGGGATTAAAAGGTTTTTGCAGAAAGAACGTCCCGGGTCTCGACATGGCGTCCCGGACCGCGTTGTTGTTGATGTAACCTGAAATGAAAAGAACCCGGACCGTGGGATTTACCTGCCCCAGCCATTCGGCAAGCGTTTTGCCGCTCAGTCCGGGCATGATCACGTCGGTGAGCAAAAGCTGGATTTTACCGCCGTTCGCCTGCGCCAAAGTGAGGGCTTGATGACCATCGGCCGCTTCCAGCACGGTGTAGCCTTGGGTCCGCAACACCCGAGCCATGAGTTGGCGCAGCGACGGTTCATCTTCGGCGAGCAGGATTGTTTCTGTGCCTTGCGGCAAACTAACCGGAACCTCGCGACTTGAAATGAACTCCTCCACCCCCTGAACGCGGGGCAGATAAATCTTAAACTGCGTTCCTTTGTCCACCTGGCTGTCGGAGTGAATATGACCGTTGCTTTGCTGGATGATGCCAAAACAGGTGGCCAGTCCCAAACCGGTGCCTTTGCCCTGTTCTTTGGTGGTAAAAAAAGGTTCAAAAATGTGTTGTTTGACTTCGTCAGTCATGCCCACACCGGTGTCGCTGACACTGACCATGACATAGTCGCCGGGAGTGATGAGGTGCCGGCGCGCATAGCCTTCGTCAAGAGTCACGTTGTCCGTGCGGATGGTCAGGGTTCCGCCGTCGGGCATCGCATCGCGGGCGTTGACAACCAGGTTCAGCAACACCTGCTCGATCTGGCCGGGATCGGCTTTGATCTGGCCCAGGTCAGGCCTGGCTTGCGTCACCAGTTTAATGTCCTCGCCAATCAAGCGACGCAGCATCTTGTTCAGATTGACAATCAGTTCGTTCAGGTTGATCCGGCGGGGTTCAATGACTTGCCGGCGGGCGAAAGCCAGCAGTTGACGG
>Ga0208034_1002242_pt1 | contig 10242 bp, 9 predicted proteins | sample June2015DPH_8_10_FD_184699 | JGI IMG/M metagenome (GOLD analysis project Ga0208034, IMG submission 184699) | Peatland microbial communities from SPRUCE experiment site at the Marcell Experimental Forest, Minnesota, USA - June2015DPH_8_100... | ecosystem: Environmental > Terrestrial > Soil >...
GGTGGAAGTGCTTACGCTCAAAGGGCTGGTTACCTACTACGTGTTGTTCTTTATCCAGTTGGAGAGTCGGAGGGTTTGTCTGGCCGGAATCACGCCCCATCCGGACCAGCAGTGGATGGAGCAGATGGGGCGCAACGTGACGATGCAGAAGTGGGGGTTTCTGGCCAGCAGCCGATATCTACTGCATGATCGGGACAGCAAGTTCTGCCTCTCGTTCCGTCAACTCGGCTGACGCTGGAAGCAGGCATCTTCGAACAGTCCGTTACCACCTTCCCCAAAGGGCAGTAGTCGGCAGCACCCGCCGAGGCCTATGGTGCTCATAGGTCCCCAATGAGCAAAACCACACCCATCTACGTCGCCGTCGTTGATGACGACGAAAGTCTGTGCCGATCATTTAGCAGGCTGCTGCGTGCGGGGGGCATTCAGCCGATCACCTATGCCTCAGCGGAAGCCTTCCTCGCGGACACAAAGCATCCTCAGTTCGACTGTTTGGTGCTCGACATCCAGCTCGGCGGCATGTCCGGCATCGAACTCGCCCGGCGGTTGGTGGCCGAAGGCAGACACACCCCAATCATTTTCATCACCGCGCACGACAATACTGAAGCCCGCGCAGAGGCCGAAGCTGCAGGTTGCACGGCTTACTTCCGTAAAACCGACTCCGGCGCCGAAGTGCTCGACGCAATCCGTAGAGCGGCGGCCTAAACGGCGCGATATGAAAACAGCACCCTCACTTCTCAAGAGCGGCATCTGGATTCAGACCATGTTTGGCAAGTGGTAGCAAGAACGAATAGGGAGATGAAAGAAGACGGCGAGAAAGTGTTTAACAGCTTTGCACGAGTAGCAAATATTACCTAGGGAGAAAATTACATGAACCAGGCATTTGCAGGGCTCCGGCGAGCCGGAGCGTGGGCGGGGGTTGGCTCTGTGCTGGCCGCCGGAATGATGATGTCGGCCAAGCCAGCTCAGGCTCAGTCGGCGCAAACCAAGAAGCCCAATATCGTCATCATCTGGGGCGATGACATAGGTCAGACGGATGTCAGCGCGTATTCGATGGGACTGATGGGCTTCCGCACACCTAACATCGATCGTGTCGCCAAAGAAGGCATGATTTTCACCGACTACTATGCGGAGCAAAGCTGCACCGCTGGCCGGGCGTCGTTCATCACCGGCCAATCGGGCTTACGCACTGGCTTGACCAAGGTCGGCTTGCCAGGCGCTGCGGTAGGGCTGCAAAAGGAAGATCCGACGATTGCGGAGCTGTTGAAAGCGCAAGGCTATGCGACCGGCCAATTCGGCAAAAACCATTTGGGTGATCGTAACGAATACCTGCCCACCGTACACGGCTTTGACGAGTTCTACGGCAACCTGTACCACCTGAACGCCGAGGAAGAGCCGGAACTGCCGGACTACCCGAAAGACCCCGCGTTCCGTGCCAAGTTCGGGCCCCGCGGCGTGCTGGACTGCAAGGCTTCCACCACGGACGATCAGACTGTGGATCCGCGCTTCGGCAAGGTCGGCAAGCAGGTGTGCACGGACACCGGCCCCCTGACCAAGAAGCGGATGGAAACGATCGACGATGATGTGGCCGCTCGGGCTGTGGACTTCATCCAGCGGATGAACAAGGCTGGCAAGCCAGCCTTTGTCTGGGTGAACTTCTCTCACATGCACTTCCGCACCCACACCAAGCCGGAGAGCATCGGCCAGGCGGGGCGCTGGCAGAGCCCATACCACGACACCATGATCGACCACGACAAGAATGTCGGCACGGTTCTCAAGGCGCTGGACGACCTGGGCATCGTGGACAACACCTTCGTCATGTACAGCACGGACAACGGTCCACACATGAACTCGTGGCCGGACGCGGCGATGACACCGTTCCGCAGCGAGAAGAACTCGAACTGGGAAGGTGCCTATCGGGTGCCGGCTATGGTCCGCTGGCCAGGTCACATTAAGCCGGGAAGCGTGTCGAACGAGATCGTTGCTCACCTCGACTGGCTGCCGACCTTTGTGGCCATGGCTGGCGACCCCAACGTGAAAGAGGAACTGCTCAAGGGTTACAAGGTTGGGGACATGACCTACAAGGTCCATCTAGACGGTGACAACCTAGTCCCCTACTTGACTGGCCAAGTCGATAAGAGCCCGCGCGTATCGTTCCTATACATCAACGACGACCAGCAATTGGTCGCCCTGCGGTATGACAATTGGAAGCTTGTGTTCATGGAGCAGCGGGCCGAGGGAACGATGCTTATCTGGTCGAACCCATTCACCTCGTTGCGGATCCCGTTGATGTTCAACCTCCGATTGGACCCGTACGAGCGAGCGGACATCACTTCGAATACCTACTACGACTGGCTGCTGGATCACGCCTTCTTGCTGGTCCCTGCGCAGGCGTATGTGGGCGATTTCCTGATGACCTTCAAGGACTACCCGCAGCGGCAAAAGGCGGCCGCCTTCAACATGGATGAAGTGCTTGTGAAGCTGAAGGAGGGCGAGGGGTCGAAGTAAGACGGAAACGTCTGGGCGCTTCCACGGAGGCGCCCAGTCATTGTTCTTCAGAGGAGAAACTAATGAGAACCAAATGCGTGCGCAAGTCGATTGCAGTTGCACTTCTGTTGATGTGGATAGGCGCGTTGGCGGGGTTTCCAGCTCAAGCGCAGACGAAGGACCCCTTGCCGTCATGGAATGAGGGCACAGCGAAGCAGTCAATTGTGGGTTTCGTTAAGCGCGTGACTACGCCCGGCAGTAAGGACTTCGTGCCGGTGCCCGAACGCATCGCCGTCTTCGACAACGACGGTACTCTCTGGTGCGAGCAGCCGCTGCCTGTTCAATTGTATTTCGCGCTCGATCGCGTGAAGGCGCTCGCGCCGCAGCATCCCGAGTGGAAGGACAAGGAACCGTTCGCTTCGCTGCTCAAGGGCGACTTGAAGACCGCGCTCGCCGGCGGCGACCACGCGCTCCTGGAACTCATCATGACCACGCACACGGGCATGACCACGGTGGAATTCGAACAGATCGTAAAGGACTGGATTGCCACCGCGAAGAATCCGAAGACCGGCAAGCTCTACACCGAAATGACCTACCAGCCGATGCTCGAAGTGCTCGCCTACCTCCGCGCGAACGGCTTCAAGAACTTCATTGTCTCCGGTGGCGGCATCGAGTTTATGCGCCCGTGGGCAGAGCAGATTTACGGCATCCCGCCCGAGCAGGTGGTCGGCAGCAGCGTCAAGACGAAGTTCGAACTGCGCGATGGCCAGCCCGTCCTGGTTCGGCTGCCAGAGCTAAACTTCAATGACGACAAAGGCGGCAAGCCCGTCGGCATCAACCAGCACATCGGCCGCCGACCCATCGCTGCGTTCGGAAACTCCGTGGGCGACCAGCAGATGCTGGAGTATACGCAGGGCGGCGGCGGCGCACGGTTCGAGCTGTTGGTTCTGCACGATGATGCCGCGCGCGAATACGCTTACGGTCCTGCTCGCGGATTGCCGGACGTCAAACTGGGTTTCTTCACGCCGGCGCTTGAAGAGCATGCAAAGAAGGATGGCTGGACCGTCGTCAGCATGAAGGATGATTGGAGGCAAGTCTTCCCGATCGAGCAAGCCCCGGTCACGGCTATCGACATCTTGCTGGAGCCGGATGCGACGATGCTCCATCATTCCGCGGAGAACAATGCCCGCCTGCTCTCGGTCTTCCCGAAAGGTTTCGCCCTGGATGCGGCGCACCGTCCGCACATCACACTGATTCAGCGTTTCGTCCGCACCGCGGACCTCGACCAGGTCTATGCCGCCGCTGGCCAGGTTCTCGCCAGCGCCCATGTGAACGCCATGCAGCTTGAAGCCTTCAAGTACTACTATGCCCCCGGCGGCGCGGTGGGCGTCGCGGGTATTTGCGCGAAGCCAACGCCAGAAATCCTCAAGCTGCAAGCGGACCTCATTGCCGCCGTCCAGCCGTTTACCGTGGAAATTGGGCCCATCAGCGCGTTCACCGCCCCGCACGACGATCCCGCCACTGACGCGGCCCTCATCCAATACGTTTCGACGTTCGTGCCGAAGATGTCCGGTGAGAACTTCAATCCGCACGTCAGCACCGGGGTCGCCCCCCGAGAATACCTCGACAGAATGCTGGCCGAACCGTTTGAACCGTTTGCCTTCTCGCCCGCGGGCGCAGCCGTTTACCAACTAGGACCGTTCGGCACGGCGGCGAAGGAACTTAAAGAATGGGATTTGAAGCCGTAATAGGCCCAGTCGGCAAAGTCCGGGCGATCAAATTCGGCTGATCTATTTTCGACAGATTGCAAAGCAACCAAAACGACAATAATGAAAACGAAAAACAAACAGAACCTCCTCGCTGCAGCGCTGGCCTGCATGCTGATGAGCGTGGTCGCAGTGTCAGTCCGAGCACAACAAGCCCAGTCCCCGCAAGACAAGCCGGCTGCCACGCAAGAACAACCCGCTGCTGCGGCTGACAATGCGGACGCATTGCGCAAGGCGGCACAGAATCCTGTGGCCAGCCTTATCAGCGTTCCCATCCAGGAAAACTTGAACTTCGGCATCGATCCGGGCGACCGCACGCAGAATGTTCTGAACATTCAGCCTGTGATTCCCGTTAGCGTGGCGAAAAACTGGAACCTGATCGTTCGTTGGATTACACCAATCATCTACCAACCCGTTGGCACGGAAACCGGCTACTACGGCTTGGGAGACATGCAACCCGCATTCTTCCTCTCGCCGAAGCAGAGCAAGGTAATCTGGGGCGTCGGGCCGCAATTACTTCTGCCCACGGCGACAAAGACGGGTATCCTCGGCCAAGGGAAATTCGGTCTCGGTCCGACTGTTGTCGTCCTTGTACAGCCGGGCAAGTGGACATTTGGGGCCCTCGCGAACAATGTCTGGTCCGTAGCTGGTCATCCTGATGATCCCAGGCTGCCCCCCGTCAACCAGTTCCTGCTGCAATACTTCATCAACTACAACTTACAGAAGGGCTGGTATCTCACCTGGCAGCCCACGCTGACGGACAACTGGAGGGCGACAAACGGCGGCCGATGGGTGGTGCCACTTGGCGGAGGCATCGGACGCATCATGAAATTGGGACCCCAGCCGGTCAACGTCGGGCTCCAGGTCTATGGCAACGCTATCCATCCGCCTAATGGGTCGCCCTGGAGTTTGCGGTTGCAAATCGCATTCTTGTACCCAAAGAAACCGAAGAGCTGACTCGTTTAGGAAAGTGAAGTGAACAAACCAATGAAATACAGAACGGACATGATCATGAAAATCACGCGATTCCCAAGATTTCAAGTACTGCTAGGGATCTTGTTGTTGCTCCTAAGCGCAGCTTGCAAAAAATCTGGTTCCGGCAGCACAGAGACAACTGCTACCCCAGCCGCGAATTCTCCTGCTGCTACTCAACCAGCTCCTGTCGCCCCGACGACACCGCTGCCCACATTTTCTGCGGCGAAGAAGATCGGGATGTTCGCGTATCCCAAAAACAATCAGAGCAACGACCAGCAACTGAGAGATGAATACGACTGCTACACCCTCGTCCAACAGCAGACTGGGATAAATCCAGATGCTCCGCCGCCGTCGGGACCCTCTGCGGCCCAAGTGCAAGCCGCCGAACAACAGGCCGCAGCGAATGCGCCGCAAGCGCAAGGTGGGAGGGTGCGAGGGGCAGCCAGAGGAGCAGCAGGAGGAGCGGCCCTCGGCGCGATCACCGGTAACGCAGGCCGAGGTGCGGCCGTCGGCGCGACTGTCGGTACAGTGCGCGGCGGACGGAGACAGCGTCAGGCGAACGAGCAGTCCAAGGATCAGGCGGCGCTGTCGGCAGGAGCACAAGCGCAGCAGCAAGCCAATCAAGCCAAGGCCGCATACAACAAGCAAATGGATACCTTCAAGCGAGGATTCTCGGCTTGCATGGATGCGCGTGCATATTCAGTCAAATAAACAGCGCAACGTCGGAGGCAACATGGCAATAGCAAAGATCGCAACGCTGCCGGAGTTTGACTTGGGTAGCAAGATGATTTCGTGGGAGCGACGGCGCGCGGAGGGCAAGGCCCTTCGCCGCGCGGTACCGCGCGAGTCGCATGCGGAGTGGAAGCCCGGTAAGCACCGCCCAGATCCGCTGAAACTACTGGCTGCAAGCAACAAAGGAAGGCAATCCCATCTCGTGCCACTGCGCATGGGACGCATGGCCGCCTCGCCGTTCGCATTCCTGCGGGGGTCGGCGTGCGTGATGGCGTCCGATCTCTCAGCCTTGCCCATCAGCGGCATTCCCGTGGTGATGGACGGCGACGCCCACCTCAACAACTTTGGCATGTATGGCACGCCGCAGCACGAAGTGGTTTTCGACATGAACGATTTTGATGAAGCCACCATTGGTCCATGGGAGTGGGACCTGAAGCGGTTGGTCGCCAGCGTGAACGTTGCCGGACGGCAGAATGGCCTGAATCGCCGCGAGCGGGCTGCGGGAGTGATGCGCGCCGTGGAGGGCTATCGATTCAACGTCACCCGCCTGCAGAACATGGGTGTGCTGGATGTGTGGTATCTCCATGCGTATCCGGGGCGCGAAAACCCAATTGTCAAGATCGATCCCAAGTCCAAGGCGGTTTTCGCAAAGACCATGGCTAAGGCCCTGCGCACCGACAACCGGACTCTGTTGCCCAAGGTTGCTGATCAGCATGGCAACGGAAAGTGGAGCTTCCGAAATGATCCGCCCGTTCTCACCACCGTCCCGGGCGCGACCAAACAGAAAGTGATCGAGGTGCTGAATCGATATTCGCTCAGCCTTTCTCCGGAGCGGCGCATGATGCTCGGCCGTTACCACGTCGCGGATGTCGCCCACAGAGTGGTAGGCGTCGGTTCGGTAGGAACCAGGGCATACCTCGTACTGCTGTTTGGGATAGGGGACGACGATCCCTTGTTCCTGCAAGTGAAGGAATCGGTGGCGCCTGCGGCTGCTCCATACCTTCCACCTCTGGCCGAAGAATTCCGTCACCAGGGCAAACGCGTTGTGATAGGACAGCGTGCGCTGCAAGCTTCTTCTGATCCGATGCTGGGCTATACCGAGATCGACGGGCGAGATTACATGGTACGGCAGATGAAAAATCTGAAGGCTTCGATTCCAGTTGAATTCCTTACGGGAGCATCCTTCAACTTCTACGCCTGGTTGTGCGGCGCAATCCTCGCTCGAGCCCATGCCCGGACGGGCGACCCGGCACGCATTGCCGGGTACTGTGGCAACTCAAAGGCCTTGGACAAAGCGTTGGCCGAATGGGCCGAGAGTTACGGAGATCAGACAGAGCAAGACCACGCCACATTGGTAGCGTCTATTGAGCGCGGGGAAACCAAAGCCGCTGCTCAGGTGGACGCTGGGGATTAGGCCCCTCCGGCCACAAATCCGTGAAACGGGGCGCATGAGGTGCCCAGTCATGAATGAGACAAAATCCTCTGTAGCCGAAAATTTCTCCATCACTTGTGGCGGTCCGCTGCATTGGCTTCTAGTTCGTATAGGCTATGCCGGGAATGACCGTCAACTAGTTGTCCGCAGGGCTCTGCTCGCCGTCCTTATCACGTGGCTTCCCCTGCTTGTCTTTTCAATGTTACGTGGCCAAGCCTACGGCCATGAAATCACAATTCCGTTTCTTCGGGATTTTGCCGTGAATGTACGTTTCTTGATCGCCCTTCCAATCCTGATTTTGGCCGAGTCGGGAATAGATCAGAGATGGCGCATCCTCGTCCTTCAATTTCTTAAATCCGGATTGGTAACTGAGAAAAACCTTCCTGCTTTCGAGGCGGCCATCGAAAGGACCACCCGTTTGCGAGATCGTGTTCTCCCCGAGGCCTTGTTGATTATTGCCGCCTTCATCCCGTCAATCTTCGTCAAGACCGAACTGCTGATGAGTGGCGTCTCTAACTGGCACACCTTGGGAATGGGATCGGGTGAGGTGAGTCTGGCCGGTTGGTGGTTCAACTTCGTTAGCACTCCATTCTTCCGTTTTCTCCTGTTGAGGTGGCTGTGGAGGTTGTTTCTCGGAACCTCTCTCCTGTGGCGCGTCTCCAGAATCAACCTGTATTTGGTCGCCACACACACCGACATGGCCGCTGGCCTCGGCTTTCTATCCCAGGGTCAGAAGGCGTTCAGCCCAATCGTGTTCGCTGGAGGAGCCGTGATTGCCTCTCAAGTAGGAAATGCCATCGCCTATCAAGGAGCAAGCCTCTCGTCCATGAAACTTCCAATGATTACCTATGGTGTCCTTGCGATCATCATCCTCATTGTGCCACTTCTCGTGGTTGCGCCGGTCTTGCACAAAATCAAGAAGAAAGCACTGCTTGAATATGGGGCCCTGGTAACTGACCATAACCAGCAGTTTGATCAGAAGTGGATTCAGGATAAGCAATCAGCAAACGAGGTCATCTTGGGATCCAACGACCCGTGTTCCTTGATCGATCTTGGAAGCAGTTTCCTTGTTGTAAGACAAATGGGAATCGTGCCGATCGATAAATCAACTCTTGTCACTCTGGCTGTAGCAGCCGCGTTGCCCATGGCCCCGATCATTGTTTATGCCACCCCGACCGAGATGCTGATCCGTACTGTGCTGAAGATGCTCGGCTTCGGCTGATCCACGACTGAACCGCCGAGTTCGTGGAAATCGCGGAGCTTGAGAAGCACGACAAAGTACAGAAACCTACATTCGGTGACTGACCAAACACGATCTTCAGTCTGACGGGAGGAACAGAATGGCCGAGAATCCAGAAAGTGATCCGAGAACCGTCTTAGCTGGTCACCGCACCAGCTTCGCGACGTTTCGTACTTCGCTCGCACTAGACCGAACGACTTTAGCTTGGATTCGCACCACGCTGACCTTTGCTACCTTTGGTTTCGGAATGATCGGCTATTTTCGAGCATTGGAGCAGTCGACACACAGCGAACAGGCTACGCATATGCATCAAGGGGCAGTCCACATGGGAGTTGGACTGGTGGTTATTGGGCTGGTCGCAACCGTACTGGCAGCATTGTCCCACTGGGTGATACTACGTCGATTGCGCCGCGGAGATGAACTCGTCGTATCTCAATGGCCCTTGAGCATTACGATCGCCGTGTTCCTTGCGGTTCTCGGAGCTTACGGGCTTTGGGTGGTGCTCACGCCATGAGCGATCGATTTGCTGAGGAGTGGGAGAGCGGTTTAACGGTTGCGGTCGCAATCAGAGGATGCGAACCATTCTAAAACTCGTCTTGGCGGCGGCACTGGCAGCATGTTTAATGCAAGCGCTTCGCGCCCAGGACCTCGCACCGCGAGCCTATATCATTACTCCGCTTCATTCCAACGCGATTACCCTGTCATGGGCTTTCTTCAACGGCGACATTGACTACAACGGCGGCCTTCCCATTAGTGAAGCCAAAGGAACCTACAGCGTACCGATATTCAGCTACTACCACTCGCTCAGCTTCTTTGGTCGCTCGGCCAATGTCGTCGCTTCGTTGCCTTACGGAGTAGGGAATTTCCAGGGAACAGTGGGTGTGGAGAAACACCTTTACCGTTCCGGTCTGGCGGATTCAGTCTTCCGCTTCTCCGTAAACCTGAAGGGCGGCCCGGCAATGCCGGTGGACAAGTTCCTGAAATGGAAACAGAAGGTCTTGCTGGGCGCCAGCCTGAAGCTGGTGGCTCCGACTGGCCAGTACGATCCCACTGATTTCATCAACTGGGGCGCTAACCGCTGGGCGTTCAAGCCGGAATTTGGCTATTCGCAAAAGTGGGGTAAATGGGTGCTGGACGCGTACATGGGAGTACGGTTCTTCACCACGAATCAGGATTTTCTGGGCAGCCGTTCCCAATCGCAGAACCCGATCGGGGCATGGGAAGGGCACCTGAGCTACGACTTCAAGCGGACTCTCTGGGCCTCACTCGATGGAAACTTCTGGCTTGGCGGCAGAGTAACTGTGGACGGTGTACAAAACCCGCTCACCCAGCAGGCGAATTCCCGCCTCGGAGCCACGGTGGCGATTCCAATCGCCAGACACCAGTCTCTGAAATTGAGCGTCAGCGATGGCGCGTATACCCGGTTCGGCGGAGACTATCGGAACGTCTCAGTTGCTTGGCAATATTCATGGTTAGGCAGGCCAAACTAGTACTTAGTTGCGTAGATTAGCGTAAGATAAATGGGGATGCACATTGCGAATCTCGCGTTTCGTCCACTCGAAGGGCGTGGCGGTTTTGTTGTATGCGGCTATGAATCGGTCAATCGCCTCTCG
>Ga0208034_1002250_pt1 | contig 10221 bp, 10 predicted proteins | sample June2015DPH_8_10_FD_184699 | JGI IMG/M metagenome (GOLD analysis project Ga0208034, IMG submission 184699) | Peatland microbial communities from SPRUCE experiment site at the Marcell Experimental Forest, Minnesota, USA - June2015DPH_8_100... | ecosystem: Environmental > Terrestrial > Soil >...
TCTAGACGACACACTTCAATAGACTTCGCTTGGAAATTATCGACAAAACTGCGCGAATGAGTCGCCGTCGGATTTTTCAGGAGCCTGATAGGACGTTGAAGTTGAGGGTTCTTGTCGTATTACCGGCCAACCAGACAGAACCCGAAAATGGGGTATTGTCCGGATAGGCGACGATTCGGCAAACCTCGAAGACCTCAAGCCGACTGCGGCTGCCCGTTTACAATCACATTCTCGAACCTGAGACCTTTGACGCCGCTGGCCGCGAGCTTTTCCTGCTGCAGCACCACGTCGAAATCCTTGAAGGAAATGTTGCTGATCTCCGTTTGACCAGGGTTTGGCCTGATCGTGCCGAAGGCTGTGTAATGACCCTTGATGCCGATGAAGCTCAGGTTGCGAACCACAGACTGCGGCGGCGCTTCACCCTGCAGATTCGCATACTGCGACCACGGCTGCACCGAAAGGATCGCGGAGGCCGTGGCTTCCGAGGTGATGTTGCGGAACGTGATGTCCTCATAATGCTGCGGCGTGTCCGGTCGCAGCTTCAAGGTTGCGATCCTGACATTGCCGATGATCCTGCAATTCTCCACGACCACGTCGCGAACGATCGTGGCTTCGGATCCAAGGGTCAGCACGCCGCCGCCACGCTTGTAGACGCAGTTCCGGATGCGGATGTGCTCCACCGGCGGACTGTCTGTGTCCTTCATGGCATGGGGTCCCTTGGAACCCTTGGCCGCGATGCAATCGTCCGTGACGGAGAAAAAGCAGCCGTCGATCGTGACGTTCCGGGAACTGTCCACGTCGATTCCGTCCGTGCTGGGAGCCTGCTTGTAGTCGTCCGGCACCTCGAAACGTGTCTTGCGCACGGCAACGCCGTCGCAGTTATAGATATGGAGATTCCAGAACTGCGAATCCTTGAAAGTAATGCCCTCGATCTTCACGTCGCGCGAACTTTCAATGAGCGCCAGGCGGGCGCGGGGAACACCCACGTTCGGGAAGTTCCCGCGCGCGGGCGACGCGTTACGCAGTTTCCAGAACAAGTCCCATATTGGCCGCCCTGCTCCATCGAGCGTCCCCTCGCCGGTGAGCTGGAAGCCATCGCAGTTCGATGCGTTGATCAGAGCCGGATTGAACTTCTCCTCGAAGTGGCCCTCAATCCGGGTGCGCTGGGCGGGGAAGTTGGCCATATCCGTCGAGCACTGCAGCACCGCTCCCGCCCGCAGGTGAAGATTCACCTGCGGCTTGAAGAACAGGGCGCCGCTCACGAATGTGCCCTGCGGGATGACGACCGTTCCTCCGCGGCGCGATGCCAAATGATCGATCGCCGCCTGGATGGGCTTGGTGTTTATGGTTGCACCATCAGGCCGCGCGCCGAATTCCGTAATCAGGGCTTCCCCAGAAGACTGCGCATCGGCCATCAACGCAGACCCCCAGAAGGGAGCTGCAAGCATCAACGACATGAACCGCCGGCGTGCATACGGATGAATGGCCACACCTCACCTCAGTGCGACAGACAAAGGTGCTATAGCAAGGCGCTTGTTGATGAAATCGAACCGGTCTCGCTCCAACAAATCGCCGCGTCCTTAGCGATCGCACGCCATCTCGACTTCACCATAACTTGCCGCGAACGCAAGAGTCAACGACTCCGTACGCGCGCGGGAGGAACTTGCCGAAGCGCGCGGGTGCGGCGCACCACCGTCCGCCTATGGGAGATCAGATCAATCTGACGAGAACGGCGTTTGAACTAAGTCGCTAGCGCTACGGACGCTGCGGCGTAGGCCTCCGATTTTCACTTGACGCTAAATCTCCAACGCACTCATCGACAGCAGATCGGTATCGAAACGTCGGCTTATCGACAGTTAATCATTCCGAGCGAATTGCCGTCTAACCGGACATTACCGGGGAAATGGGTTCCGTACGGATTGGCGACCATCCGACCGGAACTCGGATTTCAGTTCCCGAATCGATCAGCACAGGGCTGGTCTTCGGTGAACAGATGCCATTTCCCTTGTTTCTCGGAGATCGGTCGGTTCTAAGGGAGATTTCGCAAGTTAAACTCGACTTATCGCCGCGTCAACAGAAGCTGAAGAGGCCATGAGCCACTCTCTACGGCTGTCCAGGCCCGCCGGTCCTGGCCGCTTGGTTGATAATTCGCTGGAAGACAACGACCCGGACGTGAATGCGGCGGGCCACGTCGGGCATGAACTCGGTGATGAAGTTCTCGATGGGCGCGCTTGCCACCGCGATGCCGTAGCGCACCGCGCTGGCGGGCAGGTTGGTCTGCTGGCCCGGCACGTAAAAATTGCCGATCTCGTCGTCGAAGGCAAAGCCCACCAGGTTGGCGTAGTTCACCATGTCCTTGCCGTTATCGCCCTTCGTCCACACCACCTGGAGGATGGCATGAGCTGCCCGGCGCGGAATGGAGGCGTCGGGCATGCGATGGTAGTGCGGATCCTGGTGGACGATGGTCGGGATCAGGAATGTGCCGAAGAATTCGCCGGTCATGTCCTGGGCATAACTGACTCCCACGTAGCGACCGAAGCCAGGCATTCCGGGTCCGTAGGGGGAGTAGGCGTTGTAACCCACTGCGACAGCCGAGCTGCCCAGGATGGTGACGGCATTGAAGGGGTCGACAACATTGCGCACCGCCAACCAGCGCTTCTCCTTGGGCGTCATCGGCTTCACCTGTGGTCCATTGGTGAAGCGTTCATACCAGTTGATCTCCGGCTTTGGCGGGCACGGGGCCGGAACGGGTTGAGCGCCTGGCTGGGGGTTGGCGCCCGCCGCCGCATTGCCGGAGCCGGGAATTGTCCCCGTTGCGATTGCCGTGGGTTTGGCGCCGGAACTGGCGCCGGCTCGGGCTTGGCAGGGCCCAGCAGCCGGGGCGCTGGCGTGGGCCGCGGGTTGCGTTTGAGTGGATTCCGGCAGCCCCAGCGAGGGCTTGGGGCTCGCACTCTGCCCGGCCCACATCGGCCTGACGGGCAGAAAGAGCGCCGCCAGGAACAGCGCCAAGCTGGCAAGCCGTGCCCTCCGCATCCAGTGAAGGTTGCCGGCGGATCTCCGAACTCGCCTTCTCATTCTCTACTGCTTGTCGTAAACCAGTGTTAGCGTCATCGCATTTCCATCGGCGTCCGTACCCGTGGCCGTCATTGTCATCGTCTTGCCCTCGTTCGAAATCACGATGCGTCCACTGGCATGATATTTTCCAGTCGTGTTCTTCGCTTCGTAAAGGAAAATATTGGAATCGACCTCCTTGATCGACACGGTGTCATACGGTGCCCCCTTGCCCGTGACCACGGCCGGCGTGCCATCGTAATTCACCGTATAGCTGGTGTTGATTGCAGTGCCATCCGTCCGCTCGCCGGTGGTCGTCACCTTTACGCCGCCGGGAACCGCTTCCCGCACCACCGTCAGGCTTTTTACCGGCCAAGGTGCCGGCGTGTACTTGGATGCTGCGATGTTGACCTTCCAGGTGCCGAAGGAATTGTCGGCCTCCAGAGCGGCCAATGTGGTGGTCATTGCCAGAACGACCAAAGCCAGGCTTAACATCCATCGCATGGTGATTCTCCTTTCAGAATTGAGTTGACCACGAGCGCCACTGCATCAAATGGGCGAGCCAACCATTGGGATATCTGTTTTGTGCCCGGCCGTGGCTGCCGCCGTTCCGGTTGGGATCTTTAGTGGCCAAAACTCAATCCAGTCGTGAATCTAAGACAATTCTCGGTGTAGTGGATGTTCAAAATGGCTCACTTTGCCGGCCGATCATCTTAGAAGCCGAATCTGCCGCAGTGCGACCGATCTTCCAATGTCGGCGTTCAGCACGGACGTTTTCATGTTGTTGCGGACGACAAACAGGCGTCAGTGGGGCACCCGGCGATTCTTTTCTGACGCGGGAACGGGTTGGGGTGCTAACTCCGCCTCAAGGCAGATGCAGATGCAGCCGCCAGCCGGTGTAGCTGAGGATCTCGTGCGCAAGGCGCTCGGATTCCGCGGTGCCGCCTCCAAAGGAGACGCGTGTCCGGGGTGAGGTGAGTACATCGAGGCCATCGGCGGCGCAGATTTCGTGGATTCGAAACAGGTGGGTGCCGTCGCTGACGACGACCAGGCGGCGCAGACCGTTGGCTCGGGCGATGACGGCAATGCGGTGGGCCTGTTCCTCGGTGTTTTGGCTCTCGGTTTCGGCAATAATGGCGGATTCGGGGATGCCCAGGCTCATCAGGTAATCGCGGCCCACCGCACCCTCGGAGTATTCATCTCCGCCGGTACCGCCCAGCACGATGATGAGCGGTGCGATGCCGCGGTTGTAGAGTTCGTGCGCGTGGTCAAGGCGTGCGCGAAAAACCGGGGAGGGCTGTCCATCGTACTCCGCCGCGCCCAGAACGCCGATGGCGTCCGACGGGGCGGCCTGGTCCAAGCCGGCATAGTCCTCAATTTGCACGTAGACCCAGCAGGACCATCCCAGAAACCCGAGAATCAAAGCGAGAAACAGCACAACAATAACGCGAAAAGTCCAGTTGCGACGATGCGACTTGGGTGGGTCTTTCATGTGCACCATCTTACCGCTGTAGGACCATGACGATTTCGTGGGTGGGAATGGCGCCGTCGCGCAGAATTTCCCAGTGTCCTGGGTCGAGGGAGAGATCGACGATGGTGGTACGCTACCGGTGGCGACTGGAGCCGCCGTCGGCATGGCATTACACTCTCAACGACGGTACGGTTGTAACCTTTATCGCCGTGGAAGTCGGGGCGCCAAAGCACTAATCGCATCCGGGCGCATTCCGCAACCAAACCAACCCTTTCCCTTTGGTTTTGAGCAGGTGTCCGCAACCCGGAGCTTGGGTCAAATGTTGGCAAATCCCCTTACCATGAACTGAGCCTGCGCCATGTGGACGACGAATCGCTGCAATGAGCCGTGCGCTTCCCAGCCCATTGCTCCTGTATCACCGGCTAATCGGAAGTTACTACTTGTTAACTACCGAGTGCGATTCCCTCGTGTAGCGCACCCTGATTGAGGCCAATGCGCAGTGAAAAGATTCGTCCCCAGTGGCGTTACGCACCTTTCTTCCCGGGTAATTACGAAACAATAAGTGGGTCCTGGAGCCATTGCGCACCTTTTGACTGTTCTCGCGCAATGATTTAGATGGTTTGTTGCCGATGCGCACTGTTTTACTGTTCCGGTGCGCAACGATGCTGGTGAATTTGCGTGTTACGCAGGGTGTTTCTCATTCAGAAGGGGGTCTACGAGCCGAACCATAAGCGCGGCGGGCGAGTTTTGGCGTTCGCGTCGGTGATTTCGGGGTACCTTGGGGACAGCTATTGGGTGTGAGGGGGTAAATACGCGATTTGGTCATGTTGGCCTATACTCTGCCGGGGATCGAGAAGCCAAAACGTTCTGCAAGTCACAAGAAAAGGTAGGGGAAATGGAATCCCCTACCCTTCGCATACAGATTTCCTAACCCCACCTGTGGACCTGAATTGCAGGGGTACAGCGGGGACAGTGTTGAAGGGTACGGGGGCCGTTGCGCCCCCGGCGCAGAGGCCCGGGGCGTGGGAAAAAGGGAGGCGGCGGGCGAGAGAGAAGCATCAAATCAACCTCCATACCAGGCTCCATACCAGGCCAAAAGAGAAGAAGACAGAGCAGTCATATAGATAGAGAGAGAGGAAGCAGGGGCTCTTCACACACTGTTCCCCCGGCCAGACCGGAAGCAAAATCCTGCTGACAACCCACAAGTAAAACAACATCATCGGCAACAACCAGACCATCCCACCGGACATGACCCTTTGCTCTACCCGGAGCCCAGATGAGGCGCCCGGATGAAGGTGCCCGTGTCAGGGAGCGGGCTCGAGCTTGCTTGCGTTGCGTAGAACGAGCGAGCCGGCAGGAGGCATGGTCGAAAGAACTGAGGGCTGAGCCGGATCAGGAGCGGAGCTTGGGCCTGGCGCGCGTGCGCGAGAGTTTTTGTGTCAGGCAGGACGGAGGCACCTGGCGTACTCCCGTGAATAGGGAGCCACGTCGCCCAGGATGCGCAGCTTGTGGATGTCTGGATAGTCCTCCGGGTTGAGCCCTTTCAGTTCCGGATGCAGCGCCTCGTAGCCGGCGCCAGGCAGGCGGGCATAGCCGTCATCGATCCCGACGTACGGATCACCGACCTTGAAGTTGGTCATGTAATCGTCGCCGGGCAACCACGACGGCATGGTGTTGGGGATCTCGTTGGCCTGGGGCTCGAAGCTGGCGCGCTGGATGAAGCGGCGCAGAGGTTCTGAATAGTCGAAGTGTTCCTTGAGAGAAGGAGAAGGACCTAGACCTGCACCTAGTTCCCGTTCGTAATAACGACGGGAGATGTCGGATCTGGCCTGGAGCTTTGGACCTGAGCCTGACTGAGTGCATGCTCATCGTGTAGTCAAATCCAGCAATCTGGTCCGGCTTGCTTGACAGGCTGGTCCAGCAGGAGTAATGAGTATATGAGCACTGAAAGCAAGATGTTCCTGTCCCTTCCGCCTTCCCACCTCGCCGAGCAGAGTCGCATGGTCTGGGGTCGCATGTTCGGTCACTGCATCTGCGAATCCAGAAAAGGCGCTTGTCTTTCCATCGAGCAAACCGCCCGCCGGTCCGGCATGGGGGTTGCTGAGTGGGCGGCGATCGAGGAGGGCCAGGTTCCGAAGGATATAACTCGTCTGCGTGCCATGGCCGCCGCCATGAAGATCCGCTTCGACCAGATCGTCATGCTAGTCCTGCTCTGCGAGAGGGCATGGCAACTCTAAGGCGCGCCGCCGCTGGCGCGCCGCACTCATAACCGTATATCCTCACCCCCGAGAGGGGGTGAGGAAGATCAAGAAAGTCGAGAAGGTGAAGAGAATGAATCTGAATGTTCCCGTCGAGCTCCACAACGGCTTCAAGTCGGCTACCGCTGCCCAGGGGCAGCCCATGACCGACGTGCTGCTGGAGTTCATTAAGAGCTACATCGCAAAGCACTCGCCGAGACCGAAGAGGCGACGCAAATGAAACGCGCCGCTCTATATATGAGGGTGAGCACCGTCGATCAGCACCCGGAAAGTCAGTTGCACGACCTGCGTCAGATGGCCGCCCAGCGCGGCCTGGAGATCGTGCAGGAATATACGGACAGGATCTCCGGCGTCAAAGTAAAGCGCCCTGGCCTCGATCAGCTGATGGCCGATGCCCGCCACGGCCGCTTCGATCTGGTCCTGGTCTGGGCGTCAGATAGGATCGCCCGGTCGGTGAAGCACTTCCTCGAAGTACTGGACGAGCTGAACCGGCTCAACGTCGAGTACATCAGCTTCCGGGAAAACATCGACACAGGCGGTCCGCTGGGCAGGGCCATCGTAGTCATCATCGGAGCGATCGCTGAGTTAGAACGCAGCCTGATCGTCGAAAGAGTGCGCGCCGGCATGCGGCGCGCCCGGCTCGAAGGAACGCACATCGGACGCAATCCTTTAGTCCTGGACCATGAAGCCATCTGGCGTGAACGCTGCCAGGGACAGAGCCTGCGGCAGATCGCCAAAGGCCATCGCATCTCGACGGCTACCGTACAGCGTGTGCTGCGGAAGCACCCGACCCCGGTCCTGGTCCAGGACCTCCAAAAATCGGCCTGAACCGCGCCGTTTTGCCCTGTGACAAAAGGGCTTAAAAACTCCACTCACTAACTTCAACAAAACAATCGGCCGGATCTCCCCGATCCGGCTGTGTCAAAAGGTGTGGGTTGGGAAACACTCACCCCGCCGGAGAAGCACGGTAGTCGGCCCTCCGCTCTGCAAGTTCACTGAACCCTAAAATGCTTGCACCGAATCGACAGTACCGGGGGAAGATTCAATGGATCGACAATTTGGCGCCGTGCGGCCCGTGCGTCTCAAACGCCTCCTATCCCAGACGAATCAGTGCTGCTGAGTAACCCGGAACGCCTACGCGCACCTTGCCAGAATGAGCCTTTAGCGCCTCACCGATCCGCGGATGAAATTGTCCGTCGCTCTTCACGGTGCTTCCCTGAAACCTCACGCCGTCCTTGGCTTCGATTGCTGAGGCATCGAGACGCGCGACCGAAGCTTGCCTGAATCCTGTTGGAGAATCATCGATCGTAACGTCCGCATCGCGGGCATCTTTGTTAAAAACGGCAACCAAACGCGCCGCGCCTCCTCCGCCGGCCGCATATGCAGTGAGATTCCTTCCCTGCGCTTCAAGCGTTGTCCTCTTCAAGGTGTGCCCTGCAAACTGTTGCGCCAGCATCAGGCCGTAGTACTCCGGCCGAGTAGCAAAGCCGCTCTCGACGGAGCCCACGATCGGCGAATAGTAGCCGTTCGCTCCCCCGTGCAAATTCACTCCCACGCAGCCCAGGGTCGCCATCTGCAGGCAAAAATCTGCCGCCCACAATGCAGATGCGAAAGTATCGCTGACATCCGCCTTGCCCGCGTTATAGCAGGAATTTCCTTCTGTCATGCGAAATGGCAGGACAGCGGCCCTAGACGAATCCAGAGCTTGCCGGCATGCGTAATCGAAGGCGGTTCCGGGGTGCAAGAGCCGATCAATCGTCATCCGGGGATCGGTTGGCGGACCCAGCGGATAGTAGTGGCTCGTTGCAAGCACGATATCTTTCGAAACATCCTGAGTAAAACGCCGTACCCAATCCTGGTTTGAGGCCGTGTCCGGCCCGGCCACCGCAACTTCCGGCAGTTTTTCATGAAACGCAGCACGAAACGTCTTCCAACGGGTGAGATACTCGTCAAATGTCCACGGCTTGTTTGCCTGATCACGATGTTTGAAGAGATCGGGCTCGTTCCCGAACTGCACCGCGATCAATTGCCGCCCCAGTGTATTTGCCGCAAATCTGCCCTCGGCAAGCGCCTGCTCCAGCGTGCCCCCGCCGAGGTTCAGGCCATAGATACATCTCCAGCCGGTCGCAGTAAGAAATCCCTGCAGGTTGCGGATGGAATGCGGCGTGATGGTGAAAGTCCGCGGATCGCGATGGCCTGGATCGGGCCCCACCAATCCGCCCGCGTCCGGTGGCGTTGCCGGCTCCGTTTCGGACCAGAGCGTAAACTCGCTCAGGTTGCCGCCGAACCGCAGCACACCCGAGGGACTCAGCGTGCGGAACATTTGAATCAGTGCCGTGTTCCGGGGTGAAAAGAAATCCGGATAAGCCAATTGCCCGCTCTCGTAGCTCAAGCCCATGTAATCGAGGGGCACTTTGGCAAGATTCGTTGTAGAGTCGATGGTCAGCTCAACCTCTAGAGCGGACTGCTGTGCCATCAACTTGCGCGGCACGCTGAGTGCGATTACGCCGAGCGTAGCGCTCATGGAGCAGAATTCTCTTCTCGACAGTTCCTTCATTATGCTTTCCGTCTTACATCGTCCGTCAACATCTGCGCGGCGAGATTTGAGCAAGATTGCGCCTGCTCTCGAGGAACAGGCGCAAAGAATAAATGCAACTACAGGTTAGAAAGTGAGTCGACCGCCCAACTGAATAACGCGCTGGGTGCCCGTCGCACCGGTGATCTTGCCGTCGTTGCCCGACGAGAGAGACGATGTCGGGTTGGAGAGATTCACCCAGTTCATGACGTTGGTGATTTCGGCGCGGAACTGGAACACCACTCCCCGCTCGAATGTAATGTTGCGTAACAGGCCCGCATCGATATCCTTGAGGCCCGGTCCGTTCAGGGAGAATGGTCCCACGTTGCCGTCTGCGCCGCCAGGGCCGATGCCCCCGGCGGCACCAGGCCCGTTGGGCGTGAATGCCGCTTTGTTGAACCACGCCGTCGTTACGCCATTAGCAGAAGCAGCGCATACACGGCAGCGGTGCGGGCTGAGTATGGGGCTAACGCCAGGAACTGCGTTGGGGCGGTTTGCGTTCGAACTGTCAAAGTTATTGTTGGATCCCGTGGACATCGAAAACGGCGCGCCGCTGGTAAAAAGGGCGACCGATGTGATCGACCAGCCGTTGGCCACTTCCTCCATGATCTTGTTCCCGTGGACGTAGTCGATGTTCCACATGCCGGAGATGGCCGCATTGCTGTCATGGTTGACAGCCATAAGGCCTCTTTCTTCCTGGAGGCCGCCGCCGATGGCGCCCATGGAATTATTGGAGGCAGTGAAGGGCTTGCCCGCGACGCCGAAATCCTGCGCGCCCTGCAATCCATTCTCCACGAAGTTTGCGCTTTCCAGCGCGCGGCTCCAGACATAGAAACCGCTGACTGTGAAACCGCGTGACATCGTCT
>Ga0208034_1002251_pt1 | contig 10217 bp, 15 predicted proteins | sample June2015DPH_8_10_FD_184699 | JGI IMG/M metagenome (GOLD analysis project Ga0208034, IMG submission 184699) | Peatland microbial communities from SPRUCE experiment site at the Marcell Experimental Forest, Minnesota, USA - June2015DPH_8_100... | ecosystem: Environmental > Terrestrial > Soil >...
ACTTCCGATGCTGATAAAAACTTTCATAGCCTACCTCCCTAGTCTAGGTGGCCGTCTTAGGCTACGCTTCGGTGCTGGCGCTTCCCTGTGCCACATTACACACAGACTGTGAATTGTGTGGAGTTGATGATACTTTGCTATGAGGATGTTTTGGCTGTCGAAGAATTCAGCGGGTAAGCCGCCATCTCCAATGTAGTCGTGGGAAGAGTAGTGAGTCAGCAGTACTCTCTCTACTCGGGCAGAACACCCATCTATTGCGGACTGCAGGCACAGATCAGTGCCCCACAAATGCCATCCCAATTTGGGATCAATCTTATACTTGCATTCCCTATTCAAAACAATAGCAAATTCATCGAGAGAGATAGCATCGGTTCTCCTACTTGGAAAGTCTATCAACCCTGAACGACCGCTTTGCACAATCCCAGCACCCTTTACATCATCAGAATTCAGTTTTCCCACCATTCCAGCAAACCCCAAGATGGTATCTTTGGATAAGCTGGGTAGTATTTTCTCAATGGCCTGTCCTGAACCTTCAGGAAAAAATACATCCTGATGGCAATACAAAATCCACGGACACGTTGTCTGCTGTACACCTTGGTAGAATGCTTCGGCACCAGACTTCGACCCGCGTACAGGTATGATCTGCGCCTTGATCTCCTTCAAGCCGGGGGAAGCCAGAACATATTCACTGAATTGCTTGTCATTATTGACAGCCACAACGACGGCGATATTAGGATTCATCTGTGTAATGCCCGGGCGTTCTGCGACCCCATTTCTCAACATAATATCTGTTTGCTGCTTCTCTTTTCAACTCTAGCGCATGCTCTCGGATGTATGAAGAGCTAGCGTGCTTATGTGCGACCGTCACCAGCCCAGTCACCGCAAGCTTAAAACCTGCGTGCTGTGCTCTGCGACACAGATCAACATCTTCTCCACCATAAAACGTAAACTTTTCGTCCAGCAATCCAATCTTTTCAAGCATTGAACGCCGAATCAGGACGCATACAAAGCTCAAGTAGTGATTTGTTTCCTGAATCGCCTGCACCGTATGCCATACGCCATTTGCTACGCCGTCCACGCTGGGTGAGAGGATGCCTACGTGTGGGTGGGTGACGAAAAGGCTCTGTAGGGTGTACAGGGTCTCCGGCTGGATGAACTGACAATCGTCGTTCATCACCAGCACGTCCCCAGAGCACGCCGTTATCCCAAGGTTCACATTCCTAGCATAAACAAAGGGAGAAACCCCCTGGATGACTGTCCAGCCCTGAGGGTTCCCTATGGCTTCCCCATCACGCACCAGAATCTTGGGTGCATGCGGAGCATATTGCTCAAGACTGCTGCGGCACCCTTCGAAGATGTCTGCGTATTTGCTCGGGACGACGATGGTTGCCAAGTCCTTCACTGGAGGCAAGGCTATCTCTGGTTTCCTGTGCCGTTCTAGGCGTCTCACTTGCCATCTCCATCGGGGGGTCCTGGGTATTTGCTCTGCACGTATGCGTGAGCCCCCAGAAAACCTAAAACGGTTGTAGTAAAGGATACGTATGAGGCGTCGAGCCCATGGAACCAATGAATCACACTGCCCACCACGAAGACGAAGAGGCCACAGGGTATGTGGCCGTCACTGGTGATCTTGCTAAGTATTTCACTGAGCTTCATACTGAGTCCTCCCTAGGTTAGGGTATAAAATGCAGTCCAAGTAATGCTGCCGTCTGCAGTAGCATCCCCAGCCTCTCCTATGTACATGTAGAGGCCATACCCAGTTATATCATAGGTATTTGTGTATGTGCCAGTCGAGACTACGTTTACGGTTATAACAGCACTTGATGCCCAACTAGCTGATCCAATATTTAACCAACCCCCAGGGCTGTCAAAGTTGTACTGCATTGCCAGATTATTCCAATACACTGTACGTGGACCAACCTGCCCTATGAGCGTGATGGGAGTGATTATCTTGCCCGGTACTCCTGCAATAAGTGGAACACGGGTAGTGTTAGCCGCTCTGATCTGCGCGGGAGTCATGGTGAGGGTGGCTACCAACACTGGACTGGGCAGCGTATTGGTAACTGTAACATTTCCTGCGTTATCCTGCGTGATGTGCATTCCTGTGCCATCTACCAAGTTCAGAAGAGTTTGGCTTCCGTTGATGGCTCCATTAGTCTTCAGTGTTATAGTCGAGGGTACCGGGGGTGTACTGAATACGCCTGCACCGTTCAAGAACTTAGTAGCGTCGTTAGGTGGTGTGGGCACTAATCCTCCGACCGTACTGGTCATTGTTGGAGGAAATGGTGGCGCACTGAACACACCTGTGCCACTCAAAAACTTAGTAGCGTCATTTGGAGGTGTAGGAACTAGACCGCCAATAAGGTTGGTCATTGTAGCGGCTGTGGGAGGTGCACTGAATACGCCTGTACCATTCAAGAACAGTGCAGCGTTGCCAGGATACGTGGGAACAACAGGGGGAGTCCCCGCTGAACCTGCGCCCCCTAAGGATTGGTCCACATAGTACTGCCGAACTTTTCCCCCATATATGATGACGATTGTGTACAATCCGGGGAGAGCATAGAAGTCGTAGTGTCCGAAGCCATCACTTTGTATAGGCTGAGTGATCTGAGTAGTCCCGTTGTCTGAGTAGATCTGGGCTTGAGGATTAGGTCCGAGCCAAGGAACAGGTGTCGTACGCGGAGGGGTAACCGGAGGAAACACATTGGCTGGCTGAGTACAAACCCAAATCTGAGCACCTGCAATGGCAGGTCCGAGTTCGGACTTTAGCCAACCATCCATTCTGTAGTAGTTGTTCATGTTCTCTCCCTAAAAACCAAACGTAGAAGTCTGACAAAGGGATAATCCAGAGGCAGTTGTGTATGTGACTGTGATTGAGTACTTGTACACATACAAAGTCCTAGACTGAGCAGGTGCACTATTGTTGCCCTCTGCAACCATTTGGAAACCGAACCCAGATGCATTTATTTGCGCTAGAGTCCATGTGGTGCCCCACAAATCTGATGTAGAACCTGCAGTTTCGGCTACGTCTGATGCAGTCCAAACGTTTCCCGGTGTTTTTGCTGTGCCCGCTGCCGATCCCGCCTTAAGTAGCTGTATAGAATTTGTCGTCGCTGTGAAGGTGGTGGTGGAGGAAACTTTTCTAGTGAAGGATATCGCAATACCATTTATGGTAGAACCAGCTGGAATGGTAAATCCAAAGTTGGTACCAATTAAAGGGCTTTCTACATCATCGTTCCCATGTGCTACGTCTACTTCGGCATAACTACTGCTGCCTTCTATGTTTGAAGGATTTGTCCAGCCTGCACCTGAGGCTGTAGAGGGAGTCAGTGGTCCTGCAGTTGCCATATTCCCTCCTATGGGATAGTGACGAGAATCGTAAGGTTCAGACGCTTACAAGTGGTGACGCTGTTTAGGTTGACCTGAAGTTGTTCTCCAGCAGTCAGCGCGGTAGTCCACACTGAACCGGAGACTGAGAGGTTTTCATTGTTCTGCACTGTAGAGAGCGTCGGTTTGTCTCCAGCACCTCCCGAACATATTGAAGCGGTGGTTGGGAAGTTTGCGTACGTACAAGCTAACACATCTACGACTGCAGAGCCAGAGGCATCCCCAGTCAAAACCCACCCAGTAATCGTACAAGCCACAGGGACGCTTATTTGACCATAAACCCCTGTGCCCGGGACACTGCCTCCACCGTCGATGACAAAATTGAAGGATGCTACCCTTGGGGAAGCCGTAGCGTCCGTAATACCATATCCTGAAAGCGTAGTTGGGTGAGCTGACAAGTCTGAGAACGTTGGCTGTGCCGCAGTAAATGCTCCTGATGTGGAGGTGTAACTGGTTAAGAAGTTTGAAGTGACAGCTGCTTTTGTAACCGCAAGCTGTGTGCTCGACGGCAAGGCGTCCGTAATACCATATCCTGAAAGCGTAGTTGGGTGAGCTGACAAGTCTGAGAACGTCGGTTGAGCGGTGCCGAATGCTCCAGTCACTGAACTGTAGCTGCTCAGCCAATAAGAGGTGACTGCTGCCTTGGTAACCGCGAGTTGCGTGCCAGAGGGTAAATAAGCCAGTGCTGGAATGTCTGCAGCAACCAGAGCGCGCAGTCCGACTGCTCCCGATGCGCCATTAGGAGATGCTAGGACTTGGTTATTTGCTTGCCCAGTTGCAAAGGTAACGCCAAGGGTTCCGTTAGCAGCTAGAGGGCTATTTGCCACCGCAAATACGGAGGGCATGGTCAACCCAACTGAGCTGATTCCTATGCCTGTGCCCGAAGGTACTGCCCACACACCTGTGCTGCTCAAAAACTGGACAGCAACGTTTGTGAACGCAGGAACTATTGCACCCAACGTAGATATGGTCGTATTTCCCAAGTTGTCTGCGACAATTGTGATGCCTGAGCCCGCCACCAAGCCTATTGTGCCGTTCGTTCCTACACCACCTAGAGACTGGTCTGGGTAAACTTGCTGTATCCTTCCTCCCGTGACCACAATGACTGTATACAAACCAGGGGCCGCGTAGAAGGAATAGTGACCAAAGCCGTCCGAGATGATCGGCTGTGTGATAGGAACCAAACCACTGGGGTCGGAGAATATGCTAACCAAGGGGCTAGGAGGAACCCATGTAGTATTCGCAGGCTGGTTGCACACATACACCTGAGCACCAGCCAAGGCTTGCCCTAAGGGACTTTTTACCCAGCCGTCATTGCGAAAGAAGTTATTCATGTGTTCTCCTTACATCCATCCTGCAAAAAATACATTGTTTGTATCTGTCTGCCCAGAGCTACCGAAGGGTATGCGATGGTATTCAATGGTTTGCGCACGCTTAACCACAGCGTTTTTCAACTGATGCATCTGTTCCTTGGCTTCGCCAATCAGATCGGGGAGCCCAGGGGTGCCCAGCATACGTGAGTACATCACTGCAATCTTGTAGGCCAGAGCATCCGTGCAGTCAATGATAGGCACGTACGTAGATGCAAAATCCAGTGTGGCACTGTAGAACGTAGGAAGGCTACCCCAATAACGCAAGCGAAGGTCGTTGACTTGTGTTGAGCCAACCATCCACAACTGATTATTACGAAATTCCCATTCTATAAATGAAGGTTGCTGTGGGCGCGAGCCCATGCCACCCTGCGGCTGCCGCATCTGTACGAAGGTGTTGTTGGTGTTGTTCTGACGTTCCCAGACCTTCTCAAGGTACATCATGTTGTTGGGAAGCGCCAAATTCGGCCAAATCTGTGTGCCGTCGAAGTATCCATCCTGCCCAACGTACACTTGCGTAGCTGGGTCAGGTACGCCAGGGCCATTCGCCCCGTTCACTGGGGTAACGCCTGGGATGATGTAGTTGTCATAGATGAGCGCAGGGTCATTCACATTGCGCAGCTCACGATAAAGCGCGCGGATTGCTGAGTTCATGAACGGCTGGACGAACGGAGATATGGCTGGGTTGTCTGTAAAAATCTGACCTTCCAGAAATGTTACGCTCGAATCGTTTCCATTCGAACTCTTGCTGTTACCAGCAAGCTCAGACTATATCATCACCCTGACGGGTGCCAAGTGCTTCAGAGCTACTTAGCCCTTACTCCCTTGCGGGATAGTCGTTGCACCTTCCTCATTACTGAGGCTCGGCTCAGGATTGACCCTTTCGGGTGTTTCCCTGAATTCTCTTGGTTCTTCATTCAACCATTACTAGTTGATGGGGCAAATTTGTCTACCCGGGGTTCCTGTGGCACCTGCCTGTGAATCGTTGATCAGGGCTCGTACCAAGTTACAAACATTCAACAGGGAAGTATCCCCATTGCTACTCAAATTCGAGTTGATGGTCGGTGAACTCATTTTCTGTTCCTTCTAAAATCGGTTGTGCCGTCATGCTTTCGTGAGTTGCACGGACCACATAACGGTTGGATGTTGCTGATGTTGCTGGTACCACCTTTGGAGACAGGGATAACGTGGTCTGCGGTTAGCTTCCTACGCCGATTGCAGCATAAGCATCTGTAATCATACTTCTTACACAAAGATTTCCATTCTAAAGAAGTAAAAGTACCGCCAGCACCGCTCTGCTTTGTTCGTCTATTCTGCTTGTATGCTTTGTTGTTGTCTGGATTCTTCTTCCTATATTCTGTGATTTCTTTTTTGTGAGCCCTACGATACTTTGCTTTGTACTGCCTACGGTACTCCTTGTTTTCTTCAAACCATTTGTCTACAGAGATTTTTACCTTATCTGGGTTCTCTTTCCTGTATTTGGAAGCCCTTTTCCTGTGCTTCTCTGGGTCTCTGGCGTAAGCATTATTTCCGCGTTTTCTTGCCAACTCTCGGGCATGCTCTGGATCTCTGGCCACCCATGCAGCGTAATTTTTCCTCAACTGCTCTCTGTGCTCTTCCCGATACTTCTTTTGATACTCTTTGAGCTTCTTTGGGTCTTTCAATGACATGGTTTCTCCTTACTGAGATTGCGCAGGATGCCCTGAGTAAGCAGAGCACCCTACGGCTGCCCTAAGGGATCAGCTTAGGGAAAACGCAAATAGCACCCACAGAGTGTTCCTCCGTGGGTGCCTTTCTTAAGATTTACATACCGGGCTCGAAGCCCCTTTTCAAGCAAGGACTCAGACTCGCTTTACACAGCGGCCCTTTGCCCGGTAAGGTTTGATACTGAAATTTGCGTGGGTCTCTCTGAGGGAAACCCACGGCTTTTTAGTGCACGTTCAAACTGAGTCGAGTTGTTGCTTCACCACCGCCTAGGTATGCAGTAGGAGGCACAATGCCATACACCTCTCTAATTGCATTTCCTAGCTCGTATGCTTTGTGAAGTGCCTCTATGTACTCGATGAGCAGTGCTGAGTTACCTGATTCATGCGTCATGTTCTTCTCCATTATTTTGCTGCTCCTGAGGAGTCAGCGGATTTGAAAAAACAGGTAGTTTCAGTCGTGCCCAGGACTATGCCTTACTCTTCTGAGTCTACAACTGGTGCGACTTTAGAGGGTTTCAAGCCCATAGCTGCACGGGCCTCTGCCACATCTTCAAATGCACCTGCGTCAATGGCTTGCTGAATCGTACGTGCGCCAGCCTTGACGGTGCGTGCCCAATCGAGTACACACAACCCGCCTTCGTCTGTCTTGTGGAATGCAACGCCTTGCTTAATGCGCTCGCCGCACTGCGGGCAATCCATAGGCTTGCTGCGTCTTCCGTGCCAACTAGTCTCCACGCCGAAGTAGTCAGCGGCTGTGTGTGCCTCAGGCGACAGGGCTTCTAAGAGTCCCTTGGGGTCCGAAGTTTCCAACGCCTTCATTTTCTCAAGCACCGTGTTGAAGTGCTTTTCCATGCGAAGCGTTGCTGCTTTGATCTCTTCCTCTGTCGGAGGGTTGTTCAGAGACCAGAATACACCGCGCTGGCTGAGGTTGTTTCCAATGTTCGTTGGTTTAGCAGTAACTGAGTTCTGATCCAGACTTAGGTTGTCTGGGTTACAGACGTCCATCAATACTCTGCGGGTGTCCAGAAGCTGCGTGCTAATCTCATCGGTGTCCACGCTGCCCTGAGGAGCAAGCAGTGGGCTCGGCAGGCGCGCTGCGGTCACATAGACTTCGCCGCGCGTACGCCCCGGGATGTGGATGTTGGCAAATAGCGGTGGACGGAACACATCAAACGACTGCTCGGACACATTGTACAGGTAAACCCAGAAATCAGGTTTGCGGCTGTAGAGGTAGTCCTGCATGGTGTAATTGAAGTTCCGATTGTTGGCCTTGGTCATGCTTTCGCTAAGGTCAGAGCGATACGTTGGTGAGGAGAGAGTCGGCTCCATAAATTTTTATTTCCTTTTCTGACGAACTTACGTCAACTGAGTTCTGCTCTGAGTCTCTGTAATCTATAGTTTGATCGTGCTTCTTTACATTACAGGATTCGCACAGTGGCTGAATGTTCCACAGCCAACTTGATCCGCCTTTGGAAACGGGGATTACATGGTCCGCTTCTAGAGGCTTCTTCAAACCACAACACAAGCATCTGAATCCCACAGCAAAACACAAAAGGAACCATTCTTCGGCGGTGAAGAAACCACCGGCCTGAGTCTTCTGTGCTCTACGCTTATGGTAAAGTGCCCGAACTTTATCAGGATTATCTCTCTTCCACTTTGAAACTTGTGCATTCTTTCTTGCTTTATGCTTTACATAACATCTTGCTTGCGTTTCCTTAATTTCTTGAGGAGAACGCGCCAATGCTGCTGCTTTTATTTTCTCTGGATGACATTTTGCATACTTTGCAGTGTTCTTCCTACTGCGTTCCCTAGAACTTTCTAGGTTGCTCCAGTATCTACGCCTTTGGCTTTCCCTTTGCTTTTCTGGGTCTTTGTAGGGCAATCTGAGTCCTCCTAGATTGTGGGATCACTAGAGTGTGAACTGAGTCCTCTCCCTAGATTTTTCGCATTCGTAACCATTCTGTTCCAGTTCCGAGTCATTGATTCTACTTTCTTGTCTAGGAAATGCGTACGGCAACCTTGTCTTGCATACGATACTGGACCTTTGAAAGCCACCGAAGCGTCTCGCATACAGTCTTCTACTGTGGCTAAATCTGCTGCATCTTCTTTTTCCTTGAGTCCTTTTAGTGCAGCCTGAGTCTTTTCCCAACTTATGTCACGAGCCTCCAAAATGATGGGGACAACGGTTTCTAAGATGAAACTATTGAGCGGCATGGCTTCGATCTTCATTTTTCCAGATGACATGTCGCGCCAACACATGTTGTACAGCATTTGATAGCGTCCTTGGTATGGATATTCACCAAGAGTTTGCAATCCTGAGTCGTCGTCATGGTTCCCGACATAATAGCTCTCGGGAGTACCAAAATCTATTGCATCGTGCCATTGAAGAAGACACCACGAAGGTGTCCCGCCACCGATTAAGAGGTCTCGATACCCGTGGAAACTGGGCCCATCTGGGTTGTCCCACAATCCTCCTGCACGATAAAGACCTTCGAGTTGACCTCCCATTCCCCAGACGCAGAGAAAATTGGGCTGATCGTACTTGTTCCTGCCTCCCACTTCGGTGAGTCTATCTTGGAATTCCTGGGGGCATTCGTAGAGTTGGTAGGAATCACGAGGGTTGCTCACTGGGAGCCTCCGCAGCCTTCAGTTTAGCACGGGCCTCTTCAAGTTGAAGCTTCTTAGCCTCAACATAGACCTCAATCTCTTCTCTGCTTACTTTCAGCTTCACTTCACAGAGAAAATTCAAGATCAATGCGGCGGTATCTGCCATCCCTAGGAGCTCTGAGTCATTGGCAGCAAGTTTGTTGAAGATTTTCTGCAATTCCCTGCGGGTTATCTGAGCAGGTTCGTCCCAAAACTTATCGTATGGCTGCTGGAGTAATGATTCAGACATTGGGCACCTCTATGGTGCGCACATCTTGCACACGGACGATCCTGAGCCCTTGTTGGTCGTCTACATAGTTGATTCCGAGTGAATCACACAGTGCTTCTGCCTTTTTCTTGTCCATGGGGAAGACTTCACTATTGTAATCACCAAAAACGACCTTATAACCCGGCTTAATCAGCTCTTCCATGGGAATCCTGAGCCCGCCGAGGACTACAAAGCCCCCCGCAGCCAAAACTAGGCCCACGTTCGAGTGTTGACGATACTTTGCGGCGGTTATGAGTCCAGATTTCTTGTTTCTGGTCGATCCGTCCTCTAAAAGTTCAGTATCAGGGTCGTCTGAGATACGCATGACCAAAATTCGGTCCAAAATGGGTCGCGCTGTGCCGTATGTAGGCTCTGGGTACTTCTTAGGTGCCTCAGAAACCACCTTAGGAGCTTCTGTAGCCTCTGACAAGTAGTTGTGACGATGGTCTGCCACCGAAAATCCTGCGTCTAGTGCTGGTTGCAGAGCTACTGGGGTCAGATCGGGAAGATGTTCACCCTCTACTGTCCTTATGGCGAGGTATCTGTCGTACTCTTCTTGGGATAAACCGTACTTTTCCATGACTTCGAGGCAGTTCATGTAGATCATGTCATTTTCGAAGTCCGTAATGTTGCTGCTTGCGCCTGCGAATTGTGCTGTAGGGCACCCGCGCGCGAGCACATCTCCACCGTTATTCATTCTGAGTCCTCCTGAGTCGTTTTGTTGCCACAGGGAGGGGCTAGGTTTCCAAGAATCCTACCCCGTACTCCTGTGTTTAGCGCCTGTGCCTAAGCTTGGGGCTGGAGCGGGCGATGCCATGATGTGCTGACGTTGAGATAGTC
>Ga0208034_1002252_pt1 | contig 10214 bp, 9 predicted proteins | sample June2015DPH_8_10_FD_184699 | JGI IMG/M metagenome (GOLD analysis project Ga0208034, IMG submission 184699) | Peatland microbial communities from SPRUCE experiment site at the Marcell Experimental Forest, Minnesota, USA - June2015DPH_8_100... | ecosystem: Environmental > Terrestrial > Soil >...
CCGTATCTGGAAAAATTCCCGCAGGACCCGTGGGGGAACAACTACCTATATTACTATCCCGGCAAACACAACCAGAATTCCTATGACCTGCTGTCCGTCGGGCCGGACGGCAAGGAAGGATCGGAGGATAACATTGGCAACTGGACAACAAAGTGACGGGTGGCGGGTGACGGGTGACAACCGCGGAACGTGCGTGGCGAATTCTTGTCACGTGTCACGTGTCACGTGTCACGCGTCTGCTTTCACGCTCGTCGAACTGCTCCTCGTCCTGGCGCTGCTGGTCGTCATCACCTCGCTCGTGGCGCCGGCCATGTCGAATTTCATCCGCGGCCGCGCCCTGGATTCCGAGGCGCGCCGGCTCTTCGCGCTGATGCACGCCGGCCAGAGCCGCGCGGTTTCGGAAGGCCTGCCGATGATGCTTTGGGTGGACGAAAAGCAGGGCGCCTATGGGCTGGCCGCGGAAACGCCCCCGTCGGGCAGCGACCCGAAGGCGGAAAATCTGCCGGTCGACGAAAATGTGCGGATTGCAGTCCTGAATGTCGGGGCCACCGGCCTGACGACGTTCCAGAACCTGCCGGCCATCCGCTTTTTGGCGGACGGCACCATTGATGAAAACAGTCCGCAAACGTTGCGCCTCACTGACGCCAGGGGCAATGCGCTCTGGCTGGTCGAAGCGCGCAACCGCATGGGCTATGAAATTCGGAACACAGAAAAGTAACAAGTGGCAGGTGACAAGTGACATGAAAATGCTCGCTGTGCAACGGGGCATCTCGTGTCACGTGTCACGTGTCACGTGTCACGTTGCTGCGTTCACGCTGGCCGAGGTGCTGGCGGCGTTGTTGTTCCTGGCCATCGTGATTCCGGCGGCCGTGGAGGCACTACACCTGGCCAGCCTCGCTGGCGTGGTCGCCGCCCGCAAAGGCGTGGCGGCACGCGTGGCGGACCGCATTTTAAATGAAAGCATCGTGCTGACCAACTGGAACACGGGCACGCTGAACGGAACCGTCACCGAAGGCGCGCAGGAATTCCGCTGGACGTTGACCAGCCAGAACTGGCCGGTGGACGCCATGGAACTGCTCACCGCGGAAGTGAAGTATTCCGCCCAGGGCCGTGATTTTTCCGTGAAACTGAGCACGCTGGCCAATCCGCAAACGCTGACCACGACGATGGGCTTGCACCAATGAAAATCAACCCCTCCAGGAATAAATTGCTGGTGACCGATGACCAGTGGCTTATTGGCCGGCAGAGTGCGGTTTCGTTGCCGAATTCACTTCGCACTTCGCACTTCGCACTTCGCACTTCGATGGCGTTCACGCTCATCGAGATGATCCTGGCGGTGGGCGTCGCCGCCATCGTGCTGGTGGCCATCAACGCCGTGCTTTTCAGCGCCTTGCATCTGCGTGAGGTCACCCAGGCCACGGTGGATGACGCCACGCCCCTGGACCAGGCGCTCACCATCCTGCGCCGCGACCTGCAATGCGCCGTGCCACCGGAGCCCAACGGCGTTTTAACCGGCGATTTCAAGGCCGGTAATGTGACCAGCCTCGGCCTCAGTCCGCCCGTGGCCGTCGAAATATTCACCGCCACCGGCGCACTGCATGAAAACGAACCATGGGGCGATATCCAACGGGTCACCTACGAATTGAAAGACCCCGCCACCCGCACCGCCGCCGGCAAGGACCTCGTCCGCAGTGTCACGCGCAATCTGTTGAGCTCGACCACGCTGGACATCCAGGACCAGCCGCTGTTGAGCGGCGTCGAAAACATCAAGTTTTCATGTTTCGACGGCACGCAATGGCTTGATGCCTGGGACACCACCGACACAACCACGGCCAACACCAACCTGCCGGTCGCCGTCCGGGTCCTCATCCAGATGGCGGGAAACAACAGCGACAACACGCGCCCGCAGCCGATTCAAATCCTGGTGCCGATTGATTCGCAATCGCGCACGAACACCTGAAATGAAACTGCACCAATCCAAATTGCCATCGAATGACCGGCGCGAAAACGCCCTCGTGTCGCCGAAGCGCAGCGAAGGCGGATCGGTGCTCATTCTCGTGCTTTGGATTTCCATCGGGCTCGTTGCCATCGCGCTTTATTTCGCGAATTCCATGACCTTTGAACTCCGCGCCTCGGACAACCGCGCCACCGGCATCGCGGCGGAACAGGCCATCGAAGGCGCGGCGCGTTACGTCGGTTATGTGCTCTCGAACTTTGCCACGAATGGCGCGGTGCCCAACAACACCCAGTTTTCCTGCGAGGCCGTGCCGGTGGGCGACGCGCATTTCTGGCTCATCGGCCGCGACCCGTCCGGCACGCTTTCCACCGAGCCGTATTTCGGCCTCGTTGACGAAGCCTCCAAATTGAATTTGAACCGCGCCGGCACCAACGCGCTTTCCTATCTGCCCAACATGACGCTCGATTTCGCCAGCGCGATTGTGGATTGGCGCAACACCAACGGCAGCGGCGCCTATTCGCTTAATTACTCGTCGTTGGGGTACGCGGACAAAAACTCCCTGTTCGAAACGGTGGACGAATTGCGGCTGGTGTACGGCGCGACCGTTGACCTGCTGGTTGGAGAAGATGTCAATCGCAACGGCGTGCTCGACATCAACGAAAAGGACCTGAACGGCAATGGCACGCTGGATCCGGGCCTGTTTGAATACGTCACCGTTTACAGCCGCCAGCCAAATTTCCACTCCGACGGCACCCTGCTCACCAATGTGAACAGCCGGGGCACACTGCGGTCCTTGTTACAGTCAACGTTTGGCTCCGCGCGCGCCACTCAAATCATGACCCGGCTTGGTTTTACCAGCGGCAGCGGCGGCGGCGGTGGCGGCGCAACCGCGCCCACCTTCAATAATTTATTGCGATTCTATTTGGTCAGCGGAATGACCCCGGTCGAGTTTGGGCAAGTCGCCTATGGCATCACCGACACCACCAATCTTTACACCAACGGTTTGCTGAACATCAACACCGCCGGCGCACCCGTGATGGAGGCGTTGTTCATGGGCCTGGGCATTGACCAGGACACGGCGCAAAGCGCGGCGCAAACGCTCGTCACCTACCGCCAGCAAAACCCCAACAACCTCAACGCCATTTCCTGGATCGTGGATGCGCTCGGCAGCAACAACGCGGTCGTTCAAGCCTTGAGGAACGCTCCCCGTGACTACATCACCACGCAAAGTTTTCAATTCACGGCGGACATCGCGGCGGTCGGCCCGTTCGGGCGCGGCTACCGGCGGGTGAAATTCGTTTTCGACATCAGCGAAGGCGCGCCCAAAATCATTTACCGCCAGGACCTCAGCCGGCTCGGCTGGGCGCTCGGGGAAAAGGCCCGCACCACCTGGGTCACGAAGGAAACGCAATGAAAATATTTACCGCGAAATACACGAAACACACGAAAGGAAAATGAGCATGAACATTATGGCGTGTTTTCAAAATCGGCAAACGCTCGCAGCCGGAGTGCGCCCGTCCCCGGGCGCAGCAATTTCCGTCGGCCAAGAGCGCATGGAATTACGGAAAACCTGCCGGTGGCGAACATGGCTGTGGCCGGGGACGGCCACACTCCGTGTTTTGAAAACACGCCCGAAATCGTTTCGTGTGTTTCGTGGTTTCAAACACAAATGAACAAGATTTTGAAAATCAATTTTCCGAGGCGCAAAAAGTTGACGGGCCTGCTCGGCCTCAACCTCGATGGCAGCCGCCTCGACGGCGTCGTGCTCCGCCGCACCAACGGCTCCCTCCAGCTCCAGCAGTCGTTCTCGGCGACCCTCTCGCTCGACCCGCTCACGGCGGCGCCCGAACTGGTCGGACGCGAAATCCGCAACCACCTCGACGCCGCCGGCGTGCACGAACGCCGCTGCGTGGTGGGCGTGCCGTTAAAGTGGACGCTCACGGCGCAGACGGAATTGCCGCCCTTGCCGGAGGTGGACGCCGCGAGCCTGTTGCAACTGGAGGCGGAACGCGGATTTCCGTGCGACGTCACAACGTTGCGGCTCGCCCATTCGCGCTGCCCGTTGCCGGCCGGCAAACAACACGTGACCCTGGCGGGAATCCTCAACAGCCAGCTCACGTCGCTGGAACAGGTCCTGGCGGCGGCAAGATTGAAACCGGTCAGCTTTTCGCCCGGATTGACCGCTTTGCAGACCCCGGCGGCGGAGACCTCCAACGGCGTGCTGGCCCTGGCCATCGGCGAAAGCCAGGTGTCCCTGCAAATCACCTGCGGCGGCGGCGTGGCGGCCCTCCGCACGCTGGAAGGCGCCATCGAAAACGCAGGCTCGCGGCGCACCCTCCACCCCGGCTTCGTCGCGCGGGAAGTCCGCATCACGCTCGGGCAGTTGCCCGCCGGACTGCGCGAATCCGTCCGCCGCATCCGCATCTTCGGCCCGCACGACCTGGCGCAGCAACTGGCCGACGAAATGGAATTGCGGTTTGAACCGGCAGGCCTGACTGTTGAACCGGTCATGAAGTATTCACCGGACGAATTCGGCGTCCAGCTTCCACCCGACGCGCCCGTTTCCCCGGCCTTCAGCCTGGCCGCCCGGCTGCTGACGGGACAAACGCCGGCATTCGAATTCCTGCCGCCCAAACCGACGACCTTGCAGCAAATCATCACGAAGTATTCCTCCAGCCGGCTGCGCTCCGCCGGCGCGACGGCCGCCGGCATCGTCGCCATTGTCGGCGGATTGTTTTTGTTCCAGGAAATCCAGCTCATCCGGCTGCGTTCGCAATGGTCGGGGATGTCGGCCAGGGTCAGGGAACTGGACGGCATCCAGCAGCAAATCCAGAAATACCGCCCGTGGTTCGACGAGTCGTTCCGCAGCCTGAGCATTTTAAAGCAGCTCACGACGGCGTTCCCCGAGGACGGCGCCGTCACGGCCAAGACGGTGGAAATCCGCGACGGCAACGTGGTGAACTGTTCCGGCACGGCGCGGGACAACGCCGCCCTGCTGCGGATGTTGAGCCAGTTGCGCGCGGCGGACGGCGTGACCGATTTGAAGGTGGACCAGATCCGCGGCAAATCGCCGATGCAATTCACGTTCGACTTTCATTGGAACAAAGGAGGCGGCAATGAAGATTGAAAACCGCCAGCAACTGTTGATAGTGCTGACCATCGCGGTGGGTGTGCTTTACGCGACCGACCAGGTGGTCATTGAACCGATGTTCGGATGGTGGAAGACGCGGGCGAAAACGGTCGCCGGACTGCGCGCGCAGGTGAAAAACGGCCGGCGGTTGATCCAGCGCGAGGCCGGCCTCCGCAGCCGTTGGAACCAGATGCGCACGAACACCCTGCCGGAGAATCCCTCGCTGGCGGAGCAGCAGACGCTCAAGGCCTTTGACAGTTGGGCCCGGGAGAGCGGCGCCGACGTCATCGGCATCACGCCCCAGTGGAACAACGATTCGCCGGACTACCTCACGCTCAACTGCCGCCTCGAGGCTGCCGGCGACCTCGGCACACTCAGCCGGTTTGTTTACGACCTCGAAAAAGATCCGATGGCGTTCAAACTTGAATCGGTGGAGTTTAGCACCCGCGACAACACCGGCCAGCAACTCACCCTCGACCTGCAAATCAGCGGGCTGGTGCTCGTTTCGCAATCCCAACCCAAACCATGAACCCGGCACGACAAAATCAAAATGCGCTCCGGACGGCCGCCGTGCTCGTCGCGCTTGGGGCGTTCCTGGCCAATGGCCGGCCGACCGCCGCGCAGACGACCAACGCCCCCGCCGCCACGAATTATTCGTCGTTCCAGATCATCGTGGACCGGAATATTTTTGATCCCAACCGTTATGCGCATGCGCCGCACAGCCGCGGACGTTCAACCTCCCCGTCGGCGCCCTACTTTGCGCTGGTCGGCACGATGAGCTGCCGGCAGGGCATGCTCGCCTTCTTTGACGGGAACGACTCCGATTACCGCAAGGTCCTTTCCCCGGACGGAGTCATTGCCGGTTACAAGGTGGTGGCAATCACGCTGCGCGGCGTCAAGCTGGAGGCCGCCGGCAAGCCGGTGGAAATGAAGGTGGGCGCGCAGATGCGGCAGGCCGGCAAAGGCGAATGGCAACTGGCCGAATCGGGCGAATTGCCGGCCGCCACGGCCGGAAACGAAACCCCGGCGACGGACGAGACGCCCGCGGCCGGCGCGGCTACAGGCTCCGGCAGTGAACCCAATGATGTCCTCAAGAAACTCATGCAACAAAGAGAACAGGAATTAAAATGAAAACCTTGATTCTACGAACCCTCGTGACGCTGTGCGTTTCGGGACTGCTCATGTCGGCGGCCGCTCAGCCGGTCCCCGGCGGAACACCGGACGACAACAATGCCGCGGTCGCTCCCGCCCCGCCGCCACCGGAGATAATCGTCCCGCCACCGGATGAAGGCGCGATGAACGAACAGTCGGCAACCAACCAGTCGGCCGCGCCAACGACGGGCGTTCAACCAACCACACCGAAAAAACCGGCAACGGCGCCGGTCATTCCAACCGTGGTGCAGGATTCCACCCTCGCACCGACCATCGGTACGAATTTTGACGAATTGAGTTTGAACTTTCGCAATGCGCCACTGGAGATGGTCCTGAATTATCTCAGTGATGCCGCGGGGTTCATCATCGTGATGGACACGCAGGTCCGGGGCAACGTGAGCGTCATCAGCAGCCATCCCATGACCCGGAATGAAGCGGTGGACCTGCTCAATGCCGTCCTGAACAAAAACGGTTACGCCGCGATCCGCGACGGACGGACGCTGACGATTTTGGACAAGAACGACGCGAAGACGCGGAACATCCCCGTCAAGACCAGCAACGACCCGGACAGCATTCCGAACAACGCCGAGATCGTCACGCAAATCATCCCCATCCGCTTCGTGGAAGCCCGGCAATTGGTGACGGATTTGTCTTCGTTCGTTTCACCCCAGGCAACGATTGTCGCCAATGAGGCCGGCAATTCGATTGTGGTCACCGACACGCAGTCGAACATCCGGCATCTCACCGAAATCATCCGGGCGATTGACAACAGTGCCGAGGGGGAAACGGAAATCCGGGTGTTTCATTTGAACCACGCCAGCCCGGCCGACGTGGCCAGTGAGTTGAGCCAGATTTTCCCGTCGAGCAGCAGCACTTCGGGCAACCAGGTCCAGACGCCGTTCCGGTTCGGTGGCGGGCCATTTGGCCGCTTCGGCGGCTTCGGTGGTGGTGCCGGCGGCTTTGGCGGCTTTGGGGCTGGCGGTGTTGGCGGCAATGCGTCCGGCAACAACAGTCAAAACTCCCGGGTCCAAAAGCAGACGCAGGTCGTCGCCGTGGCGGACCCGCGCACTTCATCCGTCGTCGTGACCGCCTCCAAGGATTTGATGCAGGAAATCGCCGGGATGATGGAACAGCTCGATGTGCCTTCGACCCGGGACCAAAAGGTCTTTGTGTATCACATGGACAACGGCGACCCGCAGCAGGCGTTGACCGTGCTGCAAAACATGTTCCAGAACAACAGCACCTCCTCGCGCAGCGGCACGGGTTCTTCATCGCAGAACAGTGCGTTGCAAAATCGCGAGACCCAAAACGCCACCACCACCGGTAATTCATCCTCCAGCAGCACCACCGGCTTCGGTACCGGGACCACCCGCGGCGTGGGTGGCACGGGCGCCGCGTTCTGACGGAATTGACATGAACCATTAAACACCAGCATAAATTATGAAAACAACATCGTTCAAAAAATATCTGGGCGGGACTTTGATTTTTCTTCTCTGCGCCACGATTGAAATTCACGCGCAACAACGCACCGGCGGAGGCGGGGGCGGCGGTTTTGGCGGTTTTGGCGGATTCGGCGGCTTTGGCGGGGGTGGCGCAAACCGCAACAACTACAGCAGCAGTTCGAGCGGCGGCCAATATAATAACAACGGCACGGTGGGCAGCGCAGTCATCTCCGTTGATCCGGATACGCACAACATCATCGTCATCGCCGACGAACAAACGGCGGAACAGATCAAACAGGTGATCAACAACCTCGACCTGCCCAAGCCGCAGGTGCTCATCAAAGTCGTCTTCCTCGAAGTGCAGCACAACAATTCCTCGGATATCGGCGTCGAAGGCGGCTGGGCCAATAATCAAGCGATAAGCAGCAGTGCGGCCGACGTCTTCGGGTTGTCCGGGCTGAACACGGTCGTGACCAATTTCAACGCGCTCGGTCAGCCGAGTCCGTTCGGGTCGTTATCGCCGGGCACCGGTACGGGTGGCGGCTTTTACCAGATTGTCGGTTCGGATTTCCAGGCAACGCTGCGCGCCATCGCCGCCGCTGGCAAGGCGCAGGTGCTGTCGCGCCCGTCCATCCTCGCGCGCGACGGCCAGCTCGCACAAATCGTCATCGGCCAGGAGATTTACCTGCCCAGCGGGGTGGCCTATGCCTCGGTTGGCAACAGCAGCACCACCATTCCAACGATTAACGGATCCTACCAAAACGTGGGCATTATTCTGGAAGTCACACCGTTCATCGGGGCCAACGGCCTGGTGGAAATGATCCTCCAGCCACAAACTTCGGCCGTGGACACCTCGACCCCGGGGCAGGTGATTGCGTATGGCAGCAGCCTGGTGGGGTCCTCTCCCGTGTATGCGCCGAATATCAACATCCGTTCCGCCAACACCGTCATCGTTACGCCCGACGCGCAGACCGTCGTCATCGGCGGCCTCATCTCGAACACCAAATCCTCCAACGAAAGCAAGGTTCCATTCCTTGGCGACATTCCGATCCTCGGAAATCTTTTCAAGGAGAGCATCAAAAGAAACACCAAGGATGAGTTGCTGATCTTCCTGACGCCGCATATTGTTGTCGCGCCGTCACAACTGGCCGCGCTTTCCAGCAGCGAAACCCGTCAATCCCTGCTCATCACCAACTCGATTTCCGAACAGGAACTGAACCGGTTTCTGGAACGGGTGCCGGTGAAAAAAAATCCGTAGGCCGCATCATGTTTTTCCGGGACGGTTGCCTGCCGGAACGAAATTTATGGAATTGAACCGCCGCAGCACCTTGCTTTACGGACTCCTGCTGGGAGTCTGGGTGCTGGTCGTTGCCTGGCAGTTGGCCGAGCACCTGCGCGTCCGGGAAGAAGCCCGCGCTGCGCTCGTCAACCGGGCCAAGGACATTTCCACCACCCTCGGCATCGTGCTCCGGTCGCAGCGCCGTTTTGGCGGCGTGGTTTCCAAGGAACGGCTCGAAGCCTCGTTGACGGAACTGGTCCGGCAGGAGAAGGCGGAATTGGACGGCATCGCGCTGTTGAACGCCGCGGGCGAGATGGTCGCTTCCGCCGGGACTGGAATTGATCTTCAAGCCCGGGGCGCCGCGGGCACGACGGAAAAATGGAATGCGCAGACCGTCACCCTCGTGAATCCGGTGGACCTGGGCACCAATCTCACCTACGACATCGAAGGCACCAACCTGCCCATCATCCTGTCCCGGCAGGATTTTACCAATCGCTTTGCCGCCACCAACCGCCTGGGTGGGCCACCCCATGAACCGCCGCCCGGACCCCCGCCCGGTGACAATCCGACCAATTTTGCCGCTGGTCCCGGAGAACCTCTGCCGCCTCCACCGGACAATGACACGAACCGGATGCGCCCCCGTGAAGGCGGCTTCCGTTCCCGCTTTGGCCGCCCCCGCTGGATGAGCGAGGAGGAATACCAAGCCATCCGTGAAAAACAGGGCGTGCACAGTTTTGTCATCGTCATGTCCACCCGGACACTCCACGAGGCCTTTGACCATGATCTCTGGCTGCGGGCCATGATTGCCATTCTGGCCACGGTTTCGGTCGTCGGCTCGGGACTGGCCTGGCGCAGCGTGACCCGGTCCGCCGAACTCCAAATCCGCCTCATCCGCGCCAGCGAATTGAATTCACACCTCCGGGAAATGAACCTGGCCGCCGCGGGTCTGGCGCACGAAACCCGCAACCCGCTCAACATCATCCGCGGCATGGCCCAGATGATTTCGAAACAAAAGGAAGCCCCGGTGGAAATCCGGGAAAAAGTCCGCGCCATCGTGGACGAGACCGACAAGGTGACCGCCCAATTGAACGAATTCATCAACTATTCGCGTCCGCGCGAAGTCCGCCGCGCAAAGCTGGCGCTGGATTCCGTTGTGAACGAGGTCGTGCGCGCGCTGGCTTACGACATCGAGGAAAAGAAAATCCGGCTGGAAACGAAGGGCGAACCGATGACCATCGAGGCGGACGAACAATT
>Ga0208034_1002253_pt1 | contig 10206 bp, 13 predicted proteins | sample June2015DPH_8_10_FD_184699 | JGI IMG/M metagenome (GOLD analysis project Ga0208034, IMG submission 184699) | Peatland microbial communities from SPRUCE experiment site at the Marcell Experimental Forest, Minnesota, USA - June2015DPH_8_100... | ecosystem: Environmental > Terrestrial > Soil >...
AATCTCTTCGACGCCCACCAAACTTCTTTCAATCGCCCAACCCACCAAACTACAAGCCCTTGCCCTCCATCGTCCTCCAAGGCCTGCTACCCGCTCTGCTCCCCTATCGACGGATTGGGGACCAAACGCTAAGCTTGACCATGGTGTGGAGATGGGGTTACACTCCTTTGCGAGTGCGCCTGTAGCTCAGATGGATAGAGCGGTTGCCTCCGGAGCAACCGACATAGCCCAAGCAAGTCGATTGCCAATAACGCTATAGCATTGTAAACTCTATATATATAAAATATCATCCTCCGATTGACCAGCAAGTAATCCATTTTAGGTCCCCACAAAATCCCCCACAACCGGTCTTCTGAGAGAGCACTTGCCTTCCCCAGCCAACCGCACCTGCTTCACGACATTCTCTCCCCCTCAGCCATCAATTTTCAGAACCCCGCAATCCAGAATGTGAGACTAGAGAACCCACAGTAGCAATACTCGACGGTGCGTTTCAAATCAAGTTCCCGCGCGAAGCCAATCCCACTTTCAAAAACCTGACCAAATCCTCCTTTCTACCTCAAAACCTAATCCTCCCTGGCAGAGGGGAGGGGAAAGTGTGTATTGCGCGAGCGCTGGAAGGGTCAATAACTGTGTTCACCAGGTGATGAGGGTAGGGTCCCCTTTTCCCCAATCGTTTCGAGCCCAGGGGGGGTCTCCTTGAAACATCGCAGTTGAGAGATCCCACCGGGCCTGTCCTGGAGGACACATGGATACAAATCGGATATTCACAAACTTGTTTGGAGGGTGGCTCACGGCAGCGGACAAGGCTGCGGCCACCACGATCAATTACACCAAGTCAACCGTTATGCCTCGCGTCTCCGACCTGACGCAGAAAGCGACCCTGGCAACAGGGAAGACCTTGGTTAAGGTTGGCACCAAACTGACCGACTGCTACACCAGCAAGTGACCGCATTCCCAACCCCTTCAGATCTTAACTCGCCGTAGTCAAAACCCCTTCCAATTCACTCAATTTCACTGATCACACCGGAGGTGTGCCTTGAGAACCTTTCAACCTGAACATGCATTGATCGCTCGTGAAAACCGAAGAGAGAATCGTGACGAGCTGGCCAAGATGCTTGCCCAGATCGCCATGGAGCGGGCAGCTCGACTGCCACCACCAATTCTCCCGGTTTCTCTCGAAGCGCAGTTCCAGGAAAGCATTCGCAAGATACGTGAAGACATCCAGCGCACCAAGGACGTTCAGTCCGCCCACATTCTGCGCTGGCTCCAAAGCTAATCCCCTGTAAGCCCGGAAAGCCCTGGCTCGTTGCCGGGGAGCAAGGGGCTCCCGCCTTAGCCCCCGCATTCCGGAATCCCACCTTTTCTCCTCTCGTCCGAGGGGAGATCCCAATCGTGAACACAAATCCCAAGCCCGTCTGGGGCCCATACCAGACAACTGGAGGTATTGTGAACTATCAACACCTGCACTATCAGTTTCCCGCTAAGCCTTTTCAGCGGTGGCATGTGATTGAGGACAGAACCGTCCCACGCGGTTTCCGCTTCCGTCATGCGCGCCAACCCGGTGAGAAGCCCGACCCTAAAGTGAACTTCGGGGTTGAGGAGTTGTCGGCTCGTCTTGAGCACGCCGGGGTGGAATACATCCGCGTCGCCTACGGCAGCGATGCGCAGTCGTTTAACAAGGCAGAGGTGTTACTCAGCGGCGGTATCGAGGGAGAAAGTCCCGAAGATGGAAGATGGTATCCGGTCATTCCCTGGGTCCGGGACGACGGTTTTTACGCTGTCTGCATGCGCGAACCTATGCTGTACCGTGACGCCTGTCATCTATTTGGGTTCGACATCCCGGCCGGGAAGCCCAGTGTCCCCAAGCGGATTAAACGCGACGTTGCGCGGGGCAAGACAAGCCTCTTCGGCGAGCTGCTGGAAACCCGCGAGCTAAGTCCGTGGGATCTTCTCCACACAGTGATGCTTGCCGACGGCAAGACCACCTTTGAAGTGGCTACTTACAATCCTGGTAATCGCTGGCCGGAGGCCTGGACTTCCGGAGCAGCGCTGGCCTCTCCACGAGGTGGGGCCATCCTCACCGGACATCCCGTAAAGATCGGTGATCTGATCCAGATTACCGGCGCTATGCCCAATGGCCAGATCAAAGGGAACTGCCTGATCTGGGACATTGACCATGATCTCGTGGTCTGGGACGTCAAGCCTGAACTGCGGGCCTGGCAGGGTCAAATCTATCTCAGTGTTCTGAATGAACTCCACGGTGGCCCTGCCAACCTGGACGTTCAAACCGCTTCCAACCTCGACCTGGCCAAGGTTCGGGATCACAAGCTGATCCAGTTCCTGTGCCAGGAGTATGCCTGCGATGTGTTCGACCTGATGCGGGATGACGATCGCGTCAAGGAGGAGATCGGCTTTTATAACCCCGCAGCATGGGTCGACGAAGACGGTAATCCGGTGATTAACGAGAACCGCTGGAAGCTCTGGCGGATGTACTTCGCGGGCTTGCCGGCGATGCAGTTTCGGACCTGCCGGGACGCCTTCTATCGCACCCAGATGGAATCTCCGGAGAACAACGACCCTGACCGCTTCCGGATTCGCTTCCGGGAGCCTCAAGACCTCATGACGGTCCAGTCGAATGATCTGGCCGGAGCGGCCGTGCGAAGGTATCTCTTCCCTGAGCCGTTTGTCTTTGACAAGCAGGGCTACCCGCATTGGGAGCGTTCAACGTTACCCGATGTCGAGTCGGTCTATCTGGGCGGGTTTGACGGCGAGTTCATTTCGCTACGGAACCCCAATGCCTCGCATAAGGAATCGGGCAAGCTACGTGGCCGGAGGCTTCAGCGCTTTGCTGACATCGACCGGGGCGCCGTGATGTTCGTGCATCTCGGCTTCGCAGCAAGTCCGGAGGGCACCCCAGGGATGGCAAAGAGCTTCAACGGTGCTGACTTTGACGATTCCGTGCTGGCACTGCTAGACCCGGAAATCGTGAAGCACTGGAAGACCATGCCCGCGTATCCCTTGGTTGTGGGCACACCAACCGAAGTAAAGGTCATCGACGATGGTGATGCCCTTTTCGACCGGTATCCCAAAGCCAGGCTGTACGACTGGCGGTACGTGACTTGCATGCTCTACGACGCCAAGCGAGGTCAGACCGGCATCGGGTACGTGGTCAATGCCATCACCTGGTTTAACCTGCTCTGGCTCCATCGGGAAAGCATCGTGGCGGAACTGCGGGCGATGCAACCGAGCCCCCAGGTCACAGAAGCCATTCGCTGGATGGAGCAAGAGCTCTCCAGGAGCCGGATGCCGATGGTGGCCTCCCGCCTGGAGGAGATCATCGACGCGCTCAAAATGAATGGCAAATCGATTGACTGGGCGAACGATGTGATTACGGAGTTCCGCCAGTCCTGCCCCGTGGCTCCAAAGTTCTGGTGGCAGGGCGGCTACCAGAGCCAGGGGCGCATTCCCCGTGATCGAATTGAAAACGGCAATGCGCCCATTCCCGTGACCACGGCCATGGACGTGGCCCGGGAGCAGTGGATTGAACTCTTCCAGAAGGCACGCCGGTTTGCCGACAAGGAAAGCTGGCGATACTGCTGGCAAGTGCCACCAGAGATCCGCAGCTTCCCAACTCGCCCAGAGGCAGCGGCTGCCGCGCGGGACTTCTGGATGTTCTATAACCGCACAAGGGAAGCTAAGAAAGCGGAATTCCTCAAGGCGGGCAAGGACCACCGCGGCAAGAAGGTTACGAGCGAGCAAGACGCCGGGATCGCCGCTTACCTCTACGCGGAAGAAGATGTCCATTACCGGGTCAAGGCCAGTGGCATGTATCTGGAGATTTACGCGGAATTGGTCAAGCTGGTCTTTGAAAGGGCGATGACCCTGGAGCCGACGCGCTATCCCGATGGCACGATCAAACAAGTCGCGGATGGCATCCTGGGTGGGCCACACACCCTGGACGGGCTGCTGGATATCGCCAGAGCCGCTGGCGTGACTCGTAGCCATGTGCCCTTAACTTGGGAGTCTGCCCGAGTTCGCGCGGACTACGGCGACCTGAATCTTGATATCGTCGTGGAAGACACGTTGGTACGGATAGCGGGGAGCAGTTCAAACTCTGCCAATTGGATCGGTATCGTGGATCTGCCCGACGGCCAGTACCGGCTAGAGCACGGCCTGGTGGTCACCAAGGACACAAGCCAGGCTCCGCCGCAAGAATCTGCCGTAGCCCTCGTGGCTATGAATGACTTCGAGCAACGGCTGAAGGATGAGAAGCTCCGGCAGCAAGACCGCCAGAGGATCGAGGCTGAGCTCAAAGCCTTCCGGGCACAGGTTTGTAATGGCGTGACCATCAAGCCGGTCATCTATCGCAATCCTCGGAGCCAGGAGAACGAGGCCGGTGCGGAAGTGTTCCTGGAAGGGACCTCCGAGCCCCTCGGCTGGATCTCCCGCGATCATCTGCCCTTGGTCACGAGTGAACTCTCAGGGGTGCTGGTCTCGGGAGGTCAGTACACGCTCAAGGTCCTCTGCCCGCTTGGAGCGGAGAACGGGGGCGTTCGTCCTTCCCGACCTTTAGGTGTGAAGAATGTTCCGGTACAGATAAAGGATGACCCCATACCCGAGGTGGACTATTTCCCGACACGAAGCAAACCAGGCCCGTCAATGGAGGTCGTCAATGGCTGGCAGTACAAGATTAAGCACGGGGCAGCTAGATGGAACGATCTCGATAATTGGAAGAGCAAGGCTGGAACCCCAGCGACGATACGACCAACCACTTTTGTGAGGGCTGGTGTACCAGAACCCGCCTTGGCGGTGTACCTGGATGGCCATGGAGACCAGTTTGGCTGGATAGCAAAAGAGCACATACCCACCGTTAAACAAGAACTGCACGGCTATCTTGCCAGGAGTGGACAATACACAATGGCGTTTATCTGCGATCAACCCGCGCAATGCGCCCGTCGTTAGCAGAAACCATCATCACAACATGCGCTCGCGGATTCAGACTTTTTCAGAGTCCAGGAGTTAGGAGGAATTATGCGGACCTTTATCAGCTTCGTGAACGAACAATTCAATCGGGAGGAAGATTGCCCTCACCGCCATGATTGCCACGACCCACCACATGGGGTTCCCGTAGGATTTCTCGATGACCGATCACCACCGCAAAGATTGCCGGCGATGGCAAGGTCAGACCCCTGGAAGGTTACATCTGCTCAGGTTGGATTCCCGGCGGACCCAACCCGGTGGCGAAGATTGCCCTGGGTTGCGGGGTCAGACCGCCGGAACATGGGGAGGGGCAAACATTGCCGCCGGAGGGTTTTGTGTGGCGAAGAATGCGATCCCGAGCAGGATGTTGTGGTGTCGCTGCTTTATGGGCGAGCAGGAGCGCACTTACAGCTACGAGCCTTCTTCTGGCGTCAGGATTATTTGGCCAGCTTACGCGACATGGCAAGAACCAGTTCCTGGTCTGCTTGGTTCAACTTCCTAAAGGTCTCAACGAGCCTACCTTCTCGGGAGGAGGGCGCAGCCCCTGTCTCCACTGGGAAAGCTTCCGGTTCCCTCTTGCCTTCAAAGAATAGCTGGTATGTTTCGATCTCCAGCGCCTTTGCCAACCTTTCGAAGGTTTCGAGGCTGGGCACAGTGTGACCGTTCTCGACCCTTGAAATATAGCAACGCAGTAGGCCGGTCCGTTTCTCGATGTCGCCCTGGGAGAACCCCTTGGCGGTCCTTAGCTCCAATAACCGTTTTCCGATGTCCATGCGTTTATTCTATCAGAACTCCTATCAGCAAGCAAATGACTACTAATATATAACCTGAAAAATGTCATTGAGTTTAACTTTCACCTCCGGGCAATACCCGGGAAAGGATGCGTGTATGCCAAAGACCACCGCCGTAGTTCAACTTCCTGAGATTCTCAGGAGCAAATCGAGCCATCTGGTGAAGCTTGCAGGAAAGATTGATTCCTTTTCCCTTTTACTCCGCGAGACGCCGGAGGGCGAGTTGAAACGCTCGATCGAAGAACAGTTCCACACCATGGTGTTCGCAACCCGCAAGGAAATTCGGAGGTATTGCCCTCGCTATCGTTCTCTACCAGGCGAAGGGATCCTGGACTTCAATACGGATTGCACTTCCGGCCAATTTGAGCCGGGTGATCTTGGCACGGCCCCACCACCCAAGCGGGGCAGGCTCTGCGAGACGTGCTGCTTCTTCGCGGGCATTCCCGAGGAGCAAGTTTCTGAAATGACGAGCCGCGATGGCAAGCAAAAGGAAACCATGGCGCCGAAGTTGAATCGAACGTCCAGATACGGTACGATTCTGGGTGATTGTAGAATTGAAATCGGGAATACCTCCTAGAAACGAGTGAGTTCTTGTTCGCGAGGGAGGATCGCAGATCGATGAAACGTGCCACTTGGATGGCCTTTGCCCAGATCATTGCTATTGAGTTAGCAATGTGCCCCAGGATCTTGGGCCAGCAACCAGGACTGAAAGGCGACCCCGTGGGAAACTCCGGCGTGGGTCAGCCTTCCAAAGGAAGCCTGACCGGGGAGATGTTGTTTAGCAAAGTAATCGAGCACAACCTCAAAAGAGAAGCGAACCTCAAATACTACTCCGAGTCACGTCACTACTGCGTCCAAGATAAGAACGACAAGGTATGGGCCGAACTCGACGCCTTAGTGGAGTTCCAACCGCCCGGCCCCAAGCAATTCAAAGTGATTTCGCAGCGCGGGTCATCGATAGTGGGCCGGCTGGTTTTCGGGGGCCTCCTCGCTAGCGAAACGGATGCCTCCAAAAGCCGGAGCTATCTGGACAGTTCGATAACTCCCAGAAACTATGTTTTTGAGGTTGTCGGAGAAGAGGAGGTCGACGGCCACCACTGTCTCCTGGCCAAAGCTACCCCCCTCCGCAAGGACAAGTATCTGTTTGAAGGAACCGTCTGGGTCGAAGCCACTGACTTTGCGATTGTCAAAATCGTGGGGCAGCCCGCCAAGAATCCCTCGTTCTGGATCAAGAAAGTCGAATTTATCCGCCGGTATCAGAAGATCGGAGACTTCTGGGTGCCCCTCCAAGAGCTCTGCGTTTCCCAACAGCGTATCGTAGGGAAGAGTACGCTCACGATCGACCATCACGATTATCAGATCCTTGCAAAAGATGGAACCAAGTCGCCCACCAGCGAAAAGGTCTTGAATCCCATGCCGCCTATCGCCGAAATCGCACGCCCGGACCTCCAGCGAGAGACCGTCCATACTCCTTTCCAACATTGAAATCGACGGGACCCGCAGCTCGGATGTCCATGCTTGAGAAGAACCGCCGATCCAGCCCGATGCTAAGAACTTATCCGTAAATAACAATTGTCTGCCGCCAACAAATCATGGCCGCGGCCAAGGCCAACAGTGCAACGTAGCCTTCCTTGGTCTTTTCAAAACTTACTAACAGCTTGCGAAAGCGGTTGAGCCACGAGTGGGTTCGCTCCACCACCCAGCGACGAGCCCTGTACCCTGGCCGCTTACGCTTCGCATCCGCCTCTTCGCGCCGTTGTTTGATATGGGGCCGATAGTGCCGTTTCTCCACCGCTTGCCGAGCGGGCGCCCCCTTGTAACCCGCGTCGGCGCAAAGATGCTGGGGGGCTTTCGCACGGGATGCCGGTCGGGCGCGGATCACTTGGTCGAGCGTTGCCGCCAGGAGCTTCACGTCATGCACGTTGGCCCCGCTCGCGACGAGCGACAGCGGGACGCCACGCCCGTCGACTAACAAACTTCGCTTGCGCCCTTTTTTTCCCCCGATCCGTGGGGTTAGCCCCTACGCACTCCATGGCCAAGGGAGCTTTCACCATCGCCCCGTCCACGCTTTGCCAGTCCCAGGCAATGCCCTCCATCTCGTCGTACTCGGCCAAGCCCGCCCGCCACAAGCCCACAAAGAAACCCGCCCGGTGCCATTGCTGAAAATGCAGATGGATGGCACTGGCACTGCCAAATTCCTTGGGCAAGGCTTTCCACTGACACCCGGTGCGCAGGACATAGACGATCGCGGAGAAGACCTGACGCGGCGGCATCGGCTTCCGCCCCCCTCCCGGTCGGCGCTGATACTTGCGCTTGGCCGAACGTCGGCGAACGGGTATCAGCGGCTCTACTTTCGCCCAAAACTCGTCGGAAACTACCCAAGATTTTATCTGCGGCATCTTGGGCCACTATCTTGCCTTAATCCTCTCGCCGGTTCAACACTTATTTACGGATAAGCTCTAAGGCAATCTCAAGCGGTTGAGTCGGTGTGTTCAGGTTAAGCACACCGGAAATCGGATAATAAATCTCTCCCCAAACCCTTCGGCCTCTCTCATGACAAGCCACGTCAACTGTCCAATACGGTATCCATGTCTTGAGGTGAGGGTGACCAGAAGGGAGTCCTCGCAGGTCGCTGAGCGACCAGAAAAGGAGATTCACCTATGGACGAACCGAACGCTGAGAAACACACAAGCTTGGAAGGTACGAGCACCCCTGGCCGTTCCTGGCCGGGAGTCAGTCTCTACAAATCCCTCAAGCTCGGCTGGCACTGGCGTCGGCTGCGGTGGGCTGTCGTAGCCGCCTCCGAAGCTGCGCAAGGCCACGAAGCCAATGGTCTTTCACCAGGTTCGAGGGAATTCAAAACACTCTTCAACGAGGTCGCCAGCAAGGTTCAGGAGTATTCCACCGAGTCCGGCGATCCTCTCGAAACTCTCATGGCCCGGCTGCCCGCGCTGTGTGCACTGGAACGGCTGGCCAATCCTGCTTCCAGCATGCCGCAGAACAAGGCTGGGCTGACGCTCGGTATCCTCATCGCCGCGTTTCTGGGACCTATTGGAATCGGTGCGCTGATTGGTCTTGGGGTCGGCATGGCCCATTGGATTTCGCACCTATTCGGATAAGGAGGTCAGGCATGACCGGAATACTGGAACTGTTCGCTCTCGTTGAATTAGGCAGCGGAATCGGTTTCCTGGCCACGTGGCGTAACCGGCTCCTGGCCAGCAAGGTCAACTATTTCCACCCGCCGCATGACAAGAAGTCTCCGTTCGACAAGCTGGTCCGTGCCCAGACCGGGCCCGTGATTACCCGGCACGACCAACTCTGCGTGAAGGTGGCCGACGGCCTTACCGTCCTCGTTCGCAGGCTGGTCATGCTCGATGCCTTCCGCCAGCTCATGCGCGCGGTGTTCATGCCCAACTCACCACTCCGGCGCAGCCTGCGCACCGAGAAGAAGGTGATCTATGGATGAGCCGCCCAAACCCACATTCGATAAGTCCACCTGGATCGTGGCTCTTTGTCTGTTCCTATTCACGCCTGGTGGTATGTTCTGGGCATTTCTCTGGCTGCTCCGCGAAACGATTAAGTTCGACAAGACAGCTAGTGTGTGGTCAGAGCATAGCTTTGCCAAGTTCAAAGAACAAAGGCGTAAGCAGAAGGAGGCTGAGGATGACATTCACTCCGTCAGCAACCAGTAGCTTCTCGGCTGGTGCGGTCTTCTGGGGAATGGTTTGGGCCACGCTGGGCAAGCTCAATGAGCTGGTCCATTTCGTGGGCTTCAAGAAGGCCAATCCCCGCCAGGCCGTGCTGCGCTGGATCAATGCTCACAAGGTCGTCACCATCACGCTCACGGAAGCGGTCAACTACTCGGTTCATGGAATTTCGAGCCCGCTCGGGGTTACGTTCGCGTTGGGCGGAACCCTGGTGAACGCCCTCATGGTCATGTTCATCGTGCCCATCTGGTGCCGGCTGTCGAACCTCGAACTTCGCTGATCGTCCCCCCGATCTCTGTCCCCGACAAGAAACCATCCCCTAAATCCTAAGGAGGCAATCGAATCATGAAAACTCTCATCATCGCTCTCGCTGCGGCTTGTGCCGTGGTCGGATATTATTTCGGCCTTCGCTACTTCACGGGCCGGGATCTTGGCTTCACACCGGCCAGGAAGTACGTCAGGAATCTCGCGGAGAACCTCCTCCATACCGAAGTCACCGCTGCCCGCGAAGCTGGCATCGCTCGCAATACGCCAACCGAACAATCGGCATCGCGCTGACACTGGTCGCCGCAATTCTCACAGATGTCAAAGGAGAGGCTGCATGTCACTCGTAACCCGCTATCGGCTCTTCTGGGCTGCCTTGATGGCAGCCCTTTTGGGCCTGGCGTTTTGGAAGAACTCGCGAAGCTATCCCCGCAAGTCCCGGCTCTGGAGGCTTGGCAAGGCCA
>Ga0208034_1002258_pt1 | contig 10196 bp, 12 predicted proteins | sample June2015DPH_8_10_FD_184699 | JGI IMG/M metagenome (GOLD analysis project Ga0208034, IMG submission 184699) | Peatland microbial communities from SPRUCE experiment site at the Marcell Experimental Forest, Minnesota, USA - June2015DPH_8_100... | ecosystem: Environmental > Terrestrial > Soil >...
GTCCACTTCCTCCCATAACCCCACCGCTCGCGCCAACTCCTCCAACACCACCAGCCCGCCCAGACTGGTCAACCGCTCCGAACTTCTTTCGAGCTTGATAGGCAGAATCAACTGCGCTAGGCTTGCTTCCATCGTTCACCCTCCGGGTGTGGGTCTAGATTTTCTCGCAAAATCTCTATAACACACATCCCGTGAGGGTGAACGCCTTTTCTGCGGTCTCCCGCTCGTACCAATCGCGATTCTTGGGTCAAACACCGCAGTGGCCTTTGCGCGTAATTAAGGCTAGAATAACCCCCCTATGGATGAACGAGACTTTTTTGACGAGAAGGAAACTCGGAAGCCTGCCAACCTCTCCTGCTTGCACTGCCGGCAATCGGAGACTTACGAAATTCGATGGCTGGTGCGGACCAAGAAGAAGGCGTTGCGTGGCGGTGCGGATGAACGCGACCGCGCGAAGTTTGCCAAGGCGCAATCTTACATGACTCGCCTTGACGATGTCATGCAGTGCAAGAATCCGCGATGCCGGAAGAGGTTTGATATAACGGGAGTGCAGTCGGTAGTCTTCACTCCTTAGTTTTTGGGTCGGGCAGCATCGGTCCCGTGTCATAGCGGGAGGGTGGGTCTACTTCTTCGCGATCGAAAGTCACGGGCTTGCTGAGTTGCAACTCCAGACTGGTGCCGTGCGGCAGAACCACATCCTTGCCGCGCTTGGCCAGGATCCAGATCAGCCCTGTGGCCGCGCCCGCTGCGCTGCCAATGCCCAGCCCCTCGAGTGGGGCTCCCTTGGCAGCTCCCACGATGGTGCCGATTTCGGCCCCGGGAATCGTGGTCCGCGCCACCGTCCCCGCGTCATTTCCTTTGGATCCCCCTCCTTCAACCTTTCCTTCGTTCGGTTTGAACTTTTCGTCGCCCTCGCTTCCAAAGCCCGCCAGCGTCGCACGTAAGTGACGAGTGGTACCGTTGGGAAGAATCAGCTCATCAAACCGCAGGCCAAGCTGGGCGCGGCCTTTAACGTGCCCTGGGCGCACCACCTGCGTCACAGTGCCACGCACGGAGCTGCCTTTGGGAATTATGATGTGGTTCCCGACGGTAATGGGATAGATAGATTCGCAATAAATAGCCTGGCCGACGAAGGCCGATTTGGAGTTAATCGTATTCTCGAGGATGAGCGGAATCGTGGTGTCCGCAGGGACCACGATCTTCGAGCTGGCTGCCGCTGCCGGTGAATCCGCGGTCGCAGCCGGGGCGCTGGCCGCCGGGTTTGCGGGTGGCGTGGGCGGGGCGGACTGCGCTTGACCTGCCGCTCCCATGGTCCCTGCCGGGGTCTGGGCAAGACCCGGAATGGCCGTTGCCAGCATGAGGACGGAGAGGGTGATTGCTTTCATGATGCGCCTTCCTTGTGCTCTTGTCTCCATTTAGCCCGTTGGATGTAGTCCCCCCGCGCAAGGTTGCTAGAGCCATCGAGTGAATGGATCCATTAACTTTTATGTTAACTTTCCATGGCCTCGAATTTCTTCACTCGTTAACACACACGAGTGTGTAGATGGTATCACCAGAGGGGTAGCTGAGCTGTCCCTGGATCTTCCATTGCCGCCCGTCAAGCTCGTAGGTTTGCGAGTAGGAGTCATACTTTCCTTCCAGGCGAATTTGCTTCAGCCTGCGCTCCGGGACCTCGCGAGTGTCACCGGGCTTCCAGGGTTTGAGGACGTTGAACGGGTTGCTCATCGGATTATCGGGTCATTGAATCATCGAATCATTGAGTCATTGAAAATCTGTCCATTGTCCGTAGTCAGTTGTCAGTTGCGGACCGACTATGGCCTTACTTTCCCCACCACGCAAAATCACCTGCAACTGACGACGGACCACTGACCGCGGACGGCCTTTCAATGACCCGATGGCCCGATGACTCAATGATCCGATCCTATAGCCAACTCGATGGCCGCGGCGATGCGCGTGGTGTGGCCCTCCACGGCTTGGGCGTCTGCACCTTCCACCATGACGCGCGCCAAGGGTTCGGTGCCGGAGTAGCGTACGACTACGCGGCCATGTTTGCACAACTCCCTGCAGCAGTCGACGATGGCTTTTTGGACGCTCGGAATCAATTCCAGGGGAGGCTTTTCCCGCACGCGCACATTGCGAATCAATTGCGGGAAGGGTTGGTAGCCTCGAAGCAGTTCGCCGAAGGGCTGCCCGGTCTCGGCCAGCAGGCGCAGGACTTCGAGCAGCGTGATCATGCCGTCGCCCGCGAGCGATAGGTCCGCGAAGATTAAGTGGCCGGAGGGCTCACCCCCCAACGAGATTCCGGAGCGCAGCATCTCCTCCAGGACATACTTGTCGCCGACCGCGGTGCGCTTCAGTCCAATGCCCTGACGAGCCAAAGCCTGTTCCAAAGCGAGGTTGGTCATCAGCGTGCCCACCACGGCGCCGCCCTTCAGGTTGCCATGACGTGCGAGGAAGGGGGCGATGGCGTAGAGCGCGTGGTCGCCATCGGCCAAGCGGCCCTCGCAGGTGGCAAACATGGCGCGGTCGGCATCCCCATCGAAGGCCACTCCCAGGTCAGCGACCGAGGCGCGCGTAGCCTTCACCAACCCCTCCGGATGAAGTGAGCCGCAGTGCAAGTTGATGTTTCGTCCGTTGGGTGCCGCATTCAGCAGGTGAGCCTTTATCCCCAGCCGCCCAAGAAGCAAGGGCGCCACGCGGCTCGCCGCACCATTGGCACAGTCCACCACCAGGCGATAACGCGAGAAGTCGTGCCCCGCCGGAATCAGATTCACCAGGTGTTCAACATAACCTTCCACCCAATCGGGGACATTCTGCGCCGCGTTCTCCTGGAGGTCCGGCAAATCCACTAGGTCTTTAAGCTGGCGCTCAATCTCCAACTCCTCCGCCTCCGCCAGCTTCGTTCCACCCGGCGAGAAAACCTTGATGCCATTGTCCTCGTAAGGATTATGCGAGGCGGAGACCATCACGCCGGCGGAGAATTCATGCTGGCGGGTGAGGAAGGCTACCCCGGGTGTGGTAATAATCCCCGCGTCAGCCACCTGGGCGCCGGTGGAAGCGAGGCCGCTCGCGAGGGCGTGGGAAATCCACTCGTTTGACTCGCGCGTGTCCTTGCCCAACACCACCCGCACCGGGCTTGACGACTTCTTGAGAACCGTTCCCAATGCGCTTCCGATCATCAGAACCGTGACTTGATCCAGGGGATATTGCCCGGCTACGCCGCGAATACCGTCAGTGCCGAAGAGTTCAGGTTTAGTAGACATGTTCAAAACCATTGTAGCGCAATGCCCTTCGCATTGGGGGTGCAAGGAAAACCATCAGTTTCTGTGCTGCACACGCCTTTGTGAAATGTAGCTTGCACTCTGAAAGTAGTATTGATAATTTATCCTTGGTATCAGGAAAATCTAAATCAAAGCTGAAGCCGGGATGCCCGGCAAACGCGGACCTGTTTTGCAGGTTCGTCATATTTGTTGGCCATCGTGGACGAGCCGCGGATATAAAGCAGGCCGACGCTACACCTGACTACTTAATGAAAAGGAGCGAAACATGAGCAGTGTACGCGTACTGGTTGGCACACGCAAAGGTGCGTTCATTCTGACGTCGGATGGCAAGCGGGAAAAGTGGGAGGTGAGTGGTCCACACTTTGCGGGCTGGGAGATGTACCACTTGAAGGGCTCGCCCGCTGACCCGAACCGGATCTATGCGTCGCAGACCAGCGGATGGTTTGGGCAGATTATCCAGCGCTCGAGCGACGGTGGCAAGACGTGGGAGACGCCCGGTGGCGAAAAGGTGCCCACGCCAGGCAGCATGCCTCCTGGGGCGAGCAACAAATTCGTTTACGATACAACTGCGGAAACCGGCAAACCTCTTACCACTCATATGTGGTATGATGGCACGCAGGATCCCTGGGAGTTCAAGCGCGTCTGGCATCTCGAACCCTCGCTCACCGACCCGGACACGGTCTACGCGGGAGTGGAAGACGCCGCGATTTTTCGCACCACTGATGGCGGCCGTTCGTGGCATGAGCTCCCCGGACTGCGAGGACACGGCACGGGGCCCAAATGGCAACCCGGCGCCGGGGGGATGTGCCTGCACACTATTATTCTCGATCCGAGCGACCCTGGCCGGATTTACATCGCCATCTCGTCCGCGGGCGCTTTCCGTACTGACGACGGCGGAACAACTTGGAAACCGATCAACCGCGGATTGAAATCCGATTACATCCCCGACCCGAATGCCGAGATCGGCCACTGCGTTCACCACATCGCCAAGCACCCTGCGCGTCCGAACCTGCTTTTCATGCAGAAGCACTGGGACGTGATGCGCACTGACGACGCGGGCGAGTCGTGGCAAGAGGTCAGCGGGAACTTGCCCACTGACTTCGGTTTTGCGATTGATGTCCATGCGCACGAGCCAGAGACCATCTACGTTGTCCCCATCAAGAGTGATTCGCAGCATTTTCCGCTCGAGGGGAAGTTACGGGTATACCGCAGCCGCACGGGCGGAAACGAGTGGGAGGCGCTCACCCGAGGTCTTCCGCAGCGCGACTGCTACGTCAACGTGCTGCGCGATGCGATGGCCGTCGACACACTCGATTCGTGCGGCGTGTACTTCGGCACCACGGGCGGGCAGGTGTATGTGTCGCCAGACGCCGGAGATAACTGGGCGCCCATTGTGCGCGATCTTCCGGCCGTGCTGTCGGTTGAGGTCCAAACACTGCCATGATCCGAGTTGTCCTACCGCAACATCTGCGAACGCTGGCGCGCGTCGAGGGTGAGGTCGCGCTCGAAATCGAGGGTACCGTCACACAGCGGTCGGTGCTCGACGCGCTCGAAGCCCGCTATCCGATGCTGTGCGGCACGATGCGCGACCACGTGACGCTCAAGCGCCGCCCATTCATAAGGTTCTTCGCCTGTGCGGAGGATCTGTCCCTCGAGTCGCCGGACGCCCCGCTGCCCGACGCCGTCGCGAAGGGCGCCGAACCTTTTCTGGTGATTGGCGCCATCGCCGGGGGTACGGGGTAGCCCGGCGGAGCCGCAACAGCAAATCAAAAAGCAAAGCGTAAAAGTGAAGAGGCGGACTTCTTTGAATCTCTGTTAACGTAGCGACCGAAGGGCGAATTCGAATCTACAACCCTCTCCCGCGAAGGGACGGGGGAAATAAATCTATAACCAAGAGTTATTCTTCCCTCTTTTTTGGGGGGAGCGGTGGGACTCCAAGGCGGAGGGGGCCCCACGTTTTGCAGGCAGTGCGGTGTGAGGGGGCCGAACATTGGGAACGGCCAGCTTGAGTGAACAGCAAATGCGCAGCAATAATCAGCCCATCGCGACGCTTTACGTTCTGTCAATAACCGGTATTGTCACAGGTTTGCAGTTTGGGTTCCCGCAGTTGTTGCCTTGCCTCGAGCGCACTCCTTCCGCATTCGCACAGCACCAATGGTGGCGTCTGGTCACACCGCTGTTTGTCCACGACGAGGGTTGGCGCCAAATTGCATTCAACTTTCTTTCGATCCTCATTGTGGGCATCCTCGCGGAACGCCTTTGGGGGAGCCGGCGATGGCTGGTTCTGTACTTTGCCTCCGGTTTGATTGGGGAACTCGCAGGTTATGCGTGGAAGCCCCTCGGGGCGGGAGCGTCGGTCGCGGGAGCCGGACTGCTCGGAAGCCTGGCGCCGGGGTCCCTCTATAAGGGCAAACTGATGCGGGCGCGGTTTGGTGGTGCCGTGATCCTGCTGGCTGCGGCGGTCCTCCTCTTTTCTCATGATCTCCATGGCCCGCCAATCTTGGCCGGGGCGTGCCTTGCATCCGCGATGTTCAAGGCCGAAGCGTCTAAGCGCGTGACGAGCAATTCGCACCAGGAAATGTAGCGCGGACCTGCAAAACAGGTCCGCGCTACACCACCTTAATATCGAGGCGAGTTATGACTCCTAAGGTTGGCTATTCAACCCCCGTGCTGCACGTGGCGGAGATCGAGAAATCGATTCAGTTCTATGAACTATTGGGATTTGTCACCGTGGACACGGACCGCTGCGTACCCCTGGGATGGGCGCGACTGCATTGTGAAGGCGGCGCGGTGATGTTCTTGGGGGCAGAGGAGCCTGTGGATTCTCCCCCCCATCCCGTGATGCTGTACACGTACACACCCGACCTGACGGGCCTGCGCGAGCACCTGTTGGCCAGCGGCGTCACGGTGCCCTCTATCGAGTACCCGGGATACATGCCCAGCGGTGAGATCACGATTGCCGACCCGGATGGCAACATCATCATCGTCGGGCATTGGGGAAAACCCGAGCACGAAGCGTGGGAGAAGCGAATCAGCGAGAAAACATAGGAGTGTGCCATGCAACTAAATCCTTACCTCAGTTTCAACGGCCAATGCGAGGCGGCGTTCAAGTTTTATGCGGAGTGTCTTGGCGGCAAAATCGAGGGGATGTCCACCTATGCGCGGCCGCAAGTCAAGGATCAGACCCGGCCGGAATGGCACCATAAGATCCTTCACGCCGTCCTGATTGTGGGCGATGACATTTTGATGGGTTCGGACACTCCGACGGAGGAATATGAGGAACCGAAAGGCTTTTTCGTGAGCCTCATGATCAAGGACCCGGCAGATGCGGACCGCATTTTTCACGGCTTGGCAGAAAATGGCAGGGTGGAGATGCCGATCCAGGAAACCTTTTGGGCCGCCCGTTTCGGCACGGTTGTCGATCAATTTGGGATACCGTGGATGATCAACTGCCTCAAGACATCTTAAAACTTCACCACACATCGCGCCAGGAGCCGCCTTGACTTTCGGCAATGCACGAGTTTAAGATTCGTTCGAATGAGTCCCCATCCCTACTATTAATAGGACGGTCAGCCATGATTTGCGGCGATTCTTCCTTGATACGGAATTGGCCGGCAAGGCGGCTGGTACTTGGCGTCGCGATCCTGTACGTGACGGCATCCCTTCCTGCGCTGGCCGCGCCGCAAGCAGACTCCGATATTCCATCGGATGCTACGCCGCAGATTCAGCAAATCGATCCCAGTCAGGCAACACCCGGCACTCACGTCTCGGTCATCATTCAGGGAAGCAATTTTTCCAGTGGCGCTTATGTCTCGTCCGTGTCGGCCGCGGTTCACGTGGACTCCTCAAAGCGGATCAGCGCGACGCACCTGGAAGCGGAACTCAGCGTCAGTGCGTCGGCCCAACCCAGCACGGTAAGCCTGCTGGTCAGCAACCCGGCCAGCCGCGCGGCAGAAACAGCGTTTAGCATCGTCGCCGGACAGACGCCGCCTACCCCCGCTGCGCCTCAAGCACCCCCAGCGCCCTCTGCGCCGCCCACGGCGGAAGACAAGCCTTCTGCCCCTGCTGCACCCGCTACGCCCGGTGCGCCCCCCGCCCCAGCGGCGCCGGCCGCACCTGCCGCACCTTTAGGACCGGAAGTGACGACGATTGAGCCCTCCAAGGTGGGTCCAGGCTTCAACGTGGATGTGAAAATCACCGGCAAGAATTTTCTTCAGGGCGCCAAGGTGAGCTTTGCCAATCCGGGAATTCGAGTGTTGGGAATTACCAATTTATCGGACACCGAGCTGAGCGTGCACGTCAAGGTGACATTCGACGCCACCCCGGGTGTCGCAAGTTTGTTTGTGGTTAACCCGGACGATAGCGAAGTGGAAGCCCCATTTGAGGTAACAGCGAAGGGAGCCGTCAAGCCTCCGACCCCGCTTGCACCAGCATCGCCTGCCACCACGGGATCCCCCGACGCGCAGCGTTATGATGCTTTCCATTTGGGAAGCCCGGCGGAGGCCTTTCAGGTTCACGGCAAAGTGAAGGGAGCGCTGGTGGTATCCGCCGGTACGATCCAATACCAAGAGGACGGGAAAACTCTTATCAATATATCCGTGGGCGAAATCAAAGAGATTAAGACTTCTTCTGTTGCCCTCAACACATTCCACATAACCCTGACTTCGGGAAAGGTCTATCATTTTGCCCCGGGGTCCTTACGTCCTTCCGACGCCCGGAGGCTAGTTGTTTCGCTGCGCGCGGCGTTGCCCCCGGCTAATAAATAGTGCCCCTACAGCGCACGAGATAGCCACTATTTCTGCGTGTTCAAAATCTTCCACATCGTGCCGGCAAAGATCATCTCCTGCGAGGCCTTGGGGACGCCGCACGCATCCAGCATTTTGTGATAGCGTTCGAGTGCCCGGTCGAATTCCTCGAGTTCTCCATTGAAAACATCGGAGCCGAAGACCAAGCGCTCAAAGGCATTGGGCGCGTTCGAGGGAGTGTGCGGGCTTACGATGCCTGACCACCAGAAAATGGATTTCCAGAACGTGGGGTCATCCTGCTTTTTGATGAGCGAACTGCCCGAGAGATCGAAGTAGAGGTTGGGATTCCAACGTGTGACTTCCGCGGCCCAGGCATAGTCAGGATTCCCCAGGTGCGCCCCGATGAGGGTGAGCTTGGGGAAACGCCGCGCGATGCCATCGAGAGTCGTTGGCCGCATGCGGTCCACGCTGATGTCCGAGGGAATCTCCGGTTGCATCCGGTTGACGATGCCGGTGTGGAAAAGGATGATCATCCCGTACTTTTCCGCGCGCTCGTAGATCGGCGAGTAGCTTCGGTCGTCATAATTCTTGAGAGGGCCGGTTAGTTCCCCCAGCCCGCGAAAACCCGCGGCGTGGAAGCGGTCCACGAGTTCGAGGGCAAGGGGATCGTCAAGATCGATCTGCCCCAGGCCGATGATACGGTTGGGATGCTTGGCGGTGAACCCTCTCACGCTGTCGAGATCTTTGGGGAAGGTGAGGAGGAGGGCGAGTCCATCCACGGAATCGAGCTTGGCGACAAGCTTATCCAGAAACGCCGGATCACCATTATGGTGGACGTGTACATCAATCAGCCGGGGCGCGGAAGTCTGCGCGGCAAGCGTCCCAAGACTGGCCAGAAGCGTTAGAGCTATGAGCATGAGACGAGATCGAAAAATCATGAGGCACCTCTTGGTGTAAGACCGCAAGAATTATAAGGCCTTTCCCAGCATCTTCAAAACGGTGCTATCCTTCGGTGCATGGGCGATGCGGTTGACAGGCTTGGCATCACCCATTGCCAAGGAGGTCTCCTAATGAACCCGCCTGCGAGGTGTAAATACTCGGACGGCATCGAGATTTCTCACTCGGCCCGGAGAGAGCGCGTCCATACCGAGGTCGGACGGCAACGGCTTACCATTCTGGCTACCTTTGTGCTCCTATTTTCTCGGGCAGTTCTTTTCGGAGGGTGTTGCGGGGCCGCTCCGCCTTTAGCTCAACTTGTGGACACCAGTGGCCAGCACGTCTATGACGGGGCCAAGACTACCGTCGGCCGCCCGCTTGTGGAACTCCTCAAGGCTGCCCCAGAGCTGCGGGGACTGGAGCCCGCACAGAGTCAGGAAGAACTCGACGAGATTCTGGATAAGGTGGGTGCAAACGTCGATGCGCTCCTCGAAGGCTTTCCGAACCTGATTGCGCGGGAGGACATCGACGAGGAGAGACTCGATCGCAAGAGGTCTGTCACGACGCGGCGACTCGACCCTTTCAGCTATATGATTCTGGCCCACGAAAGCGGTGAGAAAGTTGATCTCGAGGAGTATCGAACTGACGCGAAGGGGAACCGCACCGAGCCGCGGCAACTAGAGCGTAAATTCTGCCTAACCACGGGCTTTGCGACCATGTGGATCCATTTCCATCCCGGAAACAGGCCGGCGTCCAGGTTCAAATTGCTCGGGCGGCAGGAACTCAGGGGGCACAAGACCGACGTGGTCGCGCTCGCACAGCGGCCGGGCTGGGCCACCGTCGTGGGCAAAGTTGAATCGAATGGAACGTCAATCGTCATCCTTTACCAGGGAATAGCATGGATTGATGTGCCGAGTTACCAAATCCTTCGGATGCGCACAGACCTGCTGGCCCCGCGCGAGGATGTCGGTCTGGAGAGACTGACAACGGAAATCGAATTCGGCGAAGTTCGCCTCCCCGAGGTTTCTACTCCACTTTGGTTGCCCCACGAGGTGGTTGTCACCACCGCATCGAATGGCGAAATCCTGCACAACCAGCATCGCTACACTAGCCTGAATTTCCACGGAACGGAATTCGCCTAAGTTTTAGGGTTGTCAGCCGGCCCATTCTAGATGGTCAGCCGCAAAGGCAATCCATTCCACCAAGGGACTGGAACGAGTTTTTCCATGAGGTC
>Ga0208034_1002259_pt1 | contig 10190 bp, 4 predicted proteins | sample June2015DPH_8_10_FD_184699 | JGI IMG/M metagenome (GOLD analysis project Ga0208034, IMG submission 184699) | Peatland microbial communities from SPRUCE experiment site at the Marcell Experimental Forest, Minnesota, USA - June2015DPH_8_100... | ecosystem: Environmental > Terrestrial > Soil >...
GACGCCAACTGGCGGAGCGAGATCAGCTTTTTCAACTCATCAGTGAAAATGCCGCCGATATGATCGCGCTCGTCGACAGCGATGGCCGCCGGCTGTACAACAGCCCCGCCTATCTAAAGGTCCTCGGATATTCCCCCGAGGACTTGAAAGCCACTTCGTCGATCGAGCAAATTCATCCCGACGATCGCCCGCGAGTGTTGAAAGCCGCAGAAAAAGCCCGCCTGAGCGGCCGTGGAGAACGGATGGAATACCGGGTGCGCCACAAAGACGGGTCCTGGCGCACTCTGGAATCGACCGCGAGCGCGATCCGAAACGCAAAAGGCCAGACCGACAAACTGGTCATCGTGAACCGCGACATCACCGAGCGCAAGCGGGCCGAAGAAATGCTGGCCCACAATGCATTCCACGACGGACTCACCAACCTGCCCAACCGCGCGCTGTTCCTGGACCGGTTGCAGCACGCTCTCACCCTCTCCAAAAGGCACTCGAACTACAAATTCGCCGTGCTGCTCATTGATGTCGACGAGTTCAAAATCGTCAATGACAGCCTAGGACACTCTGCCGGGGACGAGTTGCTGATTCAAATGGGGCAAAGATTGAGGGACTCGGTGCGGCGAGCCGATATGGTCTCGCGTCCGCGCACGAGCGGCGTTCCGGACAGGCCTGCCAATGACGACACGTTAGCCAGACTCGGTGGCGATGAATTCGCCATCCTTCTGGACGACATCCGAGACCCCATTGAGGCCGTACGTGTTGCGGAACGAGTGCAAGCGGAACTGGCGACTCCCTTTGTAGTGAACCAACAGGAGATAGTAATTTCAGCGAGCATCGGAATTGCTGCCAGCACTAGCCCTCACACCCAGGCGGAGGATCTCCTGCGCGATGCGGACATCGCCATGTACCGTGCCAAGCGGGCCGGAAAAGCCCGTTGTGAAGTGTCTGACCCCGCCATGCATGCCAGCGCAGTGCAGTGGTTGAGCCTGGAGACGGACCTGCGCAAGGCCCTCGACCAGGGAGAATTCCGCGTTTACTACCAGCCCATTGTGTCATTGCAGACCGGCAAGATCGCGGGCTTCGAGGCCCTGACGCGGTGGCAACGTCCGGAAGGCCTACTTTCTCCGATTGAGTTCATCGCGGTTGCGGAGGAAATTGGACTCATAGTCCCCATGAATCGGCAACTGCTGCGCGAAGCCTGCCAACATCTCCGGACCTGGCAGTCTGAATTTCCTACCATCCCGCCCCTGACCATGAGCGTGAACATGACCTCCCGGGAGTTCGCTCAGCCCGATCTAGCCAGCGAGATCCGTAAATCCCTGGAGCAGACCGGTATTGATCCAGGCTGCTTGCAACTCGAAATCATAGAAACGATCGCCATGGGCGATGCGGAAAAATCCGGTCACGTGCTCGCGCATTTGAAGGCACTCGGCGTGCGCTTGAGCATCGATGATTTTGGCACCGGGTACTCCTCACTCAGCCGCTTGCGCCGGATTCCGGTGGACACTTTGAAAATCGACCGGGCCTTCATTTCCAATATGGAAAGTGACCCGGAAAACCGCGAGATCGTGCGGGCCATCATTATGCTTGCCCACAATCTTGGTTTGAAGGTCGTCGCCGAAGGGACGGAGACGGAAGAACAGATCAACCTGCTCAAGCAGCTCAATTGCGAGATGGCACAGGGATACTTTTTCTCCCGGCCCGCCGACGACCAAGCTATGTTGAAGCTGTTGGCCAGCAACCACAGCGCTCGCGCCGCGTCCGTCGGTCGTTAGAAACAGGCGGTCATCTTTTCCAGATTTTGAATGGCGGATGACCGTATGTTTATTTTGAAATGCTAGCCTGAAAGCGCCATGCCCAAACGCCTCTTCCATTCCGTTGCACTCGTTGCGTTCGTGATGCTTGCGCTGGCCGCAAACTTATCGGCGGCAAGTGCAGCCCACTCGACTGTCGGCAACTGGACTGTCGGCAACCAGCCCGCTCGGCTGGTCAACGGAACCCCGGTGCTTTTCCGCGTCACCACGCCGACGCCGGTCCGCACGCTTTCGGGCAACTGGCTTGGCCACGAGATTGCGTTCAGCTTCGACGCGAGCCACAAATCATGGTTCGCGCTCGCCGGGGCCAGTCTGGAAACCAAGCCGGGAGCCTATCCCATCCAACTGCACGCCGAAACGGCCGCCGGACAAGCGATCTCATTCGAAAAGAAGATTCGATTGGAACGCCAACGCTATCCCCGCGTGCTGCTGAAGGTTCCTGGGCGTTATACCGCGCCCAGCCCCGAAGACCAGCGTCAGATCGAACAGGACAAGGAAACAAAAGCCGAGGTTTTTGAAACCCTCAGCCCCGGCCGCGAATGGAAAGGGTCGTTCTCAACTCCGGTGAATGCCGCGATCTCCGACGTGTTCGGAGTCGAGCGCGTGTTCAACGGTTCCGTACAGAGCACGCATCAAGGGCTCGATTTCCGCGTGCCCAGTGGAACCTCGGTCGTGGCTGTCAACAGCGGCCACGTCATCCTGGCCCGGCCTCTTTTCTTTGAAGGGAATTGTGCAGTGATCGATCACGGCCAGGGCCTGCTGACGCTCTATCTGCATTTGTCGAAATTTTCCGTCAAAGAAGGCGACGATGTGAGCAAAGGCCAGGAGATCGGACTCAGCGGGGGCACGGGACGCGCCACCGGTCCTCACCTGCATCTGGCCGTGCGCTGGCAAGGCGTGTATCTGAATCCGCAGGTGCTGCTTAAATTAAAGTTGCCGTGAAGAGATTTGCGGAGGAAATCTCTAGTGTGCTGTCCCGTAAATTTGCGACATAAGTTTGGGCTGTCATCTTGAGCGAAGCGAAAGACCTGTGCATTGCCGAATTCAAACACATAGGTCCTTCGCTTCGCTCAGGATGACAGTGTGCATTTATGCCACGAACTTGCGGGACGGCACTAGCCTAGTACCCGGAATGCTAGCAGCGCATCTTCCGCTGCCCACGCCATCGCGAAACGTAACGCTTCTCCCCGAGATCGCAGGGATGCGCTCGCCGGGAACAATGATCCCCACCAGGTTCAGCGGATCTGCTGCCGCTATGGTGACGCGCTCACCATTCATTGGCAGCTTGCGGTTGGCGCGCAACGATTCGACCGCCACTGGAAGCGCGAACTGCTCTCCCAGAAATCCATCGACGAATCGGCCGCCGCGCACTTCGCCGCGATCCTCGAGACGGCGGTAGCCGATCTGCAATTCACGCCATCGCGGCAGATTCGTTTCCCGAACAAGCAGGTCGCGGAAGACCACGCCATAGCGCCGCAACAACATCCAGCAGCATGACTCGACGCTGCGGTCGCGATCGGCGCCTTCGGTGTGCAACAACGACCATCGTCCGGGCGCATGACGCGGCCGGCGGACCTTCCCAAGCCCGCTGCCAGAGGTACTTTTCGGCGTCACCAGCGCACGCAGGTTCTCGAATCCGTCGGCGGTCACGAGGCCCGCAGCGACCAGTTCCCACAGTCCGGTTTCGACTTCCGCTTTGAGCCGGCCCGTCGCGCGCACCATGTCGGGAAAAAACAGCGCGCCCCGCTGCTTCAAGAGTTCGAGCACCGCTTGCGCCACCGGGCTTAAGAACGAAGTAGCAGAATCCTCCGCCCCGGGATGGCGCGCTCGCAACCAATCCGCATCTTCACGCACAAAGAATGCAATCGGCGCAACTCGCGTCGGAATGACTCGGCGACGGTTCCCATCGTTTCCCGTGGCTTCAAGAGTCGCCGGATGCGGCGACAGGCGGCCCCATCCGACCGCGCCTGCCAGGCACAGCTGATCGAGGTGCGCCGGATCGTAGTCCGAGATTCTGCGTGCCAGCACAAACCGTTCCCAAGCGCTCGCCGGAATTTCAAACCCCTGCAGTTGGCGGATCACTTCAAGCGTCCCATGCTCGCCCCGCACCTGCGTACCAGGAGCGAGATGCTGCCAGCGCATTAGCCAGTTCATGAACTGCGCTGCTTTGACCGGCTCGATCTGCTTGCGCAGCGTTGCGACCGTGAGGCGATGGATGCGAGCCAGCAGACGGCGCTCGCACCACTCTGTTTCGGGTTCGTGTGGCGCGGCCGGGCGGAACTTGCCGCGCAGAATCGCTCCGCTTGCCTCCATGCGGAGTAAGGCTTTTTCGATCTCGGTCGCCGGTAGTCCGAGCAACTCGCCAATTTCTGACGCGGTGGTTGGGCCGAGATGTGTCATCCATCCTTGAACCGCAGTCAAGACCGCATCGTCTAGGCCCAGCGTAGAGACGCGGCTTGCGGCGTCTCGGGTCGCGTCTCCAGTTCCCTGATTTGCGGGGTGCATTGCCCGCAACCATTCGAGCCGCTCGGCGGCCACCCAATACCGCACGCCCAAATCTTCCGCCACGACCGCGCGATTCTCCCGCTGCAGTCGATCGAAGAACGTCTCCCAGTTGGCCGCGAGCGGCGAACCGACGAGCTGTGAACCGACGACGGACAACGGACGACCAGTTTTCTCCGGGACCATCACCAGCGTATGCAGCACATCATGCAGTTCATCCGCGTCGCGCACATCCGGCCACGCCTCTTGCTGCACCTGCGCGATGGCCGAGGGATCCAGCGCGCCGACTTCCTCAAGCACGGACGCCGGCAATACGCGCCGCATCTCGACCGCACGCGCGCGGCGCTCCTCTAGCGGCGCGTCATCAAGGTAGGCGTATGGATTCGCGTTGAGAATTTCGTGCGAGAATTGCGACGGCACCGGCGTGTCCACCGCGAGGCAACGAATCCGTCCTTGTTCGATTCCGCGCAACACCTCGGCGAGGCCGTCGATATCGAGCGCCTCGGTGAGCACGTCTTTCATTACCTCGCGCACCAGCGGATGGTCGGGAATCTTGATGTCGCCTTCGATGTTCTCGAAGCACGCTGCTACATCGGGAAAAACCGAGGCCAGCAGATCGTCGGAGCGCATGCGCTGAATCTGCGGCGGAACTTTCTTGCCGCCCTGAAAACGCAGCAGGGCCAGCGCGCGCGTTGCATCCCACCGCCAGCGCGTCTGAAAGATCGGCGAGGCGAGGGCCGCTTGTTCCAGGATCGGCGGCATGCTCTCTGAAGCCAGGAATTGAAAAACATCGGCCAGCGGGAAGCTATGCTGCTCGGCCAGCGCGATGTTCAAACCGTTGTCGGTGGCCGCCGCTTGCAGTTCGAAGTTGAAGCCGCGGCAGAATCGTTTGCGCAGCGCCAGTCCCCAGGCTTTGTTGATGCGTCCTCCGAAGGGCGCGTGGATGATCAACTGCATCCCGCCGCCCTCGTCAAAGAACCGCTCGGCGATGACCGTCGTCTGCGTGGGCACATCGCCCAGCACGGCGCGGCCTTCCAGCGTGTACTGAATCAGTTGCTCGGCGCCCGAAAGATCGAGCCCACACTCATCTCGCAGCCAATTCACGGCGTCAGCTACTAGAGTAAGACTGCGCCATCCTTCTATGGGAAGCACGCCGGGCAGGCGGTCGCTGATCTCCCGCCGCAATTCGCCCAACAGGGCTGAAAGCTCCGAAGTCCGCGCCAGCCCCTCGCCCAGCCAGAAGGGAATGCCGGGCGCTGCGCCATGCGCATCTTCCACCAGCAAACGCCCCGTCCTGTACTCGATTCGCCGGATGCGCCACGACGTGTTCCCCAGCAGCATGACTTCTCCCGCCATGCTTTCGGTGGCGAAGTCTTCATCCACCGTCCCCACGACAACGCCTTCAGGTTCCGCAACTACCGTGAACAGCGCGTTGTCTGGGATCGTACCGCCGCTGGTGATCGCCGCCAGACGCGCCCCGCGCCGCGCTCGCAGCTTGCGGTTGATGCGGTCGTGATGCAGGTAAGCGCCATAGCGGCCTCGTTGCGAAGCGATTCCTTCGGAAAGCATGGCGAGCACGGCGTCGAACGTTTCGCGCGAGAGATTGCGATAGGGATAGGCCCGCTTGACGAGCGCGAATAATTCATCCTCGTTCCATCCGTCGTTCGATCTTTCGTCCGATCCGTCGCCGGTCGCGGCGCTGCCAGAAGCCGCGCAGCATGCTACGATCTGTTGCGCCAGTACATCGAGCGAAGCTTCGGGAAAAATCAGGCGGTCGAGTTCGCCCAGGCGAATCGCCCGCACGAGCACGGCGCAATCCGCCAGATCGTCGCGCGTGGTGACAAAGAATCGTCCTTTGGGGACCGCGCCGCGCCAGTGGCCCGATCGACCCACCCGCTGCAAAGCGACCGCAATCGAACGCGGCGAACTGATCTGGCACACCAGGTCCACCGTTCCGATGTCAATGCCAAGTTCGAGCGAAGCGGTCGCCACCAGAACCTTGACTTGGCCTTCTTTCAGCTTTCTCTCCGCCTCCAGACGCAGCTTGCGCGACAGACTCCCATGATGCGCCGCCACGTTTTCCTCACCCAGCCGCTCACCCAGTTGATGGGCAATGCGCTCGGCCAGCCGCCGCGTATTCACGAACACCAGCGTCGAGCGGTGCGCATTCACCAGTTGCACGATGCGCTCGTAAATCTCGTCCCACATTTCGTTCGAAGCGACTGGCCCCAGTTCGGAAGACGGAACCTCGACTCCAAGATCGAGCGTGCGCTTATGTCCAACGTTGACGATCACAGGAACGGCCCGCCCGTTCCCCGCGAGGAAATGCGCGACTGCTTCGATCGGCTTCTGCGTCGCAGAAAGCCCGATGCGCACGGGCGGGCGCTCGGTCAGCGCTTCCAGCCGCTCCAGCGAAAGCGAAAGATGCACGCCGCGCTTGTCATCGGCCACCGCATGAATTTCGTCCACAATCACGGTCTCGACATCGCGCAAGATGGCGCGGCTCTTCTCGGCCGTCAGCAGGATGTAGAACGACTCGGGGGTCGTGACCAGAATGTGCGGCGGGCGCTTCAGCATGGCGCGCCGGTCTTTCATCAAAGTGTCGCCCGTTCGCACCGCCGTCCGGATTTCCGGCATCAGCAGCCCGCGTTCCCCCGCCATCTGCAGAATTTCTCCGAGCGGGACTTCGAGATTTTTCTGGATGTCGTTGCCAAGGGCTTTGAGCGGGGACACGTAGAGAACTTCGGTGCGGTCGCGCAGTTCGCCCGCGAGGGCCTTGCAGACCAGCCGGTCAATGCAGGCGAGGAAAGCGGCAAGCGTTTTGCCCGATCCGGTTGGAGCCGAGATCAGCGTGGTGTGGCCGGCCAGTATGTGGGGCCAGCCCTGCTCCTGCGGTTCGGTCGGCGTGGAGAAGCGCGCGGTGAACCATTCCTGAACCAGCGGGTGAGCCCAGGCGAGCGAAGGAGAGACTGAGGACGGCATGGGAGTGATTGTAGCGAGAATTGGTGGTTTCGTAAAATGTTCGCCTGATGTAGCAGTGGTGCAGTTTGTGGTGGCGTTACACCATCGGGATTGATTCCAGTTGCGCCGGCATCGGGGAGTAATCAGCAAGGTGTCATCAAGAGCTATATCTCCGATTGGCGGACGTGTCGTGCGATTGGGGTATTTTTGGCAACACTCGGGCTCTGGCATACTGAATGCGACTGGCCACAGATGCGCACGTTGCAAACAATCCGTACCTCTGCGTTAGCCCGCCACGTTCACAAACATGCGTACGCGGCGCTCGTTCTCTCGGGTTGCTATGAGGAAGTGGGCGCCCTTGGCCGCCTTCGAGATGCACGCTGGCGATGTGGTGCTGCACGAGGCATTCGAAGGGCACCTGGACCGCTTTCCCGCTTCTGGGGCAACAGTTAACATCTCTCTGCCTGCCCAGAATACGTTTTAGCCGGGGCTAGGAAGAAGCACGATCCGGACGCTATTGTTCGCATCGCGGAGAAGAATGAAGCGGAGGCCGCGGCGCTGCTTCTTTGGTTGACCGAAATACAAAAATCGGATGTCGCGATTGGCCGGACGACCTGGCAGCCGCTCTGATGCAAGATCCAGCTCTGAGCTTGTCGTATTGGAGTAAAGCGACAGGGATCACTCCGTGGTCCTTATCGCGCGGCTTCGAAGCTGATGAAGCTAAATCGGATTTAGAAGGGGATGGAAATGAACGAGCCATTACAGCAGACAGCAAGCAATAAGGTCCGTCAGATTTCTCTTTCGGGATTTAACCTGATCAATTCTCCGCGTCTCAACAAGGGAACAGCCTTCTCGGATCACGAACGCGATGTATTTGGCCTGCACGGTTTATTGCCACCGCATGTGGGGAGTCTTGATGAACAGATTGAGCGGCGGATTCAAGCATTCCGGGAGCAGCCGAACTCCTTCCATAAATACAGCTTTCTCCGCGACCTGCAGAATACGAACGAGACGCTGTTCTATGCGCTCTTGCTGCGCAATATCGAAGAGATGCTCCCCGTGGTGTATACGCCAACTGTGGGTGAGGGTTGCCAGCGCTTCAGTGAGATATGGAGAAAGCCACGAGGTTTGTTCCTCAGCTATCCGAATAAACATCGTATCGATCAGATCCTGAGTCATTCCCGTTACGACGGTGTGAAATGCATCGTGGTCAGCGATGGTGAACGAATCCTGGGGCTCGGCGATCAAGGTGCAGGAGGCATGGGTATCCCAATCGGGAAGATGGCCCTTTACACTGCGCTCGGCGGCATCCATCCGGAGCATTGTCTTCCGATTCTGCTCGATGTGGGAACGGACAATGAGGACAGGTTAAAGAGTCCAATTTACATCGGATGGACGCATCCTCGGGTTCGCGGCGAAGAGTACGACGCTTTCGTAGATATTTTTGTAAACAGCGTGAAGAAGCGCTGGCCGCACGTTCTTCTGCAATGGGAGGACTTTGCCGGTTCGAATGCCGCTCGACTTCTGGCTCGCTACAAAAACCAACTATGCACTTTTAACGACGATATTCAAGGCACTGCGGCGGTAGCGACCGCGACGCTGCTCTCTGCGATCAACGTTACGGGCGTGCCACTAGAGCAACAGAAGATCGTCGTACTTGGCTTCGGAACCGCGGGCATAGGCATCACCAACCTTTTAGCGCAGCTCATGCAGGAGAAGGGCGTCTCGGAACAGGAAGCTCGCAATCACTTCTACGCCATCGATCGCTACGGCCTGGTTACAGAAAATGGTAAAGATGTGCGGCCCGAGCAGCTACCCTACGCGCGCAAGGAACAGGAAGTGCAGAGTTGGAGACAACCGAATCGAGAGATCACATTGCTGGATGTGATCCGCCATGCCCAGCCTTCGGTCCTCATCGGAGTGTCTGGTCAAGCCGGAGCCTTCACCGAACATGCAGTGCGCGAAATGGCCAAGAACACAATTCGACCCATCATCTTCCCGCTTTCGAACCCCACCTCAAGCAGCGAAGCGACGCCTCAGGACTTGCTGGATTGGACGGAAGGACGGGCGCTGATCGGTACCGGCAGTCCGTTCGAACCGGTGAGGATTTGGGGGAAGAAGGTTCACATCGACCAGACCAATAACTCGTACATATTTCCTGGGCTCGCTCTCGGGATCATCGCCTCCAAAGCCAAACGCGTCACCGATACGATGATCATGGCCGCGGCTAAGGAATTGGTACGTCTCGTCCCCACACAAAAGGATAAGAAGGCAAACCTTCTGCCATCGCTTTCGGATTCGCGTCGGCTCAGTCGCTCGATTGCGCAGGCCGTGGGCAGGCAGGCGATTCAAGATGGCCAGGCGCAGGTTGCCGGCGAAGATAGCCTGGACCGCGAACTGCAAGCGAATATCTGGGAACCAGTGTACGTACCGTACGAACGCAAAGCAGGGAGGTCCTGAGATGGCGATCCGTGAGACGACGGCCAATCAGTTCCGTGTCGAAGATTGCGTTACACTCCAAACTAGGCTGGGAACATCCTAAGGGAGATGGTCAGGGGCATTTTGACTCTCCGGCTGGTGCGCGATGCTGAATATTAAGAAGATTCTTCTGCCGGTTGATTTCCCGAACGCCTCGCTGCGTGTGGTTCATCAGGCTGCGACATTGGCCCACCATTTCCATTCTGAGATCGTGATGCTGCACGTCGTGACAGCGCAGAGCCATGCCGCCGGTGTGCCGCAGGACGGCCCCGAGCTCGCTGGTTGGGATATGCTTGCTGAGATGGTTAGAGGGGCGCAGAAAAACCTGGACCAGTCTCTCGGGCCGGAGCTGGAAGGCCTTGCCATCCGACGCGTGTTGGTCAAAGGCGACCCGGCCCAGGCAATTGTGCAGACGGCTCAGGTGGAAAAAGCCGACCTGAT
>Ga0208034_1002260_pt1 | contig 10186 bp, 12 predicted proteins | sample June2015DPH_8_10_FD_184699 | JGI IMG/M metagenome (GOLD analysis project Ga0208034, IMG submission 184699) | Peatland microbial communities from SPRUCE experiment site at the Marcell Experimental Forest, Minnesota, USA - June2015DPH_8_100... | ecosystem: Environmental > Terrestrial > Soil >...
GCTTGGCGCTGGTGGGCCGGCGCGCTACAGCTTGCAGATGAGCCTGCTCTTCCGGTGTCAGCGTAACCGTGTGTGCCTTCATGGGCACAGTATACGCAGTACGCTAACTTATGCAACTAGATACTAGCTTCCAGCCCGTTTCTTCTTTCAGATCGTTGAAGCATCTTGGGCAAATCCACTAATAGTTGTCCGGACCAATTCTTCCAAACTCCAAACGTGGTCAGCGAGACCTGCCTCCATCGCTGGCGTCACTCTCGAGGTTTTCAAAACACCCCACCCATCGGGGTAGTGTCCTATTAGGGAGTTGCCACTTTTAAGGAATGCCAGGCGGAAGCTCAATTTTGACTTTGATCTCGCCGTTAACTTTTTCGTAGTTCTCGATGAGAAGGTCTATGCGGCAGCACGCGACGGCGAACAGCGATACTCGCCAGCGGAAGTTGTTGAAGTCGTCGTCGTGCCCAAGATCGGAATGCCAGATTACGAGCGGATTTGCACATCGCACATCGAGAGACAAAATCTCTCGATCAGGATGGGGATGCGCCGCATGACGAGGCTCACCAACGCTTTCAGCAAGAAATGGGCGAATCTGAAATATGCATACGCGCTGTGGTTTGCGTTCTATAATTTCTGCCGGACGCACAGAACGCTGCGTGTGACCCCTGCGATGGAAGCCGGATTGACCGATCATGTCTGGAATCTGGCTGAGCTTGTGGCCGCAAACTGAAATCCTTGGAGGATGCAAGAATGGCATATGTAACGTTGTTCCCGTCCGATCAAAAGCCAATAAATTTCCCCGATGCCACAAGCACACACGTGCAAGATGGAGTTCTGTATTTTCGCGCTAAGAGCGAACCGAACGTAACTTCCCAAAGCGCATTCACAACAAACCTGCCGTTTCTATTGATCGCGGACGAATGAATGTATTATTAGGGGGCAGCAACTCCCTAACAGGACACTACCCCCATCGGCGGTAGTGGTGCAGTTTGATTTCCACAGGCATTGAACGGGTGTGCGAACGGCGTAAACTTGACGCATGGCCAACGAACCAAGGCTTGTATTCAAACTCTCCCGGCCCAACGCATTTCAGTGTTCAGCCTGTGACGAGCACGGCGGGGCTTTCGGAGCCGAAGGCTGGGTGGTCGATCTGATTGAGGCATTTCAAGATCATGTCTTGCGGTATCACCCGAAGCAGCAGAAAGGGTAACCCCCATGCCAAAGCGAAAACTGCGAATCGTCCGACGCACCAATAATATTCCAGTGCTGGGAATCTGTGAGTTCTGCAACATGCAGTTCCCAGCGCATGAGCCTTTTAGCGGGCAGCCAGAGGCCCAGGCCGCTATTCAGCAGCAGTTCAACGCGCACAAGTGCAAGCGCGAGGACTTCAGCCAAGCCGCTGTGCGGACTGTGAGAGAAGCGACCGAAAAATAATGTGCCAGATTCGCCCGCTTTGGAATGCTGAGTGCTTGCCGTGTGATGCAGATCACCGAGTTTGACAATGGAGATACGGCATTATACTGTATCCGCGTTATGCCACAGATGAGCAAATCTACTACTGTAAAGGGGGCGGCCTACACGAAGCTGTTTCTCGCCATCTCAGAATTGGAGAAAAGGCGCGGCTCGAAGGTGTTTTGCGTCATCCACAACGGTGCTGGTCACATTTGCGAACCATCGCTGCTGCTGCCTGTCATCATCAAGCGAAAAGAATTCAAAAAGGGGAAATCCCTTGACCTGTTGATACACTCAAATGGGGGCGAAGCCGATTCCGCGTATCGACTTGTAAAGTTTTTGCGAGGGCGCTACGCGACAGTGACCGCTTTGATCCCGTTACACGCCAAGAGTGCAGCGACTTTGATGTGCTTAGGCGCGGACCGCATCGTTATGGGTGAATTTGCTCATCTTGGGCCAGTCGATGTCCAACTCATGGACCCGCTGCACCGTGGTGCTGAATACTTTTCCCCGCTCAACGAATTTAAGGCGATGGACTTTTTGAGAGATTACGCGGTTGAACTTGTGGATTTTTTCACAGGTCTTTTTCTGCAAAGGTCCGGGATGAGCGTGAAAGATGCACTGCACGAGACCATTCCTTGCGTCACCGCCATTTTGCGCCCCCTTTATGCGCAAGTTGACCCAATCGAAATGGGTGAGCATCGGAGATCATTGGCTATCGGAGAAGAATATGCCAATCGGCTGCTCGATGCTGTAAAAAACCCTCACCGCGAGCGGATCGTTGAAAAACTCGTGTGGAAGTACCCATCCCACGATTTTTCGATTGATCGCGATGAGGCGCGTGACCTCGGGCTTCCAGTGGAAAAAATGAACGAGAAAGACGAAGATGCGCTGCTTAATGCCATCACGGAGTTGAAAGCATATGAAATGTCATATTGTGGATTTGCCCCAGCCCTACCAGCGGCGAAGAAAGGAACCGCTAAGAAGCAATCACCAAAGGGTGTGCCCACAGCAAGACCAAGACCTCCTGCAACAGCCGCAGCCTGATCTAGACGAAGATGTGTCGAAGGTTCGGCGGTTTCTCTCGGAGTTCCGCTCCTTGACCAAACAGGAAAGGGCTGAACGAATTCGTTCGCGCGCCTAGGTCTGCTTCTTGTTTTTAGCCCATCGCGCCTCGACAGCCTTTTTTGCACTTTCGCTTCGTTCTTCAGCACTAAGTTTTTCTGCTCGGGCCTTTCCCCCGAGCAGACCACCCTTTTTACCCATTTTAGCGAAGTAGGCGAGGACATCCGGGGGTAGTTTCTTCTTCGGCATAAATCTCTTATACGTGACCCCGTTAAGAAAGTCAATCATTTTTCGCTTGACATTCCTGAGGGGGTCACGTATGATTGGCTCATGAATCACCTAAGCATAGACAAGCAGGTTCAAGTGATCTCGGCGTTGGTCGAGGGTGTTTCCATCAACGGAACGTGTCGCATGACCGGGGTTTCAAAGCACTCTGTGCTGAATTTACTCCGCGACATTGGTTGCGCCAGTGCCGCCTATCATCATCGCTACGTGCGCAACGTTCGCGTTCGTCGCTTGCAGTGTGACGAAATCTGGGAATTTGTTGGCGCGAAGAAAAAGAACGTGACTCCTGAGCAAGAGGCGATGGGTTGGGGCGACGTTTGGACGTGGACCGCGATTGATGCGGATACGAAGCTCTGCGTCACGTACTACGTTGGCGACCGTGGCAAGTATTCAGCCTACAACTTCATGCGGGATGCCGCAGATCGTATCGTTGGCCGTCCACAGATCACCACAGACGCGCACAGGCCATATCTCCAAGCTGTCGAGGATTGCTTTGGGACCGAAGTGGACTATGCGCAATTGCACAAGATTTACGGCGCTTCGACGCCCGACGAATCGCGGTACAGCCCTGCAACCTGTATTGGCTGCGAGATGAAAACCGTGATGGGCGACCCCGATCCCAAGCACGTCAGCACGTCATTTGTGGAGCGCCAGAACCTCACGATGCGTATGTCCATGCGCCGCTTTACGCGACTCACGAACGGATTCAGTAAGAAGCTGGAAAACCACGGCCACGCCGTTGCGCTGTACTTTCTGCATTACAACTTCTGCCGGGTTCACAGCACACTGCGAGTCACTCCGGCGATGCAAGCCGGAATCAGCGATCATGTTTGGAGTGTTAAGGAATTGTGCGATCTGCTACCCAAAGCGGAATCCCCCAATAGGGCAATAGAAAAGTCCATGATTCTAAAAGCCTTAGCTTGAAAATTTGACAATAGTGCTAAACTGTAAGGTGTTGAACCCCCTCCCTCGGTCGTAACGCGCCATCTGAACAGATCGGAGAACTTCCATGGCAGACGTACACGACGTGGCCGCATACATCCTGCGCCAGCGTAGTCCGATTACCGCCTTGAAACTCCAGAAGCTGGTTTACTACAGCCAAGCATGGTCCCTTGTCTGGGATGACGCTCCCATTTTTCCAGAACCTATAGAGGCATGGATCAACGGTCCAGTGGTGCGAGAGCTTTACGAACTCTACCGAGGACAGTTCCGCGTAACACACAATCCTCGTGGGAATCCAGACACTCTCTCGGACGACGAAAAAGAGACAGTTGATGCCATTCTTGGGTTTTACGGCAAATTGTCGTCTCAACAGCTCAGCGATCTAACACATCGCGAGGAACCCTGGAAAGAAGCACGTCGGGGTCTTGACCCCACAGATCGCGGATTCCGTGTAATCAGCCACGCATCTATGGTCGAATACTACGGCAGTTTATAGTTCCTGTCGCCGTGGGAAAAAATAACAAGAAACAGCCAAAAGCTCGGGACGTTCCATCGCGGGAGAAGTTGCCGAAATCTTCTCTCGCCGAGAGCTTTTATGATCTGCACCCATCGTGGCGGGTCGGACGACTGGAGCTAGTTGACCCGTTCGGATGGCACAAGATACCAGCTGAAAAAGTGTATGAAATTCGCGCAAAACTCGGCGGTTTTGAAGGACAATCGTGGGGCGAGATTATCACCAAGAGCCAGAACAATCATCACTTCATGGCGACGACAAAGATTTGCAATGATGCCAGCGCTCGATTGACCGCACTTCACATGGAAGACACGGACGCTCTCTTCTCGTTGCGCCTAGCTGGACCAGAGCGCATATGGGGCATACTCGACAACGGCGTGATGGTTATCTTGTGGTGGGACCCGTTCCATTTGATCTATCCAGTTTCGCGAGGCGGGCGCTGACCCCCTGTGGAAATCAAACTGCACCACTGCCCCATCGGCCCTTGCCTTGCGCCCAAGACACCCGCCTGCATATACTTTGAAGGTTTGCCCGCCGATGTTGGATGCGCAGGTCTGCAAGAGCGTCCACCGAATCGAGCCGCAAGACGCCCGCAATAATTCGGAGAAATCTATGGCTACAGCACAGACTCTTGAGCAGGAAAGTAATCCCTGGGAACAACAGGCGGCGCGCTTCAACCTGGCGGCCGAGAAGCTGAAACTCGATGCCGGCCTGTGGCGCGTGTTGCAGCAGCCCAACCGCGAGATCATCGTCCACATCCCGGTCGCCATGGACAACGGGCAACTGGAAGTATTCACCGGCTACCGGGTGCAGCACTCCATCGCGCGCGGTCCGGCCAAGGGCGGCGTGCGCTATTCGCCCGATGTGACACTGGACGAAGTGCGCGCCCTGGCGAGCTGGATGACCTGGAAGTGCGCGGTGGTGAACATCCCGTTCGGCGGCGCCAAGGGCGGCATCATCTGCGATCCCAAGAACATGTCGCGCGGCGAACTGGAGCGCATGACCCGCCGCTACACCTCCGAGCTAATCGAGTTTATCGGCCCGGAGAAGGACGTTCCGGCGCCCGACGTCAACACCAATGAGCAGACCATGGCATGGATGATGGACACCTACTCCATGCACATGCGCCAGACGGTGACGGCGGTGGTGACCGGCAAGCCGCTCAACATGGGCGGCTCACGAGGCCGCCGCGAAGCCACCGGCCGCGGCGTGATGATCATCTGCGACGAATCCATCAAGAAGAACAATATGACGCGCGAAAACACTCGCGTGATCATCCAGGGCTTCGGCAATGTCGGCTCCAACGCCGCGGTCCTCATGCATCAGGCGGGATATAAGGTGGTCGGCATCGGCGAATGGGATGGCGGCTTGTACAACAGCAAAGGCATGGACATTGCGGCGCTGTGGGAATATCGCCAGAAGGAAGGAACAATTCACGGCTTCAAGGGCGCTGAGCGCGCCGACACCGAAGAGCTGCTGATCACCGATTGTGAAATCCTGATTCCGGCGGCCACGGAGAACGTGATCAACTCGGGCAATGCCCACAAGGTGAAGGCGAAGATCCTGGTCGAAGGCGCCAACGGGCCCACCACGGCCGCCGCCGATGACGTCCTTAGCGATAAGCATGTCTTCGTGATGCCCGACATTCTGGCCAATGCCGGTGGCGTCACGGCATCGTATTTCGAGTGGGTGCAGGACCGCCAGGGCTACTTCTGGAAAGAGTCGGTGGTCAACTCGCAGTTGGAGGACATCATGGTTTCGTCGTTCGAGGACGTGGTCCGCTACGCCGAGGCCCACCAGGTAAACAACCGCATTGCGGCGTACATGCTGGCCATCGATCGTGTGGCCTATACCATCCGCCAGCGCGGGATTTACGCGTGAGAGCAACCTCCTAACTCCACGGCATCCCGCTTTGAAGGGGCGCACCTTTAGGTGCGCCGTTGCAAATCCTTTATTCTGGTCATCCCGAGCCGATTTTAGTCGGCGAGGGATCTGTTTTAGCAGGGATACCCTGGAGCCCTATGCGGCGCTTCTCATCCGGCTGCGCTGATAAAAGAACGACACGGCCAGCAGAATCGCGCCCAAGACGATGAACGCAGCGATGCGGTAGCCGCGCTCCAGCGTGCTGATGTCCACCAGAAACACCTTGAACACCGTCATCGCCAGCAGAACGATGGCTTGCCAGCGCAGGAACGCGGAGTGTTTCCAGAAGCCGACCAGCATCAAGCCGCTGCCGTAGACCATCCATACCGCGGAATAGGCGAAGTCGCGCACCGTCATGATGCTGTGCCGTTCCTGGAACGAGTACGCCGCCGCCAGTTGAGACTGGAAGTAACCCATCACCTCGAAGTGCAGGGCCAGCAGCGCCAGCACGTTGACGCCGATGATGGCTGCTCCGGCCCACTGGCGATTTTCCGCGCCTCTTTCGCTGCGGACAAAGTAAGCCAACAAAGCCAGCGCGCCGATCGCCAGCAGATAAAGACCAAATCGCGGGTTGATCAGCAGCGGCTCATGGTTGAAAGAGTCCACCATAATCAAGCGGAAGATACCGAGCAGAAATGCACCCGTGCCGAGAATGCGCAGCAACATGCGCCCGCTGCGATGCGCCGCCCAGAACAGCGCTCCGCCTTCGACGATCCAACCCAATGTGTTCCAGTAGCTCTCCAGCTTGAGCGGTATGGCAATTGTGAGAAAGCCGACACCCAAGGCAAGATATAACGGTCCGAACAGCGGATGGGCGCTTCCTTCACGCCTTTGCAGAGCGCGGGCGAGGACGAAGAACAGGGCTGCAACCGCAACCGTGAGCCAGGCCAATTCCAAGCGGTAGTGCTGGTAAAGCATCGAGTAGGTGGCTGCGAAATAGCAACTGGCGTTGAGCAGCACCAGCGCCACCAGAACGTTCGGGTACCGCTCCCGGGCGGACTTGCGCCCCAGGAATGGCACTGCTGCGTACAGCAGAAAGAAGAAGCTGGCGAAGGCCAAGGTGGTCGCCAGTTGCGACTCGGTGTAGTAAGTGGACGCCCATGCCGCGAAGAGCAATGCGGTACCAACGAAACTGCCCACCAGCAGCCGTTGCCAGCCGCGGACAGCGACCACCCACAGCGTGCCAAGGTCAAGCAGCGCCACGTAAGAAAACAGCGCGACCTCGTGATTTTGATTGGTGGAGACCAGCACTGGAGTTAGAAATCCTCCGACCAGCGCGAAGGCAGCCAGCAGCTCGGAATTCTGGGTCAGCGACATGGCCGCTGAGCCCGCGGTGACCAGGATCATGGCGAAGAATGCCACCGGGGCAGACACCAGGTGATAGAACTGGAAGGCGGCCCATAACGACAAGTACAGCGCGCCTATGCCAATGGCCTTTAGGGAGTACGCGAACGCCAGGAAGGCGCGCGCGCGAAAGCGTTCGCTCCACAGGATCAGCCCTACACCTGCTACTAACCCAATAGCAACGCGGGTGCCTGGGCCGATCCAATCGTTTTCGATGGCGAGCTTCAGGAAGTAGGACAGCCCAACCAGCACGGCTACGATGCCAATGCGGTTCAGCCATTGGCCGCCGATGCGGGTTTCCAGCGAAACCTCGGTTTGCGGCGAGGGAACCGGGATCTGCGGAATGCGCTGCGGCCCACGGAAATCGGGCGGGACCGCCGGTTCGCGAGAGTCACTCGGCGTGGGCGACGCCTGAGCCACGGCACGCGGCGGTCCGGGCTGCGCCGGTTCCACCGGCGCATGCGCGATCTTTTCTGCGCCACTCTCGACGGCAGTACCGGTCCGCAGCACCTGCTCCAGGCGAAAGACTCGTCGCGTGAGCTCCGCCATCTGCTGTATCAATTGTTGGAGTTCTTCGGATTGCCGGGAATCCGTCACGGTGTGGCACCAATGGCTGGGCTTACGATACGCGAAAATCAAAACCCAGGCAAAGTATTGGATCGATTTCAAAATTGTTGCACTTGGCAGGACGAGCTAGTGCGGCATGACCATTACACACAGGACCTGCGGCGGCGCCGATAATCTAGAGACTGCGTCCGCAACGCGGTCACCACCTTTGAGCAGAACTGGAGCGCGATCGTCACCGAGTTACTGACCCTGCGTGCCACCAACAACACCATTATCCGCACCATGGACATCTACGATCCCTACGTCGCTTCGGGCATGCAGAAAGGCATCTTTACCACTCTTGAACCGTATCTGGACGAGGTAAACAACTACATCCACACTACGGCGGCGGCCAACGGCGTTTCAGTCGCAAATGTCCACCAGGCCTATAACGGCGCGGACGGCACCGAGGATCCTGGCGTTCAGGGACTGATCGCGGTTGACTGTTTCCATCCCAATGATGCCGGCCACAAACTCATCGCAGACCAGCTTCGTGCCCTGGGATACGCACCCTTGCATTAAGTCGGGTTAGAGGCGGACACAGTGACGGCGGGGCCGATGTCGGTGTCATTCCGTCCGCTGCCAAGCGGATCTTCGACCGTGCGGCAGTCGCGCTGTGGCCCACTTATGTGGAATTCCACCACCCGTAGTGGATCATTTGGCATTTGTTTGGCTGCCGGTTTGTTCCCAAATGACTCGGGCCGAATGGGACTTTACACGGCAGCACACGAATCCGGGGCGAGAAAGTGCTGGCAATAATAAAGCCGTAGCTGTGAGCTACGGCTTCTGCTGCGAACAGCAGGGAGGAATTACAGGTTGATCTTCCGGCGCAACAGTCCGAGTGCTCCCAGGCCGCTTCCCAACAACAGGAAAGACGCCGGTTCTGGCGTAGTTCCGCTGCCGCTATTGACCATAAGGTTCGGCGCAAAAAGGTTGCACGGACCGCAATGGCTCTCTTCACCGTCCAGCACCGTGAAAGGGCCGTCGGAGAAGGGTGGGTTGCTCCCGCTGTCGAAGAAATAGTAGTTAACTTCCAGGTTGGGGTCGTTGAAGCTGTGGAAATCGATTCCGATGTCGTAACTCATCCCCGCCTGCAGGGTGTACGAAATCGGCAGGGTGAAGAACTGTTCCTGACCATTGCCGGTGAGCAGCATCGGTGTGCCAAGCGCCAGCGGAGTACCGCCGCTGCCATTCACATCGGTATAGACATAGGCGCTGAACGTCTCGTGGGCGCCGTTCAGGATCAGCGCATCGACCCCAATGGAGGACAGGGTGAAGTCTCCGGTCATGGTAACGATGTCGCCCCGTGTGCCGCCAGCGCCGAATCCAAGCTCATGCCCGGTCGGCGGTGTTAGGGTATAGCTCGCATCTGCAAACGCTGGGGCGGACAAAACTAAACAAAGCAAACACAGGAAACAGACCGTGAAGACGCGTGCTTTCATCTGTTTTCTCTCTTCCCTGGGAACTCTCGTGTACCGCACGGCGCGGGATCAGCGAAAGCTCCCAACCTACAGGAACCCGTGTGCATATGTGCAATTTAGTTTCCAAACTATATCTATAGAAAACAAAGGCGGATTGCCCGAGTTTCTTGTGGATTGCCACGAGGAAGATGCAAACAATTGCGTTAGAGGATACTTGACTTCCCACTCTGCGGGGCACCAAACGGCTATATCCGGAGGTCAATAATCGATAGGCTGAGTCGTCTTGCGAAACCCGCGAGGTGCAGTTCCTTTATAGAGCTCTTTAGCAGAATTCGTGGGTAAGAGGGCCGTGGAAAAAGCCGCTGCGTGGAAAAGTCCAAGGGCGGGACTTTCCCCCTCCGTTTGGAAATCCCGCAAAAGCGGCGAGATTTCCACTTTTCCCACCGCCCCGGCTACGACGGGTAAACTTTCCGATTTCACCCCGACCAGAGGAATAGCTGAACTCCAGCAAGGTCGCTTAGTCTGCTGTTTATCAGGACAGAGACCGAGCAGCCGGGAGATCAGCTATTCAACTACAGGTTAAGACCATCTTGAATCGGGTGCAACGCTTTGTGGGCTTCGTGTATGAAGAGGTGGGAAT
>Ga0208034_1002262_pt1 | contig 10183 bp, 8 predicted proteins | sample June2015DPH_8_10_FD_184699 | JGI IMG/M metagenome (GOLD analysis project Ga0208034, IMG submission 184699) | Peatland microbial communities from SPRUCE experiment site at the Marcell Experimental Forest, Minnesota, USA - June2015DPH_8_100... | ecosystem: Environmental > Terrestrial > Soil >...
TGCCGGCATCGAGAGGTTATGGTGGCGGCAGACTTTTTCACCGTCGAGGCTTGGACGCGGAACGGCTTGACGAGATTTCTGGTGCTCTTCTTAATCGACGTGTCGAGCCGACGAGTGGAGATTGCCGGGCTGGCAAGGCAGGCGAACGGGCTCTGGATGAGCCAGGTGGCACGCAACCTCACGGATGCTGCGGAAGGCTTCCTGGTCGGCAAACGATACCTGATTCACGACCGGGATCCATTGTTCACGCCGGAGTTCCTGGAGACTCTGGCGGCGAGTGGGGTGCAATCGGTGAAACTGCCGCCCCACTCGCCGAATCTGAATGCCCACGCGGAGCGCTTCGTTAGAACCATAAAGGAATCGTGCCTGGAGCGGATGATCCTGTTCGGAGAAGGTTCATTACGGAAGGCCCTCCACGAATTCGTTGAACACTATCATCGCGAGCGCAACCACCAAGGGCTGGACAACCGGCTGATCATAGAGGATGAGTCAGGCGTTGGTAGCACTGGAGACATCCGCTGCCGCCAGCGGCTGGGCGGAATGCTGAGCTACTATTATTGTGAGGCAGCCTGACGGAGTGCAAACAAAATCCGAGGGGTGATGATCAGCTGGGGCGTCGGCCCTCATCCCGGTGCCGTGCGCGCACCGTTCGTGGGCTGGTTGCAGGCGGCCGTCCCGAGCCGTGAGGCGTGTGGACCCGGGAGCACCTGACGAGAAGTGATCCTTGATCCGGCGAAAACCTGCGCCCCTCGGACCTTGCTGGGGAGGGGAACTGCCCTGAGTTGAGTTTTTGGACCTTACACAGGAGGCATCCTCCCGGTATCGAATTCCCCAAGATTACCGTATCGTTACCAAGCCGATCCTGGGTGGCTTGCATCACGAATATGGGCTCGAGAGGTTCGCAGCTTGAAGGCGGGACACGAAAGCGGCAGCGCGGACTTTTTGCGGATCACAGGAAGGAGTTTTTGGCAGGCACCCCATTCTCCACCGAATAATCCGGAGTCTCGCGCTAGAAGTCAATATTGAAATCAACCATGACCGGCTTCGTCCGATAACCGCGCGTCTTGACGGCCCCATATATCAGTCCTACGGCGAGCCAGATACCTCCCACGATCTTTGCAGGCCGCTGCAGATTTAACCAAATCACCAAACAAAACAGGAAACCCACTCCGGGGAGCAAGACATCTGACCAGAAACGACGCCTTTGGCCAGCGCGCCTCAAGAAATAGTATTCCCGCATGGTCGCCAGATTTACACCCATAAAAGCGAGGAAGGCCCCAAAGTTTATAAGCTCCGCTGCCTGCTCAAAACTCATTAGCAACGCACCAGCATAAGCTAATACGCCGATAAGCAGGAGATTGTAAGTCGGGCTACTTCGTTTTTCATCAACCCGCGCGAAGATTCCCGGCAGCACCTTGTCCCGTCCCATGCAGAAGAGGAGTCGTGCCAAACAGACTTGACCGGTCAATCCGCAACCAAGACTCGTCAGGACCAACATTCCGGCAAAACCGTTGAACAGCGTAGCTCCACCCACCACGCTAGCTACGTCCATAAAAGCGGTTTCGGCACTGGGGAAGGTATGAAAGTCCGGCCAGACGAGCTGAGCGAGGTATATCTGCAAACCGCTGAAGACTCCGGTGAATAGACAGACCAAGACACTCGCAAGCAGAACATTACGCCTTGGATTGTCGACTTCCTCGGCCAGGAGCGACACCCCATCGAACCCGATATAAGTTAGCGCAGCCAGCGAAGTCCCAGTGGCGACCGTCCGAAAACTGAAGGTTCGGGGATTATAGAAAGGCCGGATGGAGAAAAGCCCTCGCCAGCCGTGCATGGCGAAAAGGTATTGAATGGCCAACCCGATGAATAGCGTGATTATCGTGGACATAAATACGAGCAAGATCTGGTTGGTGCGCGCAGTCGAGCGGATTCCCCGCAGGTTCAGATAGGTTATGACCGCCAGGAAGACAGCCGAAAGGACGAAGTAAGGAACCTTAGGAAGAAGCCGTTGGAGTGCGAGTGATGCTATGATACAATTTAGGATAGGCTGCATGATATAGTCCAGAAACATGGCCCAGCCTACCAGGAACCCGAGGTGTGGATTGATCCCACGCCCGACATAGGTATAGGCCGATCCAGCCGAAGGGTAGAGCACTGCCATACGACCGTAGCTGACGGCGGTTAATGATATGGCGCCCATGGCGACAAGAATCGACGTGACCGCATGACCTTGAGAAAGTTCCTGGATAACGCCGAATAGCGGTACGGCTGCGATGGGAGAGATCAAGATCACCCCGTAGAAAATCAGGTCCCAGAGATTAAGAACCCGACTTAAGCGCGGCGTTCGGGATGTGGATGTCGGGTAAACGCTCTGGGTAGATTCATTCATTGACCTGCCCCCGTTTTCTGTACCAAATCATAATGTGAGTTCCAGGGGGGGATGAGCAGTCCCCTTTTTCTGGTCCAACCTCAACGTGAGTTTTCGGCTCCCTGCACTGTGGTCAGCTCGGGGCATGCCCCGAGCTGACGAGCAAATTCGTTCGGTGTTCGTTCTCCCGGCGCCCTGTGAGGGCGACGCTAATTGTATTCCCGCCGCCAAGCCTCGATAACCTGGTCAGCCTCCCTCGGTGTGGCGAATCGGTGGGCATCCCAGCACTCCGCCTGGAAGGTGCCGTTGAACGATTCCACGTGCGCGTTTTCGGCCGGTTTCCCCGGTCGCGAGAAGTCGATCTGCACGCCAATCTGATACGCTCACAGATCCATGATCTGGCTCGTGAACTCGTCCCCATTATCACAGAGTAGCATCTTCGGCACTTCTCGCCGGGAGCGGTTCAAAACACCAACTACGTCTTCGCCCTTCAAGCTCTGTCCGACCTCGATGGCCAAGCTCTCGCGCGCGAACACGTCATCGGCGGTCCGAGAACGGAACCGGCGCCCGTCGGTCAACTGATCGGCCACAAGGTCCAGACTCCAGACCTCATTGGGCGCGCTCGGCTTCCTTCGCTTGCGTCGGTCCACGGCCACCTGACGCCACCGTCGCGGTCCCTGGCTCAGCGCCAAACCCTCTTCTCAAAACAGCCGACACACAAACCCGCTTCTTGCCCACCGCCCAGCCCTCCCCGTTCAGCAGCACCCGGATCTTCCGATAGCCATATCGAACTCGAGCTCTGGCGATCTCCCGAATGCGGAGCCGGAGGGCAGTCTGCGGATCCTTCCCGCTGCTGTCGCAATGCGTCTAGTGAGCCAGATGCGCCACTTCACAAGCGCGTCCTTCGCTGACGCCGTACCCACCGCACAGATACCCAACACCTGGCGGCGCCGTGTTGGCGATGGCTTGCACCCCGGGCTTTTCATCCACCAAAATCGTGACCATCGGCAAGGAGGGTTCCCCCCTCCGCCCCGGGATGGTTTTGCAAGGCACCTCCTGATACTTCCCGCATTCTGCTTTTGAAAGCTGGATCGCGGCGTTGCAAGTACTGGGTCACTTTGTACGGCATCGGCTGAGTAGCAAGAATCCGATGCATGTTAGCCCTGGAAGCCCGGGCTAGGCCGCGATGCCCTGCGGCCACCACCCGTCAGCGTACATGCTGGGCCAAGGTTTGCCGCGTCCAAAGCTCAGCAGCTTACCCGGAGTCCTTCGGTTTGGAGCAGGCCCAATGGACCACCCAGGCCTTGGCCTCTTCCGTCAGCTTCGGGGTGCTGCCACGCGGTGTATGTTGGAGCCCAGGGACCGCCCCTGCTATTAACGCCTTGTTGATCCACTTGGCCACGCTCTTCGAGTGAAGCTGATCTAACACCACTCGCCGGTAGTGGCCCCCGAGTTTTTGACGCTCTGATCCCTTCTGCCTGCTGGCCTCAACTCTTGCCGGAACAATACATCTCAGCTTAGCTTAGAGCAGCGGCGTCAATTCAATCGACTTCAAGTCCATCAGGTTGTGGCCGACGGCGAGCGCTCCTGGCGGTGGAAGAAGAAAAGGCATTCCTTCCCTTCGCAGGGTCACTCGTACTCAACGAGCGCCATGGCCAACGCGTCGAAGGGTCGCAGCTGGAATTGCGTGTAAGGTCCGGCTTCCTCAAACGGAATCGTTTTCTGTTCGGGGATTGAGACAACTCGCATAGCACGCCGCCCTGAAGGAACCTGGACTCGCACCGTCGCCCCCACCGGGATCGGCGGAAGCTGCTGTTGCATGTTCAGCAGCCCCGCGAGCAGACGTTTCTTGTCCGGCTGATGGAATAGCGTCATCTCCACCGACGGATGGGTGTCAGCCTCAAAGTAATATGGACCCGGGAAAACTCGCCGGAGAACGGACAAAACAAGCCTCCCATTCGCCTCTTCAGCGCCGGAATGGCTGGACTCGAGGGGCGCCGCCAGCCACACGGCTCGCCCTTTCCCAAAGGCATGTTGCACCAAGGCAGGGTCTGATCCCGGAGTCAGAGCGGGCTGGCTGCTCTCGATGTCAGCAAAGTGGCTGCCAATTACGCGTTCAGACTCCCACGGCACATGCGGCAGCGTCACCGTCGCTAAAACTTGCGAGCCTGGCAGAGCTTCGCCTTTGATCATCGACCCACTGAATTCGACGTGAAACTGGGGCCAAATCGCCTCTTTCACCTTGTCGTCTTTGGGCGTGAAATAGGTGATCAATGTTCCCAGCGTCCCCTTGTAGCGCACCCCCAAGACATCCTCCAGCAGAAATCGCGCCCCCTGCGGATCAAAGCGGTCCAGCGAGGAGGGACCACTAGCGTATAGAGTCCCACCCTGCTCGACGAACCTACGGAACTGCGCAGCTTGATCGGCCGTAAGTTCCAGCACGTTGGGCAGGATCACAGCCCGATATCGGCTCAATTGCCCTAAGGTAACATTGGTGATAACGCCGAACGGCATATGGGCTTCCCGAAGGATCGAAGCGATACCGAATAGTGCATCCCTATGAAGAACTCGGTGCCCGGGTTTACGCTCGACCGACAACTTGCTGACTTGTATGCCCTTCTCCGTCGGGTCGTACATGGACTCTTTATCGTAGTAGATCGCCACATCGGCGAGCAGATCTCCACCCAGAACGGGCTCGTACTGGGCAAGCAAGGCGTTCATCTTGGTAAAGACTTCATAGAACGGTTTATACAACGTGCCGTCGGGGAGGATTCCATCATAAATACAAAAAGAGGCAGAGTGGAGTGTCGGAATGAGCGACGTCATCCGCAGTTCATCCTTCGGCTTCAACGACACAAGATCGAAGTTGTATTCATCCCCACGTTCTGCGCATGTCATAAGCTCATAGGGGTGCGTCCTCGTCAGGCTGTTAAACGTTTTGCAGGCCAGTGAACACTCCGCCATATTACCGGCGTTGAAATCGCCTCCAGCATAATCGCTTGCTTGGTTCAATTCCAACGGCACACCGACCTCCCAAGGTGCGAGGCACCAGGCAGTTTGGTGGCAAACGGTAATGGATCGGATTTGCTTGATGGTACGATAATTTGCTAGGGCAAGATCGAGGAGCGACTGTTGCCTCATTTTTTGATATTGTCGCCAAGTAGGGTTATCCCAGTCCACGATTCGAGGCGGTTCGGTCTTGTACTCGCGCCAGAAACGCGCCGTACAATGTGGGCAGTAGCAGACGCCCGGCCAGAAGATCTGATCAAGAAACATGCCGTCGATGTCGTAATTCGTGACTATTTCCTTGAGGCAGGCAAGAACGTAGTCACGGTATGGTGAATTCGGACAGACCTCCCCCGCCGGTATGTCTTCCGGGTAGCTGGCCCCCGGTGTCGGGGCCTCCAGTGTCCTGTCATAACCATCCTCCCACAGGAACCGCCAGTCGGGATGATTTTGGTAGGCCCAGTTATCGGTCATTAGGCTGAAATACCCCAGCACGTTAAGGCCCCGGCGGCGGCATTGTGCCACGACTTCTCCAAAGAAATCACGCCCTTTCAAAGCAGCATGCATCTGCCCCACCTTCGTGGGATACAAACACAATCCGACCTCCGATTGTGCGTCAGTCACCAGTGCCTCGAACCCAGCGTCAGCAATCATACGGACGTAGTCCTCAGCATCGAAGCGAGACAGCAGCACGGGATCCCAGTCCGGCTGCTGCATGTCCACAAGCAAGCGTCGATAGGTCTGGCTAGGCCATTTGACCCGAGTGCTCATAACTTCGCCCGGCAGCGCCCGAGCCTCCGAGAACGAATCCAGTGCTCCCATGCTGCCGATGACCCCCATGCCGAGTAATTTGTGGAATCTCCTTCTATTCATTCTGAACCTCCCTTTGGCTATCACCAAAATGACCTTGGTCTACGCCCCATTATGGGTCTCTGGCAAAGTTGCAGCCCGACTGAATCGAAAGGGCCTGTTGCTACCGATGGTCCCGGACCAGGCTACCGTTCGAATTCGACCTTTCGGGGTGAGTAAAAAGGAACGCCTGCGGGACGCTCCGATTTTTGTCGTGACACCCACCGCTATCGTTTTATTCATATTCAACAAACGCCATGGCCAACGCGTCGAAGGGCTGCAGCCGGAATTGCGTGTAAGGTCCGGCTTTCTCAAACGGAATCGTTTTCTGTTCTGGGATTAAGACCACTCTCGTAACGCGCCCCTCCCCGGGCACCTGAACACGCACCGTCGCCCCAACTGGAATCTGTGGAAGCTCTTGCTGCATGTTTAACAGCCCCGCCAGCACACGTTTTTTTTCTGGCTGATGGAACAGCGTCATCTCAACCGAGGGATGGGTGTCCGCCTCAAAATAGTAGGGGGCCGGCAGAACCCGCCGAAGGACTGACAAAACAAGCTTAGCGTTCACATCTGTTTTCGCGCCCTGGTATGGCCATCTCAAGGAGTTAGGGTTTGACTCAAGTGGTGCCGCAAGCCATACAGCCCGCCCCTTGCCAAAGGAATGCTGAACCAAGGCTGGTTCCGAGCCCGAGGTCATGGCGGCCTGAACGCCCTCGATATCCGAATAATGGTTGCCAATTACGTGCTCAGACTCGACCGGCACAAAGGGAAGGGTTACTGTTGCCAATACCTCTGCGCCCGGCAGCGCCTCGACCTTCACCATCGAGCCGTCGAATTCAATATAGGGCTGCGGCCAGACGGCCTCTTTCACCTTGTCATCTTTGGGCGTGAAATAGGTGACCACCGTTCCGAGTGTTCCCGTGTAGCGCACGCCCAGTACATCTTCCAGCAGAAACCGAGGCCCTCGCGGATCGAAGCGGTCCAGCGACGAGGGACCACTAGCGTAGAGAATCCCGCCCTGCTCGACAAATCTGCGGAATTGGGCAGCTTGATCGGCTGTAAGTTCCAAAACGTTAGGCAAGACTACAGCTCGATACCTGCTCAGTTGTTTCAAGGTGGCGTTGGTCACCACACCAAATGGGATATGGGCCCCGCGCAGGATTTTTGCTATGCCGAATACCGCATCGATATGGGGGATGTCCCCCACGGCTTTCAACTGGCTAACGCGCACACCCCTCTCCCTCGGGTTGTACATGGAATCTTTATCGAGGTAGACCGCCACATCGGCAAGAAGGTTGCCGCCCAGAAAAGGCTGGTATTGGGCAAGGAGGGCGTTCACCTTAGCGAAAACTTCGTACAAGGGTTGGTACAAGGTGCCATCAGGAAGGACGCCATCTAGCTGGATGATCGGGGCTGAATGGAGAGTGGGGATGAGCGACTCCATCCGCAGTTCCTCGAATGGTTTCAGGGACAAGCGGTTGCGCAGGTCAAAAGGTGCGGACTCCATAAACTCATAAGGGCGCGTTTTCGTCAGGCTATCGAATGTTTTGCAAATGAGCGAATACTGTTCCGGGCCGCCGTAGAAATCCCCGCTTGCGTAGTCGGCGGCTTCGTTTAGCTCGAACGGCACTGCCGTAACCCAGTCGTGGAAACCGGCTGCATTATTGAAGCAAACCGTCATGGGGCGGATCTGCTTGATGGTGCGATAAATCGTTAGGGCAAGATCGAGGAGCGACTGTTGCCTCATTTTTTGAAATTGCCGCCAGATAGGGTCATCCCAGTCCACGATTCGAGGTGGTTCGCTCTTGTACTCGCGCCAGAAACGAGCCGTGCAATGCGGGCAGTAGCAAACGCCTGGCCAGAATAACTGGTCGAGCCAAATGCCGTCGATGTCATAAATACTGACGAATTCCTTGATGCGGGCAATAACGTAGTCACGGTATGGTGAATTCGCACAGACCTCCCCAGCCGGTATGTCTTCCGGGTAGCGGTCCCCCGGTCTCGGTGCCTCCAGCGTCCTGTCATAACCATCCTCCCATAGGAACCGCCAATCGGGATGAGTCTGGTAGGCCCAGTTATCGGTCATCAGGCTGATATATGCCAAAACGTGGATGCCACGACGTCGGCACTGTGCGACGACTTCTCCAACGAAATCACGCCCTTTCAAAGCAGCATGCATTTGCCCCACCTTCGTGGGATACAAACACAGCCCGACCTCCGATTGTGCGTCAGTCACCAGTGCCTCGAACCCGGCGTCAGCAATCATACGAACGTATTCCTCAGGATCGAAGCGAGACAGCAGCACGGGATCCCAGTCCGAAATATGCATGTCAACAAGTAGGCGCCGAAAGATTCCGGTAGGCCATCTCCCATCTCCGCCTCCCCTTTCATCCCCCAGGACTCGTGTCCTCACGAAAGGTCCCAATCCTGACACGCCACTAATGGCCCCTATGCCGAGGACTTTGTTGAAGGTCCGCCTATTCACGCTCTCCTCCTCTGACCCCTAGAAATGCACTTTCGCTTTGCAGAATCTGCTCCAAGGTCACAACAGGGACTCTTTTTTGTGATGACGTAGCGAGTCGGGGATGAAGAGATGAGCGAACATACCGAGAACCCCGTGATGATGAAGTTGCGCCACAACATCTCTTCACGAACCAGCCCACGCAGGTGAGTTTCATTGTGGAAGCGGCCCCTGCTCTTACTCTTCATGTCCTAAGTTGACTATACTAAATAATGCGCTTAATGAGTGACGACCGTGGAGTTCAATTCCTCAATGCCATGGCGCACATTGTCGACCAACTCGTCCAGCGAGTTAAAAAGGAAGTTCGACGCATGGCTGGCCTTTAGCCGTCTCCAGGTCCGCTCGATGTCGTTCAGATCGGGACAGTAAGGAGGCAGCCACTTGATCTCTAAACGGTCGCGGTGTTCCTCCACATAGGTATCCACTTTTTGCGTATGATGGAAGCTGCCGTTGTCGGCAATCATCAAGATTTTGTGGTCGGGATACACTTGCAAGAGGGTTTCCAGGTATTCAATGAAATGGGAGCCGCTTTTGGTTGCGGCCCAGTGGCTGGTGAGATGTCCGGATTTCAGGTTCAACCCTCCATACAAGACGCGCTTCTGGTTCTTCCCCGGCGTGCGCACTCCAGGTTGGGGACTTCCGACGACCGACCAGATCGCCACCCGGTAAGGGTAAAGATGAAATTCCGTTTCGTCCTGGCTGATCACGCCGGTCCTTTTTCTGCGTCCCAGGTGCCTCTTGAGGGCTTCCAGTTCAGTTTTGGTGCGGTCATGGGCGACCTCATCGCGTTTGCCTTCCAGGACATGCTTGGGGCGTCTCCGGGCAATTCCCATGCGGGGCAGCAACCGTCCCAAGTAGTGCGCTTGAACCGTCACCCCCGCCCGTCGCTTCAAGAACTCCGCCAGCCGCGGCAAGGTCCACGCCGTGAAAGCGTAACCCAACTTACGGGGCGAGGTCAGAGCCGTTTGCCTCAGCAGTTGCAAATGTTCCACCTGCAATCGGCGAGGTCGCCCTCGGCCATCGTGCTCGGGGCCCCGAAGCCCGGCGAGACCCCGCTGGCGGTAGCGGGCCGCCCAACGCCCGAGGGTAGCCGGGTGCCCTCGAAACTCCTCCGCCACCTGCTGGCGCGTAACCCCTCGGGCCAAGCTCAGAACGGCACGGCAGGCGTCACGAAAATCCGCCTGGGGAGACTCGACCGCGGCTTCCCGCAACTGGCGCTCGTCCGCCTCGGACAGCTTGAGCAAACTCGGTCGGGCCATACAAGGGATTGTATACCCAAACAGAATTACGCGCAATATTTAGTGTAGACATCCTGCGATTCAGACAGTGGGGGAGGGCGCGAGGCTGGCGGGAGGCAGGAGCGGCGAGACGAGGGGAATTGGGCGCAGGAATGGGGGCGTGTTGAGACGGGTGGCGGCTGTGTCGTAGGGTGAAGACTG
>Ga0208034_1002275_pt1 | contig 10138 bp, 8 predicted proteins | sample June2015DPH_8_10_FD_184699 | JGI IMG/M metagenome (GOLD analysis project Ga0208034, IMG submission 184699) | Peatland microbial communities from SPRUCE experiment site at the Marcell Experimental Forest, Minnesota, USA - June2015DPH_8_100... | ecosystem: Environmental > Terrestrial > Soil >...
CGCAGCGAGAATGGTCACGCTTTCGCCCACGCTGCAGGTCAGAGGGAGCTCGTCACCCAGATCTCGCGTTGCCGCCCGGCACCGCTGAGGAGGCGTTTCAGGAACCAAGTCTGCTCGAGACAGACGCGAGAAAGGAACCACGAATGCTGAAGAACATCGACCCGTTGTTGACCCCCGAGCTGCTCTCTGTGCTGGCGGCTATGGGCCATGGCGACGAGCTGGCGGTTACCGACGCCAACTTCCCCGCCGACAGTGTGGCCCGCGGTACCTGCCATGGGCGGGCGATATCGATCGCCGGAGCTTCGATGCCGGAGGTGGTGGCCGCCATCGTCTCGGTCCTGCCTCTCGACGAGTTCGTGGACGCGCCGGTGCGCAGGATGGCCATCGACGTTACGCCCGACGAGCTTCCCGAGGTGCAGCAAGAGGTCCAGGCGGTCATCGACGAGGTAAGCGGCAGGCATTGGCCGATGGGTGCCCTGGAGCGTTTCGCCTTCTACGAGGCCGCCCGCGAATCGTACGCGGTGGTCCTCACAGGAGAACGCCGTTTCTACGGAAACGTGTTGATCAAGAAAGGAGCCATGCCACCGAAGGGCTAGAAGGCTGCACAGGCCTGCTGCGCGACCACGAGTCCTTTGCCGACCTCGAATGAATGCTCGCCAGCCGGCGATCCCTTTCTCTAGGCCTTCACTTCGCAGACGGTCAACAGCGTGTCTTCAATGACTTCTTGCCAGCCGTGCAAGGCGCCGGGCTCGAACATGAATACCTCGGGGCCGTGGTAGTCGACTTCCCGACCACCCGGAAGGACCAACTTCCCACGCCCGGCGACGATCTGACACAACGCATAACCGGGACCGCTATGAATCGGCACGGAACACCCGGCCGGAATGCGATATAGCGTGACGGTGCCGTTCGCCGAGCGATGCAGTTGCGCGGCAACTTGCCCGAATTCATCTGGGTCCGCCCAAGGAGGAACAGCGGACACCTGAAACTCAACTTGTCCATGGTTCAGACTAAAGATGGTCGTTCTCACGACGTGAACCCTCCATTCGGCTCCAGAACCACTCGGTTTCCTGACCAGAGCATTGCCCGGATGTTTGATGACAAGAAAGGCCGTTCCTGAAACGCCTCCTCAGCGGTGCCGGGCGGCAACGCGAGATCTGGGTGACGAGCTCCCTCTGACCTGCAGCGTGGGCGAAAGCGTGACCATTCTCGCTGCGCCTGTGTAGCCCTCCAACCGGCTCAAGAGCAGCCGGGCACTTTCCACTCCAAGGTCGTAGGCCGGCTGAGCCACGGCCGTGAGCCCGGGGTGCAACAGTGAGGACCAGGGCGCGTCGTCGAAGCTAACGACGGCGATGTCGGCGGGGATGGAGAGCTTCGCCTGGGCGATGGCCTGCAAGACGCCGATAGCCATGAGGTGGTTGGCCACGAACACCGCGTCGGGGCGTGGGGCCTGGGCCAACAGCTCTTGCATGGCCAGTTGACCACCGAGCTCGCGGAAGTCGGCCACACGCACCAGGGAGTCGTCCGGGGCCACGCCGGCCTCCTTGAGGGCTTTGTGATATCCGACCTGACGCTGGTAGCCGGTCGTGGTCGTGAGCGGGCCTGTGATGCACGCGACGCGCTTGTAACCTCCGGCCAGCAGGTGGCTCACCGCCTCACATGCACCCGAAACGTTGTCGACGAGGACGCTGTCGGCCTGCTGAGCGGGAAGAGTGCGGTCAACGAGCACCACGGGAATACCGAAGTTCACCAACGGCGACAGGTCAGTGCGCGGGCCTGACGGCGTAAGGATCACGCCTCCGACGTTCTCGGCGACGGCGAGCTCGATGTAAGAGGCCTCTTTGGCAAGGTCTTCGTCGGTGTTGCAAAGGAACAGCGAATAGCCCGCCTCGTAGGCGACGTCCTCTACTCCTCGCACGATGTCGCCGAAGAAGGGCCCCGTGCGGATGTCGGAGATGATCAGAGCCCAGACCCGGTTGCGACGGGTGCGCAGGCTGCGTGCCACCCGGCTGGGGCGATAGCCCAGGTCCTTCACGGCCTGCAGCACGGTGGCGACCAAGCGGGGGTCGACCTGCGGATGGTTGTTGAGCACCCTGGAAACCGTCGCGGTGGAAACCCCGGCGGCGCGGGCCACGTCGACGATGGTGGTCATGGCTGCGAAATGTTACTCACGACGCCTAGGTGCCCCCTTCTTGAGGGCTTGACTTCAGACTGCAATCATGGTGCACGATTACTATGACGTCCGCAACAACACGCACCAACGCCGGTTCTCGGTGACAGGCATTGACCGGACGGCCCTGATTCTTAGGGCGTTCTAGTCTTTTAAGGTCTCACAGAAAAGTAGGTAAATCGTTTTCTACCAGGGCTAGCTTCGAGTTGCGATCGTTCAACCGTGGGAGTTGAGATGAGGGAGAACCGGACAGCGCTGTGATGGGCATGGGAACCGCTCGCGAGCAGGAGTCGGGCCGCCAATCGGAGGAACGGGTGCTCAAGGTCGTAACTCTCGGTGAGATCCTGGTGGAGATCATGGCGAACGAGCGTGGCCATGGCTTCCGAGAACCTCTGAGACTTGTCGGCCCCTTCCCGAGCGGTGCACCGGCGATATTCATCGACCAAGTCGCCAAGCTCGGCCAACCTTGCGGCATCATCGGTTGCGTCGGGGACGACGACTTCGGCCGAGTGAACCTGGAACGACTCGGGAAGGACGGCGTCGACGTCAAGGCAGTCGAGGTTCATCCGACGTACGTGACGGGAAGCGCGTTCGTCCGCTACCGCGACGACGGGGACCGTGACTTCGTCTTCAACATAAGGAACAGTGCTTGCGGTCAGTTGCGGCTGACAGAAGCCGGATTGGAGCTGCTCGAAGAATGCGACAACTTGCATGTCTCGGGCGCATCGCTCTCCTCTCCCCAGATGGTCGAGATGGTGGGGAAGGCAATCGAGTTGGTCAAGAGCAATGGTGGGATGCTTTCCTTCGACCCGAACATCCGCAAAGAAGTAGTGCGTGACCCAGACGTGCGTGCAGCTCTCCAAGCCGTGCTGGCAAGCTGCGACACGTTCTTGCCCAGTGGCGAGGAGCTGACTCTACTGACCGATGCCACCACGCCAGAAGCGGCGGTTGCCGAGATCCTGGGAATGGGTGTCGGCGCCATCGTGGTGAAAAACGGGGCTAAAGGGGCCACTTACCACGATGTCAATGGCAGCCGGAACGCACCGGGATACCCCGTGGAAGAGGTGGACCCCACGGGCGCCGGTGACTGTTTCAGCGCCACCTTCATCACGTGCCGTCTGCAAGGCCGCAGCGTAGAAGAAAGCCTCGATTACGCGAACGCCAGCGGTGCCCGGGCGGTGACCATTCGGGGTCCGATGGAAGGCACCTCGAGTTTCGCTCAGCTCGACGCTTTGAAGTTGAGCGCCCAAGTGAGTCGTGCCGCGCGCCTGACGGCCCTTATCTCGCCCCACACCAACGGTCTCGATACGGGGTCGTCGGGCATCACCTCGGTGTGCTCGGCACATCCGATGGTGGTCGAAGCCGCAATGCGACAGGCCGCAGCTGACGGGACGGTGGTGCTCATAGAGGCGACTTGCAACCAGGTCAACCAGGAAGGTGGCTACACGGGCCTCACTCCCGTCGTCTTCCGCGACCAGGTACACGACATCGCCAACAAGGTTGGGTTCCCGTGGCAGCAGGTAATCCTTGGCGGCGATCACTTGGGCCCGAATCCGTGGCGGCACCTACCCTCCGAAACTGCACTGGCAAGGGCCCGGGCGATGGTGGCCGCGTATGTCGCGGCCGGATACGAGAAGATCCACATCGACGCCAGCATGGGTTGCCAAGGCGAGCCGGACCACTTGCCGGACGTCGTGACGGCCGAACGGGCCGCGCGCCTCGCTGTCGTCGCCGAAACCGCCGCGGCTGGCGCCGGCACGAGGCCCCGCTACGTCATCGGCACCGAGGTGCCGGTTCCCGGTGGAGCACTAACGGAGATCGAACATCTCGAGGTGACCCGGCCAGAAGCGGTCGTCGCCACCCTTCGCGAGCATGAGCGAGCCTTCGCCGCCGCTGGAGCCAGGGCTGCATTCGAGGCGGTGATCGCCCTGGTGGCACAGCCCGGAGTCGAGTTTGACGACCGGAATGTCGTCGTTTACCAACCGGAGCGCGCCCGCGAGCTCAGTGCCGCACTCGGTGAGATGCCAGGACTGGTGTTCGAGGCGCATTCCACGGACTATCAGCCCCCGGAAAGCCTCTCCAGGCTGGTTACAGACGGCTTTGCGATCTTGAAAGTCGGGCCAGGTCTCACCTTCGCCTTGCGAGAGGCCCTTTACGCACTCGACGAGATCGCAGCCGCCCTGTATCCGGGCTGGCGCGAGCACTCGTTGATGGCAGAGATGGAAAGGGAGATGCTCGCCAACCCTGGCTACTGGCAGACCCATTATCAGGGTGATCCGGATGACCAACGTGTGCTCCGCCACTTCAGCTACAGCGACCGCATCCGTTATTACTGGGCGTCCCCGGCCCCGCAGGAAGCGGTCCGACGGCTCCTGGACCGCCTGACGGGAGCCCACATCCCCGAGCCGCTGATCAGCCAATTCCTCCCAAAGCTTTATCCACGCGTGGCCAGCGGGGCGCTGGACCCGATACCCAGGACCCTCGTGCTCGAGGCGGTTCGCGATGTGCTTCGTGTTTACGCTTCGGCGTGCGGAGCGACGAAGGCCACTGAACGGCTATGCCTCGGCAGACGACCGCTATGACCACTCCTACCGATCCCCTGCCTCCTGCGAACGACCAAGCGACATCCATTCGACAGCCATAGGAGATGCCATGACCAAAGAAACCCGAAGACGTGCCATCGTCAGCAGTACCGACATTGTCGAGGTGCTCACCGAGGCCATACCTCCACTTGAGCCTGGCGAGGTGCTGGTCGAGATGTCCGTGTCAGGGCTGTGCGGTTCGGACAAGGCCGGCTTCCACGGTGAGCACGCCTTCATGAAACCTCCCTACTACCCCGGGCATGAAGTGGTCGGCGTGGTGGTCGCCGTGACCGAGGGCGTGAACAACGTCGATGTCGGAGATCGGGTCACCATCCAGCCGACCCTGGTGTGCGGTCACTGCAAGCCATGTCTTCACAAGATGGAAAACCTCTGTGAGAACCTGCAGTTCTTCGGTTGCGGCTATCGAGAAGGCGGGATGGCCGATGTCTTCTCTGCGCCAGCCGCACGACTGCACAAGATCCCCAAAGCCTTCAGCGACTACCAAGCGGCACTCATCGAGCCCTTGGCGACGCCTGTGCACGCTGTGCGGCTCGCCGGAGACATCACGGGCAAGAAGGTGGTCATTCTTGGGGCGGGCACCATCGGGCTCCTGACTCTCATTGCCGCCCGCCGTGCCGGGGCAGCTGTGATATTGAGCACCGATACCTTGACTACCAAGCGTGATCTCGCCATGGAGCTGGGGGCTGACGCTGTCGTCGACGCCGGAATGGACGACCTGGCCGGGGTGGTCCGAGGCGAGCTCGGGGAAAGCGCTGACGTCGTGTTCGACTGCGTGGCCAACCAGGCGACCCTCGGCGAAGCCATCAAGATGGCCCTCAAGGGGGGCACGGTGGTCGTGCTAGGAGGACCGCGGAAGCTCGCGACCGTCGACTTGCCCGTGATCCAGGAATACCAGATCCGCATCCAAGGAGCGGCCACCTACCGATGGGAGGACTTCGACGAGGCCATCGAAATCATCGGCGGTGCCGACTTCGATGCCGATCGGTTCATAACGGCCACCTTCCCCCTCCCGAAAGCGGCGGACGCCTTCGCCGCCATCACTGCCGGCGGCGAGGTAAAGATCCTCGTCGTCGCTGACCGAGGTGACGACTGAGACAGGAACAGACCCGGTCACCTGATGCTCGACTGGTGAGGCGAGATGAAGCCCGGGCCTCGCGCAGAAAATGGGCCGGGAGGGCGACGACTGAAGCTCAACTCCTGACGACGACGCACCTTCGAGCCGACGATTGCGTCAACATCGCCCCAGGACTCGCCACAGGACACGTTATTGGAGGAAACCCCGTCGATGGCACAACCAGCGCCAGTCGTTGGAGCAGAGCCGGCGATGCCCTCCAGGGCGGCACGCGTCGTAGCAGTCGATCTCGGCGCCTCGAGCGGGCGGGTGTTCGTCGCCGAGTTCGGCAGGGAGCACTTCGAGTTTGCTCAGGTCCACCGGTTCTGGAACGGAGCCATCAAGGCCGGCGGCCACATCCACTGGGATGTGCTCGGCCTCTACCGCGGCATTCTCGAGGGCATCAGCACGGCAGGTCGCATGGGACGCCTGGATTCGATCGGGATCGACTCTTGGGGGGTCGACTACGGCCTACTCGACGCCGATGGGACACTGCTCGGCAATCCCGTTCACTACCGTGACGACCGCACCCGCGCCGTCGTCGACCCGGTCGTGAAGGGCATCGGAGCCCTTGATCTCTACCGCCGGTCCGGCATAGCAGTCGTACCCTTCAACACGATCTTCCAGCTTGCCGCCGGTCACGACGACGCCATGTTCGCGTTGGCGCGAACACTGCTCCTCATCCCGGATCTTCTCGCGTACTGGCTCACCGGGTCCCTCGGGTCCGAGGAGACCAATGCGTCGACCACCCAGTTGCTCAGGGTCGACGAATCCCGGTGGGATGAGGAGCTGATTGCCAAGATCGGGCTCTCGCCCGGTCTCTTCGCACCACTCCGCCGCCCCGGAGACCAACTTGGCGTGCTCCTCCCGGATGTGCTCGCCGACACAGGCCTGGATTACGAGGTTCCCTTCACGGCAGTCGCCTCTCACGACACGGCTTCGGCCGTCATGGCTGTTCCAGCTGTCGACCCTCACTTCGCGTTCATCTCGTCGGGGACGTGGTCCCTGGTCGGAGTCGAGCTCGACTGGCCAGTACTCAGTGAGGAGAGCCGTGCCGCTCAGTACACCAACGAACGAGGCGCCGACAGCTCGTTCCTCTACCACCGCAACGTGATGGGGCTCTGGCTCCTCCAAGAGTCGATGCGAACCTGGGATCGCCTGAGCAGCACCTTTTCTCTCGAGGAAGTGGTTTCCTGGGCTGCTGCTGAATCACCGTGCCGCACCGTCTTCGACCCCGATGATCCGGTTTTCTTCCCACCGGGCGATATGCCCGCACGGATCGCGCAGGTCTGCCGCGAGCTGGGTGAGCCGACTGCCGAGACACCTGCGCAGGTGACGCGCGCCATCCTTGACAGCCTCGCCCTCGCATACCGGCGAACGCTGCGTCTTGCTTCCGAGCTGTCGGGCAAACGCGTCGACGTCATCCACGTCGTCGGCGGCGGAGTGCACAACGCCCTGCTCTGCCAACTCACTTCCGACGCGTGCGGCCTTCCGGTCGTGGCGGGGCCCGACGAGGCGGCGGCGATCGGAAACGCGCTCGTGCAGGCCCAGGCGCTCGGCAGAGCGGGAAGTGGCCGGTGGGCAGCCCGCGCGAGCATCGCCGACAGGATGGAGCTGCGCGTCTATCACCCGTCCGAAGGTGAGGCGCAACGATGGGAGGCCGCAGAAGCCCGCCTCGCGAAACGGTGAAGCGGAGCGGCTAAACACGACCAAGCACGTCAGCTGTCGATCACACTCTCGCCACGACATGAGAACACAGGAGGAGCCGGACCGCGTGGCGACCTCGTGATCAAGGGTCCTGTCATTCGGTCAGCTCGTGACCGGCAGCGTTTTCCCTCAGTAAACCCAGACCTCTTCGCCGATCGGCGCGATGTTGTCGGCCCAGATCCAGTCGATCGCCTCATTGCTCACGCGTACGCAACCGTGTGAAACGGGATAGGGCGGCACAAAGGAGTCACCGTGAATCGCGATGCCGGATTCGGTGAAGAACCTCGGCCGCCAGAGCGCGCCGAGCGAGTCGACGTCCAGGCCGTTGATGTCACCGAAGATGTGGAACACGCCAGTTGGAGTTATTGCCACCGACGTCACGCCCTTGTCGGTGTAGGTGTAGCCGCCGCCTGTCGAGGTGTTGAGGGTGTACGCAAGCTTGCCCCCTTGGATCACCATGACGAGGTCGTCCTCGAGATCCACTTCGATCAAGTTGCCGGACGCGGGTCGCGGAGTGGGTACGACACCGCTCGCGAGCGCGGCGATGGTCCGAGCGCCGACGACACCGTCACGGGTGAGGTCGGCGGCCTTCTGGAGCGCCCACACGGCCTGTTGTGTCGAGTCGCCGAAGACGCCGTTCACAGGTCCGAGCCAGTAGCCGAGCCCGCTGAGCAGCTCCTGTAGCCTTCGCACCGAAGGGCTGGCGTCGCCGAGTTGTAGGCCGGGCTGCACGTCGGTGTTGGTCGTCCAGATCGGCCGGTTCGCCGGTGAATAGACGACGGCGTTGCCATCGTTCTGGAGACTCAGGTAATAGCCGTTGCTGCGGACGCCTCCGCCACTCTTCGAGTCCCAGAGCACGTTCAGACCCTGGTATATGACGAGGTTGCCGTCGTTTTGCATTATGAGGTGGTCCGGGGCGTCACCCCTCGTGGCGGAGTTCCAAAGAGGCTGGCCCTCCCAGTAGAGAACAAGGTTCCCATCGCTCTGCAGGATTAGTCGGTAGCGGCCGCTAGGCGAGACGAGCGCGGACCCGTCAAGGAGCACCTGTCCCGCTTGAAGGCGGGACAGATCGGTGGACTGCGCTGTGCGGGCACCCGCTGCGTGGTGGAAGATCGTGGCACCACTGGAAGCGGGCAGTGCGAGCACAGCAAGCGCTATGCCACCCAGGGTCAGGATTCGAAACAGAGTCGGCGGCTTTCGTACACCCTTCTGTTCCGTTCGCTTCTCGATCATGGAACCAGCGCGCACAAGACCCTCCGGACCGTCGACATCACTCACTCGACACACTCGCCGATCGACGCGTGTTCATGAGATCGTAAACGGTTCCGAGCCGGCACGTGTCGCCGCGTCGACCGGCGGGTCACAGGCGGTGGGTGTCACCGCGTGTGGCCCTGTCCGGTACCCGATTTCGGGAACGGGCGCCAAGACGAGCGCCAGCTCTAGTTCGTCGTGAAGTTCGATACCGTTCTCGGCCACGAGCGGGATGGACGGCTTGAGCGCCCTAGCCCGATCGACGGCGCCCTCGTGAACGGCGACGATCCGGAATCCCCGATGCTCGTAGAACTCAATCGCGTTCAGATTGTCATTCGTCGTGATCAGCCAGACGCGTGCCGTGCCCGCGTGCCGCGCGATCTGGCTCGCACGGGCCAAGAGGGCGGTGCCAATGCCTGAACGACCCTTCAGCGAGTCGATCGTGACCACTTCGACTCCTTGCCGATCCACACGATAAGTCAGCAGCCCGACTCGGTCAGGTTCGTGCTCGGAGGACGTCTCCACCGCGACGAGCGCCTGCAGCGCTGCCGCGTCACGTCGGCGGCTCCCGGTGACGATCGTCGTGGAGCCCCATCGCGCCGTCAACGTGGACGTGATCCAATCGCGATCGGCTGGCACAGCCGGTCGGACCATCATGGCGCCACGATGCCACATTCATATGAAAGCAACGAGCGGTCGCTCATCTGATGCCTCCCGGTGCCAATGGCTCAATCATGACTTGACTAGTCAAGTATTGCGGACTACTCTCTCGTTGCCAAGGCGCGGTCACCGGACCCGTTTGAAACGCACCCAAACAAGGAGGAGACCGCGAACATGGCCGACTGGGGATTCGAGACCCGTCAGATCCACGCTGGCGCCGTAGCCGACCCGACCACCGGGGCACGCGCGGTACCGATCTACCAGACGACGAGCTACGTGTTCCGCGACACGGCACACGCTGCGGCGCTCTTCGGCCTATCCGAGCTTGGCAACATCTACACCCGCATCATGAACCCCACTCAGGCGGTCTTCGAGGACCGCATGGCCGCGCTCGACGGCGGAGTCGGGGCTCTCGCAGTAGCGAGCGGTCAGGCGGCCGAAACGATCGCGCTGCTCAACCTGGCCGAGAACGGCGGTCATATCGTTTCCTCGGCCTCGCTCTACGGTGGCACGTACAACCTGCTCCACTACACCTTGCCGAAGCTGGGAGTCAGTGTGAGTTTCGTCGACAACCCCGACAACCCGGGCGCGTGGCGCGACTCGATCCGGCCCAACACGAGGGCGTTCTACGCCGAG
>Ga0208034_1002281_pt1 | contig 10127 bp, 9 predicted proteins | sample June2015DPH_8_10_FD_184699 | JGI IMG/M metagenome (GOLD analysis project Ga0208034, IMG submission 184699) | Peatland microbial communities from SPRUCE experiment site at the Marcell Experimental Forest, Minnesota, USA - June2015DPH_8_100... | ecosystem: Environmental > Terrestrial > Soil >...
CGAACTCTTTCGGCGTCTGCTGAGACGGAGAGAGTTGCAAAACTCTCCATCACCAGGAGTGAGGCCCTTCCGACGCACCGAGTCAGAACGCTGGGGACAGGCCTTCCTCTCCAGGAGCAGTACAGCCAGATGATGGCAGATGACGCATTGCACGTCTGTTCGCAATTGCTCACGGTCTCAGTTTCGCCTATTCCGTATGGGCATCCTGAGTAGCCTTTACAAGATTGCCCGCATTGCCAACGACGTGAGCGTGCTGGCCAGCGGCAACCCCAAGCGCGTCGGCAAACGTGTGGTGAACAAGGCCATTGGCCGGTCGGCGGTAAAGCTGCTTTACCTCCGATAGCCCTCTCGCCGATTATTTCAGAGGTCCTGCCGCTATGGGCCATCCCGCCTCGCGGGACCCCTGAGGGGGCTCAAAAGCCGGAAACTCCTTCTTAATTGGCTCCTCCGGGGAATCTGTGGGTAATTGTCTGGGCTAACTGTGCTGCTGTTCGAGGAAGCGGCGCAATTTGCGGCAGGTCGATTCAAAGGAGCGTAGCTGCTCCTCGGAGTCACAGTGATACAGCAGTGGCCCTCCCTCCTTCAGGACATCGAGGACCAGATCTTCGACGGGCACTTTTCGGAGAGAAGGCGTTTCGTTCAGGTCGCGAATGATTTCTCCTCCCAGAATCCAGAGGTTGTCAAGGTGCCTGCGAATGGTCTTGCGAGAAAGGTTGGCGTGGATCAGGTGTTCGAGGAAGGGGCGGAAACAGGCTACCATCTTCTCTCCGGGAGGGAGGTCTTTGGGAAAGCCCATCCAACTGCGCGGCCAGTCATCCAGGTCCTTGCAGTACGCCGCCAGCGGGGCGTGCACGACAGGCGTGGAATGGTTTAGGGTAGAAGTCTTTGCCATCGAGGCCTTCTTCGCCATGCGACTGATCACAATTCTAAACCAGTGTCATCACTTTCGGGGATTTGTCTACGAGGGAGCGCGATTCAGCCGAGGGGAGCGAACCACCATCGAGGTTCAGGTGCGACCGCGGCGGGGCTCGGCTGTGATCTGCTCGGGGTGTCATCGGCCGGCTGCAGGCTACGACCATCTCGGGGAGAGGCGGTTCGAGTTCATTCCGCTGTGGGGCTTCTTGGTATTCCTGCTCTATCGGATGCGGCGCGTGCATTGCAGGACCTGCGGCATCGTGGTAGAAGAAGTGCCCTGGGCCACCGGTAAGCATCAGCTCACCAAAGTGTACCTGCAGTTCCTGGCACATTGGGCGCGCCAGCTTTCCTGGCAGGAGACGGCGGAAGCCTTTCGCACCTCCTGGGAGAAGGTCTGCCAGGCGGTAGAGTACGTGCTGAGTTGGGGGCTGGAGCATCGCACCCTGGGACCGATTCAGGCCATCGGCGGGGATGAGATCCAGTACGCCAAAGGGCACAAGTACCTGACCTTGGTGTAGCAAATCGATGCCCACCTCACCCGCCTGCTCTGGCTGGGTAAGGAACCAACGGTAGAGACCTTCGAAGGGTTCTTTACCATGATCGGCAAGGAATTGGCGGCGCAGATCGAGTTTGTCTGCTCGGATATGTGGAAGCCCTACCTGCGGGTGATTCGGGAGAAATGCTCGCAGGCGCTTCACATCCTGGATCGCTTCCCCATCATGGCCAAGATGAACCAGGCGCTGGACGATGTACGCGCCGCCCAGTCACGGAAGATGGCGGAGGAAGGACATGAGCCCCTGTTGAAGAAATCCCCCTGGTGTGTCCTCAAGCGCCAAGCGAATCTTACCCCCCAGCAAAGGTTTCGCCTGCGGGACCTGCTGCGCTACAACCTGAAAACCGTGCGCGCCTATCTCCTCAAAGAGGACTTCCAACAATTCTGGGAATATGACTCGCCCCCTTGGGCCGGCAAGTTCCTAGACGAATGGTGCCACCAAACCATGCGCTCCCGTATTGAACCGATGAAGAAGATCGCCCAGATGCTGCGAGCCCATCGGGATCTGATTCGCAATTACTTCAAGGCCAAAAAGCAGTTCTCCAGCGGCGTGGTGGAGGGTCTCAACAACAAAGCCAAAGTCACCATGAGAAAATCCTACGGCTTCCGAACCTTTCGCATTACCGAACTCGCACTCTATCACGCACTTGGCAAGCTGCCCGAGCCTGAACTAACCCATGAATTCTACTGACGAGTCAACAAAGTAATGCTAGGGATGATGCGGGGCGGTGATCCGTCGGGTTCTCGAGACGCTGGGGTTCGAGGGGGAGTATCCATCGCCTAGGTAGGCCCTGCATGCCTCCGGCACCGAGTCTCTATAAACACTCTATGCCCCCTCGGGTAACCGAAGAAAGCTATAGGCCACGAGTCTCCGATAGGACCATGGTTGGCAACTCTGCCACCCTCACGCTTACCGGTTTCGGGAACCGAAGGGCGCCGTTGCGACGGTGAAATGAAATCACAGGAGGGAAGAGAGTCTTGTCGCTTCGGCCAACGAAGCGAACCAGGACCGCAAGCTCGAGCAAGGACACTCGCACATCGGGGGTGCCCGTTCAAGCAGTGGGGGTGGATGCCGAGACGAAAATATCTCCGGTGCCGAGCCGAAGGGGGAGTATTTCTCTTGACATCCCCTTTTATAGGGCCAGGCGACAAGCCAGGAACTTCTCCCCGCCAGGCCATCCTGACGCCGGCCGAATAAGTGGTGATAAACGGATATCGCTAGATTCTTGGCTCAGGATGTGAACGCTGACTTGTCCAAAGGAGGCCCCGTGGGCGAGGATCTGGAAAAACTGAAACGGCGTCTGCCGCCGCTCGATTATCTGCAGCAGCAGAACTAAAGCGGCCGGCCCGCAGGTCAGGGCTCCGAGTTCGTCGGACTCTGTCCCCTGCACACTGCTTGACTGTTCTCGTGTCAGATTTCCGGAACGTGGTACTGCTGGGTTCGCCATTTGGTCTGGTTATCCAGATAACTTTTAGCCATGGACCGAGTCAACGTCTAGCTATCATATTGTATCTAAGCAAGTTATAAGAAATATTCACAGTAAGCAAAAAAAGGCTTGACAGCCGACAATTCTAGTTGTATAGATTTGCATTTGGAGCAATGAGAGTGAGAGACTCCACATTGCGTGGCTGGCGCGGGGACAGTGCTAGGCTGACAAGCCCCACATACGGAATACAACTTGGCAAGGAGGATTATGACCCCTCAAATGGCCGAGGCAGCTGTGCAAGAGGCAATTTCAAAGCTCAGCGAATTGCGGGTCGAGAAAGACTCCCGTATACCGATCTACGTTCAAGTCTGTGAGGGATTGCGGACTCTCCTACACACGCTTCCTCCGGAAACACGTCTACCTTCCAGCAGGGAGTTGTGCGATCAGCTCGCAATCAGCCGGATGACCCTTCGACAGGCGTTCGACCTGCTCGAGCGCGAGGGGCTATTGGAGGCCCGCCGGGGCAAGGGCACCTTTGTGGCACACGCACGGGTAGAGAAGAGCCTCACCGAGATGAGGGGATTTAGGGAGGAGATGTTATTGCGCGGGAAGGTACCTACAACGCGCTTACTTGCGTTCCGCGTGACGCGGCCGAGCCTTGCTGCGCGTGAATTTTTCGGCTTTGGGGGTAACGAGAAGGTATACGAGATTCGCCGGCTTCGCTTTGCTGACGGTGTTCCGCTCGCGATTGAAGATGTCGAGTTGCCGTTGAACCTGTGTCCAGAACTGGACCCGGTTAACCTCGCATCCGAGTCGCTTTACGCCATCCTTGCTAAGAAGTACGGGGTCAGTTTGGCGTGCTGCGTGGATGAGATTTCCGCCTTGCTCCCGACGAAAGAGCAGAAGGTACTGCTCGGCATCGATCACCCCGTTGCGTTGTTGAAAATGAGGAGGCGGAGCTACGCGTCAAATGGCCAGCCGGTGGAACTGGCGATTACCCTATACCGCGGCGATATGCATACGGCTTTGGTTCGCGCTACCAGGGTAATTGGGGCCGCAAAATAGCCTTCTACGGCTTGCGGCGAGCGGGGCCAGAGCACCAGGCTACCGCAAAGGTTGAGGTGGACTCGGAAAACGAGTCAGAGTTTCTCGTGTGGGGCGGGCTCAGACTGCCACGAACCGGAGGCCGCTCGTGCGAGCGCATTGAGTTGATCAAAGGGAGGAGACCATGAAAATTCTATTGTCGTGCGCATTGATGTTGGTTTCGGCCTCATTGGCGCTGGGCCAAAATGGCCAGATCACGGGTCGCGTCACCGATTCGACAGGTGCCATTATGCCAGGGGTAACCGTGACGGTCACGAATGTCGCAACCGGAGTTGCCAACAGGACGGCCTCGAACGCCGAAGGTTACTACAACGTCTTGTCTCTTCCTCCCGGCCAGTACAGTGCCGAGGTGCAGATGCAAGGCTTCAAACCCATGGTTCGTGACGGCATCATCCTGACGGTTGACCAGGTACAACGGATTGATTTCACGATGGTGGTCGGTGACGTAAATGAACGGATTGAGGTTAAAGCAACTGCTGGGTTGCTCGACACGGCTACGACGTCGGTCAGCACGCTCGTCCCCGAGCAAAAGATCCTCGACCTGCCGCTAAACGGACGCAATCCGATGGCACTGATGAACTTGGTGGCAGGCGTGCGAACTGAGGCCAACTTCGGGGGGCTACCCATCTCCAGCTACAACACTGGCGCAGCCGTGATCGGCGGAGGACCGCCCGTGTCTAACAGTTATATGATCGATGGCATAGCCGACGAAGTTCCCTTCTCCGGTGCAGCACTCGTGACCCTGTCGGTGGACGCGACGGAGGAGTTCCGTATCGTTACACACAATCTGGGCGCAGAATATGGGCGCACTGGTGGTGGGCTGATCAACTTCATCAGCAAGTCTGGCACGAACGAGTTCCACGGCACCGCTTATGAATTCCTCCGCAACAAAGTTTTGAACGCCAACGATTTCTTCGCCAACCTTGCCGGAGCTAAAGTGGCGCCGCTCGTTTTCAATGAGTACGGCGCCACCCTGGGCGGCCCGGTGGTCAAGAATAAGACGTTCTTTTTTTTCAACTGGGAGGAGTTCAGGCAGCGAACGTTGAGCCAGTCTTTCTGGACCGTGCCGACCGCGGCAGAGCGGACCGGTGACTTCAGTCAGACATACAATTCTGCAGGGGAGCTTATTACCATCTATGATCCTCTCACGACGCGGCCGAATCCAGCTGTTCCCAACCAATGGATCCGCGATCCCTTTCAAGGCAACAAAATCCCTTCCGACCGCATCAGCCCCGTCGCGGCTGCGGTGACAAAGTCTTACCCCAGCCCGAATCGAGCCGGCAATCCCTTTACGGGTGCCAACAACTTCTACGGCCAAGCGCCGACCCCCATCGACAAGCGAATACTGGGCATCAGAATGGACCACGACTTCACGCCGAACAAAAGACTCTCCGGGCGCTATACCCACGACAACACGAATTGGGGGACCCCGAACTGGTATGGCGACATTGCCGATACGGACGCCTCTCCCCGCGTATTGAAACGGAAAAGCGGGATGTTAAGTTATGTCGACGCGATTCGCCCCGATCTATTGGTGGAGGCGCGGACTGGCGTCAACCGCTACGTGAACAACACGATTACCAGGAGTTTTGGTATGGACCTGACGAGCCTCGGGCTTCCATCTAGCATCGCTTCTGTGATGCAACCGATCTTCCCACGCTTTACGCCAGGAGATGTTTCCGCCATTGGGGCCCGACAGAACGACCAGTGTGTCCAGGCGGACACGGCCTGGAGCGGCATGGTATCGCTCAGCAAGGTTAGTGGCGGGCACACGCTAAAGGTCGGCTTCGAGTCGCGCGTGTACCGGGATAACGCCAATTGCGGTACGTCCCAGCTCTCGTTCAGTAGCGGGCGATCATTTACGCAAGGACCAGATGCTCTTGCACCCACCAATATGGCCGGTTATGGTTATGCTAGCTTCCTGCTGGGGAACAGCCAAGGATCAGCCACCCTGTCAAATCCTGAAACATTCCAATATAAATACTGGGCGGCGTACGGACAAGATACTTGGAAGATAACGCCGAGGCTAACGTTGGACCTTGGGCTGCGCTGGGACGCGGATGAGGGCTTGACGGATCGCTACAACGCCCTCACCAACTTCGCTCCGAATCTCATCACAAACGTGGGCAACGTCGCGTTGCGGGGAGGCGCCATTTTCCCGGGAGCCAATGGCTCCCCACGGACGATGCGCAACGTTAGCTGGACTGACTTTCAGCCCCGGCTTGGCTTCGCTTATCAGGTGATGCCGAAGACCTCGGTCCGTGGCGGCTACGGAATCGTGTACCTCCCCGATACGGGAATCATAAGCTCTTCTACAATGAGCGGCTTCTCTACCTCGACGCCGATGATCGGCACTTACAACTACCTCCCCTATTCCACGCTGAGTAACCCCTTCCCGCAAGGCATCCAGCCGGTTTACGGCAGCTCTTTGGGCGGCTCGACGGGATTGGGTACTGACTTTTATGGCGCATTGCGCAACATGCAGAGGGGCTACGTTGAGCAGTGGAACTTCAACGTGCAGCGCGAGGTCGGCAGGAGCTGGATAGTGGAACTCGGTTACGAGGGCAACCACGGAGTGGAGCTACCGGGAGATCTCGAGTTGGATTACATCACTGCCCAAGACCGTGCCCTCGGCTCGCAACTACTGGAAATAGTGCCCAATCCGTACTACGGCGTAATCAACAGTGGCCCGCTCAGCTTACCGCAAGTGACTCGCGGTGCTCTGGTGACGCAATACCCCCAATTTACGAGTGTGACGGGTTATAGCAGTTGGGTCAACTCGAACTATCAAGCCTTCACCTCTCGCATCGAGAAGCGGTTTTCCGCCGGCTTCTCAACTCTTGTGTCCTATACGTGGTCAAAGCTGCTCGATAACAACGAGGGATCAGGTGACAACACCGGTGGTTTCAACATAACACCTAATGCTTATGCCGCCACATCATTTGGCACCAATGACATTCAAGACTACGGCAACCTCCGTGGTGAGAAATCAGTATCGACCAGCAATCTGCCACAGCGCCTGGTCGTTACAAATACTTGGGCTTTGCCGTTCGGGAAAACTGGCGGTCGGATGTACCGCAATACGATTGGTGGATGGCAGGCAAACTCGATCCTGACGCTACAAAGCGGCGACCCTATTGGTATCGAGGCTCCGGCCCCAAGTTATGGGGGCACCCGCCCAAACTGCGTGGCCAACCCCACCCTCTCTAATTCAACCATCGACGAGTGGTTTAATACGAACGCGTTTGCACCGATTGCTCCGTATACCATGGGCAATTGCCCGCGCAACCTTCCGAACACGCGAAGCGCTGCGCTATTCAACTGGGACTTCTCGGTTTTCAAGACGCTCAATCTCTTTGAACGAGTCCGGATGGAATTACGCGGCGAGTTCTTCAATATCCTCAATCACCCAGTTATGGGACCGCCGGACTCGTACCTGAGCGACTCTACGTTCGGCATGGTCAACGTCGCGGCAAACAATCCGCGGGCAGTCCAACTCGCGTTGAAGGTCATCTGGTAGCGTCTTGGTTAAGCGTGAAATGGAGAGTCGCCGTTTGGGATAAGCTACTGAATTCCGCCGCTGCGCGGTGGGAGTTTTCAAGGCGCCGGGGTCCATTGCTCGATGCGGCCTGGGCGTGACGTGGGGATTCAGGATTGTCCATCCCGCAGCCGCATGATCGGATGCCCTCGACCGCATCGAGGCGATGGGCCCGCTAGGTTATTCCTCGGCAGGGTTGCTCTCCAGCAGGCCCCGTTTCACCCGGCGGCCTCAGTTGACTGCCACCGTGGAGGAGTTGACGGTTCGATTACGGAGTCCGAGGCTTACTATCGCTTGGCGATGGGCTTCCTTCTGGGCTTTCGGAACCAGGATGCAAGTGATGTGCTGACGGAAGGCCTGCGGTTGATTCCCAACTCACCCCGACTCCTGTTTGCGAAGGGTCTGGTTGATGAAGAAATGAGCCGATACCACGAGGCCATTGAATACCTGCGAAAGTCAGTCGAGGCAAACCACGATCAGCCCACAGTTTGGTCCGTCCTGGGCGATCTCTACGTAAGGCTGAGACAATACCAGCAGGGCGCCGAGGCTTACAATCTTGCTATCCACCTGGGGCCCCCCTCCGATACTATGCTTAAATACACCGACCTCTTGACCCATCTTCAACAGTTTGAAGAAGCGGGCAAGCTGCTTCAACAGGTCGCAAAAGGCCACCCGTGCCAAGCGCTGGCTTACCTCAGCCTGCGAAAGTTGTATAGCGCACAAAAATCATATCCTCGGGCTGAGAGAGTGCTGCGGTAAGCTGTCGGGCGCGACGCTGATGATGTGGATGCTCACGCGCCACTTACCATCACGCTTCAGCACTTGGGGCGTCTCAACGAAGCAAGACGCGAGGGCGATTTGGCTATCGGACAAAAGGCGCTCGCCCACCAACGCGAGCGCGCCGCACGCCTGGGGGCGGTACACGTTCCGCAGACAACTGCCTCCGAGGGTGGACCAGGCCCTAAAGTGGGCCTGGACTAAGGCGCTAGCGCGTGTCAGGACTTTCATGGCCCATACGCTCGTTTTGGCGATTTCCACGCTCGGGTGGTCTAACCGGTCCACCCACCGCAGTACGGTCCTATAAACGGAGGTGATCCGTCAGCTCCGTCTTACACCAGGAAGCGGAGTTTTCGCTGTTCTTAGACGCTCGTCGGTCTGAGGTGAAGCTTCGTTAGAGTTATGTGTGTCGTTGTCATTGGCGGGACAGGCCACATAAGTACGTACCTCGTCCCGCAGATTGTGGAAGCTGACCAGGGGGCAACCTGTGTCAGCCGCTGCCAAAGGAAGCCTTACCACCCACACGGGGCGTGGGCCCACATTGCGCATTCTCCGAACTGTGGTATCGTGAAGGCGCTGAGCCTTCTCAATTATCGGTAGCGTTACACCTCGCTGCAGGCTGGTCAGGAGTCTGTGCAGTGGTTGATTCAACATGGAGTCGTTCAGATCTCCGACTGCATTTGAATCGTGGCTGGTCATCTGTATTTTAAGGCGACGAGGAGGAACACCTCGGGTACGCTGATGAAGGTCGAGGACAAGGAGGTTCTTATGACCATTGATCCGAAAGAAGAAGGTAAGCTGCCTCACGAGAACCATCAAGCCAGAAAAATGAGCCGTAGGAAATTCATCGGCTGGAGTTCCCTGGTCGCGGGGTGGGCTAGGTTGCCTTTCGGGACTCCAGCGGCGAGCTTCGGCGCGCCGTCTGGCAGGGCCACGAGCGGGCCCAAAATGGCGACGCTCTTAGACGACGGAGAATTTGAGTGTGGCGGTTTGGGCTGGCAGCTTGGCGAAGGGGCCACAGTCATTACAGTAGCTGACGCTCCCAGTGACAAGGCGCTTTATGTGAAGAGCAACGGGACCTCCACAACTCGAGCCGTCATTCTCTCACCCGATCCCGGAACGACTTACACCATTCATGGCTTCATACGCACCAGCGGAGTGAAGCCTCTCGAACCAGGTGGATGTGCGCTTATGTCGCTCAACCAGTTTGATCGTGGGGCGGCGCTCGTAGGCGAAAAGAACTTCGCCAAGCTCACCGGTACCCATGGCTGGACTCCCTTTTCTTTCACTTTCAAGTGCGAGCCATTGGTGTGGTGGTTTGAGCTGTCGCTCGGCTTGTACCGCGCGGAAGGCGAAGCTTGGTTTGCCAATATCAGCCTGGTGGAAGGCGCGACGCCCGGCAAATCCGTCGTCCCTCGTGAAGAGGAACCTGGCTATCCCACGCCGAAACGGGAAGCACTTGCCAACGTGGTGATTTTCAGGGATACCGTTCCCATAGATGGGACTCCGTCCGACCCGGATGTGCTGGGCCGGGTTCTGAAGGGAGCGGGATACGAAGTGGAGTACCTCCGGGGCGATGAACTCGCAAATCCCGGAAAACTGAATCGTCAGCGCGTTGACATTCTCGTGCTTCCCTACGGGCCTTCCTTTCCTGCGCCCGCACAAAAGACGCTCGTTTCCTTCTTGAGGCAAGGTGGGAGCTTCTTCTCGACTGGCGGATATGCCTTCAACGTTCCGCTGCTGAAAAGAAGCGGTCGTTGGGTTAGCGCGGCGGAAGTGCTGGCCGCTGACGCCGGAGCGGAAACTGTCCCGG